>Ga0302156_10000589_pt1 | contig 33981 bp, 28 predicted proteins | sample I_Bog_N3_2_FD_193503 | JGI IMG/M metagenome (GOLD analysis project Ga0302156, IMG submission 193503) | Peat permafrost microbial communities from Stordalen Mire near Abisko, Sweden - I_Bog_N3_2 | ecosystem: Environmental > Terrestrial > Soil > Wetlands > Peat | place: Sweden: Abisko, Stordalen... | reverse complement strand
ATGTCCTTTGTTTCATTGCCTTCATCCAGATCTGGTTTGTATGCCTTCTTTAACGCAGTAAGACTCTCATGCGTTTACTTATGCAGAGTTTCCTTAACAAATCTTGCGAGAAGCAGTCCATTTAATGCGGCGTTGATAAAAAAGAAATTATATAAATCATATTAAAGGAATGGTCTCGATTTTTTGGAATGATATGTAGCTTCGAATTGTTATTGGAGCTTAAAAAACGCACATCATCCGGTAAATCGGATTGCACGGTCGATGTTCTTGTTTTGTATTTTTGACAACGCAGCAAGCCATCTGCGCTATGTTCCGTAGCGCGTCGCCAGCCAAATTGAGATCACTAGTGATGATTCGTCAATGGCGACATTTCTCTATTACACGCATTGTAAAAAATTGAATTAAAACAAGACGCGATTTGTCTGCAATGCCGATTCGCTGAGAATCGTTCGTGGCCTTGCAGGGTAAAAGCACTGCCATCTTGGAACGGTACAGCGCTTTCATGCTTGCTGTATTTCAGCGTCAATGTCTATTGGCCAACGCCTCATCAATGCAGTCGGAGGAAAACATGCTTGACATGGGAATCGATAGTAGTGAATTTCACACGGTTTTTTCGAAAAGAAAATGCGTTTGCAAAAAAATGCCATCAGGGCAGGTTTGCTTAGTTGGGACCGTATAGGTGAAATTCTGTACGGATGGGAGCCATCGGAAGGCATGAAATTGTTTTCGAACGGCCTTGTTCCTCATGGATTTTATTCCTGCAAATATCAAGACGTCGATACGATACATCATCGTCTTGATAAAGAGAAACTTGATAATTATCTCCTCGCTGGCGCAACGCTTGTCCTTGGGCGCATGGATAAACGGGACCGCATGCTTAGCGCTCTGTGCATGGCGCTGTCAAGATTTTCCGGGTTAAAAACGGTCGCGAACGGTTATATCGCTTTCGGCGGTGATGGCAGTTTTGGCAAGCATTGGGACACTCATGATGTCTTTGCGGTGCAACTGTTAGTGCGAAAACAATGGCAGGTATTCGAACCTACATTCGCGCTCCCCCTGGATTTTCAGAAGAGCAAAGAATGCAAGCATGAATGTCCTGAGACGCCCATCTTCGACGAAATTTTAGAAGCGGGAGATGTGCTTTACATACCGCGAGGATGGTGGCATCAGGCAATGCCGTTGGAAAATCAAGAGACCTTTCACATAGCGGCCGGAGTGCATACCGCCAAGGTGACGGATTTTGTGGCATGGATAGTCGAGCAATTGCTTCCCGAGCACCTGGAATCGCGACGATCGATAAGCCCTTATTCTGATCATCAGAAACACCTATCGGAATGCATGGCGATGCTCAATCAAGTCGCCTCGGATACGGCGAATATGCAAATGTTCCTCGATAAAATGCAAGCGCTGAACAATGTGTATGAGCCGGTAGATTTTAATTTATACAAGCCAGAAATAAGTAGTTCTACACAATCGCTTGCATTTTCAATGCTACGCAATTCATTGCGTCATCAATCACCAGGAGGATAAGTTGAGACCACTCACTTCCCGTGAAATAGAGTCGGTATCTGGCGCTGAAACGATTCATTATCAGTTGCCAGCCGGGGTGACTATTTCGACCAGACTGGAACGCAATCAATCCACGTCGATTACCTTTCGAGGTTTGCCTGGGATCGGTACATATACGTGGAATTCTGGAACGTTTGTGTCGTGCTATACGATTGCTGGAGGGCTGGGTCTTATTGCAGGCACTCTTAGCGCTAACCCTCTTGTAGGACTGCTGACAAGAACTTTGGTCACGGCGGGTTGTTCAGCTTTGGCCACAAATAATCCAGTTGCATACGAATTGCTGCGACTTCACACTGAGAGTATCACCGTGGTAGAGCGCGTCGTTGCCAATACGTTAAAGGCATTTACCGCGACGAAGTCTAGGTATGAAAGCGGGGTGGGCTCAATGATTGAACTCATCAAGAGTCAGAGTGATCTCGTCGATGCGCGACAGCAGGCGTTGTCCATTCGTGCCGAATGGCAGGCGGCAAAGATGAAGACCGCGATATTGGTTGGCGAGTTAGAACGATTTGAAAATTTTCTTCAAATAATGCCATGGCATGTTACCGCTGAAATTTCTTGCGATCTTCTTATGGTTGCGAAATTCTGTGTGCATCAGGCTGCAAACAGCCCGCTATTCGTTACGCGCTGTTTTTATTTTGGCTAGCTTGTCAACGCGCCGCCTGCATCAACTCCCGCGCCAGCACATTATGTCGCTCAATCACCACCCCCAGATCGATGCTGGTGAACTGCCCGTCACGCACAATCACGCGACCATTGATGATGCTGTAGGCGACATTGGCCGGGGTGCAAAACACCAGTGCCGCTACTGGATCGTGCAGGGCGCCGGCGAAACCGATTTGATCCATCCTGAACAGCGCCAGGTCGGCCGACATGCCCGGTTTGAGGGCGCCGATGTCGTCGCGATTCAAGACCTTGGCTCCGCCCAGTGTAGCGATCTCCAGAGCTTGTCTGGCCGTCATCGCATCCGGGCCGAAACCGACTCGCTGCAGCAGCATGGCTTGACGTACTTCACCCAGCATGTGCGCACCATCGTTGGAGGCGCTGCCATCGACACCCAAGCCTACCGCTACACCGGCATCGAGCATTTTGCGAATCGGCGCAATGCCGGAGGCTAGTCGCATGTTGGAACACGGGCAGTGCGCCACCCCGGTGCCGGTGCGAGCGAACAAGTCGATGCCGTGATCGTCCAGTTGCACGCAGTGCGCATGCCACACATCGTGACCGACCCAGTCACAGTCTTCGGCGTATTGGGCCGGCGTCATGTTGAACTTTTCGCGGCTGTAAGCGATATCGTTGAGGTTCTCTGCCAAATGGGTGTGCAGCGATACCCGGTAGTGGCGCGCCATGTCGGCCGCTTCGCGCATCAGTTCGCGCGACACCGAAAACGGCGAACAGGGCGCAACCACGATGCGTTGCATGGCGTGACGGCCATGGTCGTGATAGGTCTCGATGAGGCGCTGGGTGTCGCGCAGAATGTCTTTTTCATCTTCGACCACGCAGTCCGGCGGCAGCCCGCCTTTGGACTGGCCTACGCTCATGGCGCCGCGCGCGCCGTGAAAGCGCATGCCGATCCGTTGTGCCGCTTCCAGGCTGTCGTCGAGACGGGTCTGGTTGGGGTAGATGTAGAGATGGTCGCTGCTGGTGGTGCAGCCCGACAGAATCAGTTCGGCCATCGCGGTGAGCGTAGAGACGTGAATCATCTCTGGCGTCAGGCCGGCCCAGATTGGGTAGAGATTGCTCAGCCAATTGAACAGCTCGCCGTTTTGCGCTGCCGGAATGGCGCGCGTGAGGCTTTGGTACATGTGGTGATGGGTATTGATCAGGCCGGGCAGCACCAGGTGGTTCCTGGCATCGATGACTTCATCGGCAGCCAGCGGCAAATCGGCGCTGTGACCAACCTGCTCGATGACGTTGTCGCGGATGAAGACGGCGCCGTTGCTGATCTCGTCACGGTTGTCGTTCATGGTGACGACGACGCTGGCATTCTTGATCAAGAGGGTTTTGTTCATACTGGGGACTCCTGCTTTCTTGCGTGCTGTTTTTTGTGGTTGGCGGCACAGGTGATAGTGGAGTCCCTTTACTACCCTATTAACGCTGTGCCTGATGAGGTTGATGCCAAGCGCCGCTGCTGCCGGCGCGCGGAAATATGTCGTTGCTTATTGCTTGGGCTGGAAGTTACGCAGGAAGTCGAGCAGGATCTGTGCAGAGACCTCGGCATCGTCGGCGGTCATCGTTTCCAGGGGATTATGGCTGATGCCGCCGTTGCCGCAGCGGGTAAACAACATTGCCACATCGGTGATGCGGGCAATCGTCATGGCGTCGTGGCCGGCGCCGGAGGCCAGTTCGAATGGCGGCACACCGGCGCGCTCGGTGGCGGCTGCGAGTTGCTGCATGAGCCACGGTGCGCAAGGCGCGGCAGCGGCATTGACGGTGTTTTCCAGCTTGACGTCGACGCTGCGGCGTTCGCCGATTTCGGCGATCTTGGCGAGCACATCCTGGACTGCCTCATCGCGTACCTCATCGCGGGCGGCACGAATGTCGAGCGATAGCAGGCAGGCACCGGGAATCACATTGGTTGAGCCATTGGGAACTTGCAACTGGCCGACTGTGCCCACCAGCGCGGCATGCTGATCCTGGCTGCAGCGCTGTTCGACGTAGAGAATGATTTCGGCCGCTGCGGCAGCGGCATCCTTGCGCATGCTCATTGGGGTGGTGCCGGCATGGCTGGCGACGCCTTTGAGATGGACCAGATAGCGCGAGCTGCCGGCAATCGAAGTGACGATGCCGACTGGCAGGTCGCGGTTCAGTAGCACCGGGCCTTGTTCAATATGCACTTCGACATAGCCCAGCAGATCAGCCGGATTGCGGGCGATGGCGGCAATCGCAGCAACGTCATGGCCGGCCTGGGTGATGACGTCGCGCATGCTGATGCCGTCGCGGTCGGTCAGATCAAGCAGGGCCAGGTCGAACTCGCCGATGACGGCATTGCTGCCGAGGAAGGTGCTCTTGAAACGCACGCCTTCTTCCTCCGAGAAGCCGATGATTTCAAAATGGAACGGTAATGTCTCGCCGCGTTCATGCAGATGCTGCACGATGGCGATGGGCAGCAAGATGCCTTCGCGGCCATCATATTTGCCGCCGTTGCGCACCGTGTCGTAGTGCGAGCCGGTGAGCAGCGTCTTGGCCTGCGGGTCGGACGACAGATAGCGGCCGACGACATTGCCGACCGCATCGATATGCACTTGCATGCCGGCGCTGCGCATCCACTCGGCCAGTTGGGCTGCGGTGCGACGATGGGTCTCGGTCAGGTAGGTGCAGGTGAGGGCATTTTCATCCTCGCTCCAGGCGCCGATCTGCTCGGCCCATTCCATGATCGCCGCGCCCATGCTTGGCGTGTGGCCAAGCAGATCGTTGAGGCGCATTTCGGCGATGCGACCGATCTGGCGCAAGGCTTCGCGCAATTCATCTGCGGGTTGGTTGCGCAGGCGCCGGGTGAAGGTGGTGATGATTTGCTGGCGCGTCAGCCCTTTGCCGGTGGCGCCTTTGACGGCAAGAATGAAGGGAAACCCATACTTGGCGTTGTAGTCACCGTTGAGCTGCTGCAAGGCGGCGAATTCTTCTGCGCTGCATAGGTGCAGTCCGGCCTTGGCTTGTTCGCCGGTCGATTCGCTGGTGAGCTCACCGGCGATGGCAGCTTTCCCGGCCAATTCGGGGTGGGCGCGGATCAGACCGAGCTGCTCATCAGGTGCGGCACTGCTGACGACACTTTGCAGGGCCAGCTTGAGCGCGGTCAGGTTGGCAAACGGCGCCAGCCGGGCTGCGCGTTCCGGAATCCAGGGCGAATGCTCGTAAATGCCATGCAAGGCGGCAACGAATGCCGATACATCCTGCTCGGCGTGGTTGTTCAGTTGTGCGAGTGTTGTCATTGATTTGCCGAACGGCTACACCGTCCGGTCCTTTGCTTAAATTTTGCCGACGCCGGCTTTGGGCCCTGCGATGCTTGCCATGCTATCTCGATTGCGCATCGTTACGATCAAGAATGAAGCAAGCAATATGCCATTATGAAAGAAGCTAGACAAGAGTCAGGCATTTGTTCAAGGCAAATCGGGCTTGCCTGCGCGATCTTAATCTACATTGCACGGCGCGATATACCGGCTTGAAGATAATCGATCAAATCGTTTTAATATATAAAATATATCAAAAGATCCAAGCTTCCATGGCTCCCTATTTAATCGATTGCTTGGTCGCAGCGCTGATCTGCGTGCGCAACCATTTGTGTTCGGTAGCCTGATGCGAGCGCTCATGCCAGAGTTGATAAAACCGTAGCGGCGGGAATTTGATCGGCACCGTATAACTTTTCAATCCCAGCATCTTTTCATAAAAGCCGGCGAATTGCTGACCGGCCGTGAGTACCAGATCGGTCTGTGCCACCATGTACGGCAGCATGCGGAAATGCGCTGATTCGACCATGACATTGCGGCGCAGATTTTGTTTTTCCAGGAAGCTGTCAATGGAGCCATGGTAGCCCGGCAAAATTTGCGACGGCGCCGCGTGTGGCAGGCTCAGGTAATCCTCGATGCGCATGGCGTCACGCGCGGTGCGTTTGGCATAGGCGCAGTCAGCGCGCATCAGGCACACAATCGGATCGTCGAACAGTTTGGACAGATGCAGATGCGCCGGCGGCGTGTCCCAATTGGCGATGACCAGGTCCAGTTCACCCTCGGCTAGCTTGTGCACGTAGTCTGTTTCCGGACCCAATGCGTGGATGATGATGCGGCTTTTGGGGGATTCCTGGCGCAGACGGACGATGATGTCGGTGAAGAAGGGCGTATTCATGTAATCCGGCGCGGCAATGTGAAAATTGCGCGCCTCTGCTTGCGGCACAAAGGCGTTTTTCGGCACGAACAGGCGTTCGGTTTCATCGAGGATGCGCTTGGCCGGTTTGAGCAGGCTCTCACCATGCTGGGTCGGCACCATGCCGCGCGCGCCACGCACTAGCAGCGGGTCGCCGGTGAGCTCGCGCAGCTTGCGCAAGGAGGCCGAAATCGACGGTTGCGGCTGGTTCAGTTTGAGCGCCACGCGCGAGACATTCTTTTCGCACAGCAACAGGTACAAGATGCGGATGAGATGGATATCGAGATGGTCGGGCAGCCTGGACATGATGGTCTTTCGGGTAACGGCTTGACCGGGACAGACACTGATTACAACTGCATGCGCCCGGGAGTGGGTGTATTTTATATATCAATATCAATATGTCAAATATAAGTAATTAACAATGTGCTGTGGGCTTGCTGCGTTTATCTTTCGGGCATTCCGGCGTATCGCCGTCGATGCACAATAAAGGGGATGGGATGGACGCAGTCTTGATGTCGTATGGCCTGGAGTGGCTTAATCTGCTGGTGCGCTGGTTACATTTGATCACCGGCATTGCCTGGATTGGTGCTTCGTTTTATTTCGTCTGGCTGGACAATTCCATCCGGCCACCCAAAGCCGGCAGCGATCTGGCCGAAAAAGGCGTCAGCGGTGAGCTGTGGGCAGTGCATGGCGGTGGTTTCTACCACCCGCAGAAGTACCTGGTCGCGCCGGCCGAATTGCCGGCGCAGCTGCACTGGTTCAAATGGGAGGCCTATGCCACCTGGATCAGCGGCTTCGCCATGCTGTTCATTGTCTATTATTTCAATGCCTCGGCGATGATGGTTGATCACGCCGTCGCCGATCTGACGCCGTTGCAGGCCGTTGGCATCGGTCTTGGCACCTTGCTGTTGGGCTGGATCGTCTACGATCTGTTGTGCCGCTCAGCGCTGGGCAAGCGTAACGGCTTGCTGGGTCTGGTGATGTTTGCGTTTATTGTGGCGATGGCCTTTGTGCTCACCCATCTGCTTAGCGGGCGTGCGGCGTACATCCATGTGGGCGCCATGATCGGCACCATCATGGTAGGCAATGTGCTGATGGTGATCATTCCCGGTCAGCGCAAGCTGGTCGCTGCCATGCGCGCCGGTGAGACACCGGATCCTGTCTACGGCAAGCGCGGCAAACAGCGCAGCGTGCATAACAATTATTTCACGCTGCCGGTGTTGTTTATCATGATCAGCAACCACTATGCGATGACCTATAGCCATGCTTATAGCTGGCTGGTGTTGGCGGCAATCATGGCCGCCGGCGTATTGATTCGTCATTTTTTCAATCTGCGTCACAGCGGTCGCGTGGCCATTGCCTACCCATTGGCCGGCGGCGCTTTGTTACTGGCAGTGGCCGTGGCGATTGCACCGCGTTCGGTGGCGCCGTCAGCGGTTGCGGTCACCCCTGATTTTGCCCGCATCCAGCAAATCATCGACCAGCGCTGCGTTGCCTGTCACTCGGCTCAGCCGACCCAGCCTGGTTTTGCGAGCGCACCAGCGGGCCTGTTGTTGCACACGCCAGCGCTCATCCGTGAGCATGCCGCCAAGCTGTTTCAGCGCGCCGTGCAGACGCGCGACATGCCGCTGGCGAATCTGACCCAGATGACGGATCAGGAACGCGCCGAGATTGCCGCCTGGTATCGGGCTGGGGCCAAGTAAATTGGCGCAATGAAAAAAGCCGCCGTGAATGCATCACGGCGGCTTTTTTGTGCGAGCGCTCTGGCTTACTGCATGAACCAGCCGTGGCTGACCACGACCGACTGACCCGTGAGTGCGTTGGTCGGGAAAGCCGCCAGGAATACTGCCGTCTGGGCGACGTCGGCGGTGGTGGTGAATTCGCCGTCAACGGTATCCTTGAGCATGACGTTTTTGATCACGTCGTTTTCGCTGATGCCCAATTCCTTGGCTTGCTCGGGAATCTGTTTTTCCACCAGCGGTGTACGCACAAAGCCCGGACAGATGACGTTGGAGCGGATCTTGTCCTTGGCGCCTTCCTTGGCCACCACTTTGGCCAGGCCGATCAGGCCGTGTTTGGCAGTCACGTACGGCGCCTTGAGCGGCGAGGCTTCATGCGAGTGCACCGAACCCATGTAAATGATGGAGCCGCCTTTGCCGCCCTTGATCATGGCGCGCATGGCCGCACGGGTGGTCAGATAGGCACCGTCGAGGTGGATCGCCAGCATCTTGCGCCAGTTCTCCAGCGTGCTGTCGACGATCGGGGCGATGATCTGGATGCCGGCATTGCTGATGAGCACGTCGATGCCGCCATAGGCTGCCACTGTATCGGCGATGCCTTGATCCACCTGGGCTTCGTCAGTCACGTTCATTGCCACCGCCATGGCGGTGCCACCGCTATTGTTGATTTCGGTGGCGGTAGCGCGAGCAGCTTCCAGCGCCAGATCAGCGATGACCACTTTGGCGCCGGCCTTGGCGTATTCAAGCGCAATTTCTTTACCGATACCGCTGGCTGCTCCTGTAATCAGGGCGACTTTGTCTTTGAGTTGCATGACGTTCCTTTATTTATTAACAAGATAATCGTAAGCGACCGTGCCTAGTGGCAAGGTGAGGTCCGACAAAATATGTACTGCCGATATGATCTCCAGTACCGGCAATCCCGCCACCGGCGCCAATGCGTGCGGATGCAGCTCAAGCGAACCAGGACCGCTCCAGGCGCCTTTAACAGTGATGTCGGCCAGACGGTACTGTACCAGTTCGCAGATGCGCGGTGTGCCGTCGACGTGTGGAATGATTTTCAGCAAGAAATTTGGCATCTCCAGCGAGCTCTTGATCGTCGCCAGATCAAGTGCATGATGCTTGTAGCCCATGGTGCCGGTGGCGACACGCAAATCGCTGTAGTCCAGCGTGCCCACTAGCGTATCGGTGTGCACCTGTAGCGTCGGACTGCCGAGTTTTTTTGGAAAGCCCCACAATTCGCGGCCGCCGGCAATCGGCGGATGGTCATTCAGATACATGCTGTGGGCATAGCCGCCGGCGACGCCGTCGAGAGTGACCGGGATCACCTGTCCGGCCTCGCAATAATGGCCGAAACCGGTAGAGTCGGGCATCTTGATGAACTCGAATTTGACGATCGGCTCGCTCCACTGCAGCGGTGCCGGCACCATTTTTTTGAGTGCCTCCGGATCGGTGCGGTAGGTGATGATCAGAAACTCGCGGTCGATGAAGCGGTAGGGGCCGGGCGGAAAGGCGGGGTTGTGGAGGGGCATGGCGAAGGCATTGCGACGAACGTCATTCTCAGTCATATCTTCTTGCTCTCTTTCGGCTTGTGGTGAAGCGATGAAGGGCGTCGCGCAAGGCGACTCAGCTCAGCGTAGCAGGTCTGATGCGGTGATCTGCGGCAAGTTCCGCTAAAGTAGTCGCAAGACACTGCTGTTGTGGCTTTTCAGTCATTGTTGCTATCTGTCCAAGGGCGCTTGAGATGTCATTTCCTTGAAATAATCGACGGTTACGCTCTGCATCGTTGTCAACCTAAAAAGGACGATGCATGAGACTGCTCTCCAACTCAGCAGATGCTAACCAGAGTTCTTCCAAACTCACCCTTAGTCTGGCCAGTACGCCGGAAGAGGTGCGCGAAGTACAGCGTCTGCGTTACAAGGTGTTCATTGAAACGATGAACCTGTCGGCCTTGGCAAATGCCGAAGGCCTCGATAAGGATGAGTTCGATGACTATTGCGATCATCTGATCGTACGGGACAACAAGACGCTGAGCGTGGTTGGCACCTACCGTATCATGAGTCCGCATGCTGCGCGTCGCATGGGAAAATTTTATTCGGAGCAGGAATTCGACCTGTCCCGTCTCGACAACATCCGCAATGTCATCGCCGAAGCCGGCCGTGCCTGCATTCATCCAAATTACCGCAGCGGCGCCGTGATCATGCTGTTGTGGGCCGGCATTGCCGACTACATGCGCCGCGAACGCTGCGACTACCTGATGGGTTGCGCCAGCGTCAGTCTGGCCGACGGCGGCCACAATGCGGCGGCGCTGTACCACGCCTTCCAGGAAAACAACATGGCGCCGCCTGACTATAGTGTCACGCCGCATACGCCGTTTCCAATCGACGCACGTGAAGCCGGTCACGCACCGCAAGTGCCGCCGTTGTTGCGCGGCTATCTGCGCAGCGGCGCCTGGGTCTGCGGTGAGCCGGCATGGGATCCTGATTTCCACTCGGCAGATTTTTTCTTGCTGTTGCCGCTATCCAAACTCGATAGCCGCTACGCGCGCCACTATCTGAAAGATGCGAGAACCGTATGAAACCACGCGATCAATTTCTGGATGCCAACAATATAGGGGACACTCTGGAAATGAAACGCGATCCCTTGCACTTCAGAACCATCTGGATCTCCGACGTGCATCTGGGCACGACGGGGTGCCAGGCGCAACGCTTGCTGGAATTTTTACGCGCCACTGAATCCGACACGCTGTATCTGGTCGGCGACATCATCGACGGTTGGCAGCTCAAGCGTCGCTGGTACTGGGAACAAAGCCACAACAACGTGGTGCAGACGGTGCTCAAGAAAGCCAAGAAGGGCACTAATGTGATCTTTGTGCCGGGCAATCACGATGAGGTAATTCGGCAGTTCATCGATCTTGATTTCGGCGGTATCAAGATCCGTGACGAACTGGTGCACACCACGGCCAACGGCAAGCGCATGCTGGTGTTGCACGGTGACCGTTTCGACGGCGTCATCGCCTGTGCCAAGTGGCTGGCCTATGTCGGCGACAATCTGTACACCATGATTCTCAAGTTCAATCAGTGGTTCAACAGCTGGCGTGCGCGTGCCGGTTTGCCTTATTGGTCGTTGTCGCAATACCTCAAAGGCAAGGTCAAGAATGCGGTGAATTACATTAATTCGTTTGAAGATGCCTTGGCTGCAGAAGCGGCCAAGAGAGGTCTTGATGGCGTCATCTGCGGGCATATCCACAAACCGGAAATTCGCGACATCAATGGCATTACCTATTGCAACGACGGCGACTGGGTCGAGAGTCTGTCGGCCTTGGTTGAAGATCCTTCGGGTGAATTACGTTTGGTCACCTGGGGCGAAATCATGCAAACCAAAAAAGCATCAAAGTTAGCTGGAGTGGAAGATTTATGCGCATTGCCATCGTAAGCGACGCAGGCGAGCCGCAAGTCAATGGCGTAGTCAACACTCTGCGGGCGACGCAACAATGCCTGCAAAGCAAAGGACACGAGGTGCTGATGCTAGCGCCGCGCGATTTCCGCACTTTTGCTTGTCCCACTTATCCCGAAATACGATTGGCCTATAAGCCCTATGCCAAGATTGCGGCGGCATTGGACGCCTTCACGCCCGACTGCATCCATATCGCCACCGAAGGACCGATGGGCTTGGCGGCACGGCGTTATTGCCTGCGTCGCAAGCTTGATTTCAGTACCGCCTATCACACACGCTTTCCTGAATATCTGAGTGCGCGCAAGTTGTTGCCGAAGGCCTTGACCTACCGTCTCATGCGCTGGTTCCATGGTCCCTCCAAAGCGATCATGGTACCCACGCCAAAGATGAAAGAGTCGCTTGATGCGCGTGGCTTTCACAATGTCGTCTTGTGGAGCCGCGGTGTTGACACCGCGCATTTCAAGCCGGGTGTCGAAGATCATGCTTGTATAGAACGGCCATTATTTTTGTATGTCGGCCGGGTGGCGGTGGAAAAAAATATCGAAGCCTTTCTCAAGCTCAATCTGCCTGGAACCAAATGGGTCATTGGCGACGGACCGCAACGCGAAGAGTTGGAGCAGCGTTATCCCCAAGTGCGTTTTCTTGGCGCCAAAGGCCATGATGAATTGCCTGCTTATTACAATTGCGCCGACGTCTTCGTATTTCCCAGCCGCACCGATACCTTTGGTCTGGTGCTCATCGAAGCCATGGCCTGCGGCGTGCCGGTGGCCGCCTATCCGGTCGAGGGCCCGATCGATGTGGTCGCCAATGGCCGTTCCGGCGTCTTGCATGAAGATCTAGCGACGGCCTGCATGCAGGCGCAGCAGCTCAGTCGTGACGAGGTGCGCGCGTATGCTGCCGGTTATTCCTGGGAAGCCGCCACACTACAATTTCTGCAACACCTGCATTTCGCCCGCAGTCCGCAGGAAAGTATTGTCTTGAACAACACTGCGGGGGTTAAATTACCCTAGAAAGTCTAAGAACAAGGGTGTTGTTGCCGTGTCTTCCTTATGTGGCCTCTGGCGAGGTACGGTGATGTTGCTGTGATAACGGCACCTCAATGGTGCCGCTCTTATTTCACGCTTCTGAGTGCAGCTCAAGCCTCATCCGGTATCCTCGATTTCATATTTTGATTAGCTGTTGCTGCTGTCCCAAGTCGATAGCCGCTACGTGCGCCATTATGTGAAAGACGCGAGAACCGTATGGAGTCAAGCGATCAATTTTCGGATGCCATCGGTACGGAGGACAGCCCGGGAATGAAGCGCGACCCCCTGCACTTCAGAACCATCTGGATTTCTGATCTGCATTTAGGGACGCCGAGGTGCCAAGCAAAACGCTTGCTGGAATTTTTGCACGCCACCGAGTCCGACACGCTGTATCTGGTCGGTGACATCATCGATGGTTGGCAGCTCAAGCGTCGCTGGTACTGGGAACAAAGTCACAACAACGTGGTGCAGACGGTGCTCAAGAAAGCCAAGAAGGGCACCAATGTGATCTTTGTGCCGGGCAATCACGATGAAGCGATTCGGCAGTTCATCAATCTTGATTTCGGCGGCATCAAGATCCGTGACGAGTTGGTGCACACCACGGCCAACGGCAAGCGCATGCTGGTGTTGCACGGTGACCGTTTCGACGGCGTCATCGCCTGTGCCAAGTGGCTCGCTTATGTCGGCGACAATCTGTACAGCGTGGTTCTCGAGTTCAATCGGTGGTTCAACAGCTGGCGTGCGCGTGCCGGTTTGCCTTACTGGTCGTTGTCGCAATATCTTAAGAGTAAGGTCAAGAATGCAGTGAATTACATTAATTCGTTTGAAGATGCCTTGGCTGCAGAAGCGGCCAAGAGAGGCCTTGATGGCGTCATCTGCGGGCATATCCATACGCCAGAAATTCGCAACGTCAACGGCATTACCTATTGCAACGACGGCGATTGGGTCGAGAGTCTGTCGGCCCTGGTTGAAGATCCTTCGGGTGAATTGCGCCTGGTCACCTGGAGCGAAATCATGCAAGCCAAAGAGGCATCAAAATTGGCGGGAGTAGGTGACTTATGCGCATTGCCATTGTAAGCGACGCGGGCGAGCCCCAAGTCAATGGCGTAGTCAACACTCTGCGGGCCACACAACAATGTTTGCACAGCAAAGGACACGAGGTACTGATGCTGACGCCGCGCGATTTTCGCACTTTTGCCTGTCCTACTTATCCCGAAATACGGCTCGCCTATAGGCCCTATGCCAAGCTTGCCGCCGCACTGGACGCCTTCGCGCCTGACAGCATCCATATTGCCACCGAGGGACCGTTGGGCTTGGCGGCACGGCGCTACTGCCTGCGTCGCAAGCTTGATTTCAGTACCGCCTATCACACACGTTTTCCTGAATATCTGAGTGCGCGCAAGTTGCTGCCGAAGGCCTTGACCTACCGTCTCATGCGCTGGTTCCATGGTCCTTCCAAGGCGATCATGGTGCCCACGCCGAAGATGAAAGAGTCGCTCGAAAAACACGGTTTTCGCAATGTCGTCTTGTGGGGGCGGGGCGTCGACACTGCGCATTTCAAGCCGGGTATCGAAGACTATGCCTGTATTGCCCGGCCACTTTTCTTGTATGTCGGTAGGGTGGCGGTAGAAAAAAATATTGAGGCTTTTCTCAAGCTCGATTTGCCTGGAACAAAATGGGTCATTGGCGATGGGCCGCAGCGCGAAGAACTGGAGCAACGCCATCCGCAGGTGGGTTTTCTCGGCCCCAAAGATTATGACGAATTGCCGGATTATTACCATTGCGCCGATGTCTTCGTCTTCCCCAGTCGCACCGATACCTTTGGTCTGGTGCTCATCGAAGCCATGGCCTGCGGCGTGCCGGTGGCCGCCTATCCGGTCGAGGGTCCGATCGATGTGGTCGCCAATGGTCGCTCCGGTGTCTTGCATGAGGATCTGGCGATGGCCTGCATGCAGGCGCAGCAGCTTAGTCGTGACGAGGTGCGCATGTGTGCCACCGGTTATTCCTGGGAGGCCGCTACGCTGCAATTTCTACAACATCTGTAGTGCGCGCGCAGTTCGCTGCGCCGTAATCAGGTCAGCCTGCTGACGGGGATACGCTCGCTGGCGTTATGGGCGCAGTCGATGGGCATGGTCAACATTGCATGAATCGCCGAGGCTGGCATGGTCCAAGGAGGCGGCGGTCTACGCCGCCGCAAATAGCGCAGGATTGTTACGCATGATGTTATGCGTAAAAAGTATGGCTGCATGCACATAAAGCATTTGCCTCGCGTGTGCGGCCTTACTACTATGCGCCACAGGCCCAAAGTGGGTGAAATGCGCGGCAATTTTCAGATTGCGATGGCCTCTATTTTATTGCCTCCCACATCAATTATGAAGACGACAACACTAGACCGACAGTAGTTCATGTAGGCACGAATCCTGCTGATAAATCTCGGTGATCTGTACCGCGGATTGGCCAGCGGTGCGCCACAGCGGTTTAGCCGGTGGTATAGCAGCACTATCGTCAGGGACGGTGGTTTTTTTATCAGGGGAATTTGGGTCTGTATGATTTCTAATATCAAAATTGGTGCACGTCTTGCGTTGGGTTTTTGCCTGGTGTTGCTGTGTGCAGCAGCAATTCTGGTGAACGGTCTGTGGCGCATGAGCGAAATGGAAAGCAGCAGCGCCTACATCATTGATCAAAAAGTGACCAGCATGACAACGGCGATGAGCATGCGCGAGTCGGGCAGTGCGCTGGCGCTGGCATTGCGCAAGGTGGTGACGCCCACGGATGCGGCGGAAGGGCAGCAGGAAAATCAGCATCTGGCCAAGATCCTGCAGGCCTATGTCGGTTTTGAGACGCAACTGACCAAACTCACTTCTACAGAAAAGGGCAAGACGTTGCTGGCGGCTTCTGCCGAGCAGCGTAAGGTCTTGTTTCCGATTGTGGAAAAAGCCCGCGAAATGGTTGGTGCCGGCAATTATTTCGATGCCGGTCAATTGCTCAAGGGCGACTTTGTGCCAGCCTATGACAAATGGATGGCCAGCGTTGGTGCATTGGCAAGCTATCAGCACGAAGACATGACGGCCGCCTATAGCGGGTTTCAGGATAGTTATCACATTGGCCAGATCAGCATGCTCACTATTGGTGCGCTAACGCTGGCGCTGGGCGCATTTTTTACCTGGTCGATCACGCGCAAGATCACGCTGCCGCTGCGCCGGGCCGGCCAGATCACGGAAACCATTGCCAGCGGCGACCTGACCACAAGGGTGATCGAAACCAGTCACGACGAGGCCGGTCAACTGGTGCATTCACTCAATGCCATGCAGCTTAAGCTGGCGGCGACCGTGCATGAAATCAAACAGAGTGCAGAGATCATCGCGCAGGCCTCAGAGGAAATTGCCAGCGGCAATCTGGATCTCTCCAATCGCACCGAATCGCAAGCTTCCAGCCTGGAAGAGACGGCTAGTTCGATGGAGCAACTGACGTCCACGGTCAAGCAGAATGCGGAGAATGCGCATCAAGCCAATCAGTTGGTCATGTCAGCCTCGGATTATGCGGTCAAGGGCGGCAAGGTGGTGGGCGATGTGGTTGCCACCATGGGCTCCATTAAACAAAGCTCAAGCAAGATCGTCGATATCATCGGCGTGATTGACGGCATTGCATTTCAGACCAATATTTTGGCCTTGAATGCGGCGGTGGAAGCCGCCCGTGCTGGTGAGCAAGGGCGCGGTTTTGCTGTGGTCGCCTCGGAAGTGCGGGGCCTGGCGCAGCGCTCAGCTGCCGCCGCCAAGGAAATCAAGACCCTCATCAGTGACTCGGTGAGTAAAGTCGATGCCGGCGGTCAGTTGGTCGATGAAGCCGGTGCGACGATGAACGAAATCGTTACGTCGGTTAAGCATGTGGCCGACATCATGGGCGAGATTACTGCTGCCAGCCGTGAACAGAGTGCAGGTATTGCCGAGGTCAACAACGCCATCGCCCAGATCGATGAGATCACACAGCAAAATGCGGCATTGGTGGAGCAGGCCGCAGCTGCGGCAGAAAGCTTGCAGGAGCAGGCTGAGGTGCTGGCGCGCTCGGTTGGGGTATTCAAGATCGACAGCATGATGGCGCTGTCGCCCATGCCGAAGACGGTGAATCCGCCGCGCGAATTGCCAAAACCGGCAGCGACTGGCCCGGCGCCAGTGCGTAAGCCGGCGCTGGTTGCTGCTGCGCAGCGGGCGAGCGTGCAAGTGGATGGCAATTGGGAAGAATTCTGATTGGTGCGCCTAAGCCAATGCTGTTAGCGCGCCGCTAGTGGAGTAGCGCCCCTGGTCCAACTGTATCTGCAGATGCCACAGGCTGCCTGATGAAAATCGGGCAGCCTTTTATTTGCCGATCAAATCCGGCGCCATGACTGCACGCAGAAAATTGGTGGTGATGTTGCCGCGTTCGCGCTGGGCAATCCACCAGACGTTGGCCTTGCGGATCGACCATTCCTGCGCCTGGCCGCCGATCAGTTGTGCCGCCACCAGTCCCAGTGTGGGCTGATGGCCGATGACCAGCACCGGCTCACGGCTATCGGGCCAGTTGCTAACCGTCAGCAAGTCCTGCACGCTTTTGTTGGGCGCCAGATCATCAACAATCTTGAACTTGCGGCCCAGTGCCTCGGCAGTCTGCAGCGTGCGAGCGGCGGGACTGACCAGAATGCGGCAGCTGTCAGGTAGATTGCGGTCCAGCCAGTCAGCCATTTTCCAGGCCTGTTTGTGGCCTTTTGCGGTCAGCTTGCGCCCTTCATCCGGTTCACCTAGTTCGGCTTCTGCATGACGCCATAAAATCAGTTCCATGTTGGTTCGCCTGTAATGGGAAAAGGGTGGGCGCCTGGCGGCGCTATTCATCTGTCTGAGCGTTCGCAATGCCGAGCGTCTGCATCAGGTGGTTCTGTGCACTGAAGGCCGTCTGGCGGCTGTTGGTCTTCTTCTGCGCATACACCCCGTCGCTATTGAGGTGCCAGGCATTGGTGTTGTCCTTGAGGTAGAGTTCCAAGCCTTCGCTGATGACGCGTTTTTTGAGATTTTTGTCCAGTATCGGGAACGCCACTTCAATACGCCGGAACAGATTGCGGTTCATCCAGTCAGCGCTCGACAGGTAGACGTCATGGGCCAGATCGTTGCGAAAATAATAGATGCGCGAGTGTTCCAGATAGCGGCCGATCACTGAGCGCACCCGAATGTTTTCCGACAAGCCGGCGACTCCCGGACGCAACGCGCAGGCACCACGCACAATCAGATCAATTTTGACGCCGTCGGCCGAGGCCGCATACAACGCACGGATCACCGACTCATCGAGCAAGGCATTCATCTTCGCGATAATGCGCGCCGGACGTCCTGCGCGCGCGATCAGTGCTTCGTTGCGGATGGCGCGGATGATTTCCTTTTGCAGCGAAAACGGCGCCAACCACAAATGCGTCATGTTGCGCGGCTTGGTCAGCGTGGTCAGGTGGATGAACACCTCGTTGACCTCGGTTGCCAGTTCGCGGTTCGACGTCAGCAGGCCAAAGTCGGTATAGAACTTGGTGGTGGTCGGGTGATAGTTGCCGGTGCCCAGATGGGCGTAAAAATGCAAGGCATTGTCTTCGCGCCGGATCACCAGCGCCACCTTGGCGTGGGTCTTTAGGCCGACTACGCCATAGACGACCTGGGCGCCAGCCTGTTCCAGCTTGACTGCCCAATTGATGTTGGCTTCTTCGTCAAAGCGCGCCATCAATTCCACGATGACCGTCACTTCCTTGCCGCGCTGGGCGGCAAGGATCAGCGCTTCCATCAGATCTGAATTCATGCCGGTGCGGTAAATCGTTTGCTTGATGGCCACCACATTCGCGTCTTGGGCGGCGCTACGGATGAAGTCGACTACCGGCTGGAATGACTGAAACGGGTGGTGCAGCAGCACATCGCGTTTTTTCAGTACCGCAAAAATATTTTCATTTTGCAGATATGACGGCAAGGTCGGCGAAAACGGCGGAAACCGCAGTGTCGGTATCGACGCCAGATCGACCAGTTCGGACAATCGCACCAGATTGACTGGCCCTTTGACGGCATACAGGCGGTTGCGCTCGATCGAGAATTGCGTGAGCAGGAACTGCGCCAGATGTTCTGGGCAGTTGTCCGCCACTTCCAGACGCACGCCAACGCCGAATTGCCGACTTTGCAACTCGGTCTGCAAGGCTTGGCGCAGATTTTTGACTTCTTCTTCATCGACCCACAGGTCGCTGTTGCGGGTGACCCGAAATTGCGAATAGGCGGTGATTTCGCGACCGGTAAACAATTCGCCGATATGCGCGTGGATGACCGAGGAGAGCAGGCAGAACGAGCTGCCTTTTTTGTCTGACAGCCCATCCGGCAGGCGGATCACGCGCGGCAGCACGCGCGGCGCCTTGATGATGGCGATGGCGGTGCCGCGACCGAAGGCATCCTTGCCCGACAATTCGATGATGAAATTGAGACTCTTATTGAGCACTTGCGGGAACGGATGTGCCGGATCGAGGCCGATGGGCGTCAGCAGTGGCCGTACATTGTGTTCGAAATATTGTTTGACCCAGGCGCGCTGGGCCTCATTGCGATCTTCGTGGCGCAACAGATGAATGCCCTTGTGGGCTAGCTGAGGCAGAATTTCCTTGTTGAGCAATTCATATTGACGCGCCACGATCTGGTGACATTCGATGCTAGTGCGCTCAAGGGCTGCGCTTAGCTCGGGCGGGTCGATATGTTCACCTTCGATGCGGTTGGCCAGCAGGCTGGCAATGCGCACCTCAAAAAATTCATCCAGATTGCTGCTGCAAATGCACAAATAGCGCAGGCGTTCGAGCAAGGGAACCTGTTTGTTTTCTGCTTGTGCCAGCACACGACGGTTGAATGCCAGTTGCGACAATTCTCGATTGAGGTAAATCGCGGTTGGATTGACTTCGGTATGGCTGTTGTCTTCAGGTTTTTCTTTTCGGGTCATGCGTGTCCTGTTTTACCTGTTTGTATGCATCTATGCAATTTTCCCGCAGTGTATGAGGCTGGTATGACAAGTTAATGACAAATTTGGGTGGCTTTGTCACAAACCGTCTGCCGCGCCGAATTGATTCGGTCTTGTGCATTGCCTTCAGGAAACTACATTCTCCAGCTTGAATTTTAACGCGGCGCATCTCCATGGCCAAAACAGGCTGCCTGTGTCTGCAATCTTGGCTGTTTTTCTTGAGAGAGGGGTGGCGTCATAAACTCGTCACAATTGCTGTTTACAGTTCATCCCGACTATGAAATATGTCTCTTTCATGTACCTATTAGGCGCTAACGGCAGGCTGCGATCGGTGAAAGGGACCGTGCGGCACCTCAATTTTTGTCAATCCAAGGAGTAAGACATGCGCTTGAATCATATTGTTAAGTCTGTTGCTTTTGCCGTATTCGGCGCAGTGACGTTTTCTGTCGCAGTGCACGCAGCTGAAATCACCGGTGCCGGTTCGTCTTTCGTCTATCCAGGTTATTCCAAATGGGCTGAGAGCTACAAGGAAAAAACCGGCAACAACCTGAACTATCAATCGATCGGTTCCGGCGGCGGTATCAAGCAAATCAAGGCCAAGACAGTCGACTTTGGCGCTTCCGACATGCCTTTGACAGTCGCTGATCTGAGTGAAAGCGGTTTGACCCAATTCCCGGCCATCGTCGGCGGTGTCACACTGGTTGTCAATCTGGATGGCATCAAGCCAGGTCAACTGAAATTGTCCGGTCCGGTCATGGCTGACATCTACGCTGCCAAAATCACCAAGTGGAATGACAAGGAAATCGCCGACCTCAATCCTGGAGTCAAATTGCCGGCCGAAGATATTACCCCTGTGTATCGTTCCGATGCATCGGGTACCACTTTTGTAGTTACCAGCTACATGTCCAAGGTCAGCGCCGAATTCAAGGCCGGCGTCGGTTCCGGCACTGCGGTCAAGTGGCCTGCAGGTATCGGCGGCAAGGGCAACGAAGGTGTTGCTGCCAACGTGCAGAAGGTCAAGGGCGCAATCGGCTACGTAGAGTATGCCTACGCCAAGGAAAACAAGATGGCCTTCACCCAGATGAAGAACGCCGATGGCGTGTTCGTCGAGCCTAACCTGAAGACTTTCGCCGCTGCTAGCGCTGCCGGTGACTGGGCCAAGACACCAGGTTTCGGCGTGGATTTCACCAACGTTGCCGGCAAGGATAGCTGGCCTATCACTAGCGCTTCTTTCGTCATCGTGCGTAAAGCACAAGACGGCGACGGCGCCAAGGGCAAGGAAGTCCTGAAGTTCTTCGACTGGGCCTTCAAGAATGGCCAAAAGCAAGCGGAAGATTTGGCTTACGTTCCATTGCCAGCATCGGTTGTGAAACTGGTGGAAGATTCTTGGAAGCAAAACGTCAAAGATGGCAGCGGCAAGGCAGTTTGGTAATTTAGTCTGATGTCCGCAGGTTGCCGCAGTGATTGCGGCAACCTGTATTGATGGGTGAAAAAAATGAGCGCAAATCCTTCCGCCGCAGTTATGCCAGATACCGATTTAGTCAAACCGTCCGCCGACGATTTCAGCGCGCAGCATAGTCACCAACGTTTGCTGGCGACCATGCGCAAGCAAAGAATCCAAGATTTCTTTTTTCATAAAGTCACGCTCATCTTCGCACTTACAGTGTTGCTGATGCTGGGTGGGATTATCGTTTCCCTGTTCATCGGCGCCTGGCCCGCGTTCCACGAGTTTGGACCCGGCTTTATCACGCGCGTGGAGTGGGACCCGGTCAATGATCAGTACGGCGCAGCCATTGCTATTTTCGGCACGCTGGTGACTTCAGCAATTGCGCTGTTGATTGCGTTTCCTGTGAGCTTCGGCATTGCTTTGTTCCTTACCGAAATTTGCCCTAGCAAATTGCGTCAGCCGCTGGGTACTGCTATTGAGCTGCTGGCCGGTGTGCCTAGCATTATTTACGGCATGTGGGGTTTGTTCGTTTTTGCACCGCTGTTCGGTGAATACGTCCAGCCACTGTTGCAGGAAACACTGGGCAACGTACCGGTGCTGGGCGCCTTGTTTAAAGGCCCGACGATGGGCATCGGTATTCTTACCGCCGGTCTGATCTTGTCCGTGATGATCATTCCCTTCATCGCCTCTGTGATGCGCGACGTCTTTGACGTGGTGCCGGCAGTGCTGAAAGAATCCGCTTACGGACTAGGTTGCACACGCTGGGAAGTGGTGCGCAAGGTGGTGCTGCCGTATACCAAAACTGGTGTGGTCGGCGGTGTCATGCTGGGCCTCGGGCGTGCCTTGGGCGAAACCATGGCGGTCACCTTCGTGATCGGTAATGCGCAGCGTCTGTCCTGGTCGCTGTTTGCTTCCGGCAATAGTATCGCCTCGACGCTGGCCAACGAAATCGCAGAAGCATCTACGCCCTTGCATGTGTCGTCGTTGTTTGCATTGGGCCTGATCCTGTTTGTGATTACTTTCATCGTGTTATCGATCGCCAAGATCATGTTGATGGGCATGACCCGCAAGGAAGGCAGTAAATGAAACAGGATGCACAGTTGGAAGCGAAGCCGGCAATGAATCCGGTCTATCGCCGGCGCTTGCTGCAGCACCGCCTGGGAATGTTGTTTTCCTTCGTCGCGATGGCACTGGGCCTGATGGTCCTGATGTGGATTTTGCTGACCTTGGTGAGCAAGGGATTTTCCGCGCTCAACCTGGGCCTGCTAATGGAAAATACCCCCTCGCCAGGTGGCGCAGGCGGCGGCCTGTTGAATCCTATCGTCGGCAGCCTGATGATGGTTGGTGTGGCAACACTGATCAGTACGCCGATCGGTATTCTGGCCGGCATCTATTTGGCGGAATACGGCGAAGAGAGCAAGATGGCGCAGATCACGCGTTTCGTCACCGATATCATGCTGTCGGCGCCTTCCATCGTTATCGGTTTGTTCGTGTACGCGATTTATGTCGCCAATATCGGCCACTTCTCTGGCTGGGCCGGTACCTTCGCCATTTCGTTGATCGCCATTCCAGTCATCGTGCGCACCACTGACAACATGCTTAAGCTGGTGCCGGGAAGTTTGCGCGAAGCGGCGTTCTCGCTCGGCGCACCACGCTGGAAAGTGGCCATGATGGTGCGTCTGCGTGCGGTCAAGGCGGGTGTCGTTACCGGCGTATTGCTGGCAGTGGCGCGTATTTCCGGCGAGACCGCACCTTTGCTTTTTACCGCACTGAACAATCAGTTTTTCAGCACCAACATGAATCGCCCGATCGCCAACTTACCGGTAGTGATCAACCAGTTTGCCATGAGTCCCTATGACAACTGGGTTGCATTGGCATGGGGCGGGGCCTTGTTGATCACGCTCAGCGTGCTGGCATTGAATATCCTGTCCCGTACTCTGTTCAGCCAAAAAGTCCCCGGTTAATTGACAAGTGAATACTATGCCTACTCCAACATCAGTAACAGCAAACCAGAAATCGACTATCGTAGTGGAGGCGCTCAATTTTTATTACGGCGGCTTTCATGGCTTGAAGAACATTAACCTGAACATTTTGGAAGGCAAAGTCACTGCCTTCATCGGCCCTTCCGGCTGTGGCAAGTCGACCCTGTTGCGCACCTTCAACCGCATGTATGACTTGTATCCCGGTCAACGCGCGGAAGGCAAGATTCTCTATGCCGGCAAGAATATCCTTGATCAAGGGCAGGATTTGAACATGCTGCGCGCCAAGGTCGGCATGGTGTTCCAGAAGCCAACGCCGTTCCCGATGTCGGTCTATGACAATATCGCCTTCGGCATTCGTCTTTACGAAAACCTGCCTAAAGGCGAAATGGATGAGCGCGTCGAATGGGCATTGAAGAAGGCCGCGCTGTGGGGTGAAGTCAAGGACAAGCTCAACAAGAGCGGTCTGTCCTTGTCGGGCGGTCAGCAGCAACGTTTGTGCATCGCGCGTGGTGTGGCGGTCAAGCCTGAGGTATTGCTGTTGGATGAGCCGACTTCAGCCCTGGATCCGATTTCGACAGCCAAAGTCGAAGAGCTGATCGGTGAACTGAAGAAGGACTACACGATTGCCATCGTGACTCACAACATGCAGCAGGCCGCGCGTTGCTCCGACTATACCGCTTATATGTACCTGGGCGAGTTGGTGGAATTCGGCGAGACCGACCAGATCTTCATGAATCCGTCGCGCAAAGAAACCCAAGACTACATAACCGGCCGTTTCGGATAAGGCACGGCATAAGCTACTGCGCGGTCCGATCTGCGCGCTGTGATGCTTGCCGTACTCAAGTACGGCTGCGCTTCTCGCACGCAGCTCGGACCGCTCGCTACGCTTTTGCCGCACCTCGCGAGTACAGAGAAATATTTATCAACTTTTAAGGACGTGCTATGACAGGCGATCACTCTTCTAAGCAGTATGACGCGGATCTGGAAACGATTCGTTCCAAGGTACTGGCAATGGGCGGTATGGTGGAGCGTCAGTTCCAGGATGCTATTTCGGCGTTTCGTAACGGCAATCTGGAGTTGGCCGCGCGCGTGATGAAGGATGACGAGGCAGTCAATCGCCTGGAAGTCGAGCTCGATGACTCTTGTAGCCATCTGATCGTGCGTCGCCAGCCGACCGCCAACGATTTGCGTACCGTCATGGCAACCATCAAGATCATCACCGATCTCGAACGGGTCGGCGATGAAGCCACCAAGATTGCGCGCACCGCGATTCATCTCTATAAGCGCGGCCCGATGGGGCCGATCAATCACTACGAGACCGTGCGTGTGATCGCTGAAGAAGCGTCGGAAATGCTGCGCAGCGCACTCGATTCATTTGCCCGTCTCGATACCGAACAGGCAACCGCGTTGATTGCCCAGGATGCTAGCATCGACCATGGCTTTCGTTCCATCACCCGTAGTCTGGCCACTTTTATGATGGAAGATCCGCGCACCATCTCGGCATCGATTGATACCTTGTGGGTGGCCAAGGCGATTGAGCGCATCGGTGACCATGCCAAAAATATTGGCGAGTATGTCATCTATGTGGTCGACGGCAAGGATATCCGTCACACCGACTTCGGCGCCGCCAAGATCATCGGCACTGCAGAAGACTGAGTCGTTACTGCGGTAATCGTCAAACAACCCATGCAGGAAACCTGAGCCCCATGACCACCATCTTGATCGTAGAAGACGAACCTTCGATTGCCGAGCTGATTGCCTTCACGCTCAAGGAAGCAGGGTGGAGCAGTTTTGTGGTTTCCAATACTGCTGCGGCGTGGGAGTTTGTGCAGCGCCGTGCGCCGCAATTGGTGTTGCTGGATTGGATGTTGCCGGACCGCAGCGGCCTGCATCTGCTCTCGCGTATACGCGGCGATCGTCAGTTGGCGCAGTTGTCAGTCATCATGTTGACCGCCAAGAGCATGGAAGAGGACAAGATTGCCGGGCTCGACAACGGTGCTGATGATTACATTACCAAGCCGTTTTCACCGCGTGAACTGACCGCTCGGATTAAGGCGCTGCTGCGTCGCAAGAGCCCTGAGTTTGCCCAGGAAGAAATGAATATTGGGGCCGTGAGCCTGGATCCGGCCAGTTGTTCGGTGGCGCTCAATGGCGAAAAGATTGAGATCGGTCATGCCGAATACAAGCTGCTGAAGTTTTTCATGGCACACCCCGACCGGGTGTTTTCGCGTAGTCAGTTGCTCGATCGCGTATGGGGCGACCATGTGGTGATCGAAGAGCGCACCGTCGATGTCCACGTGTTGCGCTTGCGCAAGGCTTTGCGTGATGCTGAAACCCTGATCAAAACGGTACGCAGTGTCGGTTATATGCTATCGGCTAAATAATATAAAACAACATCATCCGAAATTGTAGAGGCATTGCAGTTCCTGATCGTTACAGGGAATGCAGAAAGACACCTATACTGGCAACATTACGGCCGCTCTCGCGGTTGCGTACCAGACCTTAAGAATGAGTTTTCAATGAGTCCACAGTTGCTGTTCTGGATTCCGGCCGCCTTGCGTTTCTTGGTTTGCCTGGCTGGCGTCGGCGTTATCTATTTTTTCTTCGGTGCTACCGTGAGCCTGATCGTTGCCTTACTGGCCATGGGCGCGCTGGCGTTTACCCAACTGCATTACCTATATCGGCTAGGCGGCTGGCTCGATAATCCCAATCATTCCAAGTTGCCCAACGGCTGGGGTGCTTGGACAGATATTTTTGCGCGGCTTTACCGCATGCGCCGCGATGATGAGAAGAACCAGATCGAGCTGGCCGAATGGCTGGCGCGTTTCCGTCAGGCCATGAGCCTGTTGCCGGACGGCGTGGTAATCATGGATGACGTGTTGTTCCTCGAATGGTGTAATCCGGCCGCTCAGCGGCATTTGGGTTTGCAGCTGGAACGCGACAAGGGTATGCGCGTGACCAATCTGATTCGTAACCCGGCCTTCATCGACTACATTATCCTGGGGCGTTACGAGCAGCCGTTGATCTTAAGTGTGAAGGAGCGCAAGTTGATTGTGCAGATCATTCCGTTTGAGAACCGTCGGCAGATTCTGGTGACGCATGATGCCACCGAATCGGATCGTATCGACATGATGCGGCGTGACTTCATTGCAAACGCTTCACATGAATTGCGCACGCCATTGACGGTGATCAATGGCTTCCTTGAGATTGCTCTGGCACAGCCCAAGCTGGATCCTGAAATTCGCACCGCGCATTTGAAGCTGATGACCGAGCAAGGTCAGCGCATGCAGAATCTGATCGGAGACATGTTGACGCTGACCCGGTTGGAGTCGGTTGACTATCCGCTGCGGGTCGAGCATGTGCATGTCAAACCACTGCTTGAGGGTATCCTGGAAGAGGCTCAAGCGTTGTCGGCGGGCAAGCACCACGTCACTTTGGAGGTGGATGGCCCGGATCTGCAAGGCAGTGTGGATGAATTACGCAGCGCCTTCAGCAATCTGGTGTCGAACGCCGTGCGTTATACGCCGCTGGACGGCGTCATTCAATTATGTTGGCAGCGTCAGCCCGACGGTGGCGCCCGTTTCACGGTCAAAGATACCGGTATCGGTATCAGCCAGGAACATATTGCCCGGCTGACCGAGCGTTTTTATCGGGTCGACAAGAGCCGTTCGCGTGAAACCCAGGGCACCGGTCTAGGCCTGGCAATTGTGCGTCACGTGTTATTGCGCCACCGTGCCACGCTGTTGGTGGAGTCGGTGCCGGATCAGGGCAGTGCCTTTAGCGTGTGTTTTCCATCCAATCTTCTTATTGAAGCCTTTGTGCCGACCACCGTCGCTTGAGCCGGTTGTGCGCCCTCTGCGCGCGCCATTAGTTCAGTTTGTCATTGGATGCTTCTTGCACGTCGATGGAATCGACTCGGTCCGGATAAAACGCGACATAGTCTTTGATCGCAGCAACTGCAGCAAACGGTGCTTCGTATGACCAGACCGCATTGATTGATCGCGCGCCGCCAAGGGAGATGCTGAAATACGCGCAAGGCCCCTTGTAAGGGCAATAGCTGGTGTGCTCCGAGGCCGTCAGCAGCGACATATCGATATCTTTGCGGGGGATGTAATGCACTGGCGGATAGGATGCCTCCTGCAGCGTCAGTGCTTGCTGCGTGTCGGCGATCACGCGACCTGCTACTGAGACGACGATGCGCGCCGGATTATGTGTGATGGCAATAGGATGATCCGGTCCTGGGATTTTTACTGTTTTGGTTTCCATGCTGCTTTGCTCCGTTCCATGTCGGTAGGGTATTCAAGAGCCCCTGGCGGGGACACGATATACACCAAACTGGGAGGGCGAACTGATCCATGTTTGGATGATTAGCCATTCTGCCGGTGCTGTGTTGGCAAGCCTGTATGACACAAGTAAAGTCCTCTGTCATGGGCAGCACTAGTCGTAGGATAGCGCCGTTTGAACAGCGCCGTGGCCTTACTCCATGTATCTTCGCTGATGTCGATCAGCACATGCGCTTCAAGTTAGGGGCCCGGCCTGCGTATCGACTGTGTATCGGTCACGCGTCAGAATGCCGGCAATGTACGCTCATAGAACCAACACTGTGACAATTTGCCACAGTGGCAGAGGCACGTTTTTTCTGTACCCTTCCAATATATGTTGTCAGTTGTACCAAGTTGTAGCATCCACGCATCATGAAAACTCCTTCCGAACATCGCACGACAGACGTTTTTCAATTAAGCAATCTGCACGTGATCTTGATCTTGTTGGTCTGCGGCGCGGCATTGATAGGCGCCACTTGGATCGTGTCCGGAGAATTCGGCAAGGTCCCGGTATCCTTATGGGATATGTGCACCAGTGCGCTGGCAGACACTGACAGCAGTGTTGCCGCTGCGACCACAGCACCCGGCCCAATCAAGACGCCTCAGCCCTAGGCCTTCGCCGGTGCGGTAATTGCCGTGCGAGTTTCTCCCCCAACAAGACAAACAATAATCGAACGTGCGTGAGCATTTTGCCGCGTCGCGCTATTGCGTTGATACATCGACAAGCTATGCAAGCAGGTCATCAGCATGCAATGTCGGTGTTCTATGCTAGCAATTGAGCGTCGGCAACTGGTACTAATACCTATAGCGAAGTAGCGCCATTTTTGCGGACAATAAGAATAGGGAGACTCCAGGTAGAGGTGGCGCTGCGAAACGGCTGGGCTGCTTTATTCGAAGATCTATTTGTCAGAAAATGATCCATCAGTAGCGGGAATAAAATAAATGAATTTCTTTGCCAATATGCAGATCGGAAGACGTCTGAATCTGGGGTTTACCATCATTCTCGTTGCCGCACTAGGCGTGATTGCGATGAGCATCTGGCGCCTGCACACGGTGGCCGAAACGACGCAAACGATGATGCAAAAACCGCTCGCCAAAGAGCGCCTGGTGTCGGACTGGTACCGCACCATTCATACCAGCGTGCGCCGCACCACGGCGATTGCCAAAAGCAGTGATCCTAGCTTGGCGGCTTTCTTCGCTGAAGATGCTGCAACGGCAACAAAATTGTCCAGTCAGCAACAGAAAGATCTGGAAGCATTATTGAGCAGCGATCAGGAGAAAGGCCTGTTCGCGCAGCTGTCGACCGTGCGCAAGAATTACGTGACGGCCCGCGACGCCATCTCCAAAGCCAAGAGCGATGGCCGCGTCGAAGACGCCAACCAGATCCTGAACAAGGACTATTCGGTGGCGGCCAAAGGCTATCTTGATCTGTTGCAACAATTGCTTGATCTGCAGCGCTCCAGCATTGATCAGATTGCGGTGAACGTGCAGTCTCTGTACGAGCAAAGCCGTGACCTAATGATCGCTTTTGGCGTCGTCCTGTTTGTGGTCGGCTGGCTGTTCGCTTGGCGTCTGGCGCTGAGCATCACGCGGCCGTTGCATGCTGCAGTGGGGTTTGCAGAAAAAGTTGCCGCTGGCGACCTGTCCTCGCACATCGAGGTCAGCCGCCACGACGAAACCGGCAAATTGCTGCGTGCCTTGCGCATCATGAATGACAATCTATCGAACATCGTCAGCCAGGTACGTAGCGGCACGGACACCATTGCCACCGCGTCGAGCCAGATCGCCAGCGGCAATCTCGATCTTTCTTCCCGCACCGAGCAACAGGCAGGCTCGCTGGAAGAAACTGCTTCAGCCATGGAAGAGCTGACCTCGACCGTGCGTCAGAACGCCGACAACGCGCGTCAGGCCAACCAGCTGGCGGTGTCGGCTTCAGACGTGGCTGAGCAGGGCGGCGCTGTGGTGGGGCAGGTAATCGACACCATGGGCGCGATCAATGCCTCGTCGAAGAAAATCGTCGACATCATCAGCGTGATCGATGGCATCGCTTTCCAGACCAATATCCTGGCGTTGAATGCGGCAGTCGAAGCGGCCCGCGCGGGCGAACAGGGCCGCGGCTTTGCGGTGGTGGCATCAGAAGTGCGCAGCTTGGCGCAACGCTCCGCTTCGGCCGCCAAAGAGATCAAGCAACTCATTGATGATTCGGTAGACAAGGTCGACTCCGGCAGCAAGCTGGTGCAACAGGCAGGCGAAACCATGAGCGAGGTGGTCTCCAGCGTCAAACGGGTGACTGACATCGTCGGTGAAATCAGTTCGGCCAGCCAAGAGCAAAGCGTCGGCATTGAAGAGGTCAACCGTGCCATCACGCTCATGGATGAAGCCACCCAGCAAAACGCTGCATTGGTAGAGCAGGCCGCAGCAGCGGCGCAATCGATGCAGGATCAGGCGGCTGCGCTGCATCAGGTGGTCGGCGTGTTCCGCCTGGGAGTGCATGCCGATTCGCCGGTGTTATCCAAGGCATCATCGCTGGCATCGGTCAAGCCAGCGCCCAAGTCAACGCGGATGGAGCCAGTGCTCAAGACACTCGCGGCAGAACCAGCACCTCGTCTGCCAGTAAAACCTGCAGCGAAGCTGGCCCATACTGGCGATGATAGTGGCGACTGGGAGCAGTTCTAAGCAGTTCAGGCTGGTGTTGCCAGGAACTGGTTGCAGAGCCAGGTGCCAGCCTGACCCAGGCCGCGCGTGCGGGACCAGATCAGATGCACCTGGATGTTACGGGGCCAGCCATGTACCTGTAATTGTTTCAGATCGGCGGCGCCGAAACGCTTGACGATCCAGCGCGGCAGTGCCGCCCAGCCGAATCCTTGCTCAGTCATTTCCAGCAAGATCAGATAGCTTGACGATGACCAGTGCAAGCCTTGGGCTGGCGCGCGCGTTTCTTCACGATAGGTATTGAGGCGCAGCTCGCGGGTCTGGCGCAGCATGGCGCTGCTGACGTGCGCGATCTGCGCCAGCGGATGTGCGGTGCTGACATACAGACCGACTTCGGATTGCTCGGCGATGGTGTCGAAACCAATGTCCGCCGGATAACTGCTCTGCGCTGCCACCAGTGCCATTTGTACCCGCCCCGATTGCACCAGCGCCACCGCATCATCGTCCTCGGCAATCAGGCACTCCAGACGCAGTTCTGGAAAGCGCTGCTCTAGTTGCGCCAGACTCTTTTCAAAGACATCCGATTGATAGGTGTCCGACAGGGCGAAGCTCAATTGCGCCTCCAGCCCTCCCGCCAAGCGTTGCGCTGCACGACTGAAGCGATCGTTGGCATCGAGCATCTGCTGCGCATGGACCAGCAAGGCATGGCCATGTTCGGTCAGGCGCGGCTTGCGCGTGCTGCGGTCGAATAAACTCACGCCAAGGTCGATTTCTAGATTGGCAATGGCTTCGCTCACGGTCGATTGCTGCCTGCCGAGCTTGCGTGCAGCCGCCGAGAATGAGCCCAGCGTGGCGGCCTCGATGAACATCAGGATGGCGTCGGTGGAATAGAGCATTCGCAGGCGGGCAGTGTTTTTAATATCGGAAAATCCGATGGTTAATGATTTAATTCTATCAGTATTGCCGTTGATAATGGACGGCATATTGTCGACGGAGAAGAGTATGTTGCCGCAAAAGTCGTTTTACGAACGTTGCTTTCACGCTGTCCTGTTTGAGCTGCTGGCCTTGTTGCTGTGTGCGCCGCTGATGTCCTGGGCGCTCAAGGTCTCATTTGGCCACGCGGGTTTGCTGACCTTGATGATTTCGCTGCTGGCGATGTCTTGGAACGTCATTTTCAATATCGTGTTTGATCGCCTGCAGCGCCGCTTTGCTGGGCATCGCTCATTCGGCGTACGCTTGTTGCATGCCGTCACGTTTGAAGCTGGACTGATTCTGGCCGTGGTGCCGTTAGCAGCCTGGTGGCTGGAGATTGGTTTGATCGAAGCATTTGTGCTTGATATTGGTCTGATCTTGTTTTTCTTGCCCTACACACTGCTCTACAACTGGTGCTACGACAAAGTGCGCGCTACCCTCTTCAGCCGCAGCGGCTGCGCGCACAATTGAACGGTCGGTGCCTGCTGGCTCAATAGGTGGCGCGGCCTCCAGACAGGTCGAACACAGAAGCGGTCGTAAATGAATTTTCTTCCGACACCAGCCAGGCCACCATGGCGGCAATCTCTTCCACCTTGACGAAGCGCCCACGCGGGATCTTCGACAGCATGTAATCGATATGGGCTTGGCTGCATTGTTCCAGGATACGGGTCTGTGCGGCCGCTGGCGTGATGGCATTGACGGCGATGTTCTTGGTCGCGGTTTCTTTGCCTAAACTTTTGGTCAATGCGATCAGCCCGGCCTTGGCGGCGCTGTAAGCTGATGCGGTCGGATTGCCTTCCTTGCCGGCGATGGAGGCAATATTGACGATGCGGCCGTAATTTTGCGTGATCATGCGTTGAACTACTACCTGATTGACGTAGAAGGCGCCATTGAGGTCGATGTCGATGACACGCCGCCATTCTTGCGGTGAGTACTCGGCAACCACACCATTCTGGCCGGCGATGCCGGCGCTGTGCACCAGAATGTCGATGGACTGGGTCACTTTTTCGGTCGCTTCGATGGCGCTTTGCACGGCGGCCTGATCGCCGATATCGACGGCGATGGTCTCAACATTGCCAAGCGCTTCCAGTTTGCCGCGCGCTTGCTGCAACAGTTGCTGGTCCATATCCCACAGCACGACCTTGGCCTTGCCCTGCAGTAGGCGCTCTGCAATGGCAAAGCCGATGCCTTGGGCACCGCCGGTGATGATTGCTGTGCGTCCTTGAAAATCATAATGGTTCATGTCAACTCCATTTTCCCTCTTGAAATAAGCCGTATTGCCTGCCTTGCATGGCAGTGTTGTGGTCGCACACAGCTCCGCCTGAGGCAAGAGCTGCGCCGATGGCTTAAGCGTTGATGGTTTTTTGCTGTTGTTCACCCAGGCCTGCGATGCCCAAGCGCATGGTCTGACCTGCGCTCAAGTAGACCGCTGTGGGCTTGACTCCCATGCCGACGCCAGGTGGCGTGCCGGTCGAGATCACGTCGCCGGGTTGCAGCGTCATGAATTTACTCAGGTAGGCAATGATAAACGGCACGGTAAAGACCATGGTGTTGGTATTGCCGTTTTGGTAGCGCTTGCCGTCGACTTCCAGCCACAAATGCAGATTGTTGGGATCGGTGATTTCATCGCGCGTGACCAGCCAGGGACCGATCGGGCCGAAGGTGTCGCAACCTTTGCCCTTGTCCCAGGTACCGCCACGCTCGATCTGATATTCACGTTCCGAGACATCGTTGATCACGCAATAGCCGGCGACATGTGACAAGGCATCTTTTTCGTCGATATAGCTGGCAGTTTTACCGATGACCACGCCGAGTTCGACTTCCCAGTCAGTTTTCTTGGAGCCACGCGGAATTTTGACGTCGTCATTGGGGCCGACCACGGCTGAGGTCCATTTGTTGAACACCACTGGTTCAGCCGGGATCGGCAGATTTGATTCAGCCGCGTGGTCAGCGTAGTTCAAGCCAATGCAAATGAATTTGCCGATGTTGCCGACGCAGGCGCCGATGCGCGGATTGTCGTCGACCAATGGCAGGCTGTTCAGGTCGAGAGCGGCGATTTTAGCCAGTGTGGCGTCATCGATGTGGGCACCATTGACATCCTTGATCTGTGCCGACAGGTCGCGGATCTTGCCGGCCTGATCGAGAATGCCCGGCTTTTCCTGGCCGACAGGGCCGTAACGCAGTAATTTCATGGGTCTTCCTTTCGTGAGTGAACTTGGGGGCCGAACAAGCTATGCGCTGAGGGATTGCTGCGTAACGCTTGAGTTGGTTCAGTAGTTAGATAATACCAATTAATTGGTAAGACCATCAAATTGCTTCTCGGGCGCCGAAGGTGGCAAGGCTGAGTAACTGTCGGAATTCATTTATTGTCGGAATTCATTTATCTCTGAACTTTGTTCACTTATCTCTGAACTTTTCGACTTCAAGTAATCTATGGCCAGTTTGTATCTAAATTACTAATTTGCAACTTTCCGTTTTCTTAGATTAGCTGCTTTGCGCGATAGTTTGCGCTGTATAGTGTTGATTTGCGTCGAAAATTGACCCACTTTGCCGCATAAATTGCACCGAGAATTGACCCACGTTTAGAACACAATTCTGCTTATGACCATAAGCAGGAGATCGGAGTGATCGACGTGGCATTACTAGGCATTATTCGACGCTGGCACCTTCGTGACCAGGTCCCATTGCGAGAGATCGCCAGACGTTTAGGCATCTCACGCAACACCGTCAGGCGGTACATTCGCGCTGAAACCATCGAGCCAGCCTATGCAGATAGGCGTCCCCGGAGCTCTCTAGATAAATACACACTAAAACTCTCAGCGTGGTTAAAGACTGAGGCGGGCAAATCACGCAAGCAGCGCCGTACCTTAAAGCAGCTGCACTTAGAGCTGCGATCCTTGGGTTATGAGGGGTCGTACGATCGCGTCGCAGCCTTCGCAAGACGCTGGAAGGTGGATCAATTGGAGAGGGTCAATTCCG
>Ga0302156_10000581_pt1 | contig 34227 bp, 26 predicted proteins | sample I_Bog_N3_2_FD_193503 | JGI IMG/M metagenome (GOLD analysis project Ga0302156, IMG submission 193503) | Peat permafrost microbial communities from Stordalen Mire near Abisko, Sweden - I_Bog_N3_2 | ecosystem: Environmental > Terrestrial > Soil > Wetlands > Peat | place: Sweden: Abisko, Stordalen... | reverse complement strand
GACTGGTGCATCTCGCGGCAGCTTTGGTGGGGCCATCGCATTCCGGCGTGGCACTGCGCAGGCTGCCACAAGATCACTGTGGCGCGGGTCGATCCCACGGCTTGTTCTCATTGCGGATCGGATGCGATCGCGCAGGAGACAGACGTACTGGATACGTGGTTCTCCTCGGGGCTGCTGCCGGTCTCGGTTTTTGGATGGCCCGATATTCTGGGTGCCCCAGGTCCCGAATCTGGGACCTGGGATAGCACATTTGATCGAGCCGATTTCGACGCCTTCTATCCAACGAGTTTGCTGGTCACTGGCTTCGACATCCTCTTCTTTTGGGTGGCCCGCATGATCATGCTGGGTTGCTGGTTCGCAGGTGACGTGCCGCTGCCTGATGGCTCGAAGCGCGAGTTGAAGGATTCCGTTCCCTTCAGAGAGGTTTACATTCACGCGCTGGTGCGCGACGCCAACCGCGAGAAGATGTCCAAGACCAAGGGCAACGTCGTCGATCCGATTGAGATCGTGAAGCAGTACGGGACGGACGCGGTGCGCTTTACGCTGGCCTCGATGGCCTCGCCGGGAACCGATATCGCATTCAATATTGCCAGGACCGAGGGCTACCGAGCCTTTGCCAACAAGATCTGGAATGCGGCGCGGTTCCTGTTCATGAACGTGGACCGCGCGGCAGAGATTGGCATCACTGTCGATCCGCTCGCACTGGGCGGAATGCCCGTGGCGGCCGAGGACGCACCGCTCGAAGCGCGCTGGATCGTGGCCGAACTTCACTCGACCGCGGCCAAGGTCAATGAATCGCTTTCGAACTATCGCTTCGACGATGCGGCGAACACCATCTACCAGTTTTTCTGGGGAAGTTTCTGCGACTGGTATCTGGAGATCGTGAAGCTGCGGCTGGATTTCTCAGGGGAGCAGGCCGGCGAATCAGAAAGCCAGCGAGTCAGCAGGATCAATGGCACTAAAGCCGCATTGACAACGTTCGTCTCAGTTTTTGAAACTTCGTTGCGACTGCTTTCGCCCTTTATGCCCTTCATTACCGAGGAGATATGGCACGCGCTCTACGACGGGAATCCGCCGGCCAAGTCGATTGCGCTGACGAATTATCCGGCTGGCAGCGAACAATTCGACGATGCTGCGCTAGTCGATATGGGCATCTTGCAAAGCCTCATTGTTGAAGTCCGCACCCTCCGCAAGGAAATCGGCGTCGAAGAGAGGGCAGTGGCGCCTATCGAGGTTCGCATCGACGGCCACATGAAGCCCGTCATCGGCGAGAACGCTGCGATGGTCGGGCGCTTGGCGCGCGTGAGCGAATTGCGCTTCGTCGATCGTATCTCCGCGGGCCTCGCCAAGCACTCTACGCCACAATTCGATGTTGCGGCGATCTACGAACGCACCATCGACGTGGCGGCCGATCGGGAGCGCTTGACAAAGGACATCGCCAAGTACGAGAAAGGTCTAGCCACTGCGGAGCGCCAGTTGGGCAACGAAGCTTTTCTGGGCAAGGCGCCAGCGCATGTGGTGGAAGGTTTGAAAAAGCAGGAAGCCGAGACGCGGCTGTTATTGGAGAAAGCGCGAGCAGCGCTAGACTTGCTGCCGCCGGAATGAGAAGACGAGCGAAGAGCAAAGGCAGGTGCCTTTGGGCAAGCTCAGGGCAGGCTCTTGACTGCGCAGGCCGCAAAAATCGCGATCTGCTCCGCTCAGGATGACGGTTTACGGAGCGCGGTGCGTTCCCATGTCTAGGAATCGAGACCTGGGGCACCCGGCAGAATAGTAGCCTGGGGCGCAAGGCGCTGGAAAATCTGAAGAAAGAAGATTCGTTATGTCCTGTGACTGCGGCAAATGCCGGGAGCACTACCGAACACTTGGAATAGGCTACGGAATACCCTCGGAATCCGAGATTCAAGAAGCCTATCGTGAAGCGGTGAAGCAATGGCATCCCGATCTCTATGAGAACTTCGCCAGTTTGCGGGCGGATGCAGAAGAACGCTTCAAGCAGATTCAAGTCGCCTATCGGGAACTGAAGGACCACAACACGATTGGGGCCGAGTTGCCGGCGGATGGGGTTGCCGTTCAAACCCAGCCTCGGGAAGAAACACCTGCGCTCTCATTTGGCGGTGCGCCCGGCTGCCTGACCGCGCAGGAGTTTACCCCGCAGGTGGAAGAAAGGTTGGCAGGCCACCTGGGAAAGATCGGCGCGGCCCTGGCGATTATCGACATCAGCGGCGACCGGCTTTCCAGCGGCACCTTCCCCCAGTTTCTCCTCCTGGCTACCCGCGGGATCATGATGCGCGATTTCCGCGGTATCATCTCTGTGCTCTGGTTTACTGACCTGGGAGAGATCAACATCATCGAACCGCGCACTGCCGCGAAGCCAAGCTTTTGGCAAAGACTCGCAGGCACCCAGCCGAGTTCGGAGCTTCAGATCTACCGGAGCAATGGACTTGAGTTTTGCTCAATCTCAGGCCAAGCGGATGACAAGGTCAAGACAGTTGTTTATGACTATCTGATGCGGCAGAAGCCACAACCCAAAGCCTGAGTCACCGGAAGAAGAACCATGGATTGGAAGAGCAGCCGCATCGACACCATGTTGGAGCAGGCCTTGTTGGAAGACAAGGCCGCCGGCGACACAACCACCAACCTCACCATCGATCCTGACCTGCGGGCCACGGCCTCGATCATTGCGCGGCAGGATTTGGTGGTGGCCGGCTTGGGCGCGGTGCCGCGATTTCTTGACATCTTTGCCCGGCTGGACCGGAGTCCGCAGTCGCAGACCCGCTTTGAGGTCGTCAGCAACCCGGAGGTCTTCGACGGTGTGCGCGTTCGCAATGGCGAAGTGCTGGCCGTCATTCGCCACAACGCCCGCGTGCTGCTCAGTTGCGAACGCGTGATCCTCAACCTCATGCAGCACCTCAGCGGCATTGCCACGCTGACGCGAGAATATGTAGACGCCGTCCACGGAACCCACGCCCGCGTGCTGGATACGCGCAAGACCGTGCCTGGCCTCAGAGTTCTGGAAAAATACGCCGTGCAGTGCGGCGGAGGGACCAATCATCGCATCGATCTGGCCAGCGGCATCCTCATCAAGAACAACCATATTTCTTTGGGAGGCGGCCTGCCCGCAGTGCTGACGCTGGCTTTGGAAAAGCGCAGGAAGGGCCAGCGCGTTCAGGTTGAGGTGCGCTCGCGGCAGGAGTTGGAAGAGGCCCTGGAGTTTGGCGCGGAAGCCATCCTGCTTGACAATATGGCGCCCGACGAAGTGAAGCGATCCGTGGAACGCATCAAGGAAGTGGCGCCGGGAGAGCAGGCCCAGGGGCACAAAGCACAAGAACCAAGCGACGGGCCAGCCGCGCGCTGGATTCCCACCGAGGCCTCTGGCGGCATTGTGCTTGAGAACATCCGCTCGTACGCCGATACCGGCGTGGATTTCATCAGCGTCGGGGCTTTGACGCACTCGGCCAAGGCAGCCGATATTTCCATGCGCATCGAAGCGGAATGAGCCAGGCCATGTTTGACCTTGCTGCGCTGGAAGCCGCTCTGACAGGCACCAATTTTGCCGGCAATCTCCATTTTTCTCCGGTCACCGGGTCCACCAGTACCGATGCGGTTGAAGCCGCGCGTGCGGGTGCGCCGCACGGCTCAGTCTATTTTGCCGATGAGCAACTGGCCGGACGCGGGCGCGGAGATCACGCCTGGCACTCCGCTGCGGGGGAAGGGCTCTATGTGAGCGTGGTGCTGCGCCCGTCCATGCCGGCTCTACATCTGCCTCTGCTGCCGCTGGCTGCTGGATTGGCCGCGGCCGATGCGATTCGCACGGTTTCGGGACTCGATGTTGACCTGCGCTGGCCCAACGATCTGCTGCTGAGCGGGCGCAAGGTGGGCGGTATTCTGGTCGAATCCAAAACCAAAGCCGGCAAAGCAGCTTTTGCCGTCGTGGGCATCGGTATCAACGTGCATCAGCGCTCATTTGCTCCCGATTTGGCGACCCTCGCCACTTCTCTGGATTTAGAGGCCGGTTATCGAGTGAGCCGGCGGCATTTGCTTGCCTCCCTGTTAAAATCGCTGGAGCGTGAGACGAGCGGCCTGCTCGATCCGCCCGGGAGTGAAACGATTTCCTTTCGCGTGGAGCAGGCTTCGACCTGGGTGCGCGGAAGGCGGGTTGAGGTGCACGGGCCGCAAGCTTGCCATGGAGTTACTGCCGGATTGGACCAGCATGGATTCCTGCTGGTGGCGACCGATTCAGGGTTGGTAACCGTGCGGACCGGCGGTATTCGCGCCGCTGAAACGAACTGAGAATCGCGAGTTGGACCATGCTGCTGGCTCTGGATGTGGGGAATACGAATACCGTGCTGGGCCTCTACCGCCTCGAAGGCGATAAGCCCCAACTCGCCGCGCATTGGCGCGTGACCACGCACCGCAACCAGACCGCGGACGAGTATGGCGTACTCTTCGTGAATCTCTTCGAGATGAACGGCTTGAAGACGAGCCAGGTGCAAGCCATCATCATCTCTTCGGTGGTGCCGCCGGTGGAAGGCACGCTGCGCCAGGTCTGCGAGAACTACTTCCACGTGCAGCCTCTTTTTGTGGAGCCAGGCATCAAGACGGGAATGCCGGTGCTGGTAGACAACCCGGCGGAACTCGGAGCGGATCGCCTGGTGAACGCCATCGCTGCCTTTGATCGATACGGCGGCCCCTGCGTGGTGGTGGACTTCGGCACCGCGACAACATTCGACGTGATTTCAGCCAAGGGCGAGTACCTGGGCGGCGCCATCTCGCCGGGACTGGGCATCAGCGCCGATGCGCTCTTTTCGCGCGCCGCGCGGCTGGGCCGCGTTGACATCAAACGCCCCGCCAAGGTCATCGGCACCAACACGGTCTCGCACTTGCAGAGCGGCATTTACTACGGCTACATCGGACTTGTTGACGGCATTCTGGAACGTATTGTCGCTGAACTTGGGGCACAGCCGCGCGTTATCGCCACCGGCGGCCTGGCGCGGCAAATCTCAGAAGACTCGCGCTTCATCTCAGAGATTGACGACATGCTCACGCTCGATGGCCTGCTCATTCTCTTCGAGCGCAACCGCTTGGCGCGCCCTCGCGGCAAGGCGCACTGAGGGCCGCAGGTTGGCGCCTATGCCTTGGGGATTGGCGGGCCTTATCCCGAACCAGACCCATTTGACCGAAGGGCCTTTCAGCGGGCGGCAAAAAGCCTGAGGGCTCAGGAAACCATGCGCCCCATACGTCGGAATCGAGCCAGCCGCCGCCCGGCCCATGTCAGCGGACAATTGGCGAGGGTTCACGATCAATCCCGCCCGCGCCCATAAGGACCAGCGAGCGCTGCGCAAACGGCGCATAAACCAGAAGCGTAGTGCAGGCCAGCGCCAATCCGAAGTCGATGTGGTGCAACAGCAGGAAGGGCGAGAGCGACCAGAGCTCATCGAAGGCAAGCAGAAACGGCCATATCTTGAGAAATTTCTCGCGTGCTCCGGGCGCTTTGAAGAGCGCGGCACATAGCAGGAAGGCACGAACAGGAATCAGGATCGCGGCAGTCACGATCAGGAGGTTGAGCGCCTGAGTTGCTTTCGGTAGCGGCGAAAACAGATCTTCAATCTCCGTCAGATTTGCCAATGCCCCAACGTAGAAGCCCAGATACATGAACTGCAACAGAACGAAGAGCGACTGCACCACTCGATACGATGCTTTCGGAAGCTCATCCGGAGAAGCCAGAATCCGGCTGAGAAGTTTGGTCTCAGCCGCTGCCGGAGCTACTGCTTGCTCGCGCGATTCATAGGCCATCGACTCAGGCGCCGGAGAGGGCGGGTTGTCGTTTGGCGAGATCCGCTCAACAGGAGCCACGAAGCGATAGCCGCGGCGGGCCATGGTCTCAACGAATCTCGGATTGCCCGCTGCATCGCCCAGGGCTTCGCGGATGCGATTCACCGCTGAGTTCACGCCGTGTTCGTAATCGACAAAAGTTCCGTCGGGCCACAGATCTCTGGAGATTTCTTCCCGAGTCAGCAATTCGCCGGGCCGCTCCAGCAGCAGGAGGAGCAACTGAAAGGGCTGTGCGTTCAGCTTGACGCGAAGCCCCTTCCTGCGAAGCTCTCCCGTGGCGGAGTCTGCTTCAAATACTCCGAAGCGATACCGCCGGCTTGGCCGCAAACTCGTCGCCTGATCCGTCATGGCTTTCGTCCAGTGTATCTGACTGCGCGTTCCATCCAAGACCGCCGCACAGGGTACAACTTCCGCTAACTGGCCAATCTGCAATAGCTTGCGCGGTGACAAACAATCTCGAACAGATGAGATTCCATGCATTGCCTTTGCAGCTGCCGCGGAGCAAAGTGTAATTCATGATGCAAGGCCGGTTCTCAGATTTCCGAATACTCTCCGTCATCGGCGGGCTGACGATATTCCTGTCCTTTGCGGTAACTCCCCGTCCGGTTGTGGCAGAGCCAGATCCGGTAGCTGTTTCAGCCTTCAATTCGTATATCGGAGCTGTCGAGTCGCGCCTCGCCCTTCAGCATCGGTCGCAGGATGGCTTCCTCGCTCCGGTGGCTTCGACGCAGCAGAGCGAGATCCGCCTGCGCCGCGGAGAATTGCTTGTCGAGCAGATCGCGCCCTCCACCGGGGCGGCCTTTCCCGGAGCAATGCTGCAACACTGGCGCGGGACTGCATTTGCCCCTGGCGCCAAAGCCGCGGATTTTGAGCGGCTGATGAAAGATTTCAACGCTTACCCTCAGCACTTTTCGCCGCAGGTGCTGCAAGCGAAAATCCTCGCGCAGCCGGATGATCGCGGTCCGGATCGCTTCCATGCCGTGATGCGGGTGCGGCAGAAGCATGTGATTACCGTGGTCCTGGATACGGTCTACGACATCGCGTTCGGACGGCTGGATAGGCAGCACGGATACAGCATCTCGCGCAGCACACGGATTTCCGAGATTGACTCGCCGGGCACCGGCGCTGAGCGCGCGCTGAATGCCGGCGAGGAGCACGGCTACTTATGGCGGCTGAACACCTACTGGAGCTACGAGGAGCGGGACGGTGGGCTGTACATGCAGATCGAGTCGGTGTCGCTCACGCGTTCCATTCCTGACGGGCTCGGCTGGGCGGTTCGTCCATTTGTTGAGAGCGTCCCTCGCGAGTCGCTGGAGTTCACATTGCGCTCTGCCTGCAACGCAATTCGCAAATAATTTAGCCGGTGCGCACTATGACGCCGTGAAACCCAGCAATCAAAAATGAACCGCAATTGGAAAGGAAAACAAGATGAGTGCGAAATCGCCAGTAGCCCATGATGAAGTCGCATTTGCGTCAGCCCGCAGAATCAACCACTCGCTGACAGCCTCCATGGAGAAGCGTGCTTTGCTGTGGATGGCCGAGCGCGCGCCCCGCTGGCTCACCTCTGACCAGCTCACTCTGCTCGGTCTGAGCGCGCAAATCGGAGCCGGAGCCTTCTATGCCTTGTCGCGCTACAACCGCTATGCGCTGCTTCTCGTGATTCTGTGCCTGGCGCTCAACTGGCTGGGGGATAGCATGGATGGGACGCTCGCCCGAGTGCGGCGGCAGCAGCGGCCCCGCTATGGCTTTTATGTCGATCACATGGTGGACATCTTTGGCGCCGTCACGCTGATGTGTGGGCTCGGCTGCTCAGGATTTCTGCACTGGCAAACGGCGATTGCGATGCTGGTGGCGTTCCTGCTGCTATCGTGCGAAAGCTATCTTGCCACCTACACTTTGTCGTGCTTTGAACTTTCGCAAGGTCTCTTCGGTCCCACCGAGATCCGCATTCTGCTGATCGCCGGCAATCTGGCTCTGCTGCGCAGTCCCTACTCCATCTTGTTTGGGCATAGGATGCTGCTGTTTGACTTGGGAGGCGCCATAGCAGCGTCCAGCATGTTCGCGATGGCGATCGCTGTCGCCATCCGCCACACAGCGCAACTCTACCGCCAGGAGCCTCTGCCATGAACGCGTTCATTCGCTGGGGCAAGTTCAATCTGGTGGGAGCCATGGGCATGGTTGTCCAGCTTGCGGGGCTCGCGTTCTTCGACCGGGTTGCAGCGGGCCATTACATGTACGCCTCAGCCGCGGCCATCGAGCTCACGCTCTTGCATAACTTCGTTTGGCATCTCCACTACACCTGGCGCGACCGGCGCGATGACTCTGCACTGCTTGCTCAATTGATGCGGTTTCATCTCTCAAACGGATTGGTCTCGATGCTTGGGAACCTTGCGCTGATGCGCATACTAGTAGACGAGGCGCGCATGCCTCTGCTCGTCGCCAACAGTATCGCCATTCTTTCCTGCTCAATTGTCAATTTTTGCCTTGGAAACAACTGGGCGTTTGCCACGAAGACCAAGGCGATTGAGGGCTAGGATGCGGGGGTGCGCAGACTCGCCCCATCCGATCCGAATGCAATGCAACCCCCTGGCCATCCTTCTGGCGCACGCGCCTCAACCACACATGGGACAGGCTTGAAGCGACCTACTTCTCCGCCCCATGGCACTTCTTGTACTTCTTGCCGCTGCCGCAGGGACAGGGGTCGTTGCGGCCCACTTTATCTCCCGTACGTCGCTGCGCGGGCTGGCTTGCATCCCCCGCTCCAGCCATGCTGGCCGCCGCCAGCTCCCGCTGCTTCTTGCGCTGGAACTCCTTCTCAAGCGCGTCGATGGTCGTCGAGGGCTGACGCGTGTTGATGGAAATCTCTCGCGGCTCCGCGTCTTGCAACAGCGGCCTGTCGGCGCTGGCCACGGGTGGAGCCGATGGAACCGGACCTCTCGGACGCGGCGCCTCCGGTGCCGCATTCATCGGCTGGCCATCCGGCCCAAGGATCTGCATCCGGAAGAGGAACCGGACCGTGTCTTCCTGGAACTTCATCATCATGGCTTCGAACATGTCGTAGGACTCGCGCTTGTAGGCCACCAGCGGATCCTGTTGCGCATAGCCGCGCAGCCCGATCCCTTCCTTCAAGTGATCCATCGACAGCAGATGGTCTTTCCAAAGCCCGTCGATGACGCTCAGCATCACCATCCGCTCGTGGTAGCGCATGGTCGCCGAGCTCAGAATCTTTTCCTTTGCCTCGTAGTCCTCTTTCAGCCTCTCGAAGATGGCATCGCCCAGTTCGTGCCGAGCCAGTTCGAGCGGCTTGATGCCGGCACGAGTCAGGTTCATGCCGAACTGGTCCACCAGCTTCTCATCCAGCCCCTTCAGGTTCCATTGGTCGGGATGCAGCTTCTCGCCGGCGAACTCGTCCAGCATTCCGCTCAAAAGGCCGCCCACATAGTCCTCAAGGATCAGCTCGCGCTGGTCCACGCCTTCCAGCAGTTGCCGCCGAACGCCATAGACGGCCTCGCGCTGCTTGTTCATCACGTCGTCGTACTCAAGCAGGTGCTTGCGGCTCTCGAAGTTCTGCGCTTCCACCGTCTTCTGCGCGTTCTCGATCTGCTTGGTGAACATGCGCGACTCGATCGCCTCGCCCTCGTTCATCGTTCGCTGGATCAGGGCGCTGGCCCATGCCTTGGCGAAGATGCGCATCAGGTCGTCTTCAAGCGAGAGGTAGAACCGCGACTCTCCGGGATCGCCCTGGCGTCCGGCGCGCCCGCGCAGCTGATTGTCGACCCGCCGCGACTCGTGCCGCTCCGTGCCCAGAATGAACAGCCCGCCGGCCGCGATCACCTGCTCGTGATCCACGTGCGCCGCTTCGGCATGAACCTTGATGACCTCGTCCCAGTCGGGCTCGGCCACCTCGAACTCCTGCCCCTGGTAATAGAAGCGCTGAAATCCCGCTGGCGCCATTGGATTGATCGCGCCCTCGGCCACGCTGATGGCCCGCGCCCGGTTCTTCTTCACCAACTCTTGCCGGGCCATGAAGTCCGGATTGCCGCCCAGCAGAATATCCGTTCCGCGCCCTGCCATGTTCGTCGAGATGGTTACCGCGCCCAGCCGGCCGGCCTGCGCCACGATCTCGGCCTCGCGCTCGTGGAACTTCGCGTTCAGCACCACGTGGCGCACGCCCTTGCGCTGCAAGATCCCCGACAGGCGCTCGCTCTTCTCGATCGACACCGTGCCCACCAGCACCGGCTGCTTCTTCTCATGCAACTGTGCGATGTCATCGGCCACCGCCTTGTACTTTTCCGTCTCCGAGCGATACATCACATCCGGATTTTCAAGCCGCAGCATCGGCTTGTTGGTCGGAATCACCACGATCTCCAGCTTGTAGATTTTTTCGAACTCGGCCGCTTCGGTCTCGGCCGTGCCCGTCATGCCGCTCAGCTTTTTGTAAAGGCGAAAGTAGTTCTGGAAGGTGATGGTGGCCAGCGTCTGGTCTTCCTTGCGGATCGCCACATTTTCCTTGGCTTCGATCGACTGGTGCAGTCCATCGCTCCACCGCCGCCCCGGCATAAGCCTGCCGGTAAAGGTGTCAACGATAATCACCTCGCCGTCCTTGACCACGTACTCTACGTCGCGTTTGTAGAGGGCATGCGCCTTGATGCCGGTCTCCACGTAGTGCTTCAGTTCCCAGTTCTCGGCGTCGGCAATGTTTCCGATCCCCAGCAGCTTCTCGATCGTCTCCCAACCCTCGTCGGTAACGCCGATGGTGCGCTGCTTCTCGTCCACAATGTAGTCGCCGGTCAGGTACTTGGTCTCGCCCTCTTCAACTTCCTCGCCCAGCACCAGGTCGGGGATGATCTTCCGCACGCGGGCATACTTGTCCGTCGTCTGGTCCGTCGGCCCGGAGATAATCAGCGGTGTCCGCGCCTCGTCGATCAGGATCGAGTCAACCTCATCGACAATGGCGTAATAATGCCCCCGCTGCACGCAATCTTTCAACTCGAACTTCATGTTGTCGCGCAGGTAGTCGAAGCCGAACTCATTATTCGTTCCGTAGGTAATATCGGCGGCATAAGCGGCCCGGCGCTCGGCGTCGTCGAGATCATGGACGATTACCCCTACCGTCAGCCCCAGAAACTCGTAGATCTTTCCCATCCACTCCGCATCGCGCTTGGCCAGGTAGTCGTTCACGGTCACCACGTGAACCCCGTGCCCGGCAAGAGCGTTCAGATAGCAGCTCAACGTGGCCACCAGCGTTTTGCCCTCGCCGGTCTTCATTTCGCTGATCCGGCCCTGGTGCAGCACCATGCCGCCGATCAACTGCACGTCGAAGTGACGCATCTCGACCGCGCGCCAACCTGCCTCGCGCACCACGGCGAAGGCCTCGGGCAAAATCTCGTCCAGAGCCTCCTGCTCGGCCGCTTTCACGGCATCTTCGTCCGTAATCCCCTCGAGCCTGGCCGCAATCCGGGCTTTGAACTCCACCGTCTTGGCCCGCAACTCTTCATCGGAGAGCTGCTTCACAGCTGGCTCCAGGGCATTGATCGCAGCCACGACAGGCAACAATTTCTTGATGATCCGCTCGTTCGCAGTGCCAAATATCTTGGTAAGTAACTTATCGAAAAACACAGGATTCTCCGTCTACCAGTGTAAATGGTGGGGGTGTCATGGACCGTGCATTGTCCGTCCTTCAAGGAAGCCAATTCGGCTACCAGGTCTCGATGTTGAAGCCTGGGATGCCCCCGGCGCACTGGCTCATAGCCGCAAAACCAACTGTTCCACCTGCTCACCATTGCGAATCCGCTTCAGTTGCCGGTCGAGCTGTTTCTTCAGGTTTTCCGGATCGCCCTCATCGTCCTCTTCCACGTCAACTTGCTCCCGGACCTCGATTGCGTGGATGAGGCTCGGCTGCCAAAAAGATTGGAGAAAGAGAAAGGCCATCCCCAGGCCCACGGCGCACGGCTGCACCCCGAAAAGCCGTTTTCCGGTCTGTGTTGAGCGCACCCACTTTGTACGCCGGATTTGGTGGCAAGCCAGAATCGCAGCGATCGCCACAATCGGAGCCGCAGTAAACAAGCTCAAGACAGATAGAGCATCCACGTGCATACACATCCTCGCCAATTGCGGTCAGGAGCACTCGAAGGAATCGGTCGCGGATGCCAAGCAGCCTGAGCCGCCCTGAGCAACCGGACCATTTCGGATGAGTTATGCGCGTGAGAAGGGTGGAGGCCGCTGGAAGAGCGTGGGAAGCGCCGGAGCGTCTGGCGTACGGCCCGCGTAAACGCAGACCATGGGCGAAAGCAGGCTCAGCGGCGAGATTATTCCAACGAAGAGAAGCGGCAGAATCGCAGCCGAGACCCCGGCGTCTGCCGAGGAAGCATGAAGGGCCACCAAGCAGAGAACAGCAACTCCGATTGCGATGGCCGCAACCAGAATCCATTCCCGCCGCTGCCGATTCTGCATCATTCAGACACCATTCTCGCCTTCAGTATACAGATTCTCGCGGCGCGCAGTAGCCGATTTTCTGCTCTGGAGAGTCTCGTGCAAGATTCCATTGAGACTGCAAACTGTGTCAGGGCACAATCTTAGTCGTGCCGTAATTGCCGCAAAATCAACGGGGGGCTTCACTGGTTGCGAAAAACTCGATCCGGAGGGAGGCGGGGGGCTTAACCCACGCATAAAGCCAACAGAATCAAAGCCAGCTTTAGCCGCGGAGGGACGTTCTCCGTGAATTTCATCCAAAACTACGAGATTTTCCGCACAGGTAAAGCCAGAATCGAAGCTGGCCCTTTGCGGCACCCTTCGACAAGCTCAGGGCAACCTTCAAAGCCTGCCCTTTCAAAACGCCGGCTTTCACCACCGGCTGTTAGTGGAAGTCGTGCGAGCCAATCTCGACATCTGCGATAAAGAGGGGCATGATTTGCCGGGCTTTGACGTGGATCACGCCGTCTTGATTCTGAAGGATGCCTTCGATTCTCAGGAATCGATTGCGCGTGACTGTGATGCGGTTCTGCTCGAAGGTGTCGGGCGCAAGGATGACGTTGGCGATGCCGGTTTCGTCTTCAAGGGAGAGAAAGACGAAGCCCTTGGCGGTGCCGGGGCGCTGGCGGGCAATCACACAGCCGGCAATGCTGACCGATTGACTGCTGTGTCTCTGAGTGAGCTCCTCAGCTGACAGAATGCCGTCTTGCCTTAGAGTTTCGCGGTGATAGGCCATTGGGTGTGGTCCTGTCGTGAGGCCAGTACCAAGATAGTCGGCGGCAAGGCGCTCATCGGTGGTCATCTTCTGCAATGGCGTTGAAGTGTGTGCGCCTGTCAGCGCGCTCGCGGGGCCGCGCAGCAACGGGCCAACGGGACGGCCGGCTTGCTCCACCTGCCAGAGGGCATCGCGGCGGTGTTCGACTTCGCCGAGCGAATTGAGCGCGCCGATGTGGGCGAGTGCAACGAGTTCCTTACGGTTGAGAACTGGTATACTCCGAGCCAAGTCATCGACGGATGTAAAGATTCCGCCGAAGTTCCGCGTAGTGAGTAAACAGTTTGCGGACGAGTGCCGAAGTCCCTTGGCGTAGTTGAAGCCGATGCGCAGCGAGAGTGAGCCGTCGTGCTCCGGCTCCAGGGTACAGAGCCATTCGGAACGCTGCACGTCCATGGGGCGAACGCGCAAGCCGTGGCGCTGCGCGTCTTTGACAAGCACGGCGGGCGAGTAGAAACCCATCGGCTGATTGTTGAGCAGGCTGCACGTGAATGCTGCAAGATAGTGGACCTTGAGATATGCGGAGGCATAAGCGATCAGCGCAAAGCTGGCAGCATGGCTCTCAGGAAAGCCGTACATCGCAAAGGATGAGATGCCTTGGACGATGTTGTCTTGCGCTGCCGGGCCGATGCCGTTGCGTGTCATCCCTGCGCGCAGTCTGCCTTCGAGATCCTTCATCCGCTGCATCGACCGCCGCATTCCGACGGCACGGCGCAGCTCCTCGGCCTCTGCTCCCGTGAAACTGGCAACTGTCATTGCCATGCGAAGAAGCTGCTCTTGGAAGAGCGGCACTCCAAGAGTGCGCTTCAACACTGGTTCAAGGGACGGATGCGGATAGGTAACTTCTTCCTTTCCCTGGCGGCGGCGCATATACGGGTGCATCATCTTGCCGACGATGGGGCCGGGGCGGATGATGGCTACTTGCACGACGAGGTCGTAGAAGCGTGTGGGCGCGTTGTGCGGTATGGAAGCCATCTGCGCGCGGCTCTCCACCTGAAACATTCCCACGGTGTCCGCCTTGCGCAGCGTCTCGTAGACAAGCGGGTCTTCGGGCAGCACGGCAAGATCCACGTCCTTGCTGTAATGGCGCGGAATCAGCTCAATGCAATCCTTGAGAACGGCCATCATGCCCAAACCGAGCAGGTCCACTTTGATGAGGCCGAGGTCTGCGCAGTCCTCCTTGTCCCACTGGATCACGGTGCGGCCTGGCATGGAGGCGCGCTCGATGGGGACGACGCGGTTGAGCATTCCGGCGCAGATGACCATGCCGCCAGAGTGTTGGCCGAGATGACGCGGCAGATCCTGCATTCGCAGGCATAGTTCGAGATAGCGGGCAATGCGCGGCTGACGGATGTCGAAGCCTGCCTGGGCGAAATGGTGCGCCATGGTGTCGTTCTCGCCGCGCCACTCCCAGTGACCGACAAGGCTGGAAAGGCGCGCGAGTTGGTCCTCCTCGAAGCCGAGTGTCTTGCCCACTTCACGCGCTGCCGAGCGGCCGCGATAGGTGATGACGTTGGCGGTCATCGCCGCGCCGAGCGAGCCGTAGCGTTCATAAACATATTGAATGACTTGTTCGCGCTGGTCGCCGGAGGGCAGGTCGAGGTCGATGTCGGGCCACTCACCGCGGTTCTCGTTGAGAAACCGCTCAAAGAGCAACTCCATCCCAACTGGATCGACGGCAGTGATTTCGAGCGCGTAACAGACAGCAGAGTTGGCTGCCGAGCCGCGCCCCTGTACAAGAATTCCGAGTCGCTGGCAGTAGAGAATGAGGTCCCAGACAATGAGAAAGTATCCGGCGAAGCCGAGCTTGGCAATCAGTTTAAGCTCGTGCCGAACCTGCCCACGGGCCTTGTCGAGCAGGCTTCGCTTGGTTCCCGAGCCGTAGCGTTTGCGGACGCCTTCCTCTACACGCTTTTCGAGGAAGCTGTCCATCGTTTCGCCGTCTGGAACCGGATAGTGCGGAAACTGATAGCCGAGATCATTGAGAGTGAAGTCGAGCCGTTCGCTCACGATGCGGGTGTTGGCGACAGCTTCTGGAATGTCACGGAAGAGCGCGCCCATCTCGCGGGCGGAACGCAAAGATCGTGAAGCATTCGGCGTGAGCAAGCGGCCAGCCTGGTCCAGCGATGTGTGATGGCGAATTGTCGTAAATACATCGAGAAGCTCGCGGTCCTTTTCCGTAGCATAGCGAACTCCGTTGCTCGCGATCACTGGAAGTCTGAGTGAGGATGCAAGACGCAGCAGCGATTGATTGCGGCACTCTTCGTCGCGCTGCTGATGGCGCTGGAGTTCGAGATAGAGACTGCCGTGACCGTAGATTGCTGCGAGCCGCTCTATGAGCTTGCTTGCCTCGTCATTCCCGCCGCGCGCCAGCGCCGCTGCAACTGGACTCTCATCGCCTCCAGTGAGGCAGATCAATCCAACGGAGAACTCTTCGAGGTCTTCAAGTGTGGCCGCGCCCTCTGTCTTTTTTGTCTCGCGCATCTTGAAACGCGTGATGAGCTGGCAGAGGTTCTGATAGCCGTTTTGCGATGCACAGAGCAATACGATGCGCGGCGGCTCGTCCGGGCACTGATGCGGAAGCCAGGATGCCGGCGTGAGTTTGTTCCCGGCTGAGCGGACTGCAATCTCCGCGCCGATATGCGCTTTGACTCCGCACTTTTTGGCCATTGTATGGAAGCGCGCTACGCCATAGAGGCCGTTGCGGTCGGCGAGAGCGACAGCGGGCATTTCGATCTGGGCCGCGTGCTCGGCGAGCGCCTCCGGCTGCGAAGCTCCCGCAAGAAAGCTGAAAGCGCTGGCGGCATGCAGCTCGACGAATTCAGCGTCATCAGTCATAGTAGGCTTCCAGCCGCCACTTTTCCTGAACACAATCCCGAATCAGGAGGCACACTATGGCAGTGCCATTGCCCGCTTGGGCCAGCACGTCCCACTCCTCTTCGTCCCAGCCAACGGAGGACCACCAGCAACCGCTGGTCCGCCATGGACCATAGGCTGCCGTAATCTCGAAGTTGCTTTCAGGATCGCGGAAGGCTGCTGGCTTTTCTGCTCGCAGCTTGACGCGCACGGGCACTGGTGGCCGCATCCGCCGCAATGCCATACGGGGCTGGTTGGCTTTTGACGCGGTGGATGTGCCGGAAACAGAGAAACCGTCCATGCGGAAGCTGCCAGACCGGTGCGAGTCTTCGAGCACAGGAGATCCGACGCGGTCCTCGCCGGCAATGGCCTTCAAGCGCGCAATCGTTACGTCCAAACGCGATGGCTCTGGTGTTTGCGGGGCAAAGAGTCCGAGTTGCACCTTGCTCGATTGTCCTGCCGTTGCCATAAGCGTGAGCGAGAGTACAGCGGCCGGTGGCGGATGCGCCGCGATCTCCAGTTGCAGCAGCTTGAGCAGGAATTTGCGATCAACTGAAGGCAATGCCGGCCGTATCGCGCGCTTGTGCTCCCGCCCGCCTTCGAGCGACATTTCAACCGTCAGAGAAGCCAGAGACAGCGCTCGCGTTGAGGCTCTCTCAATCAGGCAGTCAATCATGCGCGCGCCCATGAAGAGCAGAGAGTCCATCTGTTCGACCGGCGTCTCAAACTCAAAGAACTCCTTCAGCTTGAAACCCGGCTCGATTGGCTGAAACGTATGCGGCGCCATTCCGCGCGCAAGATCGCGCCAGCCCCTGGCTGGGGCTCCGAGGCGCGCTATCAGATCAGCCTCGGGCAGCGCGGCCAACTCGCCCAGTGTGCGAATTCCCCATATGCCAAAGGTCTCGGCGTATACATCGGCTAGGCTCAACGCGGCAAGAGGGAGTTTTGCAAGTGAGGCTGCCTCTTGCCCTTCAGGAATCACCGTAATACCACGCGTGGCAGCGGCTTTCAATCGAGCGGTGTGAAAGTTGGCGCTCACGGCAATCGAAGCGCGGAAGCCATTCGCAAGCAGAGCGGCGCGAAGCCTTTGGGCCAGCTCCTCTGCTGGACCGAAGAGCAGTCCAGTGCCGGCGATGTCGAGAACAAAAGCGCAAACCTCGCCTTCACTCGCCTCTTCAATGCGCGGCGAGAAGTGTGCGATGCATTCCTGCAACACAGTTCGCGCGGCGGCCTCAACCTCCACGGCGCGCGCAAGCAGCTGCAATCCAGTAATGCCTTCTGCCTCAAGCCGCGTCATCCCCAGAACCGCACCCTTCAATCGCGCCGTCCGATTCAGCGAGCAGACCTCCTCCAGTGGCGCTCGGCCTTCGAGCACGGCCACTGGCTCCGATTGCAGCTCCGTCCGCATGCGCAGCATAGCCTGCGCGGGAAACTCCGCCGCACAAACACAGGCATAAAGTTCGCTACTCATGCGCGTTCCTCCGTCTCCCATGCGCCGATTGCCGACCAGGTTGAGGCAGGCGGCTTTCGTGCTTCAATTGCAGCCGGTGTGAAACGCTGCCTCCCCCGCCGAATCTCAAACGAAAAGCCGCTTAACAATGTTCCTCCAGCGGTTCGCGGTTGCAAGGGCGCGCATTCCAGGACGACCGCCGCGCTCGATTGCGCGTAAGCTGCCTGTCCTAGCACAACCAGGCAGCAGCGCGTCCGATCGGCCGCCTGGCGAAAACGAAACCATGTCGCCAGTGAAGTCCGGCTCGCATCTTCCGGCGTCATGTCGCTCAAGTCCAGCACGATAGCCGCGAACCCGCCGGCCTGAAGCAACAAGTCGGTCGCCCGCAATGCCTGATCGAGCCGGGTCCACGGTTTTTCCTTCGCTGGCGCGCTCTCCCTGTTGCACCTTACCCAAAGCAACTGCCGCAGACTCACCCCGCTGGCTGCCGCCGACTCAGGATCGAAGGCGTCCCCGGCATCCACCCAGACGCACACTCGTTCCTCCTCTGTCTGCTCAGCAAGAAACGAGAGCGCCAGACTCGCCCGGCCCGACGACTTCGGCCCAATCACTTCACTGATGGCCCCCACAGGCAAACCTCCGCCCAGCAGGGCGTCCGCCTCGGGGATTCCGGTCGCCGCCGTCTCGCGTATCGCCCGAGGAGCAGGCGTCAGCGCCGCCGGAAAGCGGCGTTCAAGGGCGTGCTCGATTTCGATGCGAAGAGCGGTGGAGGAAGACATAGCGGGTCGAAGAAATTCGTCTTTTCTTCGCCTATATTCGCGCATAACGATGCTCCGCGTCAACTGCACCCGAGCATTGGAAAAGATTCAGGCCTGAAACAAAGGAAGCAATGCCGCAATTGCTCGTCCCCGATGGCTAAGCGATAGCTTGGTTTCGAGATCGATTTCCGCCATGGTTCGGTCGAGCGTGGGGAGGTAGAAGAGCGGATCGTAGCCAAAGCCGCCGGTTCCGCGGGGCGCTTCCAGAATCAGTCCCTCGACCGCGCCCTCGGCGGTATGCAAGGCCACGCCGTCGCGGGCGGCTACGAGCACGCAGCAGTAGCGGGCGGTGCGACTGGCTGGCGGAACGCCGGCAAGCCGCTGCAAGAGCACCATGTTGTTCCACACGTCGGTGTTGTCGTTGGCGTCGGGCGAGTCCACCAGGCCGGAGTCGGCGGCAAAGCGGGCCGAGCGCACACCGGGCGCGCCGCCGAGCGCGTCCACTTCAAGGCCGGAGTCGTCGGCCAGCACCAGGCTGCCGGGGGCAAAGCGGGAGTAGTAGACGGCCTTGAGCGTGGCGTTGGCTGCGAAGGTCGCGCCGTTCTCCTCAGGGGCGAGGATGGTGGCGAGCGCGGGAAGGGAATCGATGGCGATGGAATGGGCTTCCGCGGCAGTGCGGAAGTCGCGCAGCTTGCCCTGGCTGGTGGTGGCGGCGTAGAGGCGAAGGGCCATGGTGAAAGTGTAATTTGCGGGGGGCTGCTTTCCTTTGTGGGAATACTGCGCGTGCCAGTGTCAGAACACTTGGCGACTTTTGACAATCGGACTCTTGGCGGTTTAATGTTCTCCCGTCTGGAACATATTTCATTTGGCACATTTTTGTTGGTGAGCGTTGCCCACTGCGCAACGGCTTTCCAATCAGTGCGCGCAAGCCGCACAATGGTCGGTGTCGTTTCTAAAGGATGCGTACAAGCATGAAAATGCCAATGATGCGGCCAATGGCGTGGGGATTGTTACTGGGAGCGGTGGCAGTGCAGCTGGCGGTTGCGCAGGCTCCGGCATTCACCGGGCCGGTGGAGCTGCGCGTCGACAACCTGAAGACGCCGCTGGGGATCGACGATCCCGCTCCCAAGTTTTCGTGGCAATTGCAGGATCCGGCGCGTTGTGCCAGGCAAACTGCGTACGAGGTGCTGGTGGCTTCGCGGGCCGAGCTGCTGCTGCCCGGCAAGGCCGATGTTTGGGATAGCGGGCGGATCGAGTCGGACGCGTCTTTGAATGTGCGCTATGCCGGACCGGCAGTTGCTGCAAGCACGCGTTACTACTGGAAGGTAACGGTCTGGGACACGTCGGGCAAAGCATATGCGGATAGCGAATTGAGTTGGTGGGAGACAGGCCTGGTGACCCAGGACGCCTGGCGCAGCGAATGGATCGGATTCGAGACTGCGGAAGAGGCTGCGGTACGCCACGCTCCAGCGGCTTGGATTGTGAATCCCGACGCGAAAACACTGGCTGCGGAGATGGCAGTGGAAGAGCGCGTCGCTTACCGCGCGACAGTGACATTGGAAGACAAACCAGTGCTGCGGGCCGCGCTCTATGCCACCGGGCAAGATACGGTCTCAGCCTGGGTGAACGGCGCGCAGGTGCTCACGGCCGATCAGTTTCCGCCGTGGAAGCAAATGCCATGGAAGAAGTTTGTACGCGCGGAAGTGACGGACAAGCTGAGCGCCGGGGCCAATACGATTGCCATTGAGTCGGTACATTATGTTGACAATCACAGCGGAAAGGCCACGGGCGACACGCCGCCAATGATTGCCACGCTAGTGGTGGAATATAAAGACGGAACCACGACGGCCTTTGCCAGCGGAACGGACTGGAAGACGGCGATTCATGCGGCCGATGGCTGGCAGCAGAAGGCCTTTGACGATTCCGCGTGGAAGAGTGCGGTCGAATGGATGCAGACCCAAGGGCCGAGAAGCCAGCCGCTCGGTCATCCGTGGATTCCCGACTCGGTGAAGGAGTTTCGACATTCGTTCACAGTCGATAAACAAGTGAAGTCTGCGCGGCTCTATGCAACCGCGCTGGGCTCGTACATCATGAGCCTGAACCAATGGTGGGGAACGGGCGATCAGGTCTTTGCGCCGGGGTGGACCGACTATCGCCAGCGCGTCTACTACCAGACCTACGATGTGACCGCGCAGATCAGACAGGGGAAGAATGCGATAAGTGCGGTGCTGGCGCCGGGGTGGTATTCCACATCGCTCGAGTGGTTCCAGCAGCCGAACAACTACGGCGTCACCCCGCCGGCCTTGCTCGCGCAACTGCGCATCGAGTACGCCGACGGCAGCGTTGTTTGGGTCGTCACCGACGCGAGTTGGCAGGCTGCGCCATCGTTTGCTCTGCACTCGGAGTTGTATGACGGCTTTACGATGAATCCGGGCGACTACTGGGTCGGTACGTCGAGCCCAGACTTCAACGACGATTGGATCCATGAGCGAGCAACGACGATCCATCCCGCTCCGGTGCGGATCGAGGCGCAGGATTTTCCGCCGATTCGCGTCGAGCGCACTTTGAAGGCGGTGGCGCTCACAGAGCCGAAGCCGGGAGTGTGGGTCTACGACTTCGGGCAAAATCTCTCCGGTATCGAGACTCTCGATTTGAGCAGCAACGCGAAGATTACGGTGCGGATGCGATTTGCCGAAGTCCTGAATCCCGACGGCACCCTCTACACCGACAATCTGCGCACTGCCAAGGCGACCGACACCTTCACCCTCGGCAAGGCACACGACGTCTACACGCCGCCGTTCACCTTCCATGGTTTTCGCTATGCGGAGCTGACCGGATTCCCCGGCAAGCCGGAGATCGAGTCGGTGAAAGCGAATGTGCTGCACACCGATGCTTCCTTTACTGCCAAGCTCGAAACCGGCAGCCCCATGATCAACCAGCTTTGGAGCAACATCCTCTGGGGCCAGCGCTCAAACTTTGTCGGCATACCCACGGACTGCCCGCAGCGCGATGAGCGGCTCGGCTGGATGGGCGATGCGGAGGTCTTCTGGCGGGCGGCCAGCTACAACATGGACCTTGCAGCCTTCTCGAGGAAGTTTGCTGGGGATATGCGCGGAACCCAAGTTGGCTCTCCATACTTTGGCATTTACTCCCCGGGAACCGTGACGCCGAATGCGGGGTTTGCGGCTGGCTGGAGCGATGCCGGCGTGATTATCCCCTGGACCTCATGGCTGCAAACAGGCGACACCAGTGTGATTGATCAGAACTGGGCGGCCATGGAGAAATATCTGAACGCGATCGAGGCCAACAATCCTGATGGCCTCTGGATCCACGAGTCGGGCACGCCGTTCGGGGACTGGCTTTCGCCCGAAGGCAAGACGGATTACGCGCTCATCGCCACGGCCTATTGGGCGTATGACACGACGCTAATGCAGCAGATGGCTCGCGCAACGGGCCGTACCGAGGATGCGGAAAGGTATGCGAGGCTCTTCGAAAAGATTCGCGCCGCCTTCCAAAAGAAGTTCATTCACGACAATGGCTTTGTCGCCGGCGCTGATAATAGCCCTTCGCCCTTCGGCGGAATCAATAATCCCAACGCCAAAAGCAAGGGCCGCGACACGCAGACCGGCTATGTGCTTGCCCTGCACATGAATCTGGTGCCCGAGGAACTGCGTTCAGCAGCCGCGCTGAAGTTGGTCGAGAAGATCGAAGCCAACCATGGGCTGCTGGGTACGGGATTTCTGGGCACGCCGTATCTGCTGGAAGAGCTAACCAAGACAGGGCACGCCAATTTGGCGTACCAGTTGTTGCTCAACACCGACTACCCCTCGTGGGGCTACCTGGTTGGCCATGGGGCAACGACGATGTGGGAGCGGTGGAATGGTGATCAGATGAAGGGGGATCCCAGCATGAATTCGTACAACCACTATGCCTATGGCGCCGTGGCCGACTGGATTTACCGCTATGCCGCGGGCGTCGATGCAACGCCGCTGGATGCGGGCTTCCACACGGTGGTGCTGCATCCGGTCTTCGACGCGCGGCTGGGGCACGTTGCCTTCGACTACGATTCGGCCTACGGCCCCATCCACTCCGATTGGACGGTGAAGGAAAAGACAGCGAATTGGCACGTCACGATTCCTGCCAACACCGCGGGCTGGTTGAGCCTGAACGCGGCTGAGGCTGCGAAGTACAAGCTTGAGGGCGTCCCGCTGGGGGTGAGCAAGCTGGCCAAGGCCACGGAGCGTGACGGGCAGAGCGGCTTCGAGCTTGCAGCGGGCACTTACAACTTTGAGGTCGAGTTTTAACGAGAAGATTCGTGTTGTACAAATTGGCGATCCAGCCGCTACGCTGGAGACCTGTCTGCCGACTGAACGCTGTGTTTGCCGGCAGCCCATGGGAAGGGGAAAAAGAGTGACATCGATCATCGCTGGCATCGGGTGGCACGTGGTTGGCGCGGCATCGGCCGCATCGTTCTATGCGCCCATTGAAAAGGTGAAGAAGTGGTCGTGGGAGACCACGTGGGCCGTGGCCGGTTTCTTTTCATGGATTTTGCTGCCGATTTCGGTGAGCTTGTTGCTGCTTCCGAGCTTTCCAGCCTTTTATGCCTCGATAGGGCCGCACGTCCTTTTGAAGGTCGCCCTCTTTGGAGCCATGTGGGGCATTGGCAATGTGAGTTACGGTCTCACCATGCGCCACCTCGGCATGTCTCTGGGCATTGGAGTGGCCATCGGCGTTACGCTGGTCGTCGGTACGCTCATGCCTCCGTTGCTGCATGGGCAAGGCGCGCTGCTTTTTGAGACCAGGGGCGGCCTGTTGACCATGGCGGGCGTTGTGGTTGCGCTGATCGGCGTGGCCGTCACCTCCTATGCCGGCCATCAGAAAGAGATTCAACTGCGCGGCGAGGTCAGGGAGTTCAATTTGAAGCTTGGGCTGCTGCTGGCCGGCTTGTGCGGCATCTTTTCTTCCGGCATGTCGTTTGCCATCGACGCGGCCAAGCCGATGGAAGCCGCGGCGCTTCATCTCGGGGTGAGCTCGCTTTATGCGGCGTTGCCGAGCTACGTGATTATCATGGGCGGCGGCGCGCTGGTGAACCTGAGTTACTGCTTCATCCGCCTGGCTGCCCTGAAAAGAATATCCCTCCGCGACGATCTTGCTCAGCCTCGCGGAACACTGCTCAAGAACGGCGCCCTGGCGGCTACGGGCGGAATCATGTGGTACCTTCAGTTCTTCTTTTACGCCTGGGGCGCGGCAAATATTCCGCAGCACCTGTCCTATGTGAACTGGATGCTGCACATGAGCATCTATGTGCTGTGCGGCGGGCTTGTCGGCCTGGCGCTGGGCGAGTGGGCCGGAGTGGGCAAGAGGCCGGTTCGCATTCTCTGGGCCGGCATGATCATCATTATTATTGCCGCCAACCTGGTGGGCCTGGGGCTGGCATCGTAAACAACTTGGAGTGCCGGGTAATTACCCGGCACTCCAAGTTCCAACAAGAGACTTGCATTAATCGATGCTTTGCTCCACCCGCAAATCCCGTGACGACGCGCCCACGCTGACGGTGCGCTTGCCAATTGCGGTAACCCATTTTCCGCTTGCCGTGGACCAATACTGCAACTGCCGCAGCGGGATGTGCAGGGTAACGTTCTTGGCCTCGCCCGCAGCCAGATGAATGCGGTCAAACCCTGCAAGAGCCCTCACCGGGAACTGCACTCCAGTGGGAATCTCACTGGGCGCACCCAGGTATACCTGCGGGACTTCATCGCTTTCCACGTTGCCGGTATTCTTAATCGCCACATGCACGTCGAGGCCGCCGTCGGAGGCCTTCTCAATCATCAAGTTCGAGTATGCGAACGTGGTATAGCTCAAGCCGTAACCGAACGGGAAGAGCGGGGCAATGTTCTCATGATCGAACCAGCGATAGCCCACATTCACGCCTTCGCTGTAGGTAGTCTTATGGTCCACTCCCTTGTGCGAGCGCTCGGGGTGCTTGGGGTCGGTCGCAGCGTAGTCTTCGAGACGCTTGCCCCAGGTAACAGGCAACCGGCCGGCGGGGCTCGTCTTGCCGAGCAGCAGATTGGCTGTTGACCAACCGCCCTCGTCGCCGGGCCACCACATCTCAAGCACCGACTTCACCTTGTCGACCCAGGGCAGGGCGACGGGCTGGCTGGTATTCAGCACCACAATGGTATTGGGGTTGACAGCAGCCACTTCCTCGACCAGCTTGTTCTGTTCGCCGGGAAGTCCAAAGACCGGCTCAAGGCGTGTCCACAAAAAGACCACCGCGGTCTTGGCGTTCTTGGCGGCGGCAATGGCCGCTTCGTGATCGGCCTTGCGCTGCTCGGGGGTATACCAGTTGAGCCGCACCTGAACCGGCGCGTTCGAGCTGTCGGGGCTGGTTTTGACTTCGATCTCGTGCGGCCCGGCTGTCAGTTCAACAGCGCGGCGCACATTGTCGAGTCCGTCGGTGGTGGGAACGGCGTTGTCCTGATTTGCCTGCAAAATGTCGCCGTGAACTGCGCCCTGGAATACACCGGTGCCGGCCAGATGCTTGCCGTCAACCGAGATCGTGGCGTTGGTGCCCAGCGCCTGAAGATATATCCAGTAAATGCCGGCGTGCGGCGGAGTCAGCGACCCTTTCCAGGTGACAGTCGCGTTGGGGGCGAGTGCGTTGCTGGCGGTGAAATTGAGCTGGGCGTCGGCCTGCTCGCGAGCTGAGCGAAGGCGGTCCGCATTGGTGCGCAGCAGTCCTGGCTTGCCGTCATGGCTCAGCGCGCTGGCAGGAACGGGAACGCCCGTCATGTCGTCGTCGACGGCGAACCTGATATTCCGGTTACCCGAGATCTTCCGGAGAGCCTCGACAGGACCGACCTGCCGCTGCGGCAGGCCCACAGACCGCTCGCCGTTGATGCCGATCGAGTCTACCTGGAGCGCCATCGGGCCGATGAAGACAACAGAGTCAAGATCGGCGGCCTTGAGGGGCAGCGCGCGGCCTTCGTTTTTCAGCAGCACTGCGGCCTCTTCGCCTGTCTTTTCAATAATCTTGGCGTTGGCTTCGATGGCCTGCTTGGTAACTTCGTGCTTCGACATGCCGTCAAGGTATCCGAATTGAGCGATCTCATAAAGCACGCGCCCGGCAGCGCGGGTGATGGCCACTTCACTTACTGTGCCATCCTTCAGGGCTTCCGGCATCTTCTTGGGGTCAAGCTTTACACCGAAGTCGCCGCCGTTCCAGCCGCCTTTGGCAGGCTCTTCCGGGATGTGACCGCCGAACATGTCGATGCCCCCGTCGCCTCCGCTACCAAAGTGCATGGGGGGCGGCACTGGCCGCAAATCGAAGAACGATGGCGTAACCCAGCCGGTGGCTCCAGGCGCAGGCTCGCCGGGCATCTCCATGTCCAGGCCGGCATTGATAAAGTTGACGGCATGCACCGCGCCCCAGTCCGAGGTCACGAATCCTTTGAAGCCGATCTCGTCGCGCAGGATCTTGGTCAGCGTAGAGTCATTGCCGCAGGCAAACGTGCCATTGAGCCGGTTATACGAGCACATGATGGACGAAACGCCGGCCCGGATGGCTGCATCGAAGGGCGCCACGTAGACCTCGTGAAGCGTCTGGTCGTCGATATACGTACTGGAGCCGTCGGAGTCGTAGCCGACAAAGTGCTTGACCTGGGCCATGACGTGCTGGGACTGGATGCCCTTGATCTCAACTGCGCCAATCTCGCCGGTCAGGAAAGGGTCTTCGCCAAAGGTGTTGTATGCGCGGGCGAATTCGAGGTCGCGATCGATATTCACGAATGGCTGAAGGGAAACGTCGATGCCCAGCGCACGGTCCTCGCGGCCAATCACCAGTCCATTGTCTTCGGCCGTCTTGCGGCTGAAGGTGGCGGCTACTCCCATCGTAGCCGTTTCGCTCTGCGATGGGTGGCGCGTCAGCACTCCCGGCGGTCCATCGGCAAAGCGCAGCCCCGGAATGCCGAGGCGCGGAATTCCGGCGAGGTAGCCGGCCTGGCCCTGATAGACCGCCGGATCCTCTTGAGTGCCGTGGATGAGAGTCAGCTTCTCATTTAGCGTCATCTGGCTCAGCAGCTTATCGACCCGTGCGTCGCCAGTGACTACAGGGACGCTCTGGGCAAATGCCATGGTTGAGGCTAGTGCGAGAGACGCTGCTGCCAGCGTGGCCCGCTTCGCGGCGGATCGTTTGTCCACGCGAGAATCTGTTGTTTTTTGCATTGAATTCAATTTTGGCGCTCCTCAAGTGTGTCTCGATGGATTGGCTTGGCGCAGGGGGGCGCAGCCGGTTCAAGTGTAAGTATTGGCTGGCAGGCCCGCGTGAAGCGATCCAGTTGGCCGCAGTCCAAACGCAACCAAGTGTAGAACAGTCAGCCAACGGTTGTATGTGAGGCGAAATCACACCGGTAGCGGACAGCCTTTGAAGTGCGGATTGGCCCAAGCCAAGGCGGCTTGTTAAGATGGCCCTTCCGGCTGGAGCCGAAGTTTTATGAAACTCAGATTGCTCTTCTCGTTGCTGAGCGCCGCCCTGTTGACCCTGGCCAGTTTGGGCCAGACCGCACCGCATCGGACGACGGCGCTGCCTGCCACTCCACAAGTCAAGCTGGACGACGGCCACGGCGCCTATGCCACGCGCCGGTACCGGAATCTGTTTGCCGAGGCCGGCCACTCGAAGGCCGAAATCGACGCCAAGATCGACGCGGCGTTTCAGCAGCTATTCCATGGCGATGCAGAGACTCAGGCGGTTTACTACCCCGCGGGCTCAAACTCGAATGGACCGCTGGCTTATTTGACCGACATCGGCAACCACGACGCGCGCACGGAAGGCATGTCGTACGGGATGATGATCGCGGTCCAGCTCAACCATAAGACTGAGTTCGACGCGCTATGGAACTGGGCGAAGACCTACATGTACATCGGCTCGCCCACGCACCCGTCGCAAGGCTACTTCTCGTGGTCCTGCAAAGTCACCGGCGAGCCGAACGACGAGTCAGCCGCTCCAGATGGCGAAGAGTACTTCACGATGGCTCTCTATTTTGCCGCAAATCGCTGGGGCAATGGCGCCGGGATTTACAACTACAAGGCGCAGGCTGACGAACTGCTGACGACGATGCGCCACCGGGAACGGCGCACCGGCGCAACCAAATTCGGCGAGCGCACAGTGGGCGCAGAGGTAAACGAAGATGCGAAGATGATTCGCTTTACGCCGGTGGAGGGCAAAGCCGACTTCACCGATCCCAGCTATCATTTGCCTGCCTTTTACGAACTTTGGGCGCGTTGGGGGCCGGTGGCCGACCGGACGTTTTGGGCGCGGGCGGCCGAGGTGAGCCGCGACTTCTTCGAGAAGACGACGAATGCCAAGACCGGCCTGAACCCGGACTATGCGAACTTCGACGGAACGCCGCACCCGATCCAATGGAATCTGCACGCCGCCGATTTCTCTTTCGATTCCTGGAGGACCCAGAGCAACTGGTCGGTGGATTGGTCGTGGTGGGCAAAGGATCCGCGTGAACGCGCCCTAAGCGACCGGACGCAGGCATTCTTTTTTGCGCAGGGCATCGATAGCTATGCGGACCAGTTCACGCTGGAGGGTGCGCCGCTTTCAAAGCGGCACTCGACCGGCCTGGTCGCGACTAGCGCCGTGGCCAGCCTGGCCGCTACCCAGCTGGTTAAGGACAGGTTTGTCGAGGAGCTGTGGAAGGCGCCAGTTCCCAGCGGGCACGATCGCTATTATGACGGCATGTTATACATAATGAGCCTGATGCACGTCTCCGGACATTATAGGATTTGGGGGCCCCAGTAGGGCTGCGACGAGAAGAATGCTTTGGGATCTGTGCAGACGGTCATGCTATATTGGCGCATCGACGATTTCATCTGATTTTATTGCAGTTGCGGCTTGGCCATTCCGCGCCAAATGACTGGGAGACCCATTGCATTCCAATCGAGTTTGTGAGCCTTTACCCGCGCCATTGCCGTGCGACCGTATCTCCCCCGGCAACTGCTGGCTCATTGGGTTTGCGTTTTTGGCAGCGCTCAGCCTGCTCATGTCTCAAGCCGGGTTCTCGCAGGATGCGGAGGCGCCCGTCACAAAAAATGGCTCCGTCGATGCGTCGATCCTGGTGAAGACCAATGCTGCGGCAAGGACTGAGACACGCAAAGTCAACTGGTTCAAGCGGCCGGTGGAGAGCGAACTCATTTGGGAGGGTCTGGCTTCGTATGGCAATTACAATCTTTTTGCCATCGGGGACATGACCAAGCTCTACACAAGCGGGGTAGAATACGACCGTCATTCCTGGGGCTATTTCCTGCGCGCTCGGATGGATTACGTAGCAGAGTTTCTTCCCTTCGTTCTCCTTGTGGAGCCGGCAGTCTCCGATTATTGGGGAAATCCAAAATCCGCCAACCGGAAGCTCGTGCCAGGTGTCGGGGTTACGCCAATCGGTTTGCGCATGATGTGGCGGAACAACCGGGCCATCAAACCCTACATCCTGGTCAAGGGCGGAATGCTTGGCTTTGACCAGAAGGTGCTTTCGCACAATGCGAGCTATGAGAACTTCAGCTTGCAGTCCGGCTTCGGCGCGCAAACCAGACTGACGAAGCGGGTCGACTTGCGCCTGGGCCTTTGGGGCGACTTTCATTTCTCGAACGCCTACATCGTCCCCAGCAACCCCGGCACCGACGTAATGAATGCAAATTGGGGGATAAGCTACCATCTTGGCAAGCAGGGCCATTAGGGGTTGCTGCTAGCGTGGGGCCGGCTTAGGGAAGCGGGAGTTCAGTTGCCAGCCCAGCGGCAACGAGATCGGCGCGAAGTCGATCGACTGTCGAAAACGGAATGGCCTTCATGCCCATATCCAGCGCGGCCTCGATATTGACCAGCTTGTCATCTAGGAAGAGCGCCTCCTCGGGCTGGACTCCCAGTTCATCGAGCAAGTGTCGATAGATTGCCGGGTCAGGCTTGGCCATGTGGAGCTGAAAGCTCCAGACCAGCACGTCGAAGCGATGAATCCAGTCAAACTCCCGCTCGACGCTGGCCAGCACATTGTCGCCCATGTTTGAGAGGATTGCCGTAAGCAGACCGCGCTGCTTGAGCTTGACCTGCCAGTCAAGCATCGAGGGGTTCTCGGTAGTCCACATTCGCGCATCCCACTGGTTCAGCTCCTCGACCTTTTCCTCGCCGAGCGTCAGGCCAGCTTCGCTCACAAGCTTCTGCCAGAAGGCGAGGCCGGTGAGCTTGCCTTCGTCGTAGGCATGGCGGTCGGCCCAGTACAGGCTCTCGAAGCGGGCGCGCGGGAGGCCGGTGATGCGCAACAGCGCGGCATGGGCATCGGGGTCCGGCGGACCGGTCAACACCATTCCATAATCGAAGACAACCGCGCGCAGACCCAATGTTCCTCCTCGTAGGCGCCCGTGTATGGTTGGAATGAGCCCCTGCCTTTATTGTGCATGACCACCTGCGGTGCGGCAGGCTACACCTGTGAATTGATGGGATGGAAGAATGCGCTTTTCGCGAAGAACCGACTGGAATACGGAAGAGAGTGAGTTGGCGCGGGCTCACCGGTTGCGCGCCCAGGCTGGGCTGCCGATTGCCGACCTGACGGCATCGAATCCGACCCGCTGCGGCTTTCAGTATTCCCCGGAGCTTCTCGCGGCGCTTGCCGATCCGCTGGCGCTTGACTACGACCCTCAGCCGAGGGGCAGTCTGCGCGGGCGGCAGGCGGTTTGCGGGTATTATACGGAGCACAAAGTTAAGGTAAAACCAGAGCAAATCGTATTAACTACAAGCACCAGCGAGGCTTACAGCTTTCTGTTTCGACTTCTTTGTGACCCAGGAAGCGAGATCTTGATCGCTCAGCCGGGGTATCCGCTCTTCGACTTTCTGGCGATGCTGGACGACGTGCGTCTCAAAGCTGCGCCGCTGGTCTACGACCAAGGCTGGCAAATCGATCCCGAAGGGCTTCGCAGGGCGATTACGCCGGAGACGCGGGCCATTGTGCTGGTTCACCCCAACAATCCGACCGGCCACTTTACCAAGCCGTGGGAGGCCGAGGAGCTTGCTCGGCTGTGCCGTGAATTCGACCTTTCGCTGATTGTGGACGAGGTCTTCCTCGATTACGGCGTCGCCGGACCTGGCGAGAGCTTTGCAGCGGGGCTTGCAGGTGTCCCAGTGTTCGTGGTGAGCGGACTGAGCAAGATTGCGGGGCTGCCGCAGATGAAGGCGGCGTGGATTGTGGCCACCGGGCCTGAGGCCGACCGGGCGCTGGATCGGCTTGAGGTGATTGCCGATACGTTTCTCTCGATGAATGCGCCCGTGCAATGCGCGTTGCCGTCGTGGCTGGGCGGGAGGGCGGCGATTCAGGCGCAGATTCGGACGCGCGTGGCGGCCAACCTGGCCGAACTCGACCGACAATTAAGCAAGCTGCCAGGGGTTTGCCGGTTGGAAGTCGAGGGCGGCTGGTATGCGGTGCTTCGGATACCGGCAATCAAGCCAGACGAGCAAACCGTGCTGGAACTGCTCGATCATGGAGTTTGGGTCCATCCTGGGTACTTCTTTGGGATGGCCGAGTCCGGCTGGCTGGTGGTGAGCCTGTTGGGGCCAGGTGAGGAGTTCAGCCGTGGAGTCAGGGGGCTGGCCGGCTATTTCGGCGCGTCGTGTGTGGCTTTTTAATCTTCTCTACACATTTGAATGTGTGATAAACTACGCACGGAAGGGACCGCTAGAATGCCTACGAATCTGGCAATTGATGACAGGCTGATCAATGAGGCGCGGCGTATAGGTGACCACGTGACCAAGAAGGAAGCTGTAACTGCAGCTTTGCAGGAGTACATCAACCGTCGAAGGCAGGTGGAGATCCTGAAGATGGCTGGAACGATCGACTATGATGCGGCCTACGACTACAAGAAGACGCGCCAGCTCGATCGGATTGAGATCGAACCTTGAAGGTCTTGCCATGAGTATCCTGGTTGACAGTTGCGGTTGGTCACTTCTGTTCCGGCGCAAGAGTCAGGCTGCCATGAGCGAAGATGAGCAGCGCATTGTGGCATCATTGACCGAAGCGGTCCGGGACGGCCGGGTAGCCATAATCGGCCCAATCCGCCAGGAAATTCTCTCCGGCATCAAGGACTTGGCTCAATTTGAAGAATTGAGGGTTGCACTTGAAGCCTTCGAGGACGAACCAATCACTACCCAGCATTACGTAGAAGCTGCGCGTCTGTTCAACATTTGCCGAAGCCGCGGCGTCGAATGTGGATCGGTTGATATTCTGATGTGCGCAGTTGCCTCCAGAAAGCGCTGGAGCATATTGACCACTGACGGCGGCCTGAAGCGCTGCATGGAAGTGTTGCAGACCGAGGGACTCCTCCTATAGAGTCCGCGACTGGCGCGCAGATGCAGCGGACGCCTCCCGGCATTCTTTTCGAGAACAATTGCAAAAGCAGCGCAATCGATCGAATATCCCCCGGTCAAAGCGTTCGTAGGAACGGGTTGCTCCTGCGCTCGGCTCCGATGGTCGTCGCGGGTCCGTGGCCCGGCAATACCCTGGTTTCGTCGGGGAGGGCCATTAGGCGGCTCTCGATCGAGTCGATGATCTGGCGAGAGTTTCCGCCCGGCAAGTCGGTGCGGCCGATGCTTCCGGCAAAGAGCGTATCGCCGGCAATTACCATCTTGAGCGGTGCAAAGTGGAGGCAGACTGAGCCCTGAGTATGACCGGGAGTGTGGAGCACCTCGGCTGGGTACCGATCGAGACCCACGCGGAGGCCGTCGGCAAGACTCTCGTCTGGCGGAGCGGTCTCAGGCGTCTCCATGCCGAGCCAGCCGGCCTGCATCTCCATCATTTTGAGCAAGGGCAGGTCGTTTTCGTTCAGCAGGATGGGCGCGCCGGTGAGCCTCTTCAGCTTTAGCGCGCCGCCCACATGGTCGATGTGGGCATGGGTGATCAGAATCTGCTTGAGCTTGAGGCCAAGCGCGGCGAGGCGGCGGGCTATGCGGCCAACCTCGTCGCCTGGGTCGATGACGATGGCCTCGCCAGCCTCTTCGTCGCCCAGGATGGTGCAGTTGCATTGCAGGGGGCCGACAGGGAAGGTCTCAAGAATCATGCTTCCATTCTATAGGCGCTCTGGCGGGCCAAATCGCCATGCCGTCGCCGTGGCTGCTGCAAGGGCTAACTCGGCTTCAGCCCCAGGCTATCCATCATTTCCAGGGCAAAGCGCGCCGATACAGTGGCCGGCCCCCCGCCCATCTCGATGCCGACCTCGACGGCTTCCAGCAGCTCTTCAAAGGTCGCGCCGTCTGCCGCCGCTTGTTCAATATGCCACTGCATACACGATTCGCAGTCCTTCACCACAGAGATTCCAACAGCGATCAACTCTTTTTGTTTCTTGGACAATGCGCCGTCGCAGTAAGCCGCCTTTTCCATGGCCAAAAAGCCGTCGTAAACCTTCGACCCCAGCGCGACCAGGCGGGCATGAGCGCGCTTCCGTCTGGCGGTAATCTCCTCGAATTGATTCATTTCCTGCCCTAACCCTTTCGTTGGCTTGGAATAGTTGGAATTCTATTTTCCTGCGGTGGGTTTGCGGAAGGTCAGCGCGTAGGTATCGCCGAACCTCAACTGTTCAAGCTGGATCTGCTGCATCTCGGGCGGCACCAGGTCGATGGGAGCGCTGACCGGCGCCTTGCGGTTCTTGTATAGGTGGCCGCCCGGGCCTTTTTCGTAGATTTCTTTGACGTGCTTTTCGGTTTCATCGGAGATCAGCAGCAGACTGCCCGGCTTGGCCACGCGAATCATCTCGGCGATGGCCTTGGCGCGATCGTTGAAGAAGTTGATTCCGCCCACGTGGAAGACCACGTCGAAGCTTTCATCGGCGAACGGCAGGCTCTCGGCATTACCCAGATAAAGGTCTGCGTCCAATCCACAGCGGCGCAGATTGACCTGGCAGTTGCCCAGCATCTCAGGCGAGAGATCGAGGCCAGAGAGCTTCGCGCCAGGAGGCAGATACTTGTAATTGAGTCCGGTACCGACCGAAGTCTCGAGCACGGAATCGCCAGGCTTCACTTCCAACTTGCACATATAACTGCTGAAGTGGGCATCGCGGTGAAAGCCTTTGAGTGCGCAAAAGACGCGCTGAGTGTCGTCGTAAAAGCCAGCGATGGTCGCATACAAGTGGTTGTATTTTCCGTTGTCTCCGACAAGGTCTTGCGGCTTGAGAAAGGCCGGAATTCCATCGCGGATTGGGAATCGCTCGCCGGAAGCGCTGACGAGCGCTTCCCGGCCCCCTTCGCTGACCAGCTTCAAGGCCTGGCCGGTAAGGGGGCTTTGCAGCCGGGCGACGGCCTGCGGCCGCTCCGCCCAGCTCTTCTGTTGGACCGGGTGGAAAATCGCCCAAACACAAAGCAGCAGGGCTGCGCCAACGCATGTCCAACCGAAGATCTCACCGAAAAACGGTGAAGAGTGAAGCACGGCAACGTCGAAGTGACGCGAGAGTTCAAAGACGCCCGCAAGGACAAAGCCAAATCCAAAGAAGATGGAGGTCGCGCGCGATTCCCGGTTCCACATCCAAATGGTTATCGCCGCGAACCAAAGGATGAAAAAGCCGGATAACCCGATACTTGACGCTGCCCCGGCGTTCAGCATTCGGACGAGTATTGGAACCGCCACTGCCGCCAATGGTAGCGGAAGAGTTGAGAGGAACCCAGGCAGGCGGAAGCTGGTGAGCCGGTGGAAGGTAAAAGGAAGAACGCCGAGCACAGCGGCCAACAGCAGCCAGCCGACATGTTCAACGATGAGTAAAGGCCCACACAACGGAAACTTGCGCCAGCCGAAGAGCAGGCCGGGAATAAAGGACAATGCCACCATCCAAAGGAAGCCGCGCCGCGGCCTTTGTGTACCCACGAACCACACGCCAAGAATTGGGCCGGTCCACGCTCCCACCTGAGATAAGAAAAAGCCAATGACAAAAAGGCTGGTGATCGCCCAGGCCACAATTTGCGACCAGCGGCTGGATTCTACGTTCGTAGGCATCTTGCGATTCTCCTTTTGGTACGCTCGCTTTGTTGGTGCATGCGGGTTGCGATTTTCGGTGCGGAC
>Ga0302156_10000575_pt1 | contig 34455 bp, 32 predicted proteins | sample I_Bog_N3_2_FD_193503 | JGI IMG/M metagenome (GOLD analysis project Ga0302156, IMG submission 193503) | Peat permafrost microbial communities from Stordalen Mire near Abisko, Sweden - I_Bog_N3_2 | ecosystem: Environmental > Terrestrial > Soil > Wetlands > Peat | place: Sweden: Abisko, Stordalen... | reverse complement strand
CGCGCCCGCCAGGCCCAGGTAGGTGCCCAGGCCATAGAAGTGACGCGAGGTCTTGCCGGCAGAAGGTGCAGTTTTCATAGGGTATTCCTGGGCGCCGCTTCGTTGAGCAACGCATCACGTTTTTGGTAGCCGGCGAACGCGGCGGCAAGCAACTCATCCTGGGTCCAGCGGTCACGCTCGAAGGTCTCGATCAGGCGTCCGGCCGAGAGCACGCCGATGCGATCGCAGATCAGCATCAGCTCGCGCAGGTCGCTGGACACCACCACCAGCGCCTTGCCCTGGCGGGTCAGTTCGCCCAACAAGGCGTAGATATCGAACTTGGCGCCGACGTCGATCCCGCGGGTCGGCTCATCGAACAACAGCACCGCGCAGTCGCGCTCCAGCCAGCGGCCGATCACCACTTTCTGCTGGTTGCCGCCGGACAGCTCGGACACCAATTGGTCCGGGCTGGAACTGCGAATGCGCATGGCGTCGATCTGACGCCGTGCCAGCGCCGTCTCGTCACGGCCGTTGACCACGCCGCCACTGGAAATCGCCGGCATATTGCCCAGGGCGATATTGGCGCTGATGGATTGCGTCAGCAGCAACCCCTCGCCCTTGCGGTCTTCGGTGATCAGGGCAATGCCATGGCGCACCGCATCGACCGGCGAACGAATGTCCGCGACCTGCGCCGACGCACCAAGACACACCGTGCCGCTGTCGGCGATATCCGCGCCGTAGATCAGCCGCAGCAGCTCGGTACGACCGGCGCCGATCAGCCCGGAAATCCCGAAGATCTCACCGGCGCGCACCTCGAAGGAAACGTCGAGCACCTTGTCCGCTCGGCTCAGGCCCTTTACGGTCAGGGCCGGCGCGCCAATCTTGCGCACGCCCATGTCCATATGTTCGCCCAGCTCGCGACCGACCATCAGGTTGACCAGTTGCTCGCTATTGTAGTTGGCCATCGGCTCGACGCAGACCAGGTTGCCGTCGCGCAAAACCGCAATGCGCTGGGCGACCCGGGCCAGTTCTTCGAGCCGGTGGGAGATATAGATGATCGCCACGCCACGGGCTTGCAGGCGGGTGATCTGGTCGAAAAGCATTTCGACTTCGCGGGCCGTGAGCATCGCGGTCGGCTCGTCGAGAATCAGCACATGGCAATCGCCGATCAGGTTGCGGGCGATTTCCACCATCTGCTGGTGACCGATGCCCAGCTCGCCCACCAGGGTGTCCGGGTCGATCGCATCGAGGCCGACCTGGGCCATGGCTTCGATGGCGGCGCTGCGCAACTGCTTGCGGCTGATCCAGCCACCGTGGCTGGGCAGGTTGTCGAGAAACAGGTTTTCCGCCACGGACAACGTCGGCAGCAGATTGAGTTCCTGCATGACCATGCGAATACCCAGCTCTTCAGCCTGGGTCCGGCTGCCTGGCGTATAGGCGCGACCGTTGAACAGCATCTGCCCGGTGGTCGGTGTGACCAGCCCGCCGATGATCTTCGACAGCGTGCTTTTGCCGGCACCGTTTTCACCGGTCAGCGCCAACACTTCGCCGCGCAGCAACGTCAGGTCGATGTTGCTGAGGACAGGTTGCGCGTAGGTCTTGCCGATACCGCTGACCGACAGGACAGCGTTCGGAGCGGAAGATGACATAGGGAGTCTCCATGCGCCCGCTCAGGACGAGCGGGCACGTTGAACGGCGAGTGGTTTACTTCTTGAGTACCAGCTCGACTGGGGTTTCGATCACGCCGTCCTTGCTGTCGACTTTTTCACCCTTGATGATTTTCAGTGCGGTTTCGATGCCGAACACCGCCTGGCGGGCCGCGAACTGGTCGGCGGTGGCGAGTACACGACCGTCCTGGAGCATCGGCTTGATGGCGTTGATATTGTCATAGCCCACCACCTGCACCTTGCCGGCCTTGCCCGCCGAACGGACGGCGGAGACCGCGCCCAGGGCCATGCTGTCGTTGCCGGCCAGCAGCGCCTTGAGGTTCGGGTATTCGTTGAGCATCGCCGAGGCGACCGCGTTGCCCTTGTCGATTTCCCAATCGCCGGACTGCACGGAGACGATCTTCATGTCCGCGGCTTTCATCGCATCGGTGAAACCGGCGGTACGCATCTGGGCGTTGGTGGTGGTGGACACCCCTTCGATGATGCCGACCTCGTCACCGGTTTTCAGCTGCTTGGCCAGGTACTCGCCCACCAGGCGCGCGCCCTTGCGGTTGTCAGGCCCTACGAACGGCACTTCGATGCCTTTGCTTTTCAGCACGCCGGCGTCGAGCTGGTTGTCGATGTTGATGACGACGATCCCGGCATCCTTGGCTTTCTTGATCACCGAGACCATGGCCTTGGAGTCGGCCGGGGCGATCACGATGGCGTTGACCTTGGAGACGATCATCTGGTTGACGATGTCGATCTGCGCGGTGGTGTCGGTTTCGTTCTTGATGCCGTTGGAGATCAGGTCGAAATCGGCGGTGTGGGCTTTCTGGTAATCCTTGGCGCCGTCTTCCATGGTGCGGAAGAACTCGTTGGCGAGGGATTTCATCACCAGGCCGACTTTGGGCTTGGCGGCGGCGTCGGCAGCAAAGGCCTGGGACAGCGGCAGGGTGGCAGAGGCGGCAGCAAGTACGGCGACAGCAAGAAGGCGTCCAGCGAATGGCAACTTCATGGGTGTACTCCGGATCTTATGATTGTTGTGAGCAACGCCAGGAGCGTGACGGGAAATGCGTGTGCACAGCCCTGGAAACGGTTCGCGCAAACGTTTGCGTAATCCAACTATGGGAATATTGCGAGGATTTGTCAACGGTCTGTCACAGCATAGCCGCTCGTCCTACAAACAAGGCCTCCTTGACGAGGTCGGGCGAGGATTTCCCTGGCGTCGCCCCCCCGCCTCCGCCGTCATACTGCGCATCCCACTGTAAAACCTAATAATTTCTTGATTGGCGTGCACCAAATCGCAAAAAGCACTGTCAGAAGCACCTCATCATTCCCTGACAGTTGCGAAATGGCTTACAGTTAAATACTGTATGCACGTACAGCTAATTAAGGATTGTTCCGTGGCCAACTCAACTTCCGCCTCTGCAACCCCCAGCACCTACGAACGCATGGGCCTGCGCGTCCAGAAAATCATCAATTCGCCGAACGCCCAAAAAGCCAAGGCCGCCCTGCTCTTTCGGTTGCCGGACGAACCGGTGGACGAGTGGGAGCAACTGCTCGAGGAAATCGCCGAGAACGACAACGTCACGCTGGCCTACCGCGACGACGGTGGCGTGCAGATTTTCTGGGTTGTGCCGAAGGAAGACTGAACCAATGATTGTCCGCTTTATCGCTTTGCTGTGTTTTTTCTGTGTTTTACCGGCCCAGGCCGAGGCGCCCCGCACCTTCGCCGAAGCCAAGAAAGTCGCCTGGAAGCTCTACGCCCGGCAGTCCACGGAGTTTTATTGTGGCTGCAAGTACAACGGCAACCGGGTCGACCTCGCGGCCTGCGGCTATGTACCGCGCAAGAATGCCAAGCGGGCTGAACGCATCGAGTGGGAGCACATTGTCCCGGCCTGGCAGATCGGCCATCAGCGCCAGTGCTGGCAACAGGGCGGACGCAAGAACTGCAGCCAGAACGACGCGACCTACAAAAAGGCCGAGGCCGACCTGCACAACCTGGTGCCGAGCATCGGCGAGGTCAACGGCGACCGCAGCAACTTCAGCTTCGGCTGGTTGCCGGTGCAGAAAGGCCAATACGGTTCCTGCCTGACCCAGGTCGACTTCAAGGCCAAGAAGGTCATGCCACGCCCGTCGATTCGCGGGATGATCGCGCGGACCTATTTCTACATGAGCAAGCAGTACGGCCTGCGCCTGTCGAGACAGGATCGACAGTTGTACGAAGCCTGGAACAAGACCTACCCGGTCCAGGCCTGGGAACGCCAGCGCAACCAGAGCGTGGCCTGCGTCATGGGCCACGGCAACGGTTTTGTCGGGCCCGTGAACCTCAAGGCCTGCGGCTGAGCCCAGGGCACGCCGATCCGGCCCTGAACACAATCCTGTAGGAGCCGGCTTGCTGGCGATAGCGATTGTTCAGGCGATGGAAATATCGACTGTCAGACCGCAATCGCCAGCAAGCCGGCTCCTACAAGGTTGTGTTTCAGCGCGAGTACGGTGTGTCCGCAGGCGGCCAGGGCTCAATAGCCCGTGGCAGGCGCAGCGGTATTTTGCGCTGAGCTGTCGGCGGGCGCCTTGTGCTCCACCACCTCGGAATCCATGTTCTGCTTGTCGGCCAACTGCGCCTTCTTCTGCTCGGCAATTTCCTTGCTCGCGAACGGCCCGGCAATGACCTTGCCATCATCGAGGATCTTGAACGGATAACCGTGTTCGATCAGCCAGGCCGTCCAGTCAGTGAGGGCCTTGGTCTTGTCATCCTTGATCAGCAGATCCCAGCCGCCGACCACTGGCGCCGCCGCCACGACCGGCGCCGAAGCCACTTTCGCCGGCTCGACCTTGTTTCCCGAGCCATCGCCACAACCGCCCAGCACCACGAGTGCCACCATCACTGCTATTCTGCGCACAAAGCGTCTCCCGTAATGATCAGTTAATGTGATTTTATCACCTTGCAGCCTGTCTTAACCTCGTTCCACTGGCTGTGGCGGTCTTATCAGGCTGAATTACCGACGATTTTCCGACTCTGGGGAATTAAATAGAATGAAATGACGTCTGTAATGAGCCACCCGTTCGAATGCACTTAGCGGTATTCTGTGTGTAAGACCTAAGCCAGGAATGCCTGAGAAAGGCACCTTAGTAACATTCAAGGAGAAAGACATGCTGATACTCACCCGCAAAGTCGGTGAAAGCATCAACATCGGTGACAACATCACGATCACGATTCTGGGCGTTAGCGGCCAGCAAGTCCGGGTCGGCATCAACGCTCCCAAAGACGTTGCCGTGCACCGTGAAGAGATTTACCAGCGTATCCAGGCCGGCCTGTCTGCCGGAGACAAAGAGCCAAAGTAACAAGCCTGCTCCCTCGTCAGCCCTGCCATTGGCCGCGGCTGACGAAAGCTCCCCCCTCTCCTCGCTACTGGCTCAACCTCCCCCGTTTTCTCAACTGCCCAGGGTCAGACCGCCGGCCGGCAACGGCAGCGCCGTCTTGTAGCGCACCTGCTTGAGGGCAAAACTGGAGCGGATGTTCGCCACCCCCGGCACCTTGGTCAGAAAATCCATCATGAAGCGCTCCAGCGCCTGGATCGTCGGCACCAGCACGCGGATCAGATAGTCCGGGTCCCCGGCCATCAGGTAGCACTCCATCACTTCCGGTCGATCGGCAATCGCCGCCTCGAAATGCTGCAACGCCTCTTCCACCTGTTTTTCCAGGCTGACATGGATAAACACGTTGACGTGCAGCCCGAGCAATTCCGGATCGAGCAAGGTCACCTGCTCGCGAATCAGCCCCAGTTCCTCCATGGCCTTGACCCGGTTGAAGCACGGCGTCGGCGACAGGTTGACCGAACGGGCGAGGTCGGCGTTGGTGATGCGGGCATTCTCCTGAAGACTGTTGAGAATCCCGATATCGGTGCGATCCAGTTTGCGCATGAGATAAAAACACCTGCTTTTTATGGTTATGCAGATTTTTTATCTGCAAATCGTCTTAAGCGCAATGAAACAGAGAGAAATATTCTCCTTCGTCCGGCCTATGATTGTTGTAGGACAAGATTTCCCTTACCCAGGGGATGACTGCCAGCTCGCGCGCCCACTACAAGAAATTCACAAGATAGAGCGTAGAAAGCCATGACCTCAGCGTACGCACCGCTGCGCCTGCACGTTCCTGAACCCTCAGGCCGTCCGGGTTGCAAGACCGACTTCAGTTACCTGCGCCTGACCGATGCCGGCCAGGTCCGCAAACCCCCTATCGACGTCGAACCCGCCGACACCGCCGACCTGGCCAAGGGCCTGATCCGCGTGCTCGACGACCAGGGCCAGGCCCTCGGTCCCTGGGCCGAAGGCGTGCCGGTGGCGATCCTGCGCCAGGGCATGCGCGCCATGCTCAAGACCCGGATCTTCGACACGCGCATGGTGGTTGCCCAGCGCCAGAAAAAAATGTCGTTCTACATGCAGAGCCTCGGCGAGGAAGCCATCGGCAGCGCCCAGGCCCTGGCCCTGAACCTCGACGACATGTGCTTCCCCACCTACCGCCAGCAGAGCATCCTGATGGCCCGGGACGTACCGCTGGTGGACATGATCTGCCAGTTGCTGTCCAACGAGCGCGATCCGCTCAAGGGCCGGCAACTGCCGATCATGTACTCGGTGCGTGACCACGGCTTCTTCACCATTTCCGGCAACCTGGCCACGCAGTTCGTCCAGGCCGTCGGCTGGGGCATGGCCTCGGCGATCAAGGGCGATACCAAGATCGCTTCCGCCTGGATCGGCGACGGCGCCACCGCCGAGTCGGACTTCCACACCGCCCTGACCTTCGCCCACGTCTACCGCGCGCCGGTGATCCTCAACGTGGTCAACAACCAGTGGGCGATCTCCACCTTCCAGGCCATCGCCGGCGGTGAAGCCACCACCTTCGCCGGGCGTGGCGTGGGCTGCGGCATCGCTTCGCTGCGGGTCGACGGCAACGACTTCATCGCCGTCTACGCCGCCTCCGTCTGGGCCGCCGAACGGGCCCGGCGCAACCTCGGGCCGACCCTGATCGAGTGGGTCACCTACCGTGCCGGCCCGCACTCCACCTCCGACGATCCGTCCAAGTACCGTCCCGCCGATGACTGGAGCCACTTCCCCCTGGGCGACCCGATCCTGCGCCTCAAGCAGCATCTGATCGCCATCGGCCAATGGTCCGAGGAAGAGCACGCCGCGGTCAGCGCCGAACTGGAAGCCGAGATCATCGCCGCGCAGAAGGAAGCCGAACGCTTCGGCACCCTGGCCGGCGGGCAGATGCCCAGCGCCGCGACCATCTTCGAGGACGTCTACAAGGACATGCCCGAGCACTTGCGTCGGCAGCGTCAGGAATTGGGGTTATAAGCCATGAACGATCACAGCAAACTGCAAACGGAGAACGCCGTGGCCACCAGCACCATGACCATGATCCAGGCCCTGCGCTCGGCCATGGATGTGATGCTCGAGCGCGACGACAACGTGGTGGTGTTCGGCCAGGACGTGGGCTACTTCGGCGGTGTGTTCCGCTGCACCGAAGGCCTGCAGGGCAAATACGGCACCTCGCGGGTGTTTGACGCCCCGATCTCGGAAAGTGGCATCGTCGGCGTCGCCGTCGGCATGGGCGCCTATGGCCTGCGCCCGGTGGCGGAAATCCAGTTCGCCGACTACTTCTACCCGGCCTCCGACCAGATCGTCTCGGAAGCGGCGCGGATACGCTACCGCTCCGCCGGCGAGTTCACCGTGCCGATGACCCTGCGCATGCCCTGCGGCGGCGGCATCTACGGCGGCCAGACCCACAGCCAGAGCCCGGAGGCGATGTTCACCCAGGTCTGCGGCCTGCGCACGGTGATGCCGTCCAACCCCTACGACGCCAAGGGCCTGCTGATCGCCGCCATCGAGAACGATGACCCGGTGATCTTCCTCGAGCCCAAGCGCCTGTACAACGGCCCGTTCGACGGCCACCACGAACGTCCGGTGACGCCGTGGTCCAAGCACCCGGCCAGTGCCGTGCCCGAGGGCTACTACACCGTGCCGCTGGACTGCGCGGCGATTGTCCGCCCGGGCAGCGAAGTGACCATCCTCACCTACGGCACCACCGTCTATGTGGCCCAGGCCGCCGCCGAGGAAACCGGGGTCGACGCCGAAGTCATCGACCTGCGCAGCCTCTGGCCGCTGGACCTGGAAACCATCGTCAATTCCGTGAAGAAAACCCGTCGTTGTGTCGTCGTCCACGAAGCCACCCGCACCTGCGGCTTCGGTGCCGAGCTGATCGCCCTGGTCCAGGAGCATTGCTTCCATTACCTGGAAGCGCCGATCGAGCGCGTCACCGGCTGGGACACGCCTTACCCCCACGCACAGGAATGGGCTTATTTCCCCGGCCCGGTGCGGGTCGGTGCGGCCTTGAAACGGGTCATGGAGGTCTGAATGGGTACTCATATCATCAAGATGCCGGACATTGGCGAAGGCATCGCAGAAGTCGAACTGTCCCAGTGGCACGTGCAGGTCGGTGACCTGGTGGTCGAAGACCAGGTGCTGGCGGACGTCATGACCGACAAGGCCATGGTCGATATCCCCTCGCCGGTGCACGGCAAGGTGATTGCCCTGGGCGGTGTGCCCGGTGAAGTCATGGCGGTCGGCAGTGTGCTGATCAGCATTGAAGTGGAAGGCGCCGGCAACCTGCGCGAAGGCACTGAAGCGCCGGCGCCGAAAGCGGCGCCTGCCGCCGTCGTGGAAAAGCCGGTTGCCGAAGCTGAAGCACCGAGCAAGCCCGTCGCCAAACCGGCGTCAGCCATTGCCGCAGCGCCTCGCCCTGCCCCGGTGGCCCGTGCCGCCGATGAACGTCCGCTGGCCTCCCCCGCCGTGCGCAAGCGCGCCTGGGATGCCGGGATCGAATTGCGTTTCGTCCACGGCAGCGGCCCGGCCGGGCGCATCCTGCACGACGACCTCGACGCTTACCTGGCTCAATCCGAGCAACCGGCCCCGGCCGTTGCCAGCTATGCCAAGCGCACCGACGAACAGCAGATCCCGGTGATCGGCCTGCGCCGCAAGATCGCCCAGCGCATGCAGGACGCCAAGCGCCGCGCCGCTCACTTCAGCTATGTCGAGGAAGTCGATGTCACCGCCCTCGAAGAGCTGCGGGTGCACCTGAATCACAAGTACGGCGACAGCCGCGGCAAGCTGACCCTGCTGCCCTTCCTGGTGCGGGCGATGGTCGTGGCCCTGCGGGACTTCCCGCAGATCAACGTGCGTTATGACGACGAAGCCCAGGTCATCACCCGCCATGGCGCGGTGCATGTCGGGGTTGCCGCGCAGACTGACGGTGGCCTGATGGTGCCGGTGGTGCGCCATGCCGAGAGCCTCAACCTCTGGGGCACCTCGGATGAGATCAACCGCCTGGCCCAGGCCGCCCGTAGCGGCAAGGCCAGTCGTGATGAAATGTCCGGTTCGACCATCACCCTGACCAGCCTCGGGGCGTTGGGCGGGATTGTCAGCACGCCGGTGCTGAACCTGCCGGAAGTGGCCATTGTCGGGGTCAACCGTATTGTCGAGCGGCCCGTGGTCATCAAGGGCCAGATCGTCATCCGCAAGATGATGAACCTGTCCAGTTCCTTCGATCACCGGGTGGTCGACGGCATGGACGCGGCCCAATTCATCCAGGCCATTCGCGGCTTGCTCGAACAACCCGCCAGCCTGTTTGTGGAGTGATCATGCAACAGACCCAAAACACCACCCTGTTGATCATCGGCGGCGGCCCTGGCGGTTATGTCGCGGCGATTCGTGCCGGCCAACTGGGCATTCCCACCGTACTGGTGGAAGGCCACGCGCTGGGCGGCACCTGCCTGAACGTCGGCTGCATTCCGTCCAAGGCGCTGATCCATGTGGCCGAGCAGTTTCATACCACCCAAAGCTACAGCGGTGGTACCTCGCCCCTGGGGATCAAGGTGTCGGCACCGACCCTGGAGATCGGCAAGAGCGTCGAGTGGAAGGACGGGATTGTCGACCGTCTGACCAGCGGCGTCGCAGCGTTGCTGAAGAAGAATGGCGTCAAGGTGATCCATGGCTGGGCCAAGGTGATCGACGGCAAGCATGTCGAAGTCGATGGCCTGCGTATCCAGTGCGAGCACCTGCTGCTGGCCAGTGGTTCGCAGACGGTGAACCTGCCGATGCTGCCGATTGGCGGGGCGATTATTTCGTCCACCGAAGCCTTGGCTCCGACTTCGATTCCCAAGCGCCTGACCGTGGTCGGCGCCGGGTATATCGGCCTGGAACTGGGGATTGCCTACCGCAAGCTGGGGGCCGAGGTGACGGTAGTGGAAGCTCGCGACCGTATCCTGCCGACCTATGACCGTGAACTGACCCAGCCGGTGGCTGAGTCGATCAAGGCCCTGGGTATTACCGTGCATCTGGGACACAGCGTCGAAGGGTTCAATGCGGCGTCAAACACCCTGTCGGTGCGCGATCCCCAGGGTGAAACCCTGCAACTGGTGACCGATCAGGTGCTGGTGGCCGTGGGCCGCAAACCGCGTACCCAGGGCTGGAACCTGGAGGCATTGGCGCTGGAGATGAACGGCGCGGCGATCAAGATCGACAACCGTTGCCAGACCAGCATGCGCAATGTCTGGGCCATCGGCGACCTGACCGGCGAACCGATGCTCGCACACCGGGCCATGGCCCAGGGCGAGATGGTTGCCGAGGTAATTGCCGGCCAGCATCGCGAGTTCAATCCGACCGCGATTGCGGCGGTGTGCTTTACCGATCCGGAGTTGGTGGTGGTCGGTAAAACGCCGGATGAGGCCAAGGCCGCCGGGCTGGATTGCCTGGTGTCGAGCTTCCCGTTTGCGGCCAATGGACGGGCCATGACCCTGGAATCGAAAAGCGGTTTCGTACGGGTGGTGGCGCGGCGTGACAATCATCTGATTGTCGGCTGGCAGGCGGTGGGTGCCGGGGTTTCAGAACTGGCGGCGGCGTTCGGGCAGTCCCTGGAAATGGGGGCCTGCCTGGAAGATATCGCCGGGACCATCCATGCCCATCCGACCTTGGGTGAAGCGGTGCAGGAAGCGGCGTTGCGGGCGTTAGGGCATGCGTTGCACCTCTAAACACCGCTGATCCATGGGCTGAACACGGACACTGTGGGAGCGGAGCTTGCCCGCGAATCTCGAGAACACGCGGAGTATCAGATACACCGCGTTATCGTTCTTCGCGGGCAAGCTCCGCTCCCACAAAAACGAGTCCAACATTCCCTAAGTGTTAATCCCGATACCCCGGCGCCACCCGATCCAGCAACCGCAACATCGCCGCCCACGCCAACCCCATGGCATCCGGATCGGTCAACTGCCCCTCCTCCACCGGCCGGCCCGGATCGTTGAACTGTCGCTCGGTATGGGCGCACACCGCGTCCGACGGCAACACCAACTCCCCACACGCCTGGGCCGCAATCTGGATCTCGCAGGCCTTCTCCAGGTAATACATGCGGAAAAACGCCTGGGCCACGCTCTCGCCCACCGTCAGCAAACCATGGTTGCGCAACAGCATCACCGACTTGTCACCCAGGTCCTGCACCAGCCGCGCCTGCTCATCCATGTCCAGCGCCACGCCCTCATAGTCGTGATAAGCCGTGCGCCCGAAAAACTCCATGGAAATCTGGTTCACCGGCAACAACCCGCACTTGAGCGCCGCCACCGCGCAACCCGCGCGGGTATGGGTGTGCAGCACGCACTGCGCATCTCCCCGGGCACCATGAATCGCACTGTGAATCACAAACCCGGCCGGATTCACCGGATACGGCGAGTCCTCCACCGCCCGGCCGTCCAGGCCAATTTTCACCAGGCTCGACGCAGTGATTTCCTCGAACATCAGCCCATAGGGGTTGATCAGGAAATGATGGTCAGGCCCGGGCAAACGCAGGGAGATATGGGTGAAGATCAGGTCGGTCATGCGAAAGTGCGCGATCAACCGGTAACAGGCCGCCAGTTGCTCACGCAATTGACGCTCGATGGCCACCGGTGCGGCAGCCGTGTGCAGAAGGTCGTTCAAGCGGGTAACTCCCTCAGGCAGGATGGATCGAATCAGGCAGCCGGCACGCTCAAAGGCGCCCGGCTGCCGCTACTTTACTTGCTTGCCCAGGCATTGAAACGTTCTTCAAGCTCCTCGCCATGATCGTTCCAGAACGCCACGTTCATCGACAACGCGCCCTTGAGGTTCTGCGGCGCCGTCGGCACCCACTTCGCCAGGCTCGGATCCAGCCTCGCGGCCGCCTCGGTATTGGTCGGGCCGTAGGGAATCTGCCGCACGTAATTGACCTGGGCATCGGCCTGGTTGGCAAAGGCAATAAAACGCTTGGCCTGGTCGACGTGTTTCGAGCCCTTGATGATCGCCCAGTAATCCATGCCATACAGGCTCTGCGGCCAGACCAGGGCCAGATGACTGCCCTGCTGCGCGGCGGCAGCCACCCGGCCGCTGTAGGTCGAGGTCATGACCACATCACCCGCCATCAGCCACTGCGCTGGCTGGGCGCCCGCCTCCCACCACTGGATATAAGGCTTGAGCTGGTCGAGCTTGGCAAAGGCCCGGTCGACCCCTTTCGGTGTGCTCAACACCGTATACACATCCTCGGCCTTCACCCCATCCGCCATCAGCGCGAACTCCAGGTTGTACACCGCCCGCTTGCGCAGGCCGCGCTTGCCGGGGAAGGTTTTCACATCCCAGAAGTCGGCCCAGGAAGTCGGCGGCCGCGCCACCTTGTCGGTGTCGTAGGCAATGGCGACACTCCACACCAATGCCGCCGAACCGCATTCCTGGGCCGCGTCGGGGATCAACTGGTCGGCATGGCCGATCTGCTTCCAGTCGAGGCGTTCATACATGCCTTCGTCACACCCGCGCATCAAGTCCGGTCCTTCGATCTGCACCACATCCCAGTCCACGCTGCCGGTGTCGACCATGACCTTGATCTTGGCCATTTCACCGTTGTATTCGCTCTGGATCAGTTTGCTGCCGTCCTTGGCGCTGAAAGGCTGGAAGAACGCCGTGTCCTGGGCTTTCTGCCCGGCGCCGCCATAGCCGACCACCACCATGTCCTGGCCGGCCTGGACACCGCCCATGGCCAGCGTCAGGAGCAAGGGATAAAAACCGTACTTGCGGGTGTTCGATTTCATCGATGAGTCCTCGTGCGGTATCGCCCGGGCCCGAAGCGCCTGGCGATCCATTTTTTTGTTGTATGAGGTACGCCCGGCCATCAGGCGTGATTTGAAGCTAACCCAAGGCAAAGTAAAAAAACAAGTTGATTTTTTACTACAGGTAAATTTTCATGGAGCAATAATAACAACTGCCCGTCCTAGATCCCGGGCCGCCTGGAGCCTTGCCATGTCGACGTCGCCGCACGCCTTTCGCCATCTGTTCGAACCCTTGCAGCTGCGTGGCAAGCGCTTGAAGAACCGCATCATGTCCAGCGGGCACGACACCTCCATGCCCACCGACAACCTGGTCAACGAGCAGTTGATCGCCTATCACCGGGCCCGCGCCGAGGGCGGTGTCGGCCTGATCGTGTTGCAGGTGGCGGGTGTTCACGACAGTGCGCGCTACACCTCCCATGTGCTGATGGCCACCGACGATGCCTGCATCGACGGCTATCGGCGGCTGGCCGAAACCTGTCATGCCCATGACACCCTGGTGCTGTCGCAGATCTTCCATCCGGGCCGGGAAATCATGGAGTCCAGCGACGGCCTGCTGGCGGTCGCCTACTCGGCGTCCTGCGTGCCCAACGAGCGCTTCCGGGTCATGCCGCGAGCCTTGGACCAGGCGATGATCGACGAGATCGTCAGAGGCTACGCGGCGGCAGCGCGGCGCTTGTACCAGGCCGGGATCGATGGCGTGGAAGTGGTCGCCAGCCACGGTTACCTGCCGGCGCAGTTCATCAACCCACGGGTCAATCGGCGCACCGATGGCTACAACGGCGAGCTGGAACAGCGCCTGCGTTTCCTTCGGGAAGTGATCGCCGCCGTGCGCGCGGCCACCGACGGGCAGTTCATCATCGGCCTGCGGATTTCCGCCGACGAGCGTGATGCCGAAGGTTTGACCGAGGACGAATCACTGGCCGCCGTGGTGCAACTGCAAGGCGAACTGGACTATGTGCATATCGTCGCCGGGACTTCGGCGTCCCTCGGTGGCGCGGTGCATATCGTCCCGCCGATGGCCATCGAAGCCGCCTACCTGGCGAAGGAAGCCGGCACGTTCAAGGCCAGTCTGTCGATTCCGCTGTTCGTCACCGGGCGGATCAACCAGCCCCAGGAGGCCGAGTTGATCCTCTCCCGTGGTCAGGCCGATGTCTGCGGCATGACCCGGGCGCTGATCTGCGACCCGCTGATGCCGAACAAGACCGACAGCGGCCACAGCGAGGATGTCCGCGCCTGCATCGCCTGCAACCAGGCCTGCATCGGACACTTCCACAAGGGCCTGCCGATCAGTTGCATCCAGCACCCGGAAACCGGGCGCGAGTTGCAGTACGGGCAGTTGATTGCCACGGCCAAGCGCAAGCGCGTGATGATTGCCGGTGGCGGCCCGGCCGGGATGAAAGCCGCGGCCGTGGCGGCGCAGCGTGGGCATGAGGTGACCTTGTATGAAGCCTCCTCGCAACTGGGGGGCCAGGTGTTGCTGGCGCAATTGCTGCCACGCCGTAGCGAATTCGGCGGCGCCAGCACCAACCTGCAACGGGAAATGGAACTGGCCGGTGTGCGGGTGGTGCGCAATACCCGGGTCGACCGGGCGCTGGTGGAGCGCGAGCAGCCGGATCTGGTGATCGTCGCCACCGGCGCCGAACCTTACTGGCCAGCCTTCGAGCGCGGTGGCGAATTGCAGGTGGTGGATGCCTGGCAGGTGCTGCGTGACGAAGTGAAGATCGGCCGTTCGGTGGTGGTGGTCGACTGGCGTTGCGACTGGATCGGGCCGGGCATCGCCGAGCGTCTGGTACGGGCCGGGCACCAGGTGCAACTGGCGGTCAACGGTACCCATTGCGGCGAGAGCCTGCCGCTGTATGTGCGCGATCAACTGGCCGGCGAGCTGCACCGCCTGGGTATTCCCATCACGCCGTATGCCCGGCTCTATGGCTGCGATGACAGCACCGTGTACCTGCAACATACCGCCAGCGGCGAGCCGATGCTGTTCGAAGAGGTCGACACCCTGGTGCTGTGCCAGGGGCATCAACCGGTCGATACCCTGGGCGACGAGTTGCAGGGTTTGGTGGAGTTCCGCCGGATCGGCGACTGCCTGGCGCCGCGCACGGTGGAAGAAGCGATCTACGAGGGGCTGAAAGTCGCCTGGGAGATCTGAGCGCATGTGTAGGAGCCGGCTTGCTGGCGATGGCGTCCTGAGAGGCGATGCAAGGCTCAAGGGCCTCATCGCCAGCAAGCCGGCTCCTACAGTAGTTCGCGTTCAGCCTGGCACACCGTGATCCGAGGTTTCAGGGCTCCCCCGCAGCACCCGACAAGTGCCTTATACTGCGGCCCTTTCAAGGATTGGAGCAGGCCATGAGCAACGCCCCAACGCCCGCCGGTGACAGCGCCGCCGCGGGCCCGCAGTTTCTCGGTACGCGTATCCGCGGCCTGCGCAAACGGCGTGGCATGACCCTGACCGAACTGGCAACCCAGGCCGAACTCACCGCCGGCTATATCAGCCAGCTGGAACGCAACCTCGCCTATCCGTCGATCCCGGCCCTGTTCAATATCGCCCGTAGCCTCGGCGTGACCATCCAGTGGTTCTTCGCCAGCGAAGCCATCACCGCCCCCGAAGACAACGGCTACGTGGTGCGCAAGAACAGCCGCCTGAGCGTGCACTACGAAGACGGCATCGTCGACCAGTTGCTGACCCCGCAACCCAACCGCCAACTGGAAATGCTCCATTCGCGCTTCCCCCCCGGCACCTACAGCCAGCAAAGCTACAGCCATGAAGGCGAAGAAGCCGGCTACCTGCTGTCCGGGATCTTCGAGCTGTGGGTCGGCGATCGCCACTTCCAACTGGTCGAGGGCGACAGCTTCAGCTTCTCCAGCCAGGAACCGCACCGCTACGGCAACCCCGGCGACGTCGACGCAGTGGTCATCTGGGTCATCACTCCGCCAACGTTCTAGGCCCCGTACGACAAGCGCCTGCGCGACGCTTATGCTGCGTTAAAAACAGGCTCGGTGAGTTTTCCAGCAGCCCCAAACCCGACAAGGTCCCGCCATGAGCACCGAACAAGCCGCCCCGGCGCTGAAGGAAATCTTCAACAGCGAACGCCTGCTGCATATCGCCCACGAAATGCGCGCGGTGTACCCCGACTTCGACAGCGCCGGCTTTATCAGCCGCACCCACCAGGGCCTGGACGAGCTGTCGATCATGCAACGCCTGGCCCGGGTCAGCGAAAGCCTGCACGCGGTGCTGCCCCTGAGCTACAAGCAATCCCTCAAGCTGCTGCGCAAGCTCGCCCCGCGCCTGAACAGCGCCTTTGTCAGCATGTGCCTGCCGCATTACGTGGCGAGCTACGGTAGCGAAGACTTCGAACTGTCGATGGACGCGCTGAAGTACTTCACCGCCTTCGGCTCCTCGGAATTTGCCATACGGCATTTCCTGCTCAATGATTTCGAACGCACCCTGACGGTGATGAAAACCTGGTCCCAGGACCCCGACGAACATGTCCGCCGCCTCGCCAGCGAAGGCTCGCGACCGCGACTGCCGTGGTCCTTCCGGCTGGCCCGGATCCAGGCCGACCCGAACCTCGCCGCCGACATCCTCGACACCCTCAAGGCCGACGACAGCCTGTACGTGCGCAAATCGGTGGCCAACCACCTCAACGACATCACCAAGGAGCATCCAGACTGGGTGCTCGAATTGATCGAGGGCTGGTCGCTGGAAGACCCGCGCACCGCCTGGATCGCCCGTCACGCCCTGCGCAGCCTGATCAAACAGGGCAATCCGCGTGCCCTCACGCTGATGGGTGCCGGCGCCAAGGCCCAGGTCGATGTGCTGGACCTGAAGGTCGAACCTGCGGTGTTCCACCTCGGCGACAGCGTCACCCTCTCCTTCACCCTGGCCTCTAGCGCAACCGCCAGCCAGAAGCTGGTGATCGACTACGCTATCGACTACGTGAAGGCCTCAGGCGCCACCTCGAGCAAGGTGTTCAAGCTCAAGACCCTGCACCTGGCCGCCGGCACCCGTGAAACCCTGAGCCGTCGCCAGCACATCCGCGAGCTGACCACCCGCAAGCACTACAGCGGTCATCACGCCGTGCATTTGCTGGTCAATGGCGAGCGCCTGGGCAGCAGCGGTTTCGATATTCTCGAATAAGCCCCACCGAAGCTGGGCGACCCGCGCCAGGCCCAGTAGAATCGCGACCTCATTTTTCCAGGGCCCCGCCATGACCGCTCACCAGACTCCGCCCGCCGCCGAGCCCCAGGCCAGCGAACTGATCCTCGGCCTCGAGGACCGTCCCCACCTGCTGATCGGCCTCCTCGCCGCGCTGCAGCACCTGTTGGCAATCATCGTCCCCATCGTCACCCCCGGCCTGCTGATCTGCCAGGCCCTGGGCGTGTCGGCGCGGGATACCAACCTGATCGTCTCGATGTCCCTGGTGATCTCCGGCATCGCCACCTTCGTCCAGTGCCGCCGCTTCGGTCCCTTCGGCGCCGGGCTGCTGATCGTCCAGGGCACCAGCTTCAACTTCGTCGGCCCGCTGATTGCCGGCGGCGCGCTGATGGTCAAGCAAGGCACACCGGTGGAAGCAGTGATGGCGGCGATCTTCGGCGTGGTCATCGCCGGCTCCTTCGTCGAGATGGGCATCTCGCGGATCCTGCCCTTCGTCAAACGCATGATCACCCCGCTGGTGACCGGCATCGTCGTGCTGATGATCGGCCTGACCCTGATCAAGGTCGGCCTGATCAGCATGGGCGGTGGTTTCAGCGCCATGGCCAACGGCACCTTCGCCAACGGCGAAAACCTGCTGCTGTCCGGCGTGGTGCTGGCGATCATCGTGGTCCTCAACCGCATCCCGCTGGTGTGGATGCGCAGCTGCGCCATCGTCATCGCCCTGGCGGTCGGCTATGCCCTGGCCGGTTACCTGGGTCGGCTGAACTTCACCGGCATGCACGAGGCCGCGCTGTTCCAGATCCCCACGCCGCTGCACTTCGGCCTGGGCTTCTCCTGGGCGTTGTTCATTCCGATGCTGGTGATCTACCTGGTGACCTCCCTCGAAGCCATCGGTGACGTCACCGCCACCAGCAAGGTCTCGCGTCAACCGGTGGAAGGCCCGCTGTGGATGCAGAGGATCAAGGGCGGCGTACTGGTCAATGGCGCCAACTCGCTGCTGGCCGGGCTGTTCAACACCTTTCCCAGCTCGATCTTCGCCCAGAACAACGGGGTGATTCAGCTGACCGGCATTGCCAGCCGGCATATCGGCAAATGGATCGCCCTGATGCTGGTGCTGCTCGGCCTGTTCCCCTCGGTGGCCGGCGCGATCCAGGCGGTGCCCGAGCCGGTGCTCGGTGGCGCGGCGATGGTGATGTTCGGCGCGGTGGCAGCCTCGGGGATCAATATCCTCGCCAGCATCCACCTGGACCGCCGGGCGCTGCTGATCATCGCCGTATCCCTGGCCCTGGGCCTCGGGGTTTCCCAGGTGCCGGAGTTCCTCGCCCATATGCCGGCGGCGTTGCGTAACGTGCTGGAGTCCGGCGTGGCCACCGGCGGCATCTGTGCCCTGGTGCTGAACTGGTTCCTGCCGGAAACCCACAAGACAGGCGAGTGATTTCAGCGCGCGACACAGCCGTGGGCGGGAGACTTACCGCCCACTGTCCCCTGTGTAGGAACCGGCTTGCTGCGGGCGGCGTTCCGACGATAGCGACCGCAAAATTGGCGTAAAGCTCCCTGGCCTCATCGCCAGCAAGCCGGCTCCTACAGGGTCCGTGTTTCCCCCATGAAATCAGCGGTCTACAGCCTCGCAAAGGCTCTAGACCGGCCCTTCATGAATTTAATTTCATCCGCCAAAACCTGGGTTTGACTCGGAACTGTCACATGGCCACTCCTTAATTGTTTCAAGAGTTTGCTGCTCTTATTTCAATTCTGTGACTAGGATCCGAACCCAATGAACAAGCTGTTGAGCCCCTTAGTGGGCGCCGCCCTGGCGAGTGTCACGATCTACGCCCATGCGGACTTCATCGATGACAGTCACGCCGACGTGACTCTCCTTAACCGTTACCTGAACCAGGATGGTCAAGGCGTCAGTGGCAGCACGGCCAAGGCCAAGAGCTATCACGATTGGGGCCAGGGCTTCCAGTTCGACTTCAAGTCCGGCTACACCGAAGGCACCATCGGCCTGGGCCTGGACCTGCAAGCGTTCTATGGCCTGAAGCTCGATTCCGGCGGCGACCTGGACGACAAGACCCACCAGGGCCGCTACCCCGGCAGTATGTTCCCGCTGGACGACGGCAAGTCCGTCGACCAGTTCGGCGTGCTCAGCCCGACGTTCAAGGCGCGCTTCCTCAAGGATGAACTGCGCGTCGGTACCCTGTACCAGAACAACCCGATGCTGGCCAACACCGACGGCCGCCTGTACCGCCAGACCAACACCGGCGCGCAACTGGTGTCCAAGGACCTGGATAACTTCACCTTCACCGTCGGCGATATCACCCAGACCAAGATCCGCAACGAAACCGGCGACACCGGCATGATCACCGCCGGCGGCACCAAGAAAAGCGATCGGTTCCTCTACGGCGGTGCCGACTACTCCGGTATCCCGGGCACCACCCTGAGCGCCTGGTACTCGAACCTGTCGGACTACTACCAACAGGCCTTCCTCGGTGCCAAGCGTCATGACGCCCTGCCCGTCGGCGCCATCGACAGCGACTTCCGCGCCTACCGCAGCCTGGGCACCGGCGGCAACGCCGATGGCGACAGCCAGTACTCGGCCGCCGGTTACTACGGCAACGGCCTGACCAAGGGCCGGATCAACCAGTCGACCATCAGCCTGATGGAAAGCTACAGCCTGTCCGGCCACACCGTCGGCCTGGGCGTGCAGAAGAACAGCGGCAACAGCGACTTCCCGTACCTGGACTCCGGCCTGAACAGCGGTGCCGAACTCCAGGGCCCGGGCTCGGGCGCCGACACCCCGGCACTGACCAACATGCAATTGAACAAATTCCAGCACGCCGGTGAGCGCAGCTGGTTGGCCCAGTACAAATATGACTTCGCCCAGTTGGGTGTGGATGGCCTGGTGTTCGCCACCACCTACGTCCATGGCGACCAGATTCGTACGCCGGCCAACCCCGACGCCAACGAATGGGAACGCGATATCTCCCTGGCCTACAACGTCCCTACCGGTGAGCTGAAAGGCCTCGGCGTGCGCTGGCAGAATGCCCATGCCAGCCCGGACATCACCGGCCAGACGATCCAGGACGAAAACCGCTTCTACGTGAGTTATGTGATCCCGATCTGGTAAGAAACCGTGGGGCTTGGAAAACCCTGATGCCGTTCAATCAGGGCCGAACACGGTCCTTGCAGGAGCAGAGCTTGCTCGCGAAGAGGCCCTTGAGGCCGCCAATAGCTTCGCGGGCAAGCTTCGCTCCCACATCAGGTGATATGACGTTTTCAATAATCCAGACTGCTTAGCAACCGACTCGATCCATCAATCCCCGGAACAACCGCTGCCCCAGGTCTTGTACTTGTATTCCTTGATCTCCCCGGTCGGGGTCTTGTAGGTCATCTTCGCGTCGACAATGCCACAGGCATAAGGATCGGAGTCCACGCGGATAACTTGCGCAATGTCTTTTCTGTCCAGGGCAAAGGTTTGGGCACTGAAAAGAACGGCCGCAACGGCCAGGCACTTGGTATAGATATTCATGGGAATGACTCGATATGAGAAATAGGGAATAACCCGCCGCGCTGGGCAGACTGCACCTGCGCAGGCTCTCAATCGATCATTATCTCTGGATTAAGGAATTGGCAGAGCTTATTAACTAATAGTTTATAAACGCCCTGACACTTAGCCAATTGAATTCTATCCAGCATTCATCATCACCTCCGCCCACTGGAAAGATGACAAAATATTTATGAAACATGGCTTTCTCTAACGAACAGCGCTGATCTCACCGAGCAACGGCGGGCTGTACCACACTCCTTTCAGCAAAATCCAAATTTCTTCTTGATTCTGCCCTCAGCCGTATTCGGAGTGCAGCTGGCTGGGGCCGAAGGTGGGGTGTAATCGCCTATTTCTTCATTCCGCAGCGCTGAGTAATTTTCATCGGTAATAAGCTGTTTTTTAAAATGCTCCTCACCCCAACTCACTATTAAATACTGATGCCAGGTCATGCACGGGTTGAGAGTGCGCCAGAGAAGCAAACCCTCCGACAAAGCAGACCGCGACAAACAGTAAAAGTGGCACGAACACTTTTCTTCCACGCAGATCAGGCCCGGACACAACATCAGCCTTTAACATCATTTTATTGAATACTCCGGCCACATCCCTCTCCTCGAAAATCCACGCGCGCAACTTAAAACCTCTTTCATAAATCAGCCTGCCCCCAAACCCTCAGGCTGCCTACTGTCAGAAATGACAGTTCGTATAGCCGCTCGTCTGAAATGGCCATTCGTTCTTCATCTGACAGACCGACTTCGAAACGGTGGCACACCGCCGCGGGCATCAGCGAGACCACCGGCGAAATCGCCGATGCCGATAGGGAGGCCCTGTAGCTCAACAATGCCGGCTCCGACCCGACCAACGGTCAGCAGAACTGTCATTTCTGACAGTAGCCGCCCAGGCGCTTCGGGGTCAGGCTATTCCCAAAGGCATGGAGCCTGGAGAGAGCACCATGAACGCCCTGATGTCCCATGACCTGGGCAGGCTCGCCGTCGACTGGCTGGTCGACGCCGGCCGCCTGAAACCCGCCGATCTCGACCGGGCCCAGCAGCTGCAGGATGGCGGCGCGCGGCAGGACTCGACCGAGCTCCTGGCGCGCCTGGGCCTGGTCTCGGAACAGGACCTCGCCCAGGCCTGGTCGACCCTGCTCGGCGCGCCTCTGCTGACGCTGGCGAGTGCGCCCGATCTGCTGGAAAACCCGCCCGAACTGGCGCCACGCTTTCTCAAACAGCATTGCCTGGTGCCGCTGTCGGCGCCCGACAGCGAGTTGCACGTGCTGATCGCCAACCCGAACCAGCCCCATGCCCTGCACGCGCTGGAATACGCCTGCCAATGCCCGGTGCGCCTGTCCATCGGCCTGCGCAGCGATATCGAGCAACTGATCGAGCGCTACTACGGCCAGGGCCGCACGGCGATGGGCACGCTGATCGAGAACCTGGAAGACGACAGCGGCAACCAGAAGACCGATATCGAGCACCTCAAGGACCTCGCCTCGGAAGCGCCGGTGATTCGCCTGGTCAACCTGCTGCTGCAACGGGCGGTCGAGCAGCGCGCGTCGGATATTCATATCGAACCCTTCGAGAACCAGCTCAATGTCCGTTACCGGGTCGATGGCGTGCTGCACCTGGCCGAAGCCCCGCCCGTGAGTTCCTCGGCGGCGGTGATCTCGCGGATCAAGATCATGGCGCGCCTGGACATTGCCGAACGCCGCCTGCCCCAGGACGGCCGGATCATGCTGCGGGTGCAGGGCAAGGAACTGGACCTGCGGGTCTCCACCGTGCCCACCAGCTTCGGCGAGTCGGTGGTCATGCGTTTGCTCGACCGCCAGACCGTGTCCTTCGACTTCCCCAGCCTCGGCTTCGATGGCGCCCGCCTCGACGCCTTCCTCGACGTGCTCGAACGGCCCCACGGCATCCTGCTGGTCACTGGCCCCACCGGTTCGGGCAAGACCACCACGCTGTACACCGCCCTCGCCCGGCTGAATACCGCCGAACGCAAGATCATCACCGTCGAGGACCCGGTGGAATACCAGCTGGAGGGGATCAACCAGATCCAGGTCAAGCCGGCCATCGGCCTGGACTTCGCCGGGGTGCTGCGCTCCATCGTGCGCCAGGACCCGGACGTGATCATGATCGGCGAAATGCGCGACCTGGAAACCTGCCGGATCGCCATCCAGTCCTCGCTGACCGGTCACCTGGTGCTCTCGACCCTGCACACCAACAGCGCCGCCGCGAGCATCACCCGCCTGCTCGACATGGGGGTCGAAAGCTACCTGATCGCCTCGACGGTCAACGGCATTCTCGCCCAGCGCCTGGTGCGCCGGCTGGCCCCGGAATGGCGGGAAAGCTTCGAGGCGCCGGCGGAGCTGGTGGCCGAACACCAACTGCAACGCTTTACCGACGAACGCCCGATCCGCCTCTACCGCCCGCGACCGAATGCCCCCGGTAACGGTTATCGCGGGCGCAGCGCCCTCAGCGAACTGCTGGTGATGAACGAGACCCTGCGCTCGCTGCTGATGCGCCATGCCGATGCCGCGACGCTGGAGCAGGCCGCCCGGGCCAATGGCCTGCGCACCCTCTACGAAGACGGCTTGCGCCAGGCCCTGGCCGGGATCACCAGCCTGGAAGAGGTGCTGCGCGTCACGCGCGGCGATTGAGCATGGAACATTATCGTTATCGCGCCCTCGACCCCACTGGCAGCACTGTCAGCGGTGCCCTCGACGCCGAAGGTGAAGACGGCGCCGCCAGCCAGTTGCAGGAGCGCGGCCTGCTGGTGTTGCAGCTCGAACCGGCAGCCGCCGGCAGCGCACCGGGCGGCAGCTGGTTCAACCGCCCACCGCTGAATGCCGACGAACTGGAGCGCTTCACCCAGCAACTCGCCACCTTGCTCGACGCCGGCCAACCCCTGGAGCGGGCCTTGAACACCCTGGTCCGCCAGCCGGGCAAACCCCAGGCCCATCGCCTGCTCGAACGCATCCGCGACCGGGTCAAGGGCGGTCAGCCGTTGTCGGCGGCGATGGCGCTGGAAGGCCCGCCGTTCACGCCGCTATACCTCAGCCTGGTGCGCGCCGGGGAAGCCGGCGGTGCGCTGGGCGAGACCCTCGGGCAATTGGCGGCCTACCTGGAGCGGGCACAGAAAGTCCGTGGCGAAGTGGTCAATGCGCTGATCTACCCGGCCTTCCTGCTGGTCGGCGTGCTCGGCTCGCTGGTCCTGCTGCTGGCCTACGTGGTGCCGCAATTCGTGCCGATCTTCAGCGGCCTCGGCGTGCCCGTGCCACTGATCACCGAAGCGATCCTCGGCCTCGGCCAGTTCCTCGGCCACTACATCCTCTACCTGCTCGCGGCCATGGCCGTGCTGGTCGGCTGGCTGGCCCGACGCCTGCGCACGCCGCAAGGCCGCCTGCAATGGGATCGCTTGATGTTGCGTGCCTGGGTGATCGGGCCGTTGCTGCTGCGCCTGGAAACCGCCCGCCTGGCCCATACCCTCGGCACTCTGCTGAGCCAGGGCGTGGCGTTGATCAGCGCCTTCGATATCGCCCGCCAGGTCTGCCGCAACCAGGTGGTCCGCGACGCAGTGGAACAGACCATCGTCCGGGTCAAGGACGGCAGCCGGCTGTCGGCGGCCATGGAAACCACCGCGACCTTCCCGGAACTGGCGCTGCAGATGATCCAGGTCGGCGAGGAATCCGGGCAACTTGACCGCCTGCTGCTCAAGGTCGCGAGCATTTTCGACGCCGAGGCCAAGCGCCATATCGATCGCCTGCTCGCCGCCCTGGTGCCGTCCCTGACCCTGGTGATGGCCGCCCTGGTCGGGCTGATCATGCTGGCCATCATGCTGCCGCTGATGAGCCTGACCAATAACCTCTGAAAGGAAGCCGCCATGACCGCCAGTCGCTCGCTGCGTTACCGCCACCAAGGTTTCACCCTGCTGGAAATGCTCGCGGTGATCGTCCTCCTCGGCGTGGTCGCGACCATTGTCGTGCGCCAGGTCGGGGCCAATGTCGACAAGGGCAAGTACGGTGCCGGCAAGGCGCAACTGGCCAGCCTGTCGATGAAGATCGAGGGTTACGCCCTGGATGTCGGCACCCCGCCCAGGGACCTTGTCGACCTGACCACCGCGCCCGCCAATGTGCACAACTGGAACGGGCCCTACGCCAAACCCAGCGACCTGCTGGACCCTTACGGCCATCCGTTCGGTTATCGCTATCCCGGTGCCCACGGGCCCTTCGACCTGGTTTTCTATGGCAAGGACGGGCAGCCCGGCGGCGACGGCTACAACACCGATGTCGGCAACTGGGAATAGCCATGGCCAAGCCACGCGGTGTCCGGGCCTTCACCCTGCTGGAAATGCTGGTGGTGATCCTGATCATCTCCGTCGGCGCCAGCCTGCTCGCCCACAGTGTCGCCGGCGGCCTGGAAAACGCCCGTGACCGCCAGGCCAAGCGCGAACTGAGCCTGGCGCTGCGCAACGTGCGCAGCCAGGCGGTGCTCAATGGTCAACCGGCCGCCCTGCACTTCGACCTGATCCGCAACAGCTATCGGGCCGCGGGCCAGGCCGAGCATCTGCTGCCCGCCGGCATGCACCTGCGCCTGACCACCGCTGCCGAGCTGTCGTCATCCCGCGACGGGGTGATCGAGTTCTACCCCGATGGCGGTTCCAGTGGCGGCAATGTCTATCTGGAACGCGGCCCGAGCCATTGGCGGGTGGATGTCGCCTGGCTGACCGGCAAGGTCAGTTGGCAGGACGGTGCCAGCCCATGAAAACACCCAGCCAAGGCGGTTTCACCCTCCTGGAAATGCTCGCGGCGGTGGTTTTGCTGAGCATCGGCTTCGCCGTCTACCTGAATGCCATGGGCTCCACGACCCGGGCCCTGCTGCGCGACGAACAGAGCACGCGCATGGCGCAACTGGCCAAGACCCTGTTCGACGACCAGAGCCGCAAACTGCTCAAGCCAGGACACTGGCAGGGCAACCTGGCCCGGGTGCAATGGCAACTGACCACCACCGCGCAGCCTGCTACCCCGCAACCTGGTACCCCGCCGGTGGACCTCTATCGCCTGGAACTGGTACTGGAACAGGGCAGCCGCCAGGAACGCTTCGTCACCTGGCGCGCCCAGGGCACCACGCCAGGAATCATGCCGGGAGCCACGCCATGAAATCGCGGCCACGGGGGTTCACCTTGCTGGAGGTGCTGGTTGCCCTGAGCCTGCTCGGGCTGCTGATGATGCTGATCGCCTCGGCCCTGGTCGCCAGCAACCACACCCAGGAGCTCGGCGAACGTTATTCCAATCGTCTGAACGAAGTCCGTTCGGCCCAGGACTTCCTCAGGAGCGCCGCGCAACAGGCCTATCCGATGGTGTTTCTACGGGACGCGCAGAACCTCGCCGAGGTGTTCGACGGCGAAGCACAACAGATGCGCTTCGTCGCCCCGCTGCCGGCGCGCCTGTCCGGTGGCCTGCAATTGCACGCGTTCTCCCTGGTGGACAACCGCCACGGTTCAAAGGACCTGCAAGTGGCGTTCTTCCAGTTCGACGCCCAGGGGCTGCATGCCTGGGGCGACCCGCAGATCCTGCTGCCCAACCTGGACAGCTGGCAGTTGAGCTACCGTGGCCTGGACCCACGTTCACAGCCCACCGGCTGGCTGCCACGCTGGCCCTGGCCGGAGCGCTTGCCCCTGGCGATACGCATCGAACTGCAGGCCAGCGGCCCCATCCCCTGGGCGCCGCTGGTGGTTGCCATCCGCTTGAGCACGGGCCTCGATGAAGCCCAGGTCTCGCGATGAACGGCCAACGCGGGGCCGCCCTGGTCCTGGCGCTCTGGGCCCTGGCGCTGCTGAGCCTGATGATGGCCGTGGTGGTCGGCACCGTGCGCCTGGAAAACCGCCAGAGCGCCTATGCGCTGCAACACGCCCGCGCCCTGCTCGCCGCCGAGTCCGGTCTGGCGCTGGTGGTGCAGAGCCTGGCGGCCAAGGTACCGGGGATGATCGCCGACGGGCGCGTCTATCACCTGACCCTCGAAGACGCGCAACTGACCGTCGAACTGCGCAGCGAACGCGGCAAGCTCGACCTCAATCAGGTCACCCCCGAAGCGTTCAACCAGGTGCTGGGGTATCTGGGCGCCAGCCCCGCCCAAGGCCGCAAACTGACCCAGGAGCTGCTGGCTCGCCGCACCGGCAACAACCCGCTACAGACCATCGAGCAGCTTCAGGGGTTCGCCGCCATGGACCGAACGCTCTATGGGCAACTGGCGCCGAACCTGACGATCTGGACCGGCCTGCCCCAGCCGGACCCGACCTATGCCACCGGCCCGCTACAGGCAGCGCTCAAGCTGCCGGCACCGCTGGTCGAAAGCCCGGCCGGCCCGATCTACAGCGCACAGATCCAGGCGGTGCTGGTGGCGCCTTTTACCGCCGACCTGAACGTGACCTTCCTCCTCAACCCACAAGCCGAGGGCACGCAACTCTATCGCGTGCTGCGGTGGCAGGAATGAAGGCACTTCAAAGCCCGTGGCTCGCGCCACTGCAAACCACCACAGCCCGGTTCGCGCAACACTGGCGGGCCTCCCGGTTGCCCGTGTTCCTGCACTGGTGGCGCCGGGAACTGATTGCCTGCCTGCCCCGGCGCTGGCGCGAGCGCCTGGAATCGTCGAACCAGGAGCACCTGCTGCACTGGCACGAAGGCGCCCTGCGTCACCCCGCCGAATACGCCGACTCGACGGCAACAGCCCCAGCCCGACGCCAGGTCCTGCTGATGCCCTGCGAACAGGTCCTGCTCAGCCGCGTGCAACTGCCCCTCGCCGCCTCGGCTCAGGCCCACGCGGCACTGGTCTTCGAGATGGACAAGTACACGCCGTTCAAGGCCGCCCAGGTCTATTTCGATACGCTGCGCGACCCGCGCGAAGACCGCACCCGGCCGGTGTTCGAACTGACCCTGGTGGTCGCCCTGCGTGAACGCATCGACGCGATCCTCGATGAAGCCGCGCGCAGCGGCCTGCGCATCGATGCCATTGACGCGCTGGACCGCGATGGCGCGCGCCTGCACGTCAACCTGCTGCCGACCCAGCGCCGCCCCCAGGAGCTGCATCCGGCCCGGCGGCTACGGCGCCGACTGATCTGGCTCGCTGCGAGCCTGCTGCTGGCCGCCATGCTGATGTGGGTGCATAACCGCCAGTTGGCCCTGGACGCCATGAACGCCGAGGTCGCCGCACTGCGCAACGACACCCAGCAGATCCAGGGGCTGCGCCAACAGCTCAACGAGCGGCTCGACACCGGGCGCTACGTGCAAACGCAAAAGACCCTGGCGCTGTCCAGGACCGCCCTGCTGCGGGAACTGACCGCCTGCATCCCCGTCGACACCTGGCTGGAACAGTTGGATATCGATGCCCAGGGCACCCTCACCCTCAGCGCGCAAAGCAGCCAGGCCGGTGACCTGATCGGCAAAATGAAAACCTGCACGGACCTGCGCAACCTGCAGTTCCAAGGGGTGATTCAAGCCGACGCCAGCACCGGCCAGGACCGACTCAACCTGACCGCCCACCTGGGGGAGGAGCGCCATGCCCCTACGCCTGACACGCCGTGACCAACGCGGGGCGGCCTTGCTACTGGCCGCGCTGGGGCTGATCGCCGCCTACTTCATCGGCATCCATTGGTGGTTCACCTCGCCCTTGCAGTCGATCAGCGAGGACATGGACACCCTCCGCGCCCAGCGCCAACGCTACCAGGCGCTGGAGCTCCAGCGTCCGATCCTCGAAGCGCAACTGGCGCAAGCGCGCAACGCGCCGAGCAGCAATGACAGCCTGCTGCCGGACACCGATGCTGGCGCCGCCACCGCCCAACTGATGCAACTGGTGGCGGCCAAACTCCAAACCCTGGCGCCCGAGGGCGGCGGCTGCACCATCACCAATCGCATGCCGATCCCGGTCGTCAACAGCGCGCCGTACCGCCAGGTCAAGATCAGCATCAACCTCGACTGCGCCATCGAGCCCCTGGCGAACCTGCTCTATGAACTGGAAAACCAGCCGGTGGCGCTGTTTGTCGAAGCCTTGAGTATTCGCCGCAACCCCATGCCGGCCCCCGACGCCAATCACCGCCTGGCGGTGCAACTGCAAATCGGCGCCTACCTGAACAACCCGCCGGAGAAGAATCCCCCCGTCAGGAAAGGGGAGCCCGCCACATGAAAACCCCGGGCAGACCAACGTTCTGGCTGGGCGTCTGCGTGGTGTCGCTGGCGGCCCTCTGTCTCGCCCTGTTCGAGGGCCTGGGCGCGGGCATCGAGTGGTACCCCGAGTTGGCCCATACCCCGCCGACCTCGCCTGCCACGCCGGCCGCGGTCGAAGCCACGCCGGCGCTGGCGGCCTATGCCGAGATCTGGGGGCGCTCGCTGTTCAATCGCGACCGCAAGCCCGACCCGGTGGCCGGAAACGAACGCGACACGCAATCGCTGGCCGGTTTTTCGCTGAATGGCATCGCCGTCTCGCCGGCCTTGCGCAAGGCGCTGTTCAAGACCAAAGAGGGCAAGAGCCTGAGTGTCGCGGAAGGCGAAACCTTGCCCAATGGCTGGCGGATCGAACGGATCACCGCGCAAACCGTGTCCCTGAGCTTCAAGTCCACCCAGCAGGAACTGAGCCTCCCCGTTTTGAAATTGCCGGCCAGCGCCGTGCATTGAGACCGCCTCGGTGCCCCGCACCGCAGGTGCCGTAAGGGCCGTACAAGGATGAATCACTGTGATCGAACGTGCCGTCTACCCCTGCCTCCTCAGTTTCATCCTGCTCTCGGGCTGCATTGCGCCGGTGAACAATGACGATCTGCATGACGACCAACTGCTCCGTGACGGCCTGTCCGGCACCGGCCCGGATCGCCTGCCCCTGGCGACAAGCGTAGCGCAGGCCGGCATGGCTGCCGCGCCCGTGGCGACGCCGACCTCGGGGTCACAGATCATCCGCGGCAGCCAGAGCCTGGTGGCACGCGGCGGCACCGCGCCCAAGCCGCCGACGGCGTCCCAGGGCAATGACGGCACGATGTTCAATTTTGCCGGCGTGCCGATCCAGGCGGTGGTCAATACCATCCTCGGCGATGTGCTCAAGGAGAACTACAGCATCGGCCAGGGCGTGACCGGCGAGGTGACCTTCTCGACCTCAAGGCCGGTGGACAAGGCCCAGGCGTTTTCCATTCTCGAAACCCTGCTGTCCTGGACCAACAATGCAATCATCCGCCAGGGCGAACGCTACCTGATCCTCCCGGCCAACCAGGCGGTCGCCGGCCAGCTCACGCCCCGGCAGTCGATCCCGGAACCGGGCAGCGGCCTGACCGCGCGCTTTTTCGTGCTGGAGTACATCTCGCCGCTGGAGATGCAGAAGCTGCTCAAGCCATTTGCCCGGGAGAGTGCCTTCCTCGCCGTCGACACCTCGCGCAATGTACTGGTGATGGCCGGAACGCCGGACGAACTGAACAACTACCAGCAGACCATCAACACCTTCGACGTCAACTGGCTCAAGGGCATGTCCATCGGAGTGTTCGGCCTCAAGCGCGCCAATGTCAGCCAATTGATGCCCGAGCTTGAGCGCCTGTTCGGCCCCCAGAGCGGCACGCCGCTGGCCGGCATGCTGCGCTTCCTGCCCATCGAGAGGACCAACGCGATTGTCGCTATTTCGCCGCAGCCGGAATACCTGAACGATGTCCGTCGCTGGATCGACACCATCGACCAGGGCGGTGGCGACGAGCCGCAGATGTATGTGTATGACGTGCGCAACATGAAGGCCACCGACCTGGCCCGCTACCTGCGCCAGATCTACAGCGATGAAGCAGTCACCGAAGAAGGCGCGGCCCAGGTCGCGCCGGGGCTGCGCACCGTGACCCTGACCAGCAACGGTTTCGGCACTGGCCTGGGCAGCACCCCCGGCAGCAGCCCGGGTTTACCCGGCAGCCCCAGCGGCCAGGGCCTGCCACCGCCCGTCAGCAGCACGGCGGGTACCCCACAGGAAAAGGCCGACGACTTGCAGCTCGGCCCGCCCGGCCAGGCGAATGCCGCGCGCGCCCCGGTCAATGCCAACAACCCGACCAACTCGGTGCGCATCACCGCGCAGAAAAGCAGCAACCAACTGCTGGTGCGCAGCCGGCCGACCCAATGGGCCGAGATCCAGTCGGCGATCCAGCGGCTCGACAACCCGCCCCTGCAGGTGCAGATCGAAACGCGGATTCTCGAAGTCGGCCTGACCGGCTCGCTGAACCTCGGCGTGCAGTGGTACCTCGGGCGCCTGGCCGGCCACTCGACGACCGCCGGCATCGCCAACGCCTCCGGCAACCAGGGCGCCCTGGGCCAGGGTGGCGCGGGCCTCGGCGCCACGGACTCGTTGTTCTACTCGTTTGTCAGCAACAACCTGCAAGTGGCCCTGCACGCGCTGGAAACCAACGGCAATACCCGGGTGCTGTCGGCGCCCTCGCTGGTGGTGATGAACAACGAACAGGCGCAGATCCAGGTCGGCGACAACATTCCGATCAACCAGACCACCATCAACACCAGTACCACCACCATCAGCACCAGCTCGGTGCAGTACATCCAGACCGGGGTGATCCTCGATGTCATCCCACGGATCAACCCGGGCGGCCTGGTGTACATGGAGATCCAGCAACAGGTCAGCGATGCCAGCACCACCGTCGATGCCAACGGCAACCCGACCATCTCGACCCGCGCGGTCTCGACCCAGGTGGCGGTGCAAAGCGGGCAGACCATCCTCCTCGGCGGCCTGATCAAGCAGAACGAAAGCGCCACCGACAACAGCGTGCCGTACCTGGGCAAGATCCCGGGACTGCAGTGGTTGTTCGGCAATACCCAGCGCCAGCACGGCCGCTCGGAACTGATCGTGCTGATCACCCCGCGGGTGATCACCGGCAACAGCGAGGCCCGGCAGGTCACCGACGAGTACCGCCAGCAGTTGCAGTTGATGAAACCCCTGGACGCCCGCCCCGGGATCGGCGCCCATGCAAAGAAATGACACTTTTCCAGCACCTGGAGACCCAGCGGCACTACACTTTGCGACAAGAGCCCGAAGCCGCCACGTCAACCGGACACAGGAAGTACGCAATGATGCGATGGAGCCGATACAGAAGTGCGGCGCTGGTCACCCTGTTTGCCATTCTGGTCAGTCTCCTGGCGTTCCTGCTGATCAAGGCCTTTTCCCGGGAAACTTCCACCTATTTCGAGTCCCGCGACCTGCTCCGCCAGCTCAAGCAGCTGGATGCCAGGCTCGACGCGAAGATTCTCAAGACCCGGATCAGCGACGAATACAATTACAACCTGCTGGCCATCCCCATCGCCGACTCCAGCCGCCGCTGGGACCAACTGGTCGCGCAGAACAGTAGCCTGGAGAGCTCCAGCATCTGGCAGGCGCGCAAGCAGGCCTACCTGGACGCCACGGCGGAAAAGAACAAGCTGATCGAGCAGTTCCAGGCCCACAACACCGCCTTGCGCGATGACCTGGAAACCCTGTCGGCGATCGAAGACACCGTCCAGACCGACCTCGAACCCTTCAGCGCCGAGCACCCGGTGGAAACCCTGAGCGTGCTCTACAGCGCCTCGAAGCTGACCTTGAGCGCACTGGAATACGCGCAACACGTGTCCAATGGCAAAGCCGACAAGATCGAGCGACAGATCCAGCACCTGGCGGCGCAAAAGACCAGCCTGCCGGCGGCTCTGGGCCCTTCCATCGACAAACTGATCGACCAGGCCAATGTGGTAGTCCGCGAACAACCCCAGGTCAATGACCTGCTCGACCGCATCGGCTTTATCCCGGTCGCCGCCAGCCTCGACGGCATCAACGAACTGTTGAATGAAATCCAGCGCCGCGCCGAGCTCCAGGACCGCCAGTACCTGATCTATCTCAGTGTCTGTGCGGCCCTGATGGCCGTGCTGGTGTTCTACCTGATCCTTCGCCAGCTGCGCAGCTATGCGCTGATAAACCAGATGAACAGCGCCTTGCAGCTGTCCAACGACCGCCTCGAACAGCGCGTCGAAGAACGTACCCGCGAGCTCAAGGAAGCCCAGAGCGAGCTGATGGACACCGCGCGTACGGCCGGCATGGCGGAAATCGCGACCAATGTCCTGCATAACGTCGGCAACGTGCTCAACAGTGTGAACATCTCCGCCGACCTGGTGACCCGCAAGATCCGCTCCAGCAAGGCCCAGGGGCTGACCAAGGCGGTGCAGTTGATGAACGAGCACGCCGCGGACCTGGGGGACTTTGTCAGCCATGACGAAAAAGGCAAGCTGCTGCCCGCCTACCTCAACCAGCTGGCCGCGGCCGTCGCCACCGAGCAGACGGAGATCATCCAGGAACTGGCGCAACTGAGTAAAAGCGTCGACCACATCAAGGAAATCGTCGCCACCCAGCAATCCTATGCCGGCGCGGCCAAGCTGCTGGAAGCGGTGAACATCACCGACCTGTTCGAAGATGCCCTGCGCATGAACTCGGGGGCCCTGAACCGGCACAAGGTCACGGTGCTCAAGGACTACCAGCCGGTTCCGACCTTCCTCGGCGACAAGCACCGGCTGCTGCTGATCCTGATCAACCTGATCAGCAACGCCAAGTACGCGGTGTCCGACCTGACCAACCGCGAACGGGACATCACCCTGAGCGTGCGGGTGGTCGACGGCAAGACCCTGCGCATCAGCGTCAAGGATGAGGGCGAAGGCATTCCGCAGGAAAACCTCGCGCGGATCTTCACCCATGGTTTCACCACCCGCAAGGACGGCCACGGTTTCGGCCTGCACAGCTGCGCCCTGGCAGCGATCGAGATGGACGGCCGCCTCTACGTGCAAAGTGACGGACCGGGCAAAGGCGCGCTGTTCACCCTGGAGATCCCCCTGCAAACCCTCCACATGCAAGACGAGCAGCCGTCGACAAATGCCTCCCACACCTCGGCCTATTCGAATATTCATCAATGAGAGAGAGCCTTCCGCCAGCACTCGCTTTACACTTTGCCCCCGCCCTTTTTCACCCAAAGATCCGTCCCTGATGACCGAAAACTTCGAAGTCCCAAGCCCTCACGAAAAACACGTCGAACACACCACCGAACACGCCCATGCCCGCGGTGACGGCTTTGCCAGCCGGATCGCGGTGATGACCGCGATCATGGCCACCATTGGCGCCATGCTCAGCTACCAGGCGGGCTCCACGGAAAGCGAAGCGGCGATGGACAAGAACAACGCCGCGATCCTCAAGACCGAAGCCGCCAACCAGTGGAACTACTACCAGGCCAAGTCCAGCCGGCAGAACCTCTCGGAGATGGCCAGCCATATCCCCGGCCTGGACGCTGCGCATTACACCGCCGAGGTCGAGCGCTACAAGAAGGAAAAGGAAGTCGTGCGGCAGAAAGCCGAAGGCCTGGAAGCCAAGAGTCGCGAGTGGGATGACAAATCCGAGGAGGTCCTGCACCAGCACCATCGCTGGGCCCAGGCGATGACGGCGATCCAGATTGCCATTTCGCTGGCGGCGATCACCCTGCTGACCCGCAAGGAATGGCTCAAGCGCATGGCCTACACCGCGGCGGGTGTCAGCGTGGTGCTCGGCGGCCTGGCCGCGGCGCATATCTGAAACGGTAGAGCCTGGCGTCAGTCAACCCGGTACAGGCCGGGCTGACTGATGGAACCGTGTGACCGCGGCTTACGCCTTGGTATTGATGGTTTCGCCGATCGGCTGGCCGCTGCCGTTGGAAACGGCTTTCGGCGTGTCAGTGACCGTGGTGTTGTGATGTTGGTGCTTTTGCACCAGTTTCTGCGCTACGCGGTCGCCATGGCTGGCTTCCTGGGCGGTTTCTGCCGCGGTTTCAGTCGCTTCCTTCATGGCCGTGGCGAGCGCGGTGGGAGCTGGGGTGGCGGTAGTGGCGGTGGTGGAAGTTTTCTGCGCGGGTGTCGGGGTCGCCTGGGACTGACCGGCAATACGCACAGAGACTGGATTTGCAGCCGGAATTGCGCCG
>Ga0302156_10000572_pt1 | contig 34609 bp, 39 predicted proteins | sample I_Bog_N3_2_FD_193503 | JGI IMG/M metagenome (GOLD analysis project Ga0302156, IMG submission 193503) | Peat permafrost microbial communities from Stordalen Mire near Abisko, Sweden - I_Bog_N3_2 | ecosystem: Environmental > Terrestrial > Soil > Wetlands > Peat | place: Sweden: Abisko, Stordalen... | reverse complement strand
GGATGGCGATGTCGCTCGCGGGCGTAGCGGTCGTTGGCGCACTCGTTGGTGCGTCGTACGGTGCCTTCGGTTCCTCGCCGTCACCGACCGGCGCGCCGTCGGCCTCGGTTGGTGCGAAGCTCGACGCCAAGGTCGTCACGTGCCAGGGCACCACTGTCGCTCGACCGAGCACGTTCGTGGTCACGTGTGCCGACGCGTACACCCAACTGACCAAGACGCGGTGGACGAGTTGGACCTCGACGGGCGCGGTCGGAGTGACCTCCTTCGCGCTCAATTTATGCAAGCCCTACTGTGCCGCGTCGAAGATGTCGTACTTCCCCGACAGTTCCGTCCGGTTCTCAGCGCCCGTTTCCACTTCACGTGGAAAGCTCTTCTCCCTGCTCGTGGTGCATTACAAAGTGGACGGCGCGACGAAGACGTTTCGATTCTCGTTCCGGGGTGACCCCTCACTCTGACCCGGAGCGCGCGGTCGTAGGAACGACCGCGGTCGCGAGGGACGCGAATGACGTGCTCGCGGCGTTCCTCCCCGCACCGGTAGCGTGCGAAAGGGGAATGTCGGTGCACCGTGATCCCTCCGGGCCGCTGCGCCGTAGTACGTATGGTGACGAAAAGGTGGATTTCGAGCGACGAGGGCGTCTCTGACGAGGCGCTGCTCGCGGGGATCGCGGTCGGCGACGACGAGGCGGGCCTGATCTTCGTACGCCGCTACCAGCGGCGACTCTACGGACTCGCCGTCGGAATTGTGGGCGACGCCGGTGACGCCGAAGACGTAGCCCAAGAGGCGTTCCTTAGAATCTTTCGTCACGCGCAGGTCTTCGACGTTCGACGAGGTGCGGTGTCGACGTGGGCACTCACGATCACGCGCAACCTGGCCATCGACGCGACGCGGGTTCGTCGCGGTGTGCCCACCGATCCCCAGGACCGAGTATTCGTTGAACTCACCAGTGGTCAACACCAACCCGACGCCGCCGCACTCGCCAACGACTCAGCGGCGAGCGCTCGGAGTGCGATAGCGGCGCTGCCGATCGAGCAGCGCCGTGCCGTCGTACTCGCGGCACTCTACGGACGCACCGCCGCCGAGATCGCTGAGGTTGAGGGCATCGCGCTCGGTACCGCGAAGAGTCGAATACGCCTCGGCATGGCAAAACTTCGCCACAGCCTCGTCAACGAGGAAGCCCAGTGAGCAACCGCGCGGATGATCGAGTGGGCTGCGCACCGTTCGAAGACGATCTCGCCACCGTTGCGCTCGGAATCGCGTCGGGTCGACGGCGTGAGGAGGTGCTCGAACACGTCGGACACTGCCCGTTCTGCAGTGCGGAACTCGCTGAGCTCTCGACGGTGGCCGACGCGGTGCTCGAACTCGGACCCGAGGTGGAGCCGCCGGTCGGATTCGAACTGCGCGTCACTCGAGGTCTGGAATCACACCGTGGGACACGAACCCCGAGGCGTCGTCGACGGGTCCTGGTGTTCACGCTCGCGGCGGCACTGGTGGTGGTCCTGGGCGTTGGCCTGGGCGTGTTCATTCCTGGTCGCGCGGGCACGGGACCGGCCCGGTCAGCCTCCACCCATCCGACCGAGGCGAGCCTCACGTCACACGGTCGCGTCGTGGGCAACGTCGTTCTTTCGACGGGCGCAACGCCGTGGTTGATCATGACCATTGAGAAGGACTCGTGGTCGGGCAGCGTCACGTGCGAAGCGCTCCTCGCCGGAGGAAGAATCGAGACTATTGGAACCTTCAGCCTCTCGGGAGGCTACGGCACCTGGAGTGCGCCACTGACGTCACCGCTGCGAGAGGTGCGTGGTGCGCGACTCGTCGCAGCCAATGGCGTCGTGCTGGCGAGCGCGCGGCTTCGAGGATGATCGAACAGCGCCGTCGTTCGACGTGGCGAGTTCACGTGCGCACGGAAGGGAGCGAAGCCGGACACCGTTCGAACCAACGCCCACGGTCCGATCGGAACGAAGTGCCGGGGACGAGTACGCAGGAGTGATCTTTTTTCGCGGGCGTTCCGTAGTACTTAACGGCGCGAGATGACGAGGTGGCGACGCGTTGCTCACCACATCGATGTCGAGTGTGCCGCGACGGGTGCGCCCGTTGAAGGAGAGTGCGAGGAGAGAATGGACATGGAAACAACGACGCGCGAGAACAGTGGGCATCGGCGAGCACCCTGGGCACGGTGTGCAGCGGTGGCGTTCGCCGTCGGCGGATGGATGGCGTTGGCGGTTCTCCCGGGTTCGGCCGGAGCAGCGTCCAATCACGCATCGAAGTCGCTCGTGATTTCGGCGGAGAAGACGTCGAGTTCCGGCACCGTCCTCTCGAGTCAAACGACCCTGTACACCCTTTCGCCAAGCGCGGTGGCCTGCACCGAGGCGTGCCAAAAGGTCTGGCCCGAGGTGCTCTTGCCCAAGGGCGTCACCACGGCGAGCGCCGGTCAGGGCGTGGTGGCTGCGAAACTTGGTTCGATCAAACGAGGGAGTGGGCTGTTCCAGGTCACCTACGACGGAAAGCCGCTCTACCGGTTCTTTAAGGACACGGCACCCGGACAAGTGCACGGCGACGTCACCGACAAGTGGGGCAAGTGGTCGGCGGTCGTCACGGTGAAGCCACGTGCTGGCGGCGCGACCACTACGACGACCAGTCCCGGTGGTGGCGGAGTCGGTTTCTAGTGTCGACGTCGTCATGGAGGAGCACGCCGTGTCGTTATTCATAGACGCGCGAGTTCGCGGTGCCGCGGCGTTCACCGCGGCGGACGCGGAGCGTGCCGTTCGTCCCGCTCGACGATCGCTTTCCTCGCGGGTGTATCTGCCCGCCTTCTCCGTCGTCGCGGTCGCGGTCGCGCTCATCGCGATCGGGTGGTCGAGCCATTGGGGCGGCGCGAGCTTCTCTGAGTCGTTGACGAGCCTCAAGGTCGTCGTCATTGGGCCGATCACGCTGGTCGTCCTCGGTCTTTTTCTCGTCATCGAACGGCTACATCCCGCGCAGCGACGTCCGGTGTTCGCTCGGGGCTACCGCCAAGACCTCCTATACACGATCCTCAACGCCACCGTCGTCGTGCCACTGGGTGCCGCACTGGCGCTTTCGTTCGCGGAGGTGGCGCGCCACTCGTTGCCGTGGGTCGTCGTGCCCAAGATTGGTGTCGTGCCACGCTGGGTGTTCGTTGCGGCGATTTTCGTGGCCATGGACTTTTGCAACTGGCTGGCCCACTTCGCGAATCATCGAGTCCGAATGCTCTGGCGATTCCACGAACTGCATCACTCCCAAGAGGACATGAGCGTCTTGACGGTCTTTCGCACCCATCCGCTCATCCACGTGTCGTACTTAATTGCGTTGATCCCGGGCATCGTGTTGCTCGCCAACGGCGCCGTGCCCACCACCATGCTCGTGGTCTACGCCGCGGTCGTGGCCTTTGAGCACTCCAACACCAACCTCGGGTTCGGCCCGATTGGGCGAGTCTTCGTCAGTCCTAACTACCACCGGATCCATCACCAGCTCGACGGCCCCCAGGACGTCAATCTGGGGTTCGCCCTCACGATCTGGGACCAACTCTTTCACCGGGCGGTGTTTCCCACCGCCGCGACGATTCGCGCCGACACCGGTCTACCCGGGAGACCGTTGATGGTCGAACAGGCTTCGCCAAAGCCGCGGCACGTGTCGGTCATGTTCGCGCAACTCCTCGCGCCCTTTCGGCCGTTGGCCAACGAAGCGAGCGAGGCGTCCCCCCTCACGCGCTCGAAGAGCTCGTGGACGCAGAAGTCGTGACGTCGTTGCCAGTGAGGGTCCGGTCCGTCGCGGCGGTCCTCGTTCGAAATGAGACCACGACGCCGCGGGCCGACGTGCTGCTCGTCGTGGTGCGAATCGTGCTCGCGTGGATCTTTCTCTACTACGGCGCCGGGAAACTCTTCGGCGCCTTCAACGGTCCCGGGTTGCACGCGACGGCGCTCTTTTTCTCGAACACCGCGCATCTGCATCCCGGAGGGTTCTTCGCGGTACTGGGCGGCGTCATCGAATTTGGCGGCGCGATCGCCTTGATGCTCGGGCTCGGCGCTCGACTCGCGGGGCTCGCGCTCGTGGGCGACATGGTCATGGCGATGATCACGGTGACGTGGACCAACGGGATCAATTCGGAGTCGCTGACCCCGGGATACGAGTTGAACCTGGCGCTGGCCGCGCTCGCGCTGGTTCTGGTCGTCTTCGGCGCGGGACGATTCAGCCTCGACTTCCTCGTCGCTCGCCGCATTGCGGTGACGCCACGGCCCGCTCACTAATCGGTCGCGACCCGGCCCGGTTGGCCCGACGTTGAGCGACAGTAGGTTGGAGACACGGACTGGGCGAAGATCGCTCTGGGGTAGACGGATGAAGTATTGGAGCATCGTGGTCACTCTGGGCGTCGTGTTACTTATTATTGGATTTCTTCTGGGCGTCCCAATTCTTTGGACGATTGGCATGATCTTGTTGATCATCGGTGTCGTCCTCTGGGCTCTCGGCTCAGCTGGTCGTGCAGTCGGCGGACGTAAGCACTACTACTAAAGACCGATCTCAGTTTGCACTCAGGTGTGCCGACGTAGAGAATGAGTCAACATCTTTTGATCACCGTCGTCCACCCTGGCGATGGTGAGAGGCTTGTACATCCCAATCAGCACTGCAGTTGTCTAACCCATCGTGAAGGAGTCACCCATGGAAGAGTTTCTCACCGACATCAAGAGCTTGCGCGAGCGAGCCCGCGCCAACATTGAGCTTGGTCCCGTAACTGACGCCTACGGCGCGGATCTGGAGCGGGTCGTCTACGTCCTCAACCAGGCCCTCGCGACCGAACTCGTGTGCGTCCTGCGCTACAAGCGTCACTACTTCACCGCGCAGGGTCTCGACGCGAAGAACGCCGCAGACGAGTTCCTCGAGCACGCGGGCGAGGAGGCGGAACACGCCGACTTAATCGCCGCGCGCATTTCGCAACTCGGTGGTGAGCCGGACTTCAACCCCGAGTCCCTCACCGGCCGCAGTGCCACCGAGTACGACTCTTCCGAGGAACTAAAGAAGATGATCGAAGAAGACCTCGTGGCCGAACGGATCGCGGTCGCTCACTATTCAGAGATCATCACGTGGCTGGCCGACGGTGACCCCACCACCCGACGGATGCTCGAGGGCATCCTCGCGCAGGAAGAAGAACACGCCGAAGACATGCTCGATCTCTTGACCGGCCTCAAGTAGCCGTCGCGTCGAGAGCGCGGGACCAGCGCGGCAGTCCACAGCGCGTCGCGCGGTTCCTTCGCGATGTGTCCTTAGAGCGCGTTGGAGCAGTCGACGAGTTCGCGTAGGACTCGACGTAACTCCAGTGTGGACCGGTCAGCGCGAGTGTGCAATTCGGCGTGGATGTCCAGTGGCAGCTCCAAGGACTGGTAGCGCGACTGAACGCGTAAATCCTCTTCGACGACGGCGACCTCGAAATCGATCGCTGCACGCATGCGTTCTTCCGATCCAGCGAGATCGTCGCGCCACAGGCTCGAATAGATTCGAACCGTCTCGTCGTCGACCGGCGTCAAAAAGAATCCAATGACGTTCGTGCCGCCGGCGTCCAGGAACTCGATTGCGAGCTCCAGATGAAACGGCGCGGTGTAGCGGTAGGTGAGCCGACGGCGCTGCAGCAGCGGTCGAACCCCCTCGACGACGCCCGGGTCCTCGCGGTTGAGGAATTCGTGCTCGTACGCGGCGCTGAAGGTGTAACCGTCGCGAGTTACCGAAAAGTGGGGGACCTCGCGCGCCTGATCGGCGCCGAACGTGTTCGCGTGGACGAACGGGAAGTGGGCCATGTCGAGGAAGTTGTCGGCGAGTAGTCCGGCACTGGCGCGCGTCTCAAAGGTCGGGAGATCACCTTTCATGAACGCGGCATCACCGTCAGCCGCCACGCGGGGCATCGGTGTCAGCGGCGGGAGCGGCGCGACAAAGACCATCCCGTGCGATTCGCCGACCCTCGCGGGGCCAGACAGTTGTGCGCGAGTCGGGACGACGGCATCTGTGCCGAGCGCCGGGATCTCCGTGCAACGTCCCTCGGCGTCGAAGAGCCACCCGTGATAGGCGCAACGTAGAGCGTCTCCCTCGCACGAGCCCAGTGAGAGGGGCGCGAAGCGATGTGGGCAGCGATCGAGGAACACGCGCACCGTCGCGTCCTTCGCTCGATACGCCACGTAGCGCTCGCCGAGAAGCCCGAAGGAGCGAGGCTCGGTTGCGACCTCACTCGAACGACAGAGCGGATGCCACGCCCGCCGCAACGCGGGGTCGAGGTTGCGCAGCCCTCCGTTCATCTTCATCAAACTAGTTGCGCCGTCTTCGCTCCGAAAGCGAGGTACTCGGGTACCCGACGCGCGGCCCGCCAAGCGTCGCTACTCAGCGGCGACACGAGGCTGTTGTTGGGTGATGCAGTGCACGCCACCACCGTGAGCGAATATCGCGCGGCCGTCGGCACGCTCGATGGCGCGCCCCGGGTAGAGGCGCGAGAGGAGTTCGAGCGCTTCTACGTCGTTCGGGTCATCAAAGGTGCCCACGACCACAAAGCCGTTTCCGACGTAGTGATTGATGTACGAGAAGTCGGTCCACGCATCATCGACGACGACGGCCGTCGGCGCGGGGATTTCCACGACTTCAATGGCACCACCCGTCGCATCGGTGCTGGCTCGAAGTAGCCCGATGAGTTCCTTGGTCACCTCGTAGTCCGGGTGCGCGCGGTCGCGCTGCGAGTGCGCCGCTACGAGGCCCGGTCGAACAAACGTGGCCACGATATCCACGTGCCCTCGGGTACCGAACTCGTCGTAGTCACGCGTTAGACCCCGCGGCAGCCAGATGGCGTGGGTGGTGCCGAGTTGCGCGTGGAGCTCCGCTTCGACCCGCGCGCGTGTCCACTCGGGATTTCGATCCGGGTCGAGTTGTACGCTCTCGCTCAGCAGTATGGTGCCCGCGCCGTCGACGTGAATGCCACCACCTTCGTTGGTGAGCGCGGAATGGCGAACTTCGGCCCCGCTGTCGCGAGCCACGTGGGTGGCGATCAGTGCGTCGTGGTCCCACCGGGCCCAGTGCTGCGCGCCCCAACCGTTAAACACCCAATCGACCGCCCCGAGCGTCGCAGTGTCCACCGTGAAGGTCGGGCCGATGTCTCTCATCCACGCGTCGTCGAGCGGACGCTCGATGACGCGCACCCCGGGACCCACCGAGGCCGTCGCCACGTGACCGTCATCGATGTTGGCGACCAGCGTGACGGGTTCGTGGTGCGCGATCGTGGTCGCCACGTGCGCCCACGCCGCTCTCGCAGCGGCCAGCGTCGCGGAGCCGTCAGGGCCGAAAGTGGCGTTGGCCGGGGGGAACGCCATCCACGTACGAGTGTGCGGCTCCCACTCGGCGGGCATCCGACGACGGTTCATACCCGTCGGAAAGATGAGAACATTGGCCTCATGCTAACCATCACCAACTTTGACGTTCCGAGTTCGCCCGCTCGAGTCGAGGAGCCGTCCCGAGAGCCCTTTCGCATTGGTGCCGTGCAGCAGCGCTGGCACGCCGATTCGACCACGCACCTGGCCGCGCTGCGTGAAGGTGGGACTATCGCCGCGGAGTTGGGGGCACAGCTGGTCTGTTTCCAAGAGTTGACGCTCTCGAGTTACTTCGCCGACGTTGAACCGACGTCCTCGCCCGCCCGTTTCGCCGAGCGCGTGGATGATGGCGCGACCCGAGTCTTCGCTGCGCGACTCGCCGCCGACATCGGCGTACCGGTCCACGCATCGCTCTACGAACGCGCGGGTGATGAGGATGCGCTCGGGTACAACACCGCGATCGTGGTTGGAGTCGACGGGTCGTTGCTGGCGCGCACCCGGAAGCTGCACATCCCCGTTACCGCGGGCTACTACGAGGATCGCTATTTTCGACCAGGCCCCGCCGGCCCCGATAGTTTCCCCGTCGTTGAACTGGCGCAGGGTCGCTTTGGGTTCCCGACGTGCTGGGATCAGTGGTTCCCCGAGTTGGCGCGGGCCTACTCGCTCGCGGGTGCCGAGGTACTCGTGTATCCAACGGCCATTGGCACCGAGCCCGACCACCCCGACTTCGACACCGAGCCGCTTTGGCAGAGCGTCATCACCGCCAACGGCATCACCAACGGCACGTTCATGGTCGTGGTGAACCGGATTGGCAGCGAAGGTCTGCTCACGTTCTACGGCAGTTCGTTCATCTCCGACCCGTACGGGCGAATCCTGGTTCAGGCACCCAGAGACGAGCCGGCGGTCCTCGTCGCGGACCTCGACTTGGATCAGCGCAACGACTGGCTCACGTTGTTCCCGTTCCTCACCACCCGACGACCCGACGCGTACGGGTCACTCACGTAGTGCGTCCCCGTCGACGGGTGAGGACGCACTAGGGCTGTCGGGCGTAGTCGTCGTCGGACACGTGTTCACCCCAGGTGGCCGCGCCTCGGGTGATGGAGAGATGGCGCATCGAGTGGTCGCGCGTGGCCCCGTGCCAATGGACCTCACCGTCCGCGGTCACGTGGACATCGCCCGGAGCGACCTCCACGATCTCCTCGCCCCGCGACTGCACGAGGCCTTTTCCTTCAAGGACGTACAACGTCTGTCCGCCCTCGTGCGAGTGCCACGCGGTTCGAGCACCCGGGGAGAAACTCACGGCGGCGACGTTGAACGCGGAGTGCGCATCCGCTTCGACGATCGTATCGAGTCGAACGTCGCCGGTGAACCACGCCGCGGGTCCTGGTGTCGACGACTTTTTTGGCTGAAGTCCCACAGTTTCCTCGTTCTCTTCTTGCCGTCACGGCGATACGGACCGAGCGTAATCACCTCGAGCGACTGGCCGATTCGCCCGAGGAGCGAGAGGTCGCAGCGCGGGTTCCTCGTCGGCTCAGGCCCGCTTCGCCTCATCCCAGAGGAGTCCCGAGAGTTCGTTGGCGGTCAGTGCGACGCCGAACACGAGTCCGTCGGGTTGTAGGGCGACGCCCGACGCGAGCGACCCTACGTCGATCGCGTCAAAGCCGAGATCGTCGACGAGTTGCATGACGGTAGCGACCGCCGCGACGTCGTCACCAGCGACGGCCAGCGCGGTGCGCTCGGGCTCACCGGAGAGGCGCCGGTCTTCTTCAATATCGTGATAGCCGAGTTGATTGAAGCTCTTGACGACTCGAGCCGACGAGAACCACGCCTGCACCAGCACGCTCGTTCCACGCGGCGCCTTCGAGAACTCTTCGATGACCCCGTCAATGGGTTCCCAGTAGTTCATCGCGTCGATGAGAATCTTTCCGGCGAAGAGATCACGGGGCAGTTCACGGAATCGATGCGCGGGAACGGCCAGGATGACGACGTCGGAGCGTTCACTTACCTCGGCCGTCGTCATCACGCGCGCACCGGGGGCGAGGACGTCAACGATCAGCTCGATGCGACCCGGGGACCCCGACCCGGAGATCACGACGTCGTAGCCGACGTCGAGCGCCGCGCGCGCGACGGTCGTGCCGAGTTTGCCGGCACCAACAATACCGAGGTGGCGGGCCCCAGCGTCGCGAAGGGACACGGTCCTACTTCCCCGCTACGAGTGACGTGGCACGATCATTTCGAGTCGGCTCGTACCGTGCTTCAACCAGTAGCTCTTTGACCCGAGGGATCACCTGGCGTCCGAAGAGTTCGATTGTTGAGAGCCGTTGGGGGAACGGCACTCGGCCCGTGGCGTAGGAGAAGTCGAAGCGGCTGAGACCGAGCTGACGGATCATCGAGGCGATCTTGAGCGCCACGGTCTCGGGCGAGCCAACGTAGAGCGATCCCCGGGCGATCTCTGTGCGAAATCCCTCGAGCGTCGGCTGGCGCCATCCTCGTTCGTCGGCCGCTCGCTGCCAGGTGTGCGCCCAGTGGGGGTACTGAATTTGAACGGCCTCTTCGTCGGTCTCGGCGACGTAGCCGTGCGAGTGCATGCCCACCGGTCTCGGCGAGAAACCGTACTCCTCGAGTGCCCGATGGTAGAGGTCGACGTAGGGCTTGAATCGAAGCGGGTTCCCGCCGATCACGGCCAGCATCAGGGGCAATCCGTAGCGCGCGGCGCGCACCACCGACTGGGGGCTGCCGCCCACGCCCACCCACGTGGGGATGTGTCCGTCGGGCAAGGGCGGGCTGAGGTACTGGTCGGTGAGGGCGGGTCGGTACTTGCCCGACCAGGTGACCGGCTGTTCACGCAGTAACTGCATCAACAGGTCGAGTTTTTCTTCGAACAGCTCCTCATACTCGGCGAGGTCGTAACCAAAGAGCGGAAACGACTCGGTGAGTGAGCCCCGGCCAACGATGAGTTGCGCTCGGCCGTTCGACACTGCGTCAAGGGTCGCAAACTGGTTGTAGATCCGCACGGGGTCCTGCGTGCTGAGCACGGTGACGGCGGTCCCTAACCGGATGCGCTTGGTACGGCCGGCGATCGCGGCAAGAATCACGTCGGCCGCCGAATCCATCATGTCTTGTCGGTAGTGCTCGGCGATGTTGAAGGAGTCGATTCCCACTTCGTCAGCGAGGACGGCCTCTTCCACGGTGTGGCGGATCGTGATATCGCCACGTTCGACCTGGGCATTCTCGTCCAGACTGGGTACCACGAAGGAGTCCAAGCCGAACTCAACGTCTTCGATGTTCATGTTCCCTACCTTCTTTCGCACGACGTGCACGCCCGTCGCGGTTTCGCGCTTTGCGAGGCGCAGCGTCTCGAAATCACTCGGTCCTAATACGAGTGTAGCAAGATAATCTGTCTTTAAGACCATCTTTATCACCGCGCATATGCGTTCGCTGCCCTATAGTGGGACTGTGGCAAAAACTTCCGAAAGCCTTGAGGGAACGGACGATCCCTGTCGCGTGTTACTCGCCGACGACCTCGGCTGGGGGCTCGGCACGATTTTTCGGGCGTACGTCGCGGCGGCCAACGCGGCGGTGGCCGACCTTCCTGGTGGCCCCCGGGGTTACCAGATACTCGCCGCGGCCGCCCGCGGCAACGTCGCGAGCCAACTCGCACTCGGCCAACTGTTGGGGGTGGACCGAACCGTCATGACCTACCTCCTCGACGATCTCGAATCGGCTGACTTGATTGCGCGTCGTGCCGATCCCGCCGATCGACGAACTCGGCGGATCGTCGCGACAGCGAACGGTGCGCACCGCTTGCGCGACCTCGATGAACGCCTTCGATCAGTGGAGGCGCGCCTGCTCGCTTCGCTCGAAGTGTCGGAGCGAGCTTCCTTTCGCGCCATGATTCAACTTGTCGCCACGCGAATTGACGACGCGGATCTACCCCTCGAGCCGTGCGACACCTCGAGTGAATCGACCCCCGCGGTGTCAACACTTCGCGCGCGCACCTCGCGCCACTGAGCTACCTTCTCGGGTCGCCGAGCCTCTATGGTCATCGACGTCTTGCAGCCACTGTGCGGTGGTTGACGAACGCGGTGGCGACACGCTCGCCGCGAAGCGGTGCGTGAGTTTCTACTTGCCGAGCGTGGCGCCGTAGCCGACACGCATGGTCGCCCCGTTGAACTTGATGACGAACTGACCGGGACTGAACAGGCCCATCAGGTCGTCGACCGTAACGGGATGTCCGAGCTTCTTCGCCAGGTCAGCGATCCACTTTGGTTGCGTGGTCTGGTTCTTCAGCCACCACGCCAGCGTGGATCGAGCGTCGAGCGGGTTCATTGAGCCGGTGGCGAACTGCAGGAAGGGCTTGGAGTACTGAGAAGGAAGGTCGAAGCCGGAGACCGTCCAACCGTGGCCCCCAAAACTCACGGTGTCCTTTTCGAACCGATTGAGCACGTAGAGCTCAATCTGCCCGCGCTGCGCCGCGGCGGGGATTGCCCTTCCGGTACCGGCGCTGACGACCGCTTGGTAGTCGGCGTCGCTCAAGACGTACTTGCCCCCCGCCGCGTCGTCAATGATGTACTTCGCGCCGGGATGGCCGGGGATGTCCTGGAGGCTGTAGTGGAGTCCCGTCACGTTGCTCGTGCCCAGACCAACGCTTTGGGTCGCCCCTTCTTTGGTTGCGGAGTCGGCGAGCAGTTTTTGGAACGTGCCGTTGGGGTCGAAGGAGCTTGCGTACAGATCTTTTTGCGTCTGGTACCGAGCGGTGATGGCGGCCTGATCAGCCTCACTAAAGGTGGCCATCTCGGACGCGGACGGCAACACCGGTTCGTACAGCGTCGCCTTGCCCAGCGAGTCAGGCGGTGCCCCGAGAAGAACGTCCGTCCACTCCGTGGCCTTCGGTTTTATCCACTCCGGCTTGGGCACGCCGGTGCCGTTGGCGTAGTACTGCAACGACGCGGGATTCCCCGGCCGTACCTGCACTTCAACGTCGACGCCGAATTTACTCTTTACGTCTTTGACAATCTGCTGCACCTTTGTAGCGTCACCCCCGTAGAACCCGCCCAACGTCTCGAGCTGGTTCACGGTGATCGGTGTCTCGGCACCGAGGGACTCGAGCGTCTGGCGGCTCCCCGTCGAGACGAGGGGGGCGCCGGGCGAACTGCTGGGCAGTGCGGGACTGTTCAGTGTCGCCGACGCGTCAAGGCTGGCGCCTACTTCGCTCGCGGAGACCGAGCCCTCGACCGCTTTAGAAAAGCGGGACACCATCGTGCCGCCGAACTCGCTGGTAGCCGCGGTCAATGCAATATTCGTCGTCGTCGATCCGATGACCTGGCCGATCTTGTCGGCCGCCGCGTCAGGATTCGTCTTGGCCAACTGCACGCCCGCCACCAAGTTGGTGTCAGCAGTCTTAAGGACGGCGTCGACGGTATTCGCCGAGTTCTGCGCGAACTTCTGCAAGGCGGGGTTTTGCGAAAAGTCGCCCAGACTGCCCGGCACGTCGTCGTGTGAGGCCGCGATGATCGACCCAATGAGCTCGATTTTGGGTGCCGCGGCCACGCCAACGTCGTTAATGAGGCCCTGGAGTTGTTGCGAGGCGGCCGCCTGGAAGGCGGGGTCGCCCGAGGACAACTGACCGTAGAACTGAGCGGCATTGGCGAGGCCGTTGCGTACGCTCAGCGCCGTGTTTTTGAGGACCGAGGCGCTGGCCAGGGCCGCGCTTTTTTCCATTTCCAGATAGAGTCGCATCCCCTGGGTGGGATCGTTGGGCAGCCACGCCAGCGCCGAGTCCGACAGTCCCGCAGCTCGCGCCGCCAGCACTTTCCAGCCCGGGACGTCGGGCAGCGTCGCGTCACTGGGCGGTGTCGTTCCGTTCGCGATTCCCGAGGTGAGCCACGCCGGTAGTCCACCACCTGGTGACGCGCCCGTCGCCCAGTCGATCACGTCACCGATTCGCTGTTGGGCGGAGTTGATGAGCGTGCCGACCTGCGAGGAGGCGCTGATGATGTCGTTGGAGTACTCCTGGAGCAGTTCGGCGTTCGTCGGCGTTCGTACACCGATCTGCAGCGCCGCGCTCGTTGTGCCCATGACGTTCTTGCCCGATGGATCGGTGGCCGACACGGGGGCGACGAGGTCGACGCCACCCTTCTCTCGCACCGCGAACGCCACGGTGGACGTTACGGAGTCACCCGCGGCGAGGGTCGGGGGGAGAAGGGGGTAGGGCCCCCCCACGTTCATCACCAAACCCGCCGTCTGGGGAATTGCGGCGGCGTTATTCATCACGACCCCGTCGGGGTAGACAAAGTTGAGGTCGCTGAGATCGGTCTTCGACTCATTCGTGATGGTGACACCAACAGTGAAGAGCTTGCCGTTGGTCTCCCCAGGGTCCAACCGCACGACGAGACCGGAGACGTCTAAGCCCACCGTGTACGTGCCTCGTTGGCCATTCGAATCGGTGACGGTGAGCGTGACCTGGAAGTGACCATCATCGCTGAACGTGTGGGTGACCGTGGGCCCGTTCGCGGTGGCGCCGTCGCCGAAGTTCCACGACCAACTCTTGATCGTCGCACCGGGTGCCTGCGCGAGGGAGTTGGAGCCGTCGAAGGCAAACGTGTAGGGATCCTGCTCGTCCTGGATGCTGGTGAAGGTGGCGGTGGGCGGCGTTTGACCCGATGCGTATTCAATCTGGATCTGCAGGCACGCGGTGAAATTTGCCCACGTGCCATCGGGGTATTGAAAGGCGTGTAGTCCCACCGCGCACACCCGCATCGTCGAAAACACGCCGGCGTGTCCGGAGATCACCATGGGCGGGCTCGAGGAAGGGCAGTTAGTGGTGTAGCGAGGGCACCACGTGGCCGTCGGATCCACGAACGTAAGCGTGTCCAAGATGCACGTCGGACACGGCGCACCCGGGGCCACCACCTTTGTGCCGAGCAACGGCGACATGGCCAGCCCGAATCCGTAGCCCGCCTTGGCGCCGCCGGCTCCCGGAACGCTGACGCTGAGCGAGAACGGCGATGTACACCACCGCTTCGGATAGGACGTGGTGGCCGGGCACGCACCCGCGCTGAGGACTTTTGGGCCGTTCAAGGTCGCGCCGGGGATCTCTTGGTACTGCCCCTGCGTATTGAGAAGCGCTTGGCTCTGATTACCGTTCATGGGTGGGAAGCACGACTGGATCGGAAGTCCCACGGTCTCTGCGACGGTTGAGCAGATGGGCGCCAGCGGGGTGACGTTGTCGCTCGAACCTGCGGCGAGCACCCCCTGCATAGGGGGCAGACACACGGCCGCGACAATGCACACAATGAGCAGCGTCGAAAGGTGCCACCCCGTCGGCGTCGACGGCCTGCGCGTTCTCTGGTCGCGTGACGCTCTCCCCACGGATGCTCGCTCCCTGATAGAGGACGGAGGCGAACCTCGTCGGGAATCGACCTCGTCCAGCGCCTTGACCGCAGGATTCTACCGACGCTTCTCGTCGAGCGTCAACTGGCGCGTGGAAGGGGACCAGTCGATGGGAGTTCAGATCGGACGGGTACATTCACCGTGTGGCTGCCACGAAAAAATTCGTAGAAAAGACTCTTCACATGTTGCAGCCCCTCGACGTCACGGCCAGACCCATGTGTGGCGAATACGGGCTCTACGTCAAAGGAAAGTCCATTGGATTCATTTGCGATGACACCCCCCTGATAAAGATCACTGAAGCCGGTCGTCAACACGCTGGCCGAATCGCTCTGGGTGCGCCGCACCCCGCCTTTAAGATCTCGCGGGCGAAAGTGAATGACCACGAGTGGCTCGCACGATTGGTGGAGCTCACGGGCGAAGCCCTGCCGGCGCCAACGAAGAGCGGCGTGAATACTGCGCCCGGTGCGAAGGCGTAACGCGCGCAGAGCCACGCAGCGCGGTAGTTGACCACCGATTGCGTTAGCGGGGTTTCAATCCCAGCGGGTTCCGTCAATGAGCAGCGCTGCGCACGAAGAACGACGTCCTCGTCGTGGTGTGGCTCGCGCACTGCGTCCTAGTTGTGGCTCACGACGCACCGCGTGCCACCCGCATCGCGGCGGACGCTTCAGTTTCAATTCTAAGGTACTACAATAATTAGCATATGAAAGTATCAAACGAGCAGACCGATTCCGTGATTGATTCGGTCTTGTCGGCCAGCCGAGTTCTCGTTGCGGTGGCGGCGCGTTCGCTGTCCGACGTCGGAGAAGACGTCACGCTGACCCAGTACCGAACGCTCGTCGTGTTGGCGTCTCGGGGGACACAGAACATGGCGGAACTCGCCGAGGCAGTTGGCGTCACTCCCGCGACGGCGACTCGAATGTGTGACCGCCTGGTCCGCAAGAAACTGATCGTTCGTCGCGCCGAGCGGGGTGATCGTCGTCAAGTACGTCTCGTCCTTTCGAAGGCCGGTCTTGAACTCGTCGCCGCCGTCACGGATCGTCGCCGTAGGGAGATCGAGAGAATTGTCGGCGCCGTTCCTCATGACGAACGAGACGTGCTGGTCACTGCGCTCAGACGATTCGCGGCGGCTGCCGGCGAAGTCCCCGAGCAGGATTGGTCAACGGGATGGGACCTCTAAACGAGTCGTTGCCGCCGCGGCGCGTGAGCACAACCACCGTTACGAGCGCGCAGGCGCGCGTCGGGCGATGGCTGAGCTCGACGACGTACACAAAAAAGTGGCTCGTTCTCGGAGCGATGGTCGGGGTCGTCGCCGGCCTGGGCGCGGTCGTCTTTTACGATGCGTTGCGGCTCGCGTCCTACGTCTTTTTGCAGTTGCTCGCTGGCTATCACGTTCCAGAACCCATTAGCGAGGGAGGTGCAGTCGCCTCCGCTCACTTTGCTCGTCCGTGGGCGATCCCGCTCGTGGCGTGTGTCGGCGCGCTCCTGGGCGCGCTGTTGGTGTTCTCGATTGCTCCAGACGCCGAAGGCCACGGCACGGACGCCGCCATCGACGCGGTGCATCACAACCCCCGCGGCGTTCGGCTTCGCACGGTGTTCGTAAAAATCGTCGCGTCGGCGTTGACCATTGGCTCGGGCGGCTCGGGGGGACGAGAGGGACCAACCGGACAGATCAGTGCGGGCTTCGGCTCACTGTTGGCTCGAACGTTTGACCTCAGCCCCGAAGACGCGCGGATCACGGTGGCGAGCGGCATCGGTTCGGGCATCGGGGCGATCTTTGGCGCGCCACTCGGTGGGGCGGTCCTCGCGACGGAGATTTTGTACCGGGACGACTTCGAGGTTGAAGCGCTGCTACCGGCGTTCATCGCGTCCATCGTCGGGTACTCCGTGTGGGGTTCCTTTGAAGGGTTCGGTCCCCTCTTTGGCTACGTCGGGAACTACCACTTAACGAGTGCGATGCCGCTGGTGTGGTTCGCTCTCATCGGCATCCTCGGCGGACTCGTCGGGCTCCTCTACGCCAAGGGTTTCTACGGCATGGTCGCCGCCTTTGCCCGACTACCGTTACCGCGCTGGGTTCGTCCCGCCATCGGCGGCGCGATCGTGGGCTGCATCGCGCTGGCGATTCCTGAGGTGCTGGGTACCGGCTACGGATGGATCCAGCAGAGTCTGGGCACGCACCTGCTGCAGATTCCACTCTGGATCGTCCTTATCCTTCCCTTCGCACGTATCGCGACCACCGGGCTCTCCATTGGCTCGGGCGGCTCGGGCGGCATCTTCGGACCCGGCATGGTGATTGGCGCCTTCGTCGGCGCGGCGGTCTGGCGAGTGCTTGAACCCGTCGTTCCGAGTCTCGGGCACGATCCCGCGCCCTACGTGATCGTGGGCATGGTGGCCTGTTTCGGTAGCATCTCACGAGCCCCACTCGCCGTGATGTTGATGGTCGCGGAGATGACCGGCACACTGTCGCTAATCGTGCCCGCGATGCTGGCCGTCGGACTCGCGACGCTGATCGTTCGTCGCAGCGACGACACTATTTATCGCAGTCAGTTAAAGAGTCGCGCGGAGTCGCCCGCGCACCGGATTTTGACGGGACTCCCACTCCTGGCTCGTGTGGCCGTCGCCGACGCGATGGCGCCCGCACGGTGCGTGCTCGTAGAACCAGCGGACGCTCACGTCTTCGCTCGCGAACTTGAAGAGTGCGGCGAGTCGGCCGCGCCACTCGTTGACCCGTCCGGTCACTACCTCGGCGTCGTCACCCTGGCGTCACTGCGCGCACGCGTCACGGGCGACGACGTGGTCACCGATGTTCCGATCGACAGCATCTCGGCGCCGGTCTACTTGGACGTGCACCTTGACGTGGTGCTCGACATCTTGACGTCAACGCCACAGACGTGGGCCGCGGTTCTTGATGCCGATCGACACGTGGTGGGCACGATTGCCTTGTCGGACATCGTGCAGAACTACCAGCGGACCGCGAGGACCTATCTACGCCAGTTGTCGGAGAAGGGAGGATCCACGGGCCTGATCGACGTGGTCGTCACCAACGACTCACCCTACGTCGGCGTACCCTTGCGATCCTCGGGGACACCCCGCGGCGTCCTCGTCACGTCGATTGAGCGGGGTCGCGACATCGTTCGACCCAACGGGGACACGGTGCTTCGAGCGCACGATCGCGTCACGGCCATGGGCGCCCCGCGTGGCTTGGACGAGTTCGCTCGCGCGTCGACCCTGCGTTCCAACGAGGACACGACAGACGAGTAGCGACGTCGCCGAGCACATCGAATAGTGGCGGACCCGTCGAAGTGCAAACGCACGCCACTACACGACGTGTTGAGCAATAACTCCTCGGAGCAACCTCCTCCGCAGTTCGACGGGACGTCCATTGATCGCACCAGCGAATTACTGTGAGCGGAGGACTCCGTGGGGGAGAGCGTGGACCGAGGAGCCCGGTGATCCCGATGAAGCGCCTTCGTTGGCTGATCGCGGCGGTCTCCATTGGCGCGGGTTGCGCCGCGGCCTCCGGTGTTGTGAGCGCTGGCGCGTTCGCGTCGAGCGTCGCGACGCTGCACCTCCGCGCGCCGAAGATTGAAATCGGTCGTGCCGTCGTCATCGAGGGCACGGCCCTACCACGGTCCGCTCTGCGCTCTGACAACACGAGCGCGACCGTGGTGCTCAACGAGGTCGCTACTACCTCTGACACCCAACTCGGCGAAGCGAAGACGATCGCGACCAACGGGGCCTTCACGTTCAGCGAGCCGGCCGCCGCGGGAACACGCACGTACTCGGTGCAGTTCATCCCGGTCGAAGGACTGTCCCCCGTCGCTGCGACGATCAGGATCACCCTCAAGCCATAACGCCGGACGATCTGAGATTCATCGCTCAACGCACGCAGAGGAGCGACGTCCGTCGAGCCGACGATACTGCCCGTTCACACGAATGCCAATTAGTGAGAACTCGAGAGAGCAGACGCCCGACGGATTCGGCGCCGAGCCATCTGAGTGAACACGATGCGGTGAATTGGTCCGAGCAACGTCCAATAGATGAAACCGGGGATCCCGCGGGGACGAAAGGCCGCCACCTGTTGGAGGCGACCTTCGTGGATTCGGTAACCCAACCACGCGTCACCGGGAAACCATCCGTCGCTTCGCAACACCAACTGCGAGTCATCAATGAGGGCGATTCTCCACCAATCGACCCGCGCGCCGGGGACCAACGCGTCGGGGGCGTGTGGGCGAAGTTTTTCGCCCACCAATCGCCCGAGGACGAGTCGAAGCGCCCAGCCGGGTGCAGCGCCGTACCAGCTGAGGGATCCTCCGATGGCCTGGAGGTCGCGTCGAAGTGGCTCTCCTAGGCCCTCGAGGACTGCGAGCGAGACGACGACGGTGTACACACCGTCGCGCTGGCCCGGGCGTCGCGCAAAGAGCGACTGCGCCACGTCGTGATCCTGCTCATCGAGCGCCGTCACCAGCGCGCGCTCGACGCCCATGGGGACGACGGAGAAGGCTTGGTGCGTTCGCGCACCGTTGACCACGATGACCTCCGTGACGAGGCTCTCGATGAGTGCGTGGCTCACCGATCGATCCACCGGAGTGACGAGGTCGACCCAGTACGAGGACAGATGTGGCGTGAGCCATGGGATATCAACGATAAATCGCGCGTGAAGACCGCGGGCTCGGGCGTACTCGGAGATCATCTCGCGATAGGTCGTCACGTCCGCCCCGCCAACTTCGTAGACGTCGGGCGCGACGAAAAGCGACTGCTCGAGATAGTCAAGAAGATCGACGAGCGCGATCGGTTGAATCCGGGTTCGCACCCAGCGAGGGCACACCATGGCGGGGAGGCGTTCGGTGAGGTAGCGAAGCATCTCGAACGAAATGCTTCCGGCACCGAACACGACCGCGGCTCGAAGCTCCACCACGTCCACACCGGAACTTCGAAGTGCCGCACCGACCTCGTGTCGACTAGCGAGGTGAGCGGAACTCGGAGCGTCACCGAGCGCCCCAAGGTAGATGATTCGATTGACTCCGGCCTGTGACGCGGCACGAGAGAACGCGCTCGCGAGGCGAAGGTCAAGGTCTCGAAATTCGTCACCGGCCGCCATCGAGTGGACGAGGTAAAAGGCCGCGTCGACGTTCGCGAGAGCACGAGCGGTGGCGACTTCGTCAGTGAGGTCGACCAGGACGGTCTGTTCGTTCCCCACCGGCGTCTTCTCCGAGCGGAGCAGCGCGAGTACCTCGTGATTGCTGTCGAGTAGTCGGGCCGTGAGCGCGCGACCTACGAAGCCTGACGCCCCAGCGATTGCGACGACCATCAACAGCCTTCTAGCGATGAATAACTAATCTCCCATGTTCGGCGGGTGACGGCTGCCGAGCGAAATAACAAGGTCACTGGCAGTGGCGCCGGTCTGGGGACATCACCGGCCTCATCGGGTCGACCTGCCTCCATGAAAGTTCGAGCGGCCCGGTCGTGGTTGATTGACGCTGGCCCGACCAGGCTCTCCGAAGGTGTGGTTCAGGCGACCCATTCAAGCGGAGGTGGCCGAAGGTCTTCACTTCTAGGCGACGGCGTCGCACACGAACTGCGCAGCCCGCGGATCTACCCGGCGAATCAACGGCGCTAACGCCTCAAGTCCACTCGTTACTGCTCGTGCGGGGACGCCTCGGCTAGCCAGAAGCGTCTTTAGCCATTCGACCATGTCGGTCAGCACGGTCACGTCGTCGACGAGATGGGCTGCCGCAGCGAACTGGGTGATGTAGGTGAGATCCTCTCTCGTTCGTGCGAGTTGTCGAGCGTCAAACGACGCCATGGCTGGGTAGGCCGTTACCAAGGACGTGAACGCCGAGTCGGCGATCTCGGCGGCACTGATTTGGAGCAACATCGCCGCCTGACTAGACGCCGCGGGATTGGTCGAAATCGGTGGACGGCCGCGTTGCCACGACCGCAACGTTGACACGGCGCTGTCGATATCGCCGGACCACGCGTCGACACCCAGTCGAGTCGAACGTTCATCGTCGTCCCCGAGTGCGCGACCACCCGCAATAACGGGAATGCCGAGAGCGTGGGCCGCGTCGGCGAGGCGTGTCACGCCACTAAAGAACAGGGGCAGGCTGCAACTCACCGCCAGGGCCTCGGGGTGGTGGCGAGCCATCAACGCCGCCACCTGATCGACCGGCGTGGAAGCGCCCAGAAACGCGATCGCAAACCCGTGGGAGCGGAGCATTTCCGCGAACATCTGGGCTGGCAAGGAGTGCCAATCACCCTCGGCGCACGCCACGACGATGAGTGATCCCGATGCCGGCATCTCCGTAGAGTTGGCCACGGCGTCGAGCGCTCGCTGGGTAACCCCGCTCACCATGTGTTCGTCACCCACGCCCCACACGTTTCGCAGCCAGCGTTCCCCAGATTCGCGCTGAGCTGCCGCGAGAAGATCGACGATGACGTCGTCACAGGTGACGCCGTGATCGAGAAAATTAAGGGCCAGACGGACGCCCGCCCGATCTTCGCCGCCGCTGGCGTGGCCGAGGTACTCCTCGACGTTGCCTTCCGAGACGTATTCGAAGCTCACGTGGCGACCACCTCGTATCGTCGGAATCGGCGAGGTCGAGGTCGGTCTTCGCCCGTTGGGATACGTCCGTGCGACTGACGGTGATCGTCGGATTTCATGTAGTCCGAGAAGCAATTCTGGCTGTCCCACCAGGAGATCATCATCAGCGAGCAGGGGTCGGCGAGGTCCGCCAGCACTTGGAGGCCCTGAAAGCCGGGCCACTGGTCCACTTCGCCTAGTCGGTCGAGAAACGCCGCGCGAAGCGCCTCGCGGCCCGCTTCGGGTACCACGAGCTCACTAACGGCGACGAACCGTGGTCCCGCCGGGCTGGCGGGCGGCTCATCTGTGACCTCGCTCATTGGTAGTCCTCTTCGACAGCCCACTGCCACTGGTTTCGTCCGAGTTCCTTCGCCCGGTACATCGCCCGGTCTGCGGCGTGCAGCACCCCTTGAGCGTTGGGGCGCGCGGGGGCGATCCCGGCCGAGAACGTGATGAGTCGTGGCTGCGCCACGACCCACGCAGATTGGAGACGAGAGAGCATGCGATCCGCCGAGCTTTCGGGAAGGATGACCATAAATTCTTCACCCCCGTAGCGGCCCACGTGATCTTTTGCGCGCACGACGGACAGCAACGTGCGGCCAAATGCGCCCAGGACTCGATCACCAGCGTCGTGACCGAAGGTGTCGTTCACTGCCTTGAAGTAGTCGAGATCGATCATGATCACCGCGTCCGCCTCTTCGATCCGCCCGAGCGCGCGTCCCAGCATCCGGCGGTTGGGAAGACCCGTGAGCAGATCGATGGACGCGTCCTCGGCGAGTCGGTTCGCTTGGTTGGCGAGTTCGAGCGCGCGATTGGCGTCGCGGACGAAACCGGGAAGGCGGCGCTCCAGGAGCATCCTCGCGACGCTTGATTGAGGGGCGCTCGGTAGCATGGGTAGTCCAACCCCGAAGGACACATCGACCGGGATGGCCTCGCCACTGTTCTCGTCCGCCGACACCAGCGTGCCACCGAGGTTTAGGACGAGTTCACGGGCTGCGGCGCACGCGTCTGCTTCTGTCTTGATCCACAGCAAACTTCGCGTCGCCTGGAGCACAAGTTCATACGACGTCTCTTCACCGACTCGCGAGGGGACGGGCGCGAGGGCCTCGATCGGTTGATGCTCCGCGTCTCCATTTACGGTGGCTACCGACGCTCCTCGCTTGGGGAAACCTTGAAGTTTCATACGCCGTTCGATTCGCTGCGCTCCATGGCCAGTCGCATGGCAACGATTGTTTCGCGCGTTGGTTCGACGACTTCGTCGGACATCTCCGGTAGTTCTGTTGTATCGCCTCTGCCCCGCGGCGTTCGGCGTGATCCCACTAGTGGATGGGACTACAGGTTTTTCGATTTGACATATCGCTCCGTCTCTCAAAATCACGCTAGCGACTGCGCCCGGTTGACGTTCAGTTTGTGATGATGCCGCAAAGACCGAGTCCCTACCCCGATTATGCCTGAGGTGTTTTATCAACAACTTCACAACGCACCGCTGGGCCCTAGCGCCGCGCGACGGCTCGGAGCGCGGAACCTAGTGGGTAGGAGCACCGTCTCTCCACTGCCCAGAGGAGCTAGCTACGCGCGTCTCGTGGCGCGACGCGCTGGTGCGGCTCGTCGATACCGAGTGGGCGAAGATGCTCGGCGGCTGGACGTTCGATCACTGCGGGCCGTGACGGCCCGCAGGTCAAACTCGTTCAAGAGAAGCATCCTCGAGAGTTAGAGGTGTTCACCACTCCCGCGTTGGTCAATGACATGGCGTCCGCTCCATTGCTTGAGAAGAGTACCGAGAGGTTCGCTTTGTCCACACTGACTTCGTTTGCAGAGCACTGGTCAGCCCGGAGGTAGTGCTAACGCGGTGCCCTCCTCATTCTCCTCGACGAGAATGTTGAAACCATCGGGCGGCACGGGTCGCTCATGGAAATAACGTTGCGCTGAGTGGCAGCCGAGGTCCTTCAAGTAGATCACGTGGCAATCGAGGGTCCAGTATTCAGCCGTCGCGGTGATGCGCCAGGAGAACGGTGTGTGCGGGTGAATTCGCTTCGAATTCAGTTCGCGCGACGAACGCCCGTGGAATCGCTTGACGACACGACGTCGGCGTGGTTGTGCGTGCTGGAGCGGACTCGTGGGTAGCTGGATGTCCCTTCCGCGACAGGCCCGAGACCTACCCCGATACAGACGTCGGTACACGAAACGCGAGAATTTTGGTACCGCCCTTTATCGTTCCATCCTTCGGGCCGCCCATCGGGACGATGATCGTATCGCCCGCGATGGCGAGGGTCGAGTTGGTCGTCGCCGGGAGCGAGTGCGTGAAGACGAGTTTGCCGGTCGTGCGGTTGAAGGCGAGGAGCTTTCCCTCGAACAGCGAGGTGACGATCAAGTTATTCGACACCGTCGCGGCGCCGAGTGGCAGACCTTTCACCTTCGTACTCCACACGACCTTGCCGGTGGTGAGATTGAGCGACTCCACATTGCCGGACAACTTCTTCCCCGTCGGCACCCCATTGACCTGGTCGGTGTTCGTGAAGGAGAAGGGGAGATTGGAGGTCACCACGTAGACGTTGTTCCCGGCCACGGCCATGTTGGTGAGGATGCCACCGAGCGCGCCCGGCGAGTAGGTAAAGGGCACGCTGAGCTTGCTCGTTCCATCGAGCGCCTTTCGCGAGTCGTTGTCGTGACCGTTGTGCACGCCAACCGGTGTCTTCCAGATGAGGGCGCCCGACTTCGCGTTCATCTCATAGACGGTGCCCATCTTCCCGCCGCCAATGACGACGGGCACACCGTTGGCGGTGGTCGAGATGGGCGAGGCTTGCATGTCGTAGTCCTTGAAGTCGTCGGGTATCGCCTGGTAGTACCAGCGCAACTTGCCCGTCGCGGCGTTCAAATTCACGTCGCTGTCGGTGTAGAGGATCTTCGCGGGGTTCGAGAGCGCTTCGCCCATCGACTGATACGGGTTGCCGAGGCCGAAGGTCACTGATCCGTCGGTGCCCACCAGTGGGGTCTCCCACGCGCCGCCGGCGCCGGCGCCGAGCGCGTCGACGCCCTTGTCCTTCTTCGGCACGGTGTTGAACGCCCAGATCTTGGCGCCCGTTGCGGCATTGAGGGCGAGCACGACGCCTCCACCCGGAAGGTGTCCGTACTGGCTCGCCAGATAGACGTGGCCATTGGCGACCTGGGGTTGGATGCCGAAGGTGCCTTGGCCCTTCTTCAGGAGTGAATCGTTGGACCAGATCTTCTCCCCCGTCGTGGCGTTGAGCGCGAACACGCTCTTCGGTGTCGCGCCGTAGACAACGCCATCGACCACCGCGACGCCGTTAGGACCAGGGCCGCTCAGTTCCTTCTTATTGACGATGTAGGACCAGTCGAGCTTGCCCGTCTCCAGCGAGAGTGCGTAGACGTTCGAGTGGAGGTCTTGCATGTAGACCACGTCGTTGACCACGATCGGTCCAGCGGCCAATGTTCCGAATCCGCCGACGTTCTTGGTCGCGTCGCCGCTCAGCGAAAAGGACCACGCTTGTTGCAGCGACGACACGTTGTCGGCGGAGATGGTCGATCCCACGGCGTCTCGAGTATTGGCGAGGTCGCCATTCGAGTAGGGCCACGAAGCGGCCGAACGAGGTGCACTCGCGCCCGACGCGAAGCCCGTTACCATCGGAACCGCGACTATCGAGACCGCCAGACTAACGACGGCGAAGCGCACTCCACGTCGTCCACGAAGACTCTTCATGCGTCGCTCCTCGTGTCGTCGATGCCCAACTCCTCGCGGCTTTCGGTGTCGTCTTCGTCGTCAACGATTGACGGCTTGTCCATGATTCCGTGGTATTCGCGACGGGGCCGCTCGTCGTGTGCGCCAAACTTCGCGATGCCGGAGAGGAATCCGATGCCGCCCACTGCGACGATGACATCCGACTGCCAATAACTCTGGTTCATCGCCACCGCGACCATCGCGCAGGCGTACGCAGCGAGCATCGCGGCGACGAACCCCACCCGGGAGGCGTTCGCTCGCACCTCTCGTTGCCGTTCGTCCGACCGTTGTCCGTAGATTGCTCCCACGTCGCTGTCGCGACCGGTCAAGACGACGTAACCGAGACTGACCACCACGGTCACAATTTCCGCGATCAAGGCGTCGCCCCACGTATGTCCGATGGCCACCGCTCCCGCAACGAGCGTGCCGATGACCAGCGTGCCCAAGGGAGCGAACGCGCGCGAATTCCGTAGTCGTTTCATGTTATTACCTCCTCTTCGTCCGGATCGAAGATCGCCTCGACCGGCTGTTCGAAGAACCGCGCTATGCGAAACGCCAACGGCAGCGAGGGTGAGTACTTGCCACTCTCAATCGCGATGATCGTCTGTCGTGACACGCTCACACTTGCGGCCAGGTCGCTCTGTGAGAGACCTCGTTGGCGTCGCTGCTGACGGACCTCGTTCTTCATGATGTAAAGGGTACTTAACATCTACTCAGATGTCAAGCGACATTTACATTCCTTACGAAAATGTTCATTCTTTTGTCACCACGAAATGACTTGCGACCGTGGATGAACGACGGACGAGGACGCAGCGCGGGGCCTGACCCGCACGATCATTTATGCGCACCCCAACAGGATTCGAGCCCGTGCCGCCACCTTGAAAGGGTGGAATTGGTCGATCCAAGGGATAGGATAATTTCCTGATCAATGCGCTTATTCGTGACAGATTTATGTCATGAAATTTTTGCTTGGTAGTTTCACGGGCGTCTCGGATTTGTCTTCCCATATACAATACGCTATAGAATAATTCTATGCAGACGTCGCCAACAATCGCAGCGGGAGTGCTGCGCGATGCCCGTCTTCGCGGACACCTTTCTCAGACCGAATTGGCCCGCCGAGCGGGAGTTGCGCAGAGCGTCATCAGTGCCTACGAATCGGGACGCCGTGAACCTTCGTTGGCTACCCTCACTCGGATGGTGGAGGCAACTGGACATACGATCAGATTGGAACTCGAACAGAACGAAGGGGCTATTCGAGGCCTTCCCGACACACCAATTGGTCGTCGACTCCGTCGCCATCGTTCCGCGTTGCTCGCCGTGGCCGCACGCCATGCGGCCGATAACCTCCGAGTCTTTGGCAGCGTGGCAAGAGGTGAGGACACAGCCGAGAGCGACGTCGATATGGTCGCTGACTTTCCATTGGGGATTGGACTCTTTGAACTGGGCGCGTTCGAGCTCGAGTTATCGGACATCCTCAAGGTCAAGGTTGACTTGGTGCCGTCCGATGGACTTCGGCTACGCGTGCGCGCCGAGGTTGACGCCGAGGCGATTCCCCTATGACTCGTCGTGACAGAGAACGCTTGGTTGATATTGATGTCGCCATTGCGGCCATCGAAAGTCACTTGCGGCGCGGCGACATCTCCGATGGCCTCGTCTTTGATGCGGTTCGGGTTCGTCTGATTGAGATTGGTGAGGCGGTGAAGCAAATTTCTCCAGACCTACTCGCGACCGAAAAGTCCGTACCTTGGCAGTCTGTGGCGGGCATGCGCGATCGACTCGCGCATCACTACTACGACACGTCACATGCCATTCTCCAACGGACCATTGATGAGGATATACCGATGCTGAAAGACAGCCTCGCGAGGTTGAGAGAGAGTGTGGGCGACGTCGAAAGTTAACTTCGATCTACTCGCTTCACGAACAGTCGCAAGCACTCTACGGGAACATAGCGCGCGACGGAAATGTTTCAACCTTCGCGCCTCTGGGCGCTTGGGACGCGAGTCTTGCGTCGATTTGGGAGGATTGCGACAGAAACCTGTTAATCAGAAACTGATCTTTACCAGGTATTACCTCGCACCCCCAACGGAAGGGCCGATACCCTCGTTGTTCGACCTGAGGGATGTCTTTCCGCCGTATCGTCGCCAAGGAGTCGCCCTGAGAGCGTCTCGGCCGGCACTCGACTATGCCGCGTCCGAGCTCGGCGCAAGCAGAGTGGTTATCAAGATGCTTTTTGGAAACACCGCTTCCGGGAATCTCGCGATTCGCTTAGGTGCAACTTATTCCAATGAGGAGACGTCCGACACTGGGGGCGTCTTCGACGTGTATAAGTCAACTCTTCCGCTGATCGCTGGCTAGGACCGCATTCTCGTCGGTCAAGGACTCGTGGATCGTCGAACGAGAGATCTCGACTTCTTTGATTCATCAAGTCCGGTGTTGACCGAGAGACTGCAATCCTCTTCGTCGGCTCTGTCGAGACCTTTCAGTTTCAGTGGGAAGCGGAACTAGCGCGATCTATCGGTGTCACGGCTCTGCTCGCAACCTTCTGGGAACATCTCCTGGAGAAGATACTGAACTCTCGGGAGAATCAGATGCTCCGGATAGTACGACGAAAGGAGATCAAGACCTTCCTCGGCTGTAGTCAGTCCACAGAGTCTGTATAAATCACGTATGTCGTCTTGATCCCGCTCCACGCGCGACGCCATGAGCTTCATCGCAAGCAGATATTGGGGTGACGCCGCCGCCACGCTGAGGTTTCGGCCCTCGTAAACACCGATCTGGTTCTCATCCTCCCCTGGCATGAACGCCTTCGCACCGTCGTTTAACCAGTCAGGTTCGAGATTGAGTCGCTCGGCTACACGCGACGCCGCAGTCCTCACCTCGCTTGAGGGGATGAAGACGGCGTCGACGTCGGCCGTCGCTCTACGGGTGTCGTAGGCGATTGCCATTGCTGCTCCGCCGACGATGAACACCTCGCCCCGTACGTTGAGGTTCCCCAGCTCTTCGTCGAGTTCTGCAAGCGCTGTGAGTAACTCTCGCCGACCGAGAAGCGCCACTATGCGTATTCCAATGCGTCTTGTGTTACGAATACTCCCCTGCGAGCGAGGGATATTGGGCTATGCACAAAGGCGTCAGCGTGAAGAGATGTTATTCCCGAGACAAACCACCACCGATGGAGAAAGAATGATTCATCGTTCACCCACGCTGGGGCGACCACGCTATGTGAGGCACACGCAAATTCAACTATTCCAGCAAGGAGCGCGTCGTAACGATCACTGCCAGTAGTCAACGGCGCATCGGCCGTAATGCGTCGGCGAGTCTCCCAGCCGGATCGGTCATATCGCTCTAGAAAGCGAAACGCGAGCCGGGTGGCTGCGCTGGAGTCTCCTTTAGCGAGGCAGTCGGCGATTTCTTCTGCCAGTTCACCGATGGAATTCTCCTGCCACATCATGGCTACATCGTACGGCTCGTCGGTAACAGCTCTGTGTGGCGACCGGTCTTGGGCGCTTATGGGCGCTTCGGACGCAAGTTTTGCGTTGACGTGAGACATTTTCGGAATCTACGTGTACGGTCGAAATGGGTCTTCACCAGGAAAAACGTCGCACCCCCAACGGGATTCGAACCCGTGCCGCCACCTTGAAAGGGTGGGGCCGAACGCGCCGAAGTTGGTTGAATGTCCCTGATCAACTGAGTAAATGGCGATGGATCGGACCGTAAAAATGCAGGTTGGGCGCTCCACGGGCGCCTCCAATTACGCTGATTCCGAAGAAAAGCGTCGAATTTCCGAAGCACCGATCAAGTCGTTCCGGGCGAAACCTACTTCCCTTTTTTTGTTTGGTCAGAGGGAAAGCTCGCGACCGTTGTTTCGTAGGCTATGAGTATGGTTTCTTCGCGCTCCTCGAAGGTGGGTCCCACGTCTCGGCCGGTGGCGATTCCTGACGACTTTGAAAGTGCGGACGACGCCAAGGCATCGGGAATCGTTGTACTTCCCAATCGAATTCGCTGGTCTGAACCGGACTTGACGTTTGATCTGAGCGCCAGGGTCGACCGTCTTCGTGTGTACGAGATCGTTCTGGTGGAGGGTACGGAATCAGACGTTCGCCAATACGTAAAGTTTGATGAGTTGGTCCAAGTTTGGAACGACATCTATCTTCCCGCCTACGTTCGCAAGGCTTGGCAGTATTGGTTCGCGGAGCATCACATTTCTGTTCCGACTTGCTAACACCGTTGCAAGAACAGATTGCCCAGATCATTGGGGTCGCGCTCGAGGGCTCTGACTTCGCGCTGGCCGGCGGTGCCGCAATTATCAGTCAGGGAATCGTCGATCGGCGAACGAGAGATCTCGACTTCTTTGGTTCATCAGGTCCGGTGCTGACCGAGAGACTGCAATCGGTAATTGACTCGCTCGTTCGTGAGGGTTTTCAGGTAGAAATCGATCAGCAGAACGAACGGTTCGTAAGACTCGACGTCAGAGGACTGGGGGAGGAAACTGAGGTTGACTTTGGCGTTGACTTCCGGCTGTTCCCGCCTGATCAAGGCGCTCACTCCTTGGTCCTTTCAAGTAGGGAACTCGCGGTTGACAAGGTGTTGGCGATATTTGGTCGTGCAGAACCGAGGGACTTTGTTGATCTCGCTGCTTTGACGCAGTTCTTTAACATTGAGGAGCTCTTTGCGGACGCCGTCCGAAAGGATCGTGGATTCAACCTTGCGGTGTTTGCCGAAATGACGTCTCGAATTAGTCGACTTCCTCGTCGAGAATTTGCGCTGAACGACGCCGCGTTCGATGAGTTAAAGGTCACGACATCGTCGTGGCGCGATGTAGCGCATCGACTCCTTCGCGAGCACGATCGGGGCTTGGGGCGCTGAGACCCCTTGGTGCGATTTAACGATTCGCTTGCGGAATATCATTCAGTTTCAGTTCCGGACGAACGGCTGGCAAATGCTTCAACAAGTTGGCGAAGTGCGTTAATGGGGAAGCGGTATGTCTTGCCGTATATTCCGACGGGCGTCTCGGCGAGATTCAGAGCCAACTCGAGAGGTGTGACCTCGGGGTGAAGCTTTCGAATCCTGTTTGCAACGAAAGCGAATTCGTTCAAGACTCCGAGGATCTGGCGGCTGTTGGTTCGTGACACAACGACGTCGTCCATGGCGCAGAGTTCGCCAGCGATAAAGGACTCCGGCGCGCCATGAACTCGCAGCGTTGCGGCTAGCTCGTCGGGAAACCGTAATGCGAGTGTGGATGCGGGCGCCAACGGGGCGAAGACGGGCAGAAACGTCGACTCGCTCACGAAAATCGCGTACTGGGGCTGCCAAAAGAGTGGCTTGGCAAACCAGTTGCCCAACTTCGTAGAGGGATCCTGTACGGGATCTTCCACCGACTCCCTCATGCGCTCCAAGAGTTTTTTCGTGGCGAGAATCGAGTACACGAGAATAATTCTTGCCCGACGAACACCACCCTGCCTAGCTGGTGTCACGATTCATTGAAAAGCGTTTTTGGCTCCAGTTTGAGGGTCTCTGGCACCCATTTCGGGGCGTTCGTGGGCGCCTATGGGCGCTTCGGGCGCAAGTTTTGCGTCGATTTGAGACATTTTCAGCATCTAGGTGTACCGTGGAAAGTGGGCTTCACCAGGAAAGACGTCGCACCCCTAACGGGATTCGAACCCGTGCCGCCACCTTGAAAGGGTGATGTCAATGCTGTCCTCGTCTTTCCATAAATCCTGATTAAAGTGCACTTATTGGTGATTGTACGACTAGTTTCTTTTCGCTTGGGCGCTCCATGGGCGCTTATGAGGAGGGCAACGAAAAGCGCTTGAGAGCAACCGCTGGTTAATCTGAAGTCCAATCAAGACCGAGTCCAGAAAGTTCGCCCACTGGCTGATCACGTTGCCACTTGACCTTTTATGTGTGTTGTCGAGAGTTCTAGGGGAGCCCTGGAATCCTGTTAAGTAGTCGGCGTCTCGCCCTGTGAATCGAACCATTGCTGCTCTATTGGAATCCATAAGCCTGTCGTTCTACCCCGGAATACCGGATCGAGATAGCCGCGCACGATCACGAGCGCTTCGTCTAGCGTCTGCGCGGTTTCCAAGATTGATCGCCGCACCTCCGCGGCGTATCCCTCTTCCCATAGCGATCTATCCGGGATGTCGAAGGACTCAGGTAGAGCAAGGCTCCGACGTTCGAATTCCGATCGAAGGGCTATCGCTTGCGCCTCTGCACGCAGGGTTGCACCACCAACAATTGCCACGAGATCAACTAGATCTCGGTACCTTGTGGAGGGATTCCCCATTTCGCCGTGTCGCTCATAAGTAGCTGCCACCTTGTCCGCGACGTGGTCAGCAAGCGGATACGCACGATACCCTCGTTGTTCGACCCGTGGGATGATCATGCGAGCAATGGGAGGAACGTCATCCGGTTGCCCAGTCATTCGAAGGTCAGTGCCCGACAGGTCAATATGGAACGCCACCCAAGTTGTTGCTCCGATCAAGGCGTTCACGGGAAGCCGGACGCTGTTGTTACCAATCGGATGGACTGGTCCAATTTCGAAGCGAAACCAGTCGTGTATGTCGAGAGCGGCAGCTGTTCGCACATCGGCGTCGGCGATCTCCTGGGCTACCGCTCTGTAGATGTCGACGTCGAGGCTTCCACGCACTCCAAGATCCCGGGCAAGAAGAGCGGTGGCGCCCTTGACGATCCAGCCATCGTCGACCAAATAAAGTCGTTCGAGAAGGCGGTCATAAGCGACCTGGCGTTGCAGTTGCTGAAACGACCATGGCGACGTCTTAGTTGACTCCCTCAGCATGTCCGTTAGGGCACTTCGGAACGCGGCTGGAGTTAAGTATCGGTCGCCCGCAGTCACGATTCCGTCCTGCTCTTTCTCGCCCGGTCATCGTGCGCTCGTGCTTCAGACAACCACTGCGCCGCTTCAGGATCATTGGTCAGGTCGAGGAGCCATCGAAGCAGTCCAAGTCCATCAAACTTTCGAAGTCCGAACTTGGCGGCGTGGGGTCCCAGCTCATCGGAAAAGGTTCCCGGGTAGTCGAGCACCAGACGAATCGAGTCAGAAATTAACTGGGCAACTGCCTCAGGATCTTCGTGATCCCATAGAAGATCGGAGGCAATTCTGGAAGGTCTCGTAACTAGCAGCCCCCCGAGATTGACCCACTCACCTCGGTCTAACTTGCGCACATGAATACGGACATCAGGCCTGCGCGACTGCCTTCGCCGATGCAACGTGAAATCATGAAGGTCTGCTGGTAGATGCCCGAGTCCATATATTGATGCGGCCGATCGGTGTGACACGACTCCTTGTTCGGCCGTTCGATCCCAGGCTGGCGTTGCTGGTGCCAACTGCAGCCACGCGGCGCGGAGTTCGAGGTGGTCCGGGGCAGGAGCTGCTGCCAGTCGGTAGACACCGGTCGCCACTCGCTCAAGGACTCCGCCGGGGGCGGCGAGTCGCTCTAGAGTCGTCGGGCTGATGCCACGAGCGTTCATCTGTCTTCGCGTGACGAGACCCCACTGGTCCTGGACCAGTTCCTGGAACCTGGGTAGCGCGGAGAGGCGAGGCATGGCTCCATTATAGCCCTTATAAGGGGTATTTTGAAGTACTTATCATAAGTTAATGCTCCATATTCCCCCTTATAAGGGGTAATCCGAAGCACGAATCTCGAACGAGGTCAACCAATGGATCATCTCCGGTAACTTCCCAACCTCATGGAAACGTGCATCAAGTAACTAGCCATCGTGGCAGCTAATAAGTCATCAATGAATTCCTCGCGCCAGCGAAGAAGCTCGACTGGTCCGGCAATCAACCTGTCTGGGAGCAGCGGCACTTCTAGAGCATTTCACGGCAACGCTGCCCAATGTGACTCCAGGTGTCGGTCACACCACCGCTGGAACAACTCGAAATGCGATGAAGCCGGGCGCAGATTGAAGTCGAGCGAACTGCGTAGCGTCAATACTCTCGGCCCCAGGCGATGGTTTCGGCTCAACAATTCGGTCGATGAGGAAGCCGGCCTCATGAATCTCCTCACACGTTTGTTCCAGCGGAGCGAGCCAGTATCGGAGGTGCCAGCCCTTGCTCCAGGTCTCTTCAATGACTCGAACATCAAAGTAACTTCCGCCATTACGGAGCCAATCGGCCGTCGGGTGATTCCTTGAGAAGACGAGAGCACCCGAAGGTGACAAGACTCTCCGGAGTTCCTTAAGCGCCTCAACTCGATCATCTACGTATTCGATGGCGAGTGCGAGAAGTACGAGATCGAATGACTCATTCTCCAACCAGTCGAGTGGATCCGCCAGGTCGTGGACTCTGAACTCTCCAGCTGGGACTCGTTGTCGAGCCAACTCCACCATTCGGGGACTCTGGTCGAATCCCGTGACGATGGCGCCTCTCTTCACGAACTCCTCCGCGTACAGACCGGGCCCACACGCCGCGTCGAGGACTCGCAGGCCCCGCACATCGCCAAGCAAGTCCAAGCATGCGGGACGGTCGTAGTGGGCATTGAAGAGGCCATCTGACGCGTGATCGAGGAACTCGTCGGCGAACACTTCATACTGAGGATCTCGGCCCACTCTCGAAACAACTTCAACCTTGTCGCCGCCCAAACGAATCTCGTTCTCCGTCGAACTCCGGACCTTAGAAAATACGCTGAGCCTCACCCCACTGTTCAAACCATCGATAACGCGGCGCGCGCATTCGGCCGATGATGACATCTCCGTATCACATTCCATGTCGTACTCTCCGTATCTGTGGACCGACGGAAACTGTCGGGCGGCTTGGCCCGCGTCACGGTCGCCTCGCAACTTCTCGCGCCGTTCCAACTCCGGCAACGAACAACGAACACCCACGAAGAGGACATCAAACGGCTCGAAGATTCGAACGGCGTCGAGGAACCATGAACGCTGACTCAATACTTGATCGATGATGACGTTGTTTCCCTCCTTCGCCATGCCAGCGACCGCACGAAGGTGGCCTAATCGAGTTTCATCGAGCGCAACATTGCGCACCGATGGCGTCAATTCACGGGTCCTACTGCGAGATCGCATTGCGTTGAGCGCGTCAAAGGGAATGTAGAAGTACGGCGTTGGCAGTTGTTCGAGCAACTCCTCCGCGATACTGGTCTTTCCGGAACTTGAGGTTCCGTTCAGGAAAATGATCTGACCGTATGGCACATGTTCAAGCATAAAAGTCCGCGCACGTGGCGCCGATAAGCGGGAGATCTAGATCGATTGAATGAAGTGATCTGGTGGTGCGGTGGGAAGTCCCGAAACCTCACGCTGATCCTCCGACCATCGCCCGGGACCGAAAAACGCGTCCGCAACTTTTCTCCAGAAAACCCCCGCGCCGACGTTGTCGTGCTGAAAGACGATTGTCCAGGGACCGTCGTGTCGCGACAGCATGTCCAACGCGAACTTTGTCCCGACACCGTCTCGTCGCGCCACGGGTGCCACCCAGAACCCCTCGATGGATCGCCTCTCTCCCTTAAGGCCTTTGATTACTGCGAAACCAATCGGAGCGTCCTCACCGCTCTTGGGATGCGGGCGCCACGCCAGGT
>Ga0302156_10000562_pt1 | contig 34805 bp, 28 predicted proteins | sample I_Bog_N3_2_FD_193503 | JGI IMG/M metagenome (GOLD analysis project Ga0302156, IMG submission 193503) | Peat permafrost microbial communities from Stordalen Mire near Abisko, Sweden - I_Bog_N3_2 | ecosystem: Environmental > Terrestrial > Soil > Wetlands > Peat | place: Sweden: Abisko, Stordalen... | reverse complement strand
AGTGGAAGACCCGTGTGCCGGAAGTCGTCCATGAGGACGGTACGTCGCGAGCCCAGGTGCTCAAGCGCGAATACAACCCGCGCTACTACGACATGATGAAGGCGCTGGAGGTGCTGACCGGTAACGGTGTGTCCCTGAACACCTCGCTGAACCGTCGCGGCGAGCCGATGATCTGCTCGCCCACCGATGCCCTGAACATGTTCTTCGGTTCGGACCTGCAGTACCTGATCATGGAAGACATTCTGGTGGTCAAGGATGGCGCCAATGGTTATGACACGCTGGGCTGATAGGGCCTGCTTGGGGCGGCTGCTGGGTGCTCAGCTGCTTGCACACTAGGCTCGAGCAGGACTGCCAGCCCCATGGGGCTGGCAGTTTGCAGCTGTTGATCCACTTCCCGGGCCGCTGAGCCACTACCATCGCAGCATGGAGAATTATGAAGCCTCGTTTCAAGGTCTTGCAGCTACAGCCGGATTACAACGTAAAGGAAAATGACTTTGCCGACCTGGCGGAGCAGATTATCAAGTCGCTTCCGGCAGAGCGCTTCGAGGTGACTACAGCCTTTCTGCGGGGGCGTCCGGCTCCCGGACAACCCTTGAGCGTGGCGGATCACTCCCAGTATTTCGAGTTTCCCTATAAGGCCGTCAAGGGCCTGCGCCTGGGGGCCATGTGGCAGATCTACAAGTACTGCCGCGAGCAAAAATTCGACGTGGTGATTTGCAACCGCTTCAAGTCATTGAACATGATGCTGGTGCTCAATCGCTGGCTGAAAATCCCGTTGTGCATCGGGATCGCCCACGGTTTTGAAGAGTACGACCGCCTCTATCGTCGTCTTCATCATCGGCGTTGGGTCAGCCCGAGCTGGCGATTTGTCGGGGTTTCGGCGGCGGTCAGGGACTATCTCGTGGGGCTGAACTGTGGTTTCACCCGGCAGAACACCACGTTTGTCACCAACGCCATCGATATCGAGCAGTCCGAGAGGCTGCAGCTGCCTCGCGATCAGGCCCGTGAGGCGCTGGGCCTCGCGATTGAGCCAAGGATCATCGGCGCCCTGGGTCGCCTGGTGCCGATCAAGGGGCACGATCATTTGCTGCAGGCGTTTGCCCTGCTCAAGGACAAGTACCCGAACGCCCAGGTGGCGATTATCGGCTCCGGGCGGGCCGAAGCGGACCTGCGGGCCGAGATCGAGCGCCTGGGGCTGACGGGCCGCGCGCATTTGACCGGTTTTCGCGAAGACGCCATGAAGTACGTGCGGGCGTTTGATATCTGGACCATGCCTTCGCTGACCGAAGGCTTGGGGCTGGCGTTGCTGGAAGGGATGAGCGGGCACTTGCCGGTCATCGCTTCCAACGTTCCGGCGATGTTGCCGCTGGTGCAGGGTGCTGGTGGCCTGTCCCACGATCCGGGCAATGTGGAGCAACTGGCCGCGGCGCTGGACACCTATCTGGCGATGAGTGACGAGCAACTGCGGGCCAAGGGTGAGCAGGTCTTCCGTTACCTGGAGGAGCATCACACCCTGACGGAGTTCCGGCAAAAGTACCTGGACCTGATTGAAACCAGTCTGCGCGAGGTGGGTCGGGCATGAGTCAGCAGCCGCTGGTTTCGGTTGTCATCGCTTCCTACAACCATGGACCCTACATCGAGCAGAGCATTCTGAGCGTGCTGGGCCAGACGTACCCGAATATTGAGTTGTTGGTGGTCGACGATGGTTCGACGGACGATAGCGTCGAGCGCATTGCACGGCTGCAGGCCGAGCATGGGTTTGATTTCCGGACCCAGCAGAACCAGGGGCTGACGCGTACCCTCAATGGTGTCATTGCCCGGACCAAAGGTAGCCTGATTGTGTCCTTCGGCTCGGACGACATCATGCTTCCCGAGCGGATCGCCACGCAGGTTGCCTATATGGCCGACAAGCCTGAAGTGGGTATTTGCGCCGGTAATATGGAGATCATCGACAGCAACGGCGAACCGATGCCGGAGAAGCGCCAGCACCGTGACCTGCCGTTCCGGCGTCTGAACTTCGATGAGATGTTCATGGGGCTCAAACCGTTCCCACCTGCACCGACGCTGATGCTGCGGCGTGAGGCCCTGGACAAGGTCGGCGGCTTCGATCCGGAGATTCCCCTGGAGGATCTGTACATCGAGCTCAAGATCACCCATGCCGGTTATTACATCGATGTGCTGAATGTGGTCATGGCCCAGTACCGCCAGCATGCGACCAACTCGTACAAGAACCACCGGTTCATGATCAACAACATCCTCAGGACCTATGGGCTGTTCAGTGACCATCCTGGCTACGACATCGCCCGTTATAAATTCCTGAATTCGATGTTTGTCAAAACCGCCAATCGCGACCGGGTGCTGGCGCGGGAGTTGCTCAAGCAGCTTCCGTTCAAATACTTTGATCGCAAGACCTGGCGTGGTTTGGGGCGCTTGTTTTTCTCGCCACGGCACAGGGGGTAATGGCGTGGGTTGGCTTGAACGCTATCGGGAAAAGCGCGCCAGGCGCGCGATTCGCAAACTGCCGAAAATCGAGCAGGGAGGCGCCCGCTTCCGCCTTCAGTACCCTGACTATGATTATGGCTATGGCAGCTATGGCGTGCCGCAGGTCCATGACTGGCATGAAGGCACGACGTTGCGTATCGGTGCCTATTGTTCGATCGCCGGTGGCGTACAGATTTTTCTCGGCGGCCATCATCGCGCCGATTGGGTGACGACTTTTCCGTTTCCCGCCGTGTTGCCGCAGGCCTCGCGGATTGCCGACTATGGCGGCTCCCGTGGTGATGTCAGGGTCGGCAACGATGTTTGGCTCTGTTCCAACTGCACACTGCTTTCAGGCGTCACCATCGGTGATGGCGCTATTGTTGCCGCCGGTGCGGTGGTGACCCGGGATGTTGAGCCCTATGCCGTGGTGGCCGGCAATCCCGCGCGCTTTGTGAAGTGGCGTTTTCCCGAGGATCAGCGCCTGGCGTTATTGCAAAGTGCCTGGTGGAGCTGGCCGAAGGAAGAGGTGCAGGGTTTGGCCGAGAAACTCTGCAGCGACGACATCGCTGGATTCCTGGCCTATGCCGGACAACGCACGCCTTCCTGAATAGCGAAAGGCGTTCGCATTCCTGATGCCCTTTGCTCGTGTGTCGATCCCTCTCGCCGTCGATGGGGACGCGACGGCGAGATTGCGCGCGAGCGGGGCATGACTCAAATTTGAGCTTGTTTGCTCTTTGCCAGTTGGCGACGATTGGCGATGCTGAGTGCGGCGATCAGGGCCAGGGGGATCCACAGCAGGAACCAGTGTTCACGCGGCCGTGTGAGAACTGCGCCGCCTTCGGCCAGACCGGCACCAATGCCGTAGACCAGCAGGGTGGAAGCGAGGACGAACAGTGGTTGGAGACGCTGCCGGTAGCCGCTGAGCAGGCCCCATACCAGTATGAAGGCCCAGGGGATCAAGCCGATGATGCCGACGTAATAGAGAACCCCTAGAGCAAAATTGTGTGGCTCCTGTAGCAGATAACCTATGCCAACGTCGACGCGTAGCTGAGAGTCGTATCCATGACCGATCCAGGGGTGCTCGGCGATTCTGCCCAAGACAATTTGCCAGATCTGCAGGCGATAGGAACTGCCGCGATCGCCCAATATCTCCGGGAACATCAGCAGAATGACCGCTGAACCCAGCAGCATGCCCGCGATCATCATCAGGGATCTGCGATTGCGGCTGACAATACTGAGCCACAGGATGGACAGGGCAAGGGCAACCAGGGGGGTTCGCGAACCCGTTGCCATGATCGCGACCAACATGACGGCCATCGCCGGTACACTGAACCAAAGAGCTGACAGGCGCTGGCTGGTAATGCAGATGTACAACCAGTAAATGCAGAAAAAACCGAACAGATGAGAACTCAGCAGCGGGTTGGTGAAAGCACCTCCGCCGACCATGCGATGACCGGGTACGTAATCTCTTATAAAGGGCACGAGGTCGATGATGGTCGCGGCCAGGGCGATGGTTGCCGCGCAGAGCATCACGGGCTTCAAGGCCTCGCTACGGTACTGGAGCAGCATGGCGCAACCGGCGAAGAGCATGAGCGGTTGCAGGGTGATTTTCATCATCCCGAAATCCGGGTTTTCCGGAGGGCTCCACAGCAGGCTCAGGCACAGCCAGATACAGAGCGCCAGGAACCCGGCAATGATCGGCTCCCCCAGCAGCGTCTTGATTTCCCTCGGGCGCAGGCAGAGCATCAGCAGCGAGGGAATACCGAACAGCCCGAGGTAAAACGTGGTCAGCGCACTGCGGCTCCTGAGATAGAACATCCCTGAAAGCAAGATCAGCAAGCCCAGCGGCAGAATCCAGTGGCACAGAAAATCGAAAATGCGGTTTGAGGCAGAGATAAGGCGATTGGATTGCATGCAGGCAGGTCATTCCACTAGAGGGATCGCCGCATATCATAAGGGGGCGGCATTTCAATGTCATTGGCCAAGGCCTGTGGTTGTTGATCATTTCATGTGCAAGTACAGCCGGGAAGCTGTGCTAAAGTCAGCCTCCTTTTTCATAATCGCCGCGTGATATGACCGAATCCAGTCTCAGCGCAAGCCCCTCGAGCTTGAAAGTATACTTCCGCCTACTCGGCTACGTACGGCCTTATATCGGGCTGTTCGCCCTGAGTATCGTGGGTTTCCTGATATTCGCTTCGACCCAGCCGATGCTCGGCTATATTCTGAAATATTTCGTCGACGGCCTGTCCGATCCGCAAGCCGCGCTGTTCCCGACAGTGCCTTATCTGCGCGACCTGCAGCTGCTGCAGGCGGTGCCGCTGTTGCTGGTACTGATCGCCGCCTGGCAAGGCCTGGGCTCGTACCTGGGTAACTTCTTCCTGGCCAAGGTGTCCCTGGGCCTGGTCCACGATCTGCGGGTGGAGCTGTTCAATAACCTGCTGACCTTGCCCAATCGTTATTTCGATACCCACAACTCCGGGCACCTGATCTCGCGCATTACCTTCAACGTGACAATGGTCACCGGAGCCGTGACCGATGCGATCAAGGTGGTGATCCGCGAAGGCATGACCGTGGTCTTCCTGTTTCTCTCGCTGCTGTGGATGAACTGGCGCCTGACCCTGGTGATGGTTGCCATCCTGCCGCTGATCGCGGTGATGGTCAGCACCTCCAGCAAGAAGTTTCGCAAGCAGAGCAAGAAGATCCAGGTCGCCATGGGTGACGTCACCCATGTTGCCTCGGAAACCATCCAGGGCTACCGCGTGGTGCGCAGCTTCGGCGGTGAAACCTATGAGCAGAAACGCTTTCTCAAGGCCAGCCTGAGCAACACCGACCGGCAGCTGCGCATGACCCGCACCGGTGCGATCTATACGCCCCTGTTGCAAATGGTGATCTACAGCGCCATGGCGGTGCTGTTGTTCCTGGTGCTCTACCTGCGTGGCGATGCCTCGGCCGGCGACATGATCGCCTACATCACCCTGGCCGGTTTGCTGCCCAAGCCGATTCGCCAGTTGTCCGAAGTCAGCTCCACGGTCCAGAAGGGTGTGGCCGGTGCTGAAAGTATCTTCGAACAGCTTGATGTGACCCCGGAAGTGGACACCGGTACCGTGGAGCGCGAGTCGGTCAGCGGCCATCTGGAAGTGCGCAACCTGAGCTTTACCTACCCGGGAACCGAGCGTCAGGTCCTGGACAATGTCAGCTTCAGTGTCGCACCCGGGCAGATGGTGGCCCTGGTCGGACGCTCCGGCAGCGGCAAGTCGACCCTGGCGGCCTTGATCCCGCGCTTCTATCACCATGACAGCGGGGAGATTCTTCTCGATGGCGTGGAGATCGAGGACTATCGACTGCTGAACCTGCGTCGACACATTGCCCAGGTCACCCAGCATGTCACGCTGTTCAGCGACACCGTGGCGAACAATATTGCCTACGGCGATCTGGCCGGCGCTCCCCGAGCCGATATCGAGGCCGCGGCGGCAGACGCCTATGCCAAGGATTTCGTCGAGCAACTGCCCCAGGGTTTCGACACCCTCGTGGGTGAAAACGGCGTGCTGCTTTCCGGCGGTCAGCGCCAGCGTCTGGCAATCGCCCGGGCGCTGCTCAAGAACGCCCCGCTGTTGATCCTCGACGAAGCGACCTCGGCCCTCGATACCGAGTCGGAGCGGCATATCCAGGCAGCCCTGGATCATGCCATGCAAGGGCGCACCACCCTGGTGATCGCCCACCGGTTGTCGACGATCGAAAAGGCCGACCTGATCCTGGTCATGGATCAGGGTCGTATCGTCGAGCGCGGCACCCATGCCGAGCTGCTCGCGCAAAAGGGTTACTACTCCCGTCTCAATGCCATGGGCCTGGATGAACCGGCACACGTCGGGATCGTCTGATCCGCTGGCAGGGCGCGCGAGGCTCATCGTCGCGCCCTGTAGGCAAGCCTTCGCCAACCCTGTGTTAATATCGCGCCCCTGTTCATTTTTTATGTGGGTTGCACCATGAAGTTGTCCATGCCGCGATTCGATCAAGCCCCTGTCTTGGTGGTCGGCGATGTCATGCTCGACCGTTACTGGCATGGTGGTACCTCACGGATTTCTCCTGAGGCCCCGGTACCGGTGGTCAAGGTCGAGCACATCGAAGACCGCCCCGGCGGCGCCGCCAACGTTGCCCTGAACATCGCTGCCCTGGGTGCCCCGGCATCGCTGGTGGGTGTCACCGGTGACGACGAGGCCGCCGACAGCCTGGCCAACAGCCTCAAGGGCGCTGGGGTCCGGGCGCTGTTCCAGCGCATTGCGCACCAGCCGACCATCGTCAAGCTGCGGGTCATGAGCCGCCACCAGCAGTTGCTGCGAATCGATTTTGAAGAACCCTTCGCCACCGATGCCCTGGCCCTGGGCGCTGAAGTCGATGGCCTGCTCGAAGGCGTCAAGGTACTGGTGCTGTCCGATTACGGCAAAGGCGCCTTGAAGAATCACCAGGCCCTGATCCAGGCCGCGCGGGCGCGGGGTATTCCCGTGCTGGCCGACCCCAAGGGCAAGGACTTTTCGATCTACCGTGGCGCGAGCCTGATTACGCCGAACCTCAGCGAATTCGAAACCATCGTCGGCGGTTGCGCCGATGAGCATGAACTGGTGGCCAAGGGCGCCCAGTTGATGCAGGACCTGGACCTCGGTGCCTTGCTGGTGACCCGTGGCGAGCATGGCATGACCCTGCTGCGCCCCGATCATCCGGCGTTGCACCTGCCGGCCCGGGCCCGCGAAGTATTCGATGTGACCGGTGCTGGCGATACGGTGATCTCGACCCTGGCCGCGGCCATTGCCGCGGGCGAAGAACTGCCCCACGCGGTGGCCTTGGCCAACCTCGCCGCCGGCATTGTGGTCGGCAAACTCGGTACGGCGGCCATCAGTGCGCCTGAGCTGCGTCGGGCGATCCAGCGTGAGGAAGGTTCCGAGCGCGGTGTGCTGGGCCTGGAGCAATTGCTGCTGGCGGTCGACGATGCGCGGGCGCACAACGAGACGATCGTGTTCACCAACGGCTGCTTCGACATCCTCCATGCCGGTCACGTGACCTACCTGGAGCAGGCGCGGGCCCAGGGCAATCGGTTGATCGTCGCGGTCAACGACGATGCCTCGGTGAGCCGCCTCAAGGGCCCGGGGCGTCCGATCAACAGCGTTGATCGGCGCATGGCCGTGTTGGCCGGCCTGGGTGCCGTGGACTGGGTTATCAGCTTCCCCGAAGGGACGCCGGAAAACCTGCTGGCCCAGGTCAAGCCGGATGTGCTGGTCAAGGGTGGTGACTACGGGATCGACCAGGTGGTCGGTGCTTCTATCGTGACGGCTTATGGCGGCACGGTGAAAGTGCTCGGGCTGGTGGAAAACAGCTCGACCACGGCGATTGTCGAGAAGATCCGCAGCAACTGATAAACGCCAGGCCCGTTCAATCCGTATGGGCCTGCGTTGATACCTTTACTGTAGGAGCCGACTTGCTGGCGATGAGGCCGGTGAGTCTTGCATCGCTCTTGCGGCCGCCATCGCCAGCAAGCCGGCTCCTGCAGGAGGTGTATTCTCCCTGTCAGCGTCCGCTTTTCAGCGGCACGATCTTGCGCAGGATCTGCCGCGCCTTGCCGGTCAGGCGCCTGATCTTCGAGTCCTTTTCAGGCTCCGCCATCCCTTGCTGCTGGACCCAGTCCTTCCAGCGAATCCGCTCCTCGCGCACCACCCAACCTTCCTGCCGGGCAAAGCTTTCCGCCAGGTACAGGCCACGGGTGCTGGCGGGGTGCAATTGATCCTTTTTCAGGGTGTACAACTCGGCACACGGCCGGCCGTCCTTGAGCGGCATCAGGTACAGGTCGGGACGACTGCGATCCAGGCGCGCCACCAGTTGATCGTTTTCCAGGCGCTCGTCGACATGGAACAGGCTCAGGGATTTGGCCTCGCGGGGGACCTCAAGCCGCAGGTCATAGATCAACTGCAGTGAGGCTGTGGGCAGGTGCACGTAGGTCTGCGGTCGTTCCATCAACTGCAGCGCGCCGCAGCGCACCGGCCGCGCCGCGCCGGACAAGGGTGTCAGGCGAAAGGGCAGGGCTTCGCGATAATGCAGCGCCGCCGAGTAGGGCGCCGGCAGCCAGGTGTCGTTGAAGCGCCCGATCAGCCAGCCTTCCGGAGTTTCCAGCAGGCACTCCTCGGCGATTTCGGCAATTGCGGTGAGCAGCGGGATGGCCAGTTCATGGGCCGGGACATAACCGGAAATCAGCTTGAGCACCACGTCGCCGCGATCCTGGCGGCGCTGGCGGACCAACACCCAGTAATCGCGGTTGTGCCAGTGCAGGGTCAGGCGCACCGAGACGCCGAGGTTGGCCAGTTCCAGGGTGAAACGCTCGGGGTCATCCACCGCAACCGGTTTGCGTTTGTGCAAGGTTTGCGCAAAGTTCAACGGCATCCCGACGCTCTGGTAGCACAAGCCTTCGGGGGTCGCCTCGACGAGTAACGGCAGGGTCTTGAAGTCGCTGGGGTTCTTGCGTATCAGCGTCCGCGGCATCTCGGCTCCTTCTTGCGTCGGGGTCGGCCGCCTGGGCGGCATCAGTTTTGGCGAATGACCCGGGCTACCGTCGCCACATTGTGGGCCAGGTGCAGCGGGTTGATGGTACCGACAATAGCACTGGCAACACCGGGCTGTGCAAATAGCAGTTCAAAGCTGGCCCGCACCGGGTCGATACCGGGGTCCAGGCAGACGTGGCCGCTGGCCAGGGCCTTTTTCACCAGGATCGCCTTGCCGTGGGCAGCAGCATAGTCAATGACCGGCTTCTCGCCCTGTTCGTTCAGATTGTAGGTGATCATCGCGCAATCACCTTGTTCCAGAGCCTTCAGGCCGCCCTCGACGGTCTTGCCGGAAAAACCGAAAGCCCGGATCTTGCCTTCGTCCTTCAACGCCGCGAGGGTCTGGTAGACCTCGCTGTGCTCGAGGATCGCCAGGTCGTTGCCGTCGGAGTGCACCAGCACCAGGTCGATAAAGTCGGTTTCCAGGCGTTGCAGGCTGCGCTCCACGGAAAACCTCGTGTGGGCGGCGCTGAAGTCATGGCTCGATTGGCCGGCTTCGAACTCTTCGCCGACCTTGCTGACGATCACCCACTCCTGGCGCTGCCCGCGCAGCAGCGGGCCCAGGCGTTCTTCGCTGCGGCCATAGGCCGGCGCGGTGTCGATCAGGTTGATGCCCAGGTCGCGGGTCAGATGCAGCAGTTGGCGGGCTTGTTCGTCGTCGGGAATCTGGAAGCCGTTGGGGTATTTGACGCCCTGGTCGCGGCCGAGCTTGACGGTGCCCAGGCCCAGGGGCGACACCAGCAGGCCGGTACTGCCCAGGGCGCGATGCAGGTCGTGCAGGGTCGGCACACTCATGGCAGCAGTTGCTCCCAAGGGGTTTGCGCGATGGCCGGCTTCGGCAATTCCGGCAGGGTGGTTGCCGGGCCGGGGCGGATACCGTCGCGCTCCAGGCTCTTGATCACCCGGTCGGCGAAGTCCGGCGCCAGCGCCAGCTTGGTCGGCCAGCCCACCAGCAGGCGATCCTGCTCGGCGAGGAAGGCATTGTCCGGGCGGGTCAGGCCCGATTGCAGCGGTTCGGCGCGCTCTACCCGCAAGGTGGCCCATTGCGCCTGGCTCAGGTCGACCCAGGGCAGCAGGTTACCCAGTTCCTTTTGTGCGCTGGCGATCTGCGCGGCGGGGTCGCGGGCGACACCTTCGGCTTCGGCGATATCGCCGCCGAGGTACCAGACCCACTGGCCATCGGCCGCCGGGTGGGTGGTCACGGTAATGCGCGGCTTGGGCCCGCCGCCCAGGCAATGGGCATACAGCGGTTTCAGGCTCGGGCCCTTGACCAGCACCATGTGCAGGGGGCGCGTCTGCATGGCCGGCTGGCTCAGGCCGAGGGCCTTGAGCAACGCGGCGTTGCCGGCGCCGGCACTGAGCACGATGCGCTGGGCATGGATATCGCGGCCATCGACCCGCAGGCCGACCAGTTGCTCGTTGTCCAGCAGCGGCTCGATGTCGTGGCCGGCCAGCAGGCCATCACCGGCCAGTTCGGCCAGACGGCCGATCAGGCTCGGCACATCGACCACCAATTCCGCCAGGCGATAGACCTTGCCCTTGAAGCGTGGGTCTTGCAGCGCGGGTGGCAGTTGCTCGCCCTTGACCTGGTCGACCCGGCCGCGCACGGCCTTGCTGGCGAAGAAGCTGGTGAGATTGCCGGCCAGGGTGCCGGGGGACCACAGATAGTGGGCTTCGGACAGCAGGCGCACGCCCGACAGGTCGAGCTCGCCGGTGCCGGCCAGGGCCTCGCGCCAGCGCCGCGGCATGTCGGCGATGGCTTCCGAGGCGCCGCTCAGGGCACCGTGCAGGGCGTACTTGGCGCCGCCGTGGATGATGCCCTGGGACTTGACGCTCTGCCCGCCACCAAGGCTGGCGCTTTCCACCAGTACCGTCGAAAAGCCCTGGCGGCGCAGGCGCGCGTTGAGCCAGAGACCGGCAACGCCGGCGCCGACAATCAGGACATCGGTGGAGAGAGCGGATGGCATGCGGCGACCTCGGTGTTCAAGACAAGGCTCGCAGTATACAGGTGGCGAGCGGGCTAGTGCCCGGCGGTCTTCGAGAACAGCTGGATCACCACCACGCCGAGCACGATCAGGCCCATGCCGAGCATCGCCGGGATATCCAGCTTCTGCCCGTAGAGAAACAGCGCCGCGACGCTGACCATCACGATGCCCATCCCGGCCCAGACCGCGTAGGCCACGCCCACCGGCACCGTGCGCACCACCAGGGTCAGCATCCAGAAGGCAATGGCATAACCGACGATGATCAGCAACAGGGGGAGCGGCGTGCTCAGGCCCTTGACCGCTTTCATGGAGACGGTGGCGATGACTTCGGCGCAGATGGCGATGGCCAGGTAGTAGTAAGCGTGCATGGGGCAATCTCTCGTGTTGGGGCCTGCTGATAAGGTGGGCATTCTAGAGACTCACCAGATGGGGTAAAGTCATTACCTATCTGAAAATAAGATGGGATGCCCATGAGTATTCAGTGGAACCTGGAGCAGATGCGCCTGTTCGTCGGTGTTGCCGAGCAGCGTTCGTTCTCCGCCGTGGCCCGCCAGCAGCGCAAGGCGCAGTCAGCGGTCAGCAGTGCGATCGCCTTGCTGGAAACCGATCTGGGGGTGACGCTGTTCGAGCGTAGCAGCGGTCGTCAGCCGAAGTTGACCGAGGCCGGGGCCGCGTTGCTGGAGGAGGCGCGGGAAGTGCTGCGCCAGTGCGACCGCCTCAACGGTCGGGCGCTGGCCTTGATGCGCGGTCAGGAAGCCTGTCTGCGTCTGGCCCAGGACGAGGCCATGCCCTATCAGCCGGTGCTCGACAGTCTGGAGGCGTTGTCGGAGCACTTTCCCAGCGTCGAGGTGCAACTGGCCAGCGGTGCCCAGGGCGACGTCGCGCGCAAACTGGTGGAACGACGCGCGGACCTGGGGCTGCTGTTCCACCACGACCAGATGCCGCAGACCCTCGAGCGACGGGCGCTGGGCAGTGTCGAAATGGTCACGGTGTGCGCGGTCAATCACCCGTTGGCGGCGTCGCTGCGGGTCAACCGCCAGCAACTGGCTCGGCATCGGCAATTGCTCATCTCCCCGCAACAGAGCGGTTACCCCGGCGACGAACAGCTCAGCCCGCAGGTCTGGCGGGCGGACTCCTTCTACGTGATGGCCGAACTGCTGATGCGCGGCCTGGGCTGGGCCTGGCTGCCACGGCACGTGGTGCAATACCCGGCGTATCAGAACCAGATGGTCGAGCTGAGCAGCGAATGGACGCCGCCGGCGCTGGTAGTGGAACTGGTCTGGCGTCGCGACGAACCCCTGGGGCCGGCGGCGCGTTGGCTGGCCGAACGGTTTGCCGAGCACTTGCAGGCGATCGGCTGAAAAAGTCGATAAACTCCGTCGCCATGAATAGAACTCTCTACAGCTTTTTGTTTCATCTGGGGCTGCCGCTGGTGGCATTGCGTCTATGGCTGCGGGCGCGCAAGGCGCCGGCTTATGCCCGGCGCGTCGGCGAGCGGTTTGCCCGTGGCCTGCCGGTGCTGCGCCCGGACGGGATCTGGGTGCACGCGGTATCGGTCGGCGAGAGCATTGCCGCCGCGCCGATGATCCGCGCCCTGCTGGCGAAGTATCCGCAGTTGCCGATCACGGTCACCTGCATGACGCCTACCGGCTCCGAACGGATCAAGGCGCTATTCGCCGACGAGCCGCGAATCCAGCATTGCTACCTGCCTTACGATTTGCCGTGGGCGGCGGCGCGTTTTCTCGACGCGGCCCGGCCGAAGCTGGCGGTGATCATGGAAACCGAGCTGTGGCCCAACCATATCCATCAGTGCGCCAAACGCGGGATTCCGGTGGCGCTGGCCAATGCACGGTTGTCGGCGCGCTCGGCCAAGGGTTATGGGCGATTCGCTCGCTTGACCCGGCCGATGCTGGAAGAGATGAGCCTGATCGCGGTGCAGACCGAAGCTGAAGCCGAGCGTTTCCGGCAACTGGGCGCGCGGCCTGAATGCGTCGAGGTGACGGGCTCGATCAAGTTCGACTTGAGCATCGACCCGCAACTGCTGGTGCGTGCCGCTGAACTGCGTGGGCAATGGCAGGCGCAGGAGCGGCCGGTATGGATCGCCGCAAGTACCCATGAGGGTGAGGACGCGGTGGTGCTGGCGGCCCATCGGCAATTATTGGGCAACTATCCGAACGCCTTGCTGATTCTGGTGCCGCGCCACCCGGAGCGCTTCGACAGTGTGTTTGCGTTGTGCCAGGAGCAGGGTTTTGCGACGGTGCGGCGTTCCAGTGGCGAGCCGGTCAGTGCGCAAACCTCGGTGTTGCTCGGTGACACCATGGGCGAGCTGCTGTTTCTCTATGCCTTGGCCGATAGCGCGTTTGTCGGCGGCAGCCTGGTGCCCAACGGCGGGCATAACCTGCTGGAGCCGGCGGCGTTGTGCAAACCGGTGTTGAGCGGGCCGCACCTGTTCAACTTCCTCGAGATCGCTGCATTGATGCGCGAGGCGGGGGCGTTGCAGGAAGTGGAGGATGCCGAAGGCCTGGCGGTGGCGGTGCAGCGCCTGTTCGAACTGCCGCGTGATGCGCAGAAGATGGGTGAGGCGGGACTGAAGGTGATGCGCGCCAACCAGGGCGCCTTGCAGCGCTTGCTGGATGGGTTGGGGCGGTTGCTGTCGCGCTAGTTCCCATCAGGAGAGCGCGATCCCTGTAGGAGCCGGCTTGCTGGCGATAGCGGCCGGTCAGACGCTGCAAGGCTCACTGGCCTCATCGCCAGCAAGCCGGCTCCTACAGGTTTTGTGGCGTTCTCAAGAACCCATCAATACTTCGCATTGCCCTTCAGATTGGCCGCGGCCGCCTTCGCCAGATCCGGCGGGAGGAAGTCCTTGTCCGGGTTGTAGTCGGCCTTCAGATAGCGCTGCAGGTCATTCAGGTCGCCCGGGTTCAAGGTGCCCGCCGCCTGCTTCAGGCGCAGGTTGTCGAGAATGTAGTCATAGCGGGTGTTGTTGTAGTCGCGCACCGAGGTGTACAGCTGACGCTGGGCATCGAGCACATCGACGATATTGCGCGTCCCCACCTGATAACCGATTTCGGTCGCTTCCAGCGCGCTCTGGTTGGAGATGATCGATTGCTTGCGTGCCTGGACCTGTTCCACATCGGTGTTCACCGCGCGGTGCAGGTTGCGGGTGTTTTCCACCACCTGGCGACGCAGGGCTTCACGCTGCTGTTCGGTCTGGCTCAGGCGCGAGGTGGATTCACGCACCTGCGAGCTGGTCAGGCCGCCGCTGTAGAGCGGCACACTCAATTGCAGGCCGATCGTGGTCTGCTTCACCGGTCCCGCATAGTTCTGACCCAGCGCATTGGGGTTGCCCAGGCCGAAACCGTCGTTGTCGCCGGCCTCGTACTTGGCCACCGCGTCGAGGGTCGGGGCATGGCCGGCCTTGCTCTTCCTGAGGGTTTCCTCGGCGGCGCTGACGGCGTAGTTGCTCGCCAGCAGGTTGAGGTTCTGCCGGGCCGCGGTATCGACCCAGGCCTTGGCGTCATTCGGCGTCGGCGCCAGCACCGGCAAGGTATGGACGATGCCCTGGATCGAGTTGTACTGACGGTTGGTCAGGGTGATCAGGGCTTCGAAGGCGTCCTCCACCGAACGCTGGGCGACGATCCGGTTGGCCCGCGAGGTGTCGTAGCTGGCCTGGGATTGCAGCACGTCGGTTTTGTCCGACAGGCCGACGTCGAAGCGCTCGTTGGACTGGTCGAGCTGGCGTTTGAACGCCGCTTCCTCGGCCTTGGTCGAGGCCAGGGTGTCCTGGGCGCGCAGGACCGCGAAGTAGCTTTCGGCACTTTGCAGGATCAGGTTCTGCTCGGTCGCCGAGAGTTGCAGGGCGGCCTGTTCGTTGATGTCCTTGGCGGCCTGGTACTGGAACCAGCGGTCGGCCCGGAACAGCGGCTGGGACAGGGTCGCCTGGTAGGTCAGGGCGCTACGGTTCAGGTTCATCGACGGCTGGTCGATGGACGTCTGGACATTGCTCGAATTGGCCCCGGCCGAGAGATTCGGCAGCAGGCCGGCGCGGGCCTGGGGGACGACTTCCTTTTGCGCGTCATAGTTGGCGCGGGCGGCGGCCAGGTCGGCGTTATTGCCCACGGCTTCCTGGTACACGCTGACCAGATCGGTCTTGGCCGTCAGGGGCGTTTCAGCTGCCCAGACCAATCCGTTGGTCGCACAAGACACGGCCAGGGCCAGTGAAAGTTTGCGCAGCATGAGACGATTCCTAGAATAAATATTACGGTGGTAATGCGATGGCCGAGGCTACTGCCCGGCTTGCCCAGCGTCAAGAAGTGCGAGTGTAGTGCCGGGGGCGGGTCGGCAACAATCCTGCATATCTGCCATTTATCCAGACGAATAAGGGGGAGATGGCATTATGTCGCAGTCTTCTCTACACTCGGCTTGTTCTTGTCGGGGTGCCTTGCTATGAGGCTGAGATCGGATAATTCCGGATCCCGTTGAACCTGATCAGGTTAGCGCCTGCGTAGGGAACAAGATTTCTCGTCCCCCGGCGAGTCCTCTTGTGCTCCGTCCGGGATGTTGTTCGACAATCGAACAGCCTTCACGAGGACCGAGCACAGCACCAGTCCTGGTGCGTCCGTGCCTTTCAGGTTCGTCCCGACAATCCCCCTGGATGCCGTCTGGAGAGCCGTGATGAGTACAAAATTAAAAGATGCCGCCAACCTCAGCGATTCAGCCAAGGTCGATGAGCAATCGGTACAGCCTTTTACCCGTTCGCAAAAAATCTACGTGCAGGGCTCGCGCCCGGATATTCGCGTGCCGATGCGCGAAATCAGCCTGGATATCACGCCGACCGACTTCGGCGGTGAGGTCAACGCCCCGGTGCTGGTCTACGACACCTCCGGCCCCTACACCGATCCGAACGTGACCATCGACGTGCGCAAGGGCCTGGGCGATGTGCGCTCGGCCTGGATCGACAGTCGTGGCGACACCGAGCGCCTGACTGGCCTGAGCTCGAACTTCGGCCAGCAACGCCTCGCTGACCCGGAGCTGACCAAGCTGCGTTTCGCCCATGTGCACAATCCGCGTCGGGCCAAGGCCGGGGCCAACGTCAGCCAGATGCACTACGCGCGCCAGGGCATCATCACCGCCGAGATGGAATACGTCGCCATCCGCGAGAACCTCAAGTTGGAGGAAGCCCGGGCCGCCGGCCTGCTCAAGCAGCAGCACCCGGGCCATAGCTTCGGCGCGAGCATCCCGAAACAGATCACCGCCGAATTCGTCCGCGAGGAAATCGCCCGCGGTCGCGCGATCATCCCGGCCAACATCAACCACGTGGAGCTGGAGCCGATGATCATCGGCCGCAACTTCCTGGTGAAGATCAACGGCAATATCGGCAACAGTGCCCTGGGTTCTTCCATCGAGGAAGAAGTGGCCAAGTTGACCTGGGGTATCCGCTGGGGTTCGGACACGGTCATGGACCTGTCCACCGGCAAGCACATCCATGAAACCCGCGAGTGGATCATCCGCAACTCGCCGGTGCCGATCGGTACCGTGCCGATCTACCAGGCGCTGGAGAAGGTCAACGGCGTGGCCGAGGACCTGACCTGGGAGCTGTTCCGCGACACCCTGATCGAACAGGCCGAGCAGGGCGTCGACTACTTCACCATCCACGCCGGCGTGCTGCTGCGCTACGTGCCGATGACCGCCAAGCGCGTCACCGGGATCGTTTCCCGTGGCGGTTCGATCATGGCCAAGTGGTGCCTGGCGCACCATAAAGAGAACTTCCTCTACACCCATTTCGACGAAATCTGCGAAATCATGAAGGCCTACGACGTCAGCTTCTCGCTGGGCGACGGCCTGCGTCCGGGCTCGATTGCCGACGCCAACGACGAAGCGCAGTTCGGCGAGCTGGAGACCCTCGGCGAGTTGACCAAGATTGCCTGGAAGCACGACGTGCAGTGCATGATCGAAGGCCCGGGGCATGTGCCGATGCAGTTGATCAAGGAGAACATGGACAAGCAGCTGGAGTGCTGCGACGAGGCGCCGTTCTACACCCTCGGCCCGTTGACCACGGACATCGCGCCGGGCTACGACCACATCACCTCCGGTATCGGTGCGGCGATGATCGGCTGGTTCGGTTGCGCCATGCTCTGCTACGTCACGCCCAAGGAGCACCTGGGCCTGCCGAACAAGGATGACGTGAAGACCGGGATCATCACCTACAAGATCGCGGCCCATGCCGCCGACCTTGCCAAGGGCCATCCGGGTGCGCAGATCCGTGACAACGCCTTGAGCAAGGCGCGTTTCGAGTTCCGTTGGGAAGACCAGTTCAACCTCGGCCTGGATCCGGACACCGCGCGCGCCTACCACGACGAGACCCTGCCGAAGGATTCGGCCAAGGTCGCGCATTTCTGCTCGATGTGCGGGCCGAAGTTCTGCTCGATGAAGATCACCCAGGAAGTCCGTGAATACGCGGCCAACCAGCGGATCGAGGCAGTTGATGTGGAGGCTGCCCAGGGCATGGCGGAACAGGCGGAGCGCTTCAAGCGCGAAGGTAGCCAGTTGTACCAGAAAGTCTGATGCGATCTGAGGTAACCGGGCGCTTGTAAGGGCCTCTTCGCGGGCAAGCTCCGCTCCCACAGGATTTGAGTCGAGCCTGAGTTTTGTGCTCGACGGAAAACTGTGGGAGCGGAGCTTGCCCGCGAAGGCAATAGCACGGGCAAGGACGCTCTCACGATAAAAACACCTATCTCCTTCCCTTGGGCCAACACTCTTGAACACTCCCAGCACCTACTCCCCCGATCTCGCGGTCCCCGCCGACAAGCGTGTGTTCGGCGCGCGCGATCTGTTTTCCCTGTGGTTCTCCCTCGGCATCGGCCTGATGGTCCTGCAAACCGGTGCGCTGTTGGCACCGGGCCTGGGCCTGTCCGGTTCGTTGCTGGCGATCTTCCTCGGCACCGTGGTCGGCGTCCTGCTGCTGGCCGCCGTTGGCGTGATCGGCAGCGACACCGGTCTTGCCTCCATGGCCGCGCTGAAACTCAGCCTCGGCCAGTACGGCGCCAGCCTGCCGGCGCTGCTCAACCTGCTGCAACTGGTGGGTTGGGGCGCGTTCGAAATCATCGTCATGCGCGATGCGGCGAGCCTGTTGGGTGCCCGGGCGTTCAGCGAGGGCAGCCTGCTGGCCAACCCGTTGCTCTGGACCTTGGTGTTCGGTGCACTGGCGACCTTGCTGGCAGTCAGCGGCCCCTTGACCTTCGTGCGCAAGATCCTGCGCAAATGGGGCATCTGGCTGTTACTGGCGGCCTGCCTGTGGCTGACCTGGAACCTCTTCGCCAAGGCCGACCTGGCGGCACTGTGGGCGCAGGGCGGTGACGGCTCGATGCCGTTTGCCGTGGGTTTCGATATCGCCATTGCCATGCCGCTGTCCTGGCTGCCGCTGATCGCCGACTACTCGCGTTTCGGCAAGCGCGCGAAAAGCGTGTTCGGCGGTACGGCGCTGGGTTTCCTGATTGGCAACTTCTGGCTGATGAGCCTGGGCGTGGCCTACACCCTGGCGTTCGCCCCCAGCGGTGAAACCAATGCCTTGCTGCTGGCCCTGGCCGGTGCCGGTCTGGGTATCCCGCTGCTGCTGATCCTGCTCGACGAGTCGGAAAACGCTTTTGCCGATATCCACTCGGCGGCGGTTTCCAGCGGCATCCTGCTGCGCTTGAAGGTCGAACACCTGGCCCTGGCCATCGGCGTGCTCTGCACCCTGATCGCCTGCTTCGCCCCCCTGGCGCAGTACCAGAACTTCCTGTTGCTGATCGGTTCGGTGTTCGCGCCGCTGTTCGGCGTGGTGCTGGTGGATCACTTCATCCTGCGCGGTCGCAGCGCCGCGGGGGCGTCGTCGCTGTTGCGCTGGCCGGCACTGCTGGCCTGGTTGGGCGGCGTGTCGACCTACCACCTGTTGGCCAACTTCCATCCGGAGGTGGGCGCAACCCTGCCGTCACTGGTCGTGGCAGGGCTGCTGCAAGGGCTGCTCGGCCGTGCCTTCAGCGTCGGGCGGGGAACAGCTCGGGCTTGAGCACGCCGTTGAGGCGCTGGTAGGGAATGTTCATTTCGATCAGGCCCATGGCGTAGGGGGCGATGGTCGTCACGTTGTACTTGAGGATCACGCCGTCGCTGGCCAGGGTGACGTTCGGGGTTTTGCGGAAGGGCCAGGACGCAATGAAGTCCTGGTCCAGCCGGTTGCTGATCTGCCAGGAGTTATGGGCGACCTTGGCCAGCTTCCAGAATGCCTCTTCCTGGCCGGGCAGCAGCATGTCCTGCAAGCTCAGGGCCTTGTGATCCTGGCGCGACCAGGTGAGGAAACCGCGCCCTGGCATGCCATGTTCGACACCATCGTCCAGGTAGCTGGCGAGCTCGACGATCACCAAGCCGTCATGCTGCTCGCGTACCTTGGCCTCCAGGTAGCTGCTGTGGCCGCTTTCGGCGGTGGCGAGGAATTGTTCCCGATAGAGCTTGAGCGAGGCCGGCAGCGGCGCGTCGGGCGAGGTGCGGCCCATCTGCAGCAGCGCCCGCTCCACCGCGGCGTCCAGTTGCGGTTCGTCGGGGAAATGCACGGTATCGATGTTCACCAGCGGGCAGTCCGGAGCGTTGCAGCCCGGCTTGATCTGTTCGGAGGCATCGTTCTTGACGCTCAGCGGGGTCTTCAGGCTCGGCTGGAACAGGCTCTGGCAAGCGCCCAGGGTCAGGGCGATGAGCGTCAGCGCGGCGATTTTAAAAAACGACATGGGTGTCCTTCGTCAGCGAAAGAAAGGTCAAGTGATCGTGCTTCGACTGTCAGCGGCGTACTCGGTTCGCCACTAAGCTAATTAGAGTAGGTTTCAGGGGCGCCCGTCTATCCCGGCGAGGGGAAAGGGGCTGCATCATCACACTTCGGCGCGTTAGGATGGCGCGAAGTCGAGGGAGAGCCTCGCCGCTATCGCAATGGGGAACATGATGACGGACAGCACCAGGACCAGCCCGACCAAGGTCGAGGTCATCCAGCGGGAGAACTGCTTCAAGGGTTTCTACCGGCTCGATCGCCTGCACCTGCGCCATGAGTTGTTCGGCGGTGGCATGGGCAATACGATCAATCGCGAAGTCTTTGTCCGGCACGATGCGGTGTGTGTCCTGCCCTACGATGCACGGCGTGATGAAGTGCTGCTGCTGGAGCAGTTCCGGGTCGGTGCCATGGGCAAGGCCGAGAATCCCTGGATGATCGAGCTGGTCGCCGGTCTGATCGACAAGGACGAACAACCGGAAGAGGTTGCCCACCGCGAGGCACAGGAGGAAGCTGACCTGAATCTGACGGCCCTGTGGCCGATTTCCCGGTACTTTCCGTCGCCGGGTGGGAGCAACGAATTCGTCCATCTGTACCTGGGGCGCTGCAACACCGAAGGGGCTGGTGGCCTGTACGGGCTGCCGGAAGAAAATGAAGATATCCGCGCCACGGTCTGGGCTTTCGAAGATGCCCTGCAAGCCGTGCGCGATGGACGGATTGCCAACGCGGCGTCGATCATTGCCTTGCAATGGCTGGCGTTGAACCGCGCTGAAGTGAGGGGGTTATGGTCGTAAGTCTGTTGCGCGAACGTTATCGGGTTGACCTGGTGGGGCTGCAAGCGGCCTGCGAGGCCAACTATGCGCGCCTGATGCGGTTGCTGCCGCAGATGCGCGAGCAGCAGCGCGCGCGGCGCATTGCCATGACCCAGGGCGAGCAGATGCTCGGCGTGCTGGCCCTGGAGGTATTGCAGGACAACCCCTACACCACCACCGTGCTGGTACGCCAGGAACACAGCCTGCCGTGGTTGCCGGTGCCGCAGTTGCAGGTGCAGGTCTACCACGACGCGCGCATGGCCGAGGTCATCAGTGCCGAGCACGCCCGGCGTTTTCGCAGTGTCTATCCGTATCCGAATTCGGCCATGCACCAGCCGGACGAGAAAGCCCAGCTCAATGTGTTCCTCGGGGAATGGTTGAGTCACTGCCTGGCCTGCGGTCACGAATTCGAGGCGGTCCGCTAGGTTGTATCCGGTTAAATGTGAAGTGTGTCCGTTTCGCCCATTTCCTCTTTGCCGATTCCCCGACCATAATTGCCAGCGGCGCGCTTGCTTGACCTGCGCGTGCAAAACGACCCCTCAGCATTTTGCAGGAGAGCCTCTTGCCGAGCGAACCCACTCAGTCGACCCCCGCGGACGCCGTGTTGCTGGTGCAACTGTCCGACAGCCACCTGTTTGCCGAGGCGGACGGCACGCTGCTGGGCATGAATACCCGCGACAGCCTGCAACGGGTCATCGACTGCGTGCTGGCCGAGCAGCCCGGAGTCGATCTGCTGCTGGCCACGGGGGACCTGTCCCAGGACGGCACGGTGGCGTCCTATCGGCAGTTTCGGGAGATGAGCGAGGTGATCGGCGCGCCGACGCGCTGGCTGCCCGGCAACCACGACGAGTTGCCGGAAATGGCCGAGGCCGCTCGCCACAGCGACCTGCTCGAGCCGGTGGTGGATATCGGCAACTGGCGGATCATCCTGCTGGATTCCGCCGTACCGGGCTCGGTACCGGGCTATCTGCAGGACGAACAGCTGCAGTTGCTCGCGCAAGCGCTGAGCGAAGCGCCGCAGCGTCATCACCTGGTGTGCTTCCATCACCATCCGATTTCCATCGATTGTGCCTGGATGGAGCCCATCGGCTTGCGCAACCCGGAGGCACTGTTCGCCGTGCTCGACCGTTTTCCCCAGGTTCGCGCGTTGCTCTGGGGGCATATCCACCAGGAACTGGACCGCGAGCGCAACGGCGTCCGCCTGCTGGCGTCGCCTTCTACCTGCGTGCAATTCGCGCCGGGCAGCGAGGATTTCAAGGTCGACGACAAGGCGCCGGGTTATCGCTGGCTGCGCCTGCATTCGGACGGACGGCTGGAGACGGCGATTTCCCGGGTCCGCGGCTTCGATTTCGAGGTCGATTACGGCGGTACCGGCTACTGACCACTTCTTCTTAATAGGTAGGAAACGTCTCGGGGCGAGTCAGCGCGCCGGAGTCAGGCTAAACTGCGCGTCTTTGCCTGTGCGGTGCCCGGCTCCTGTGTGCGGGAGCCGGCCAACGGAGAACGATCACATGTCCGGCTCGATCCTGTATATCCACGGTTTCAACAGCTCGCCGCTGTCGAAGAAGGCCACTCAGTTGATCCAGCTGATGGAGCGCCTGGGCCTGGAAGCGCAGTTGCGGGTGCCGGCCTTGCATCATCATCCGCGCCAGGCGATGCCCCAGCTGGAGGCGGCGATTGCCGAACTCGGTCGTCCACTGCTGGTCGGCAGCTCGCTCGGCGGCTACTATGCGACGTGCCTGGCCGAGCGCCATGGCCTGAAGGCGTTGCTGGTCAACCCGGCGGTGGCGCCGCACCGGATGTTCGACGGCTACCTGGGCCCCCAGCAGAACCTCTACAGCGGTGAGACCTGGGACCTGACCCTCGATCACGTGACGGCCCTGGCTGAACTGGAAGTTCCGGCTCCCCAGGATCCGCAACGTTTCCAGGTCTGGTTGCAGACCGCCGACGAAACCCTGGATTATCGCGCCGCCCAGCAGTATTACCGGGCCTGTGCCTTGCGTATCCAGGCCGGCGGCGATCATAGTTTCCAGGGCTTTGCCGAACAATTGCCGGCCTTGCTCAGCTTTGCCGGCATCGCTGCCGATACATACCAGGCGATCGATTTCTCGCAGCTCTGATGCCCTGAGGCACGGAGCCTTGAGAATGACCCCTATTCATAGACGACTGACGACGAGACCCCATGGCCACTCCCAGCGCTAGCTCTTATAACGCAGACGCCATCGAAGTCCTCTCGGGCCTCGACCCGGTGCGCAAACGCCCGGGCATGTACACCGACACCAGTCGGCCGAACCACCTTGCCCAGGAAGTCATCGACAACAGTGTCGACGAAGCCTTGGCCGGGCATGCGAAATCGGTGCAGGTGATCCTGCACGCCGACCATTCCCTGGAAGTCTCCGACGACGGTCGCGGCATGCCGGTGGACATTCACCCGGAAGAGGGCGTGTCGGGCGTCGAGCTGATCCTCACCAAGCTCCACGCCGGCGGCAAGTTCTCCAACAAGAACTACCAGTTCTCCGGCGGCCTGCACGGTGTGGGGATCTCCGTGGTCAACGCCCTGTCGAATCAGGTGCGGGTCCGGGTCAAGCGCGACGGCAACGAATACCAGATGACCTTCGCCGATGGCTACAAGGCCACCGAGCTGGAAGTGGTCGGCACCGTCGGCAAGCGCAACACCGGCACCAGCGTGTACTTTGCGCCGGACCCGAAGTATTTCGATTCGCCGAAGTTCTCCGTCAGCCGCCTCAAGCATGTGCTCAAGGCCAAGGCCGTGTTGTGCCCGGGGCTGCTGGTCAGCTTCGAGGACAAGGCCACCGGCGAGAAGGTGGAATGGCATTACGAAGACGGCCTGCGTTCCTACCTGGTAGATGCGGTCAGTGAATTCGAGCGCCTGCCGGACGAGCCGTTCTGCGGCAGCCTCGCTGGTAATAAAGAAGCAGTGGATTGGGCCTTGCTGTGGTTGCCGGAAGGCGGCGACAGCGTCCAGGAAAGCTACGTCAACCTGATCCCCACCGCCCAGGGCGGTACCCACGTCAATGGTCTGCGCCAGGGCCTGCTCGATGCCATGCGCGAGTTCTGCGAATTCCGCAGCCTGCTGCCGCGTGGCGTGAAGCTGGCGCCGGAAGATGTCTGGGAGCGGATTGCCTTTGTCCTGTCGATGAAGATGCAGGAACCGCAGTTCTCCGGCCAGACCAAGGAACGCCTGTCGTCCCGCGAAGCGGCTGCGTTCGTTTCCGGGGTGGTCAAGGACGCCTTCAGCCTGTGGCTCAACGCCAACCCCGAGTTGGGCATGCAACTGGCGGAGCTGGCGATCAACAACGCCGGCCGCCGCCTGAAGGCGAGCAAGAAGGTCGAGCGCAAACGCATTACCCAAGGGCCGGCGCTGCCGGGCAAGCTGGCTGACTGCGCCGGGCAGGACCCGATGCGGGCCGAGCTGTTCCTGGTGGAAGGTGATTCCGCCGGCGGTTCGGCCAAGCAGGCGCGGGACAAGGAATTCCAGGCGATCCTGCCGTTGCGCGGGAAGATCCTCAATACCTGGGAAGTCGACGGCAGCGAAGTGCTCGCCAGCCAGGAAGTGCACAACATCGCCGTGGCCATCGGTGTCGATCCGGGCGCGGCGGACATCAGCCAGCTGCGCTACGGCAAGATCTGCATCCTCGCCGACGCCGACTCCGACGGCCTGCACATCGCGACCCTGCTCTGTGCCCTGTTCGTCCAGCATTTCCGTCCGCTGGTGGATGCCGGTCACGTCTATGTGGCGATGCCGCCGCTGTATCGCATCGACCTGGGCAAGGAAATCTACTACGCCCTCGACGAAGGTGAGCGTGACGGTATTCTCGATCGCCTGGTGGCCGAGAAGAAACGTGGCAAACCCCAGGTCACCCGATTCAAGGGCCTGGGTGAAATGAACCCGCCGCAACTGCGGGAAACCACCATGGACCCGAACACCCGGCGCCTGGTGCAGCTGACCCTGGACGATTTCGAAGCCACTTCGGAAATGATGGACATGCTGCTGGCGAAGAAGCGTGCCGGCGACCGCAAGACCTGGCTGGAATCCAAGGGCGACCTGGCCGAGGTCCTGACCTGATGCGCGGCTGTCCCGGCGGCGAACCACGGCTGCCGGGCCCGTGCCTGTTGAACACCCCCGAATTCACCAGCGCGGCGCTACCCCTGCCGCGCCAGACAACGAACTGATGAGGCCCGCATGAGCGACTCCCTTGATCTCAGCCTGGATGGCGTAGAACGCCGGTCATTGGCTGACTTCACCGAACAGGCCTACCTCAACTACTCCATGTACGTGATCATGGACCGTGCGCTGCCGCATATCGGCGACGGCCTGAAGCCGGTACAGCGGCGTATCATCTACGCCATGAGTGAGCTGGGGTTGGATGCCGACGCCAAGCACAAGAAATCCGCGCGTACCGTCGGTGACGTGCTCGGCAAGTTCCACCCCCACGGCGACTCCGCCTGCTACGAAGCCATGGTGCTGATGGCCCAGCCGTTCAGTTACCGCTATACGCTGGTGGACGGCCAGGGTAACTGGGGGGCGCCGGACGATCCGAAGTCCTTCGCGGCCATGCGTTACACCGAGTCGCGGCTGTCGCGTTACTCCGAAGTGCTGCTCAGCGAGCTGGGCCAGGGCACTGCGGACTGGGTGCCTAACTTCGACGGTACCCTCGACGAACCGGCGGTCCTGCCGGCGCGTTTGCCGAATATCCTGCTCAACGGCACCACCGGTATCGCCGTGGGCATGGCCACCGACGTGCCGCCGCACAACCTGCGGGAAGTGGCCAACGCCTGTGTGCACCTGCTCGATGAGCCCAATGCCAGCATCGAAGATCTGTGCAAGTTCATTCCGGGCCCGGATTATCCGACCGAAGCGGAAATCATCACCCCGCAAGCCGACCTGCTGAAAATCTACCAGACCGGGCGTGGCTCGGTGCGCATGCGTGCGGTCTATCGCATCGAAGACGGCGATATCGTCGTGCATGCCTTGCCGCACCAGGTCTCCGGGGCCAAGGTGCTGGAGCAGATCGCCGCGCAGATGCAGGCCAAGAAGCTGCCGATGGTCGCCGACCTGCGGGATGAATCCGACCACGAGCACCCGTGCCGGATCGTGATCATCCCGCGCTCCAACCGCATTGACCTCGACGAACTGATGCAGCATCTGTTCGCCACCACGGACCTGGAGTCCAGCTACCGGGTCAACATCAATATCATCGGCCTCGACGGCAAACCGCAGTTGAAGAACCTGCGCACCTTGCTGGTGGAGTGGTTGTCGTTCCGGGTCAACACCGTGCGCCGGCGCCTGAAGTTCCGCCTGGACAAGGTCGAGAAGCGCCTGCACCTGTTGGACGGCTTGCTGATCGCCTACCTCAACCTGGATGAAGTGATTCATATCATCCGCACCGCCGAGCACCCGCGTGCCGAGTTGATCGCGCGCTTCGACCTCAGCGAGATCCAGGCCGACTACATCCTCGACACCCGTCTGCGGCAGTTGGCGCGTCTGGAAGAGATGAAGTTGCGCAACGAGCAGGATGAGCTGCTCAAGGAGCAGGCCAAGCTGCAAGCGCTGCTGGCCAGCGAAGCCAAGTTGAAGAAGCTGGTGCGTACCGAACTGGTGGCCGATGCGCAGACCTACGGCGATAACCGTCGCTCGCCGATTGTTGCCCGTAGCGAAGCCAAGGCCCTGTCGGAAAACGAACTGATGCCGACCGAGCCGGTCACGGTCGTTCTGTCGGAAAAAGGTTGGGTTCGCTGTGCAAAAGGCCATGATATCGATGCCACGGGCCTGTCCTACAAGGCCGGTGATGGCTTCAAGACCTCGGCCGCGGGGCGCTCCAACCAGTTTGCGGTGTTTATCGACTCCACCGGGCGCAGCTACTCGGTGGCGGCGCACACCTTGCCTTCGGCCCGTGGCCAGGGCGAGCCGCTGACCGGTCGTCTGACGCCACCGCCGGGGGCCAGCTTCGAATGCGTGCTGCTGCCTGAAGACGAGGCCTTGTATGTCATCGCCTCCGACGCCGGATATGGTTTCGTGGTCAAGGGTGAAGACCTGCAGGCCAAGAACAAGGCGGGCAAGACCCTGCTGAGCCTGCCCAATGGCTCCAAGGTGATGCCGCCCAAGCCGGTGGCCGATCGCGAGCAGAACTGGCTGGCGGCGGTGACCACCGAAGGCCGGCTGCTGATCTTCAAGGTCAGCGACCTGCCGCAACTGGGCAAGGGCAAGGGCAACAAGATCATCGGGATTCCCGGTGAGCGCGTGGCCAGCCGCGAGGAGTACGTCACTGACCTGGCGGTGATTCCGGACGGCGCGACCCTGGTGTTGCAGGCGGGCAAGCGCACCTTGTCGCTCAAGGCCGACGACCTGGAGCACTACAAGGGCGAGCGTGGCCGGCGTGGCAACAAGCTGCCACGGGGCTTCCAGCGGGTTGACGCGTTGTTGGTAGAAGGTCTCGGTTAAAGCGGTTTAGCGCGTTCGTTCAGCCTATCAGCAGGAAGATAGCTACCGCGGCACTGGAGTCACGGCGCATATTCACGGATGATATGCGCCACTTGCGGCACTCGCGTAGCGGCGTGCCCAAACGAATTTTTGGATCAGACTGTGGCAGGGCCTTGTGGCGGCCACCTGGATGGGATGATGACTGTTCTGCGCCTTCCTTTTATTCTGCTGCTGACCGGCCTGCTCGGCCTGGCCGGCTGCAGTGTGCACCAGCCGGTTTCCTTGTATCAGCTGGACAGTGGCACACCGGGCCAGCCTCAGCAAAGCGCGGGGATGTCGGTGGTGCTCGGGCCGATTTCCCTGGCCGATTACCTGCAACGCGAAACCCTGCTGCAGCGTCAGCCCGATGGCAGCCTGACTGCGGCGACCGACGGTCGCTGGGCCGGCAGCCTGTCGTCCGACATCAATCAGTTGCTGGTCCGCCAGTTGGCCTGGCGCCTGGACAGCCAGCGCGTGGTCCTGGCCCCGGCGATTGCCGGGAGTACGCCGGATGTGCAGGTATTGTTGTCGATTACCCGACTGGATTCCGGCACCCATCAACCGGCGATTCTCGACGCGCAGTGGCGTTTGCTCGATCGTCGTGGGCAGGTACGGGATAACCGCATCGTCCATCTGGAGCAGCAGCACACGGGTACGTCGGCGGCACAGGTCCAGGCCCAGGGCGAGCTGTTGCAGCGCCTGGCCGAGCAACTGAGCGTGGCGCTCAAGCCATTGGCCAATCAAGCGCCGCTGGTTGAAAACCGCAAGGCGGCGGCCCCGGCACCGGCCAAACAGGCCGAGCCCGAGAAGCCGAAGATCCCGATGGCTTCGCCGATTCGTACGGATATGGAAGTGTTTCGTTTCTGAGGCCAATGCCCAGTCAAAAAAAAGCCCGCATTTGATGCGGGCTTTTTTTGGGGGCCAAGGATGGCTGTACGTTCACCCTGAACCATCGTCATGCACGGTCTGTAGGAGCTGGCTTGCTGGCGATGGCGACCGATAAGGCGATGCAGACTCACTGGCCTCATCGTCAGCAAGCCGGCTCCTACAGGAGGCGCGTTATCAGCTCTTGGCCCGAGTCTCGTGCATCCGCGCCAGTTGCCGCTCCAGCATCGACGGATACGGCTCCATCAAGCGCTCCACGCAGCAGGCGCCCTCGGGGCTGGCAATCGGGCGAATACGCGCGCGCTGGCGGATCAGCGGGTCATCGCTGATGCGGCGTTCCACCAGTAGCAGGTTGCGGCTGTGTTGCGACAACGCCAGGGCGTCCTGGGCAGTTTCGGTCAGCAGCAGGTCGATCTGGCTCAGGCCGAACAACTCGTCGCCCAATGTAAGACCCAGTTGCAGTTGCAAGGTAATGCCGCTGTCGGCCACCTCGATCTGCAACTGATGGCCCAGGGCCCGGAGCAGCTCGCCACAGCAGATGGCATTGGTCAGGTAGTCATCACCGCTGTCTTCGGTGTGGAAGAGCATCAGGGTGCTGCCGTCGTTCAGTGTGTGCAGATCGCTTTCATACAGTGAGGCGGCCTGGTCCAGGCAGTCGCGGTAACGGTCCAGCAGTTCCGTCAGGCGCGCGCGTGGCAGGCGCCGCAACTGATCCTGGGCACCCAGCTGCACCGCCAGCACCGCGCTGTGCTGTGGCTGGCTCGGCGCTACCGGCTGCGCCTTCACTGCCGCGCCGCTCGCGGGCCGTGGGCTTTCCCGCAGATCGGCGAACGGGTCTTCGTCGTCGTCCAGCTCGTCTTCCACGTTGCTGACGATATGCCGTGGAGCCGGCTTGGGCGTCGGGGCCGCGGCGCGCTCGTCGAAGCTCGGGTCGCGCAGGTTGCGGACCTGGAAGGCCGGCTCGGCGTCCTCTTCTTCCTCGGCGTAGTCATTTTCGTCGTAGTCGATCTCCGGCTCCGGTTCAGGCTCCGGTTTGACCGGGGCGAAGCGCGAATGCAGCTGGCGCGCCAGATCACCGATTTCGTCCTGGCGCTGGGTGGCCGGGGTATGTTCGTCCATGTCCCGCAGCCAGACCCGCAGTTGCAGTAACGGCGTGGAGATATGCCGACCCAGGCGCAGGCTCAAGGCCAGGGCCAGGGCCAGCAGGATCGCGCTGAGAATGCCCATGCTTTGCAGGCTGATGGTCATCGGTTGCTGGAATTGCGCCATGTCCAGGCTGATGCGCAGATGCCCGGCGGTCACGTCCTGGAAGGTGATCTTGGTCTGGTACAAGCCTTCGGCTTCACCCAGCAGGCCGTTTTTCGGGCGCTGGCCGGCTTCGGCGAGGATGCGGTTGTCGACGCTGTAGATCGCCGCGTGGGCCACCAGCGGGTTCTTCGTCAGGTTGTTCAGCAGCACGTTGAGGCTGAGGATGTCGTTGGACACCAGCAGTTCAGTGGCAGAGGTGGCCGTCTGGGTGGTCAGGCTCTGGCCGAGGGCATCGGCCTGCTGGTGCATGGCTTCCTTGAACTGCAATCCCATCACGCAGGCGTAGATCACCAGCGCCAGCGCGACGAGGATCACGTTGTGGCTGGCGATGCGCAAGGCGAGCGGTACACGACGGTGACGCAAGGCCCGGAAGATCAGCAGGAAGAAGTTATCGGTTTTGACTGGCGTGGGCCGGTTCACTGAGCGCGGCTCTTTTGTCCGTGAAGTTGACGCGCAGTATAGCGAGAGGCCCTAGACCGGCAAAGCGCTGGCTGTGCCCGATGGTCAGTGAAAGTGCGTAGAATGCGTTTTTTTTAACGAGCGGGGGTGCGCTTTGCGCGAAATCGTCCTGATCAGCATCACCGGAGAAGACCGTCCGGGTCTGACCGCAGCCATTCTTGGCGTGCTGGCACAAGGTGCTGTGAACATTCTCGATATCCGCCAGGCGGTTATCCACGGCAATCTGGCGTTCGGCATCCTGGTCGAATTTGCCGACGCCGCGCGGGCCGTGTCGGCGCACCTGGACATTGAGGCCAGCCTTCCCGGGAGCGCGCAGCGGGTGCACTTCAATCGGCTTTCCGAGGCCGAGCATCAGGACTGGCTGGCGACATCGGGCCGCCAGCGCCATGTCGCGACCCTGATGAGCCGCCAGGTCACGGCCGAGCAGTTGCAGCGGGTGACGGCGATCATGGCGCGCCACGGTCTGGAGGTCGAGCGTATTGACCGTCTGTCGGCACAAACGTCAGAGGCGCCGTCGGCGCTGAGCAAGAGCTGCTTCGAACTCTCCGTGCACGGCGAACTGACCGATCCGCAGGCCTTGCGTCGCGAGTTCCTGAACGCGGCCCAGGAGCTGAATGCCGATATTGCCCTCCAGGAAGACTCGCTGTTGCGTTGCCACCGTCGCCTGGCGGTGTTTGACATGGACTCGACCCTGATCGAGGCCGAAGTGATCGACGAGTTGGCCAAGGCCGCCGGCGTCGGCGAACTGGTCTCGGCCATCACCGAGCGGGCCATGGCCGGCGAGCTGGATTTCCGCGCCAGTTTCAAGGAGCGCCTGGCGCTGCTCAAGGGCCTCGACGTCAGTGTGCTGGACGCCATCGGCGCCTCGCTGCGCCTGACCGAAGGTGCTGAGGTGCTGTTCGCCGAGTTGAAGCGCCTGGGCTACAAGACCGCGATCCTGTCGGGCGGCTTCACCTATTTCGCCAGGCAATTGCAGGCGAAGTTGGGCATCGATTATGTCTTCGCCAACGAGCTGGAAGTGGTGGATGGCAAATGCACGGGCGTGGCCATCGAGCCGATTGTCGATGCCCAGCGCAAGGCCGATCTGCTGCGTGAGCTGGCCGAGAAGGAAGGCCTGAGCCTGGAGCAGACCATTGCGGTCGGTGACGGCGCCAACGACCTGCCGATGCTGGCGATTGCCGGTTTGGGCGTGGCGTTCCGCGCCAAGCCGTTGGTCAGGCACTCGGCCAGGCAGGCGATTTCGACCTTGGGGTTGGATGGCGTGCTGTATCTGTTGGGTGTGCGAGATCAGGGCGGGCAGCGCTGAGTTTCAGCGTTTGTCAGATTGAATCGCCGGCAAGCCGGCGCCTAGAGGATTTTCCACAGTGAGCCGAAGTCGTCTTCGGCGACGCCAAGACCGCCGGCGCTTGGATCGGTCTTCGGCGTCACCGGCTGTTCGAGCAGCCGGTACTCGAACTGATTGAAGCTGCCGGTGCTGGCCAGACGCTTGTTCAGCCCGGCCCGGCGCTCTTCACCATTGCTGTTGATGATCACCTTGTGCCCTTCCTGGAACGGCAGGCGCGGCGCCAGCAGCGTGGCCGGCACGCCGATCGCGCTGATCTCCGGCAACAGCAGGGCCCGCAGGTATTGACTGTGGCCTTCGCCACCGCGCAACAGTTGCAGGCCACACGGCTGGGCATGGGGCGCTACCAGCTCGATGCCCATCTGCGTGCCGCCGCTGCGCACCTGGCGTATCCAGCGCACCACGGCAACACTCCAGCCCTGGCTTGAAGGATCCTGGACCCCGACCATTTCCCCGGCCTGCAATTGCGCGGGCACTTCCTTGGGCCAGGCCAGGCAGTAACCGCCGGGGCTGTGGTTGATGATCTGCAGGCCGTGGGTCGGGAAGTCTTCGGCGCTGTTGAACGCGGCCTGGCTGCTGTCGGCATCACTGACGTGATACTGGATTTCCTCGTAAGGCAGCAGGGTGTCGGCGCTGCCGGCGCGCTGGGCGTCGAACGCGTGGTTCCAGGCATCCTTTTCCTCGCTGCTGGACAACTGCACGGTGAATTGCGCCGCCTTGCTGACCGCCGGGATCTTGAGGATATCGCTGAAGGAGCGCTGGCCGCCGAGGTAGAAGTGCAGGGCGCTCATGCCGACACACAGGGTCACGGTGCCTTGGCCCGGGGTGCGTTGGAAGGTTCGTTCAGCGGCTTCGCCCCAGGCGGCGCTGAGGTGTTGCAGTACGTCGAGGCTCAAGCCGCTGGGGACTTGCAGGCGCGACTGGCTGCGCAGGTCGGCGGGCAGTTCGAGGTAGCCCTTGATGGCTTCGACCAGGGGCAGGGTGTCGATGCCGATCAGGTTCGGCAGTTGTTCGACCGCGAACAGCGATGTGTAGCGTGGCGGTGCGTCGCTCCCGGGAGCGACGGCGAACAGGCTGGAAGCCTGCTCGGCGCTTTGCAGCCGGACCTGTGCACTCCAGGGTTCGAGCACTTCGGCCAGTCGGGCGATGTTGTTCTGGCGCATCTGGTTGCTGCGCGCGCACCCCAGCAGCAGGGCGACAATATAGGTGTTCTCGACGCTCAGCGGCAGCGGTTGGCTGGCTTGCTCGTCGAACACCGGGGTGTTCTGCACCTGATGGGCAAGGGCCACTTGATAGAGTTGGTGCACCTCGAACCAGAGGCCTTCCGGTACCGGACAATAGAGTTGGCTGGCGCGCACCAGAGGGCCGTTCAGGCAGTGCAGTGCCCGTTGGATGGCGGTGGTCAGCAGGGCCGAACGGTCCTTGCCAGCCTTTGAGGCCACGCGCATGGCGATCTGCTTGTAGCCGATGGCCAGGTGGTTTTGCAGGGCCTGGCAGAGGTTGGCGACTTTTCTCGGGCGCTCGTCGAGGACGATGGACTGGTTGAGAAAGTGTCGCTCCAGGTGCTTGCAGACGTAGTACACCTCGGGGCGCAGCAGTTCCAGCAGTTGCAGGCGGTTTTCGCTGGGGGTGAGCAACAGGTTGAGTTCGCCCAGTCCCTGATACAGCAGGCGAGCGGTTTCCCCGAGATTGGCTTTCGGCAGGCCGGCGATCCAGCGCTTGAGGTCGCGCGGTGTCGCATCGCAGAAAGACAGGCTCAACTGCGTAGGCGTCGGTGCGCGCAACAACAGATGGGGACTCGGATTGCTCATGTAGCGGTCCAGCTCCGGCAGCGAAACAACCTGGGCCCACTACAGGCCAGGATGATAAAAACGATGGCAAAATAATGCCATGACTCTAGCAGGGTTGCGGGACTGCTGCAGCCTTGCCGGTCCAATCCGACTGTGACCCGTTGTCCCGGCCCTGGTCTTTCGGGCTCGCGAAAACCGCTCGCGAGCTCGAAAGATCCGGTGTGCATCAGGCCTGGGCGGGAGCGCCGAGGCCTTGGCCCATGCGTACGGGCGAGCCCGCGACCAGTTCTTGTGCCCATTGTACCTGCTGTGGCCCAAACAGCACGATGGCCGTGGAGCCCAGTTTGAAACGGCCCAGCTCGGCGCCTTTTTCCAGATGAATGGGCTGGCGCGCGGCTTCGTCGTAGCGCACGGTTTTCAGCTCGCGCTTGGGCGGTGTGACCAGCCCGGCCCAGACGGTTTCGATCGAGGCGACGATCATCGCACCGACCAGGACCACGGCCATCGGTCCGCGCTCGGTATCGAACAGGCAGACGACGCGCTCGTTGCGGGCGAACAGCTCCGGTACGTTTTCCGCAGTGGTCTGGTTGACCGAGAAAATCCGCCCCGGCACATAGACCATTTCCCGCAGGGTACCGGCCAGGGGCATGTGCACCCGGTGGTAATCCTTGGGCGACAGATAGATGGTGGCGAAGTCGCCGCCCATGAACGGCGCGGCGGCGGCCGCGTCGCCACCAAGCAGTTCCAGTACGCTGTAGCTGTGACCCTTGGCCTGGAACACCCGGCCGTGTTCGATCGGGCCGAGCTGGCTGACCGCGCCGTCCGCCGGGCAGAGAATCGCCCCCGGGGTCTCATCCAGCGGCCGCGCGCCGTCTTTCAAGGCGCGGGTGAAGAAGGCATTGAAATGCTCGTAGGCGGTCAGGTCCTCGACCAGCGCCTGGGACATGTCCACCTGATAGCGCTTGGCGAACCAGGCGGTAAAGGCGTTCTTGAACCAGCGCACGCGGCATTCGGCGATGCAGCCGGCCAGGCGCGACAGCAGGTGATGGGGCAGCAGGTACTGGCTGAGGATGAACAAACGCTTTTTCATCAGGAATCCTTGGAAATTTCAAATCTCTACGGGGGTGTCGGGGTGGTTGCCCCATTCGCCCCAGGAGCCGGCATAACCTTTGACGCGCGGGTAACCGAGCGACTTGGCGACCAGGTAGGTAAAGCCAGAGCGATGGTGGGTCTGGCAGTGGGTGATCACTTCCTTGTCCGGGGTGATGCCCAGGTCGGTGAGGATCTGCGGCATGTCGCGGCGGATGCGCAACTGGCGCTCCTTGTCCATGCCGGCGGTCCATTCGAAATTCACCGCGCCGGGGATGTGTCCACCCTTGGCGGCGAGGACTTTCTCGCCGCTGTATTCCAGCGGGCCGCGGGCGTCCCAGATGGCCAGGTCGGCGGCGCCGAGGCGGCTTTGCAGGTAGTCGCGGGTCGCGGTGGGTTCGTCGTGCAGGGTCAGTTCCACCGGACCACCGACGTTAGCGGGGATCTCGCTGTCGACGGGCAGGCCTTCGCCCAACCAGGCGTGCAGGCCGCCATCGAGGTAGTGGTAACGGCTGTGGCCGATCACGTCCAGCAGCCAGATGAAGCGTCCGGCCCAGCCGCCGCCTTCGTCGTCATAGACCACGTAGACCGCGTCCGGGTTATGTCCCAGCTCGCCGAACAGCGCTTCGAGCAGTGCCTTGGGCGGCATCAGGCCGGGTGCCGGTGGCTGGCCCAGTTGGGTGCGCTTGGGATCGACGAAACGTGCGCCGGGAATATGCCCGCTGGCATAACGGGCGCTGCTGGTCAGGTCCACCAGGATCAGCTCGGGGGCGTCGAGGCGGGGCAGCAGGTCGCTGGGCTCGA
>Ga0302156_10000553_pt1 | contig 35126 bp, 33 predicted proteins | sample I_Bog_N3_2_FD_193503 | JGI IMG/M metagenome (GOLD analysis project Ga0302156, IMG submission 193503) | Peat permafrost microbial communities from Stordalen Mire near Abisko, Sweden - I_Bog_N3_2 | ecosystem: Environmental > Terrestrial > Soil > Wetlands > Peat | place: Sweden: Abisko, Stordalen... | reverse complement strand
AGCTACTTACTTTTCTTGCTTCGCGAGACAAAGAAAGTGAGCGGCTGCCGGGCCGCCCCCGGCAACGCACCCTCGTCCGAAGAAAACAAACATCAAGCTCCCACAGCAGTGAAGTGAAATGAGGAAAAATAAAATGAAACGCGAACCAATTTAAAGCCTTACACCGCAGGCTGCAAATCAATAGCCTGCGGTGTAAGGCCTTCACTAACGGCAGCACACTGCACACCGAACCGACCACATCCCGCATGATCAAGCATCAAGCCAGCGTGCGAATCGAATTGCTGATCGAGCGCGCACATTCCAGCACCAGCGTGCCCAGGCGCTTTTCCGCCTCCTCCTGCTTCCAACGGCTCGTCGGTGCGACGACATGCACCGCAGCCACCGGCATACCTTGATTATTGAGGATGGGCGCAGCAATCGTCATATCTCCCAGAAACAACTCTTCCACATTGCAGGCATAGCCTTTTTCGCGGATCGTCTCCAGCACTTGCAAAATGGCATCAACACTGGTGATGGTGTGCGGTGTGCGCGCGACCAACTCGGTTGCCTCAAGTTGGCTACGCGCCTGACCGGCTGGCAAAGCACTCAAGTAGGAGCGCCCGGAGGCGGTGCAATACATGGGAATACGACTGCCAATGGGCATGTGAATGGGGATGAACTTGCTGCTCACGAAGCGTGCCACATAGACCATCTCTTGCCCATAAGGCTCGGTCAGGTTGACCGTTTCACCGGTAATGTTGGCCAGCTCCGACAGGAAGGGATTGGCCACATCCACCAGAATATCGGCCGACAAATAGTTGTAGCCAACCTCCATCACTTTGGGCGTGAGCTGGTAACGCCGTGTCTTGGGATGCTTGCAGACATAGCCGAGCGCCTCCAGCGTGTAGATCATCCTTTGCGCCGAGCTCTTGGTAATCGACGTCTGCTCAGCCACTTCGGCCAGCGTCATGGTGCGGTGCTGAGCACTGAAGGCGCGCAGAACGGCTAAACCCTTTTCCAGAGACTGGTTGAACAAGAGCTCTGAACGCTCCTGTGCTGCGCTATCGGCCATAGAAGTCTCACTGAAATAATATCGATTAATTGTAAATCAATATCGAATATCGATACAGCAATATTTATTGACGATACATAAAAACCGAATATACTTATTAGCACAGCGCTTCTGATCCTCATCCTTCTCATCCAGTGCGCTCATTGTTTGCACCATTCCGGCCAATCTGGCCCGCTCTCAGAAAAGGGACATGCATGAAACCGTTCGCCACACTTCGCCAGCATTTATTGAGCGCCACCCTGCTGTTTGCAGTCGCCTGTATCAGCACGACTGCCATGGCGCAAACCAGTTACACGGTCGGCGCTACCTCGACCGGTGTTCCGTTCACCTTCCTGGATATCAAGACCAATAAATTGCAAGGCATGATGGTCGATACCGTAACCTTGATCGGCAAGAATGCCGGTTTCAGCGTCAACGTGCAGCAGACCCCATTCGCCGCCCTGATTCCTTCCCTGACCTCGAACAAGATCGACATCATTGCAGCAGCCATGCTCAAGACTGCCGCACGGGCGCAAATCGTCGACTTCAGCGATCCGGTGTATTCCTATGGCGAAGGCTTGTTCGTCAATGCCGAAGACAAACGCAGCTACAAGACACTCGATGATCTGAAAGATGAAATCGTCGGTGCCCAGGTCGGTACCGTGTTTGTCGATGCACTCAACAAAAAAGGTGGCTTCAAGGAAGTGCGCGTGTACGACTCCGTGGCGGACATGATGCGCGACGTCGCCCTGGGGCGCATCAAGGCCGGTTTCGGCGATCGCCCTATCGTCGCCTATCAGCTGGCGCAGGGAGCCAACGCCCAGGTGCGTCTGGTCAAGGAATACCAATCGACCTTGATGGGCGATGTCTGCCTGGTCGTGCGCAAGGGCGACAGCCAGTTGCTGGCGCGTCTGAACAAGGCCATCGCTACGGCAAAGTCTGATGGCAGCATTGCCCGCATTGTTCAGCAATGGGGTCTGAACTAAGTAAGCAGGTATATGCCGACACTGCGCTGCGGCCGCTGCTGCAGCGCCTCTTCCTGAATCACCTCATTGCTCATTGAGCCGGACCCGCCATGCTGCTCCAGAACATGCTCGATTTCCTGCCCATCCTGTTGCGCGGCGCCTGGGTTACCGTTGAAGTCACCTTTTACGCCTTCATTCTCAGTTCGCTGCTGGGACTGGCACTGGCGCTGCTGAAGATGTCGCATTGGCGCGCGCTGGCGCTGACAGCGGCCAGCGTTATCAATATCATTCGCGGCCTGCCGATCATCGTTCAGCTGTTTTATATCTATTTCGTCTTGCCTGAATTCGGCCTGCAACTCAGCGCCTTTCAAGCTGGCGTGATCGGCCTGGGAATCGCCTATTCGGCTTATCAGGCAGAAAATTTCCGGGCCGGCATCGAGGCCGTTGATCCCGGCCAGATCGAAGCCGCACAATCGATCGGCATGCGCAATCCCATGATTTTGCGCCGTGTGGTCTTGCCGCAGGCGTTTCGAATTGCCTTGCCGCCCTACGGCAATACACTGGTGATGATGCTCAAGGATTCGTCTCTGGTCTCGACCATCACCGTGCTAGAGATGACCCGCGCCGGTCAGATGATTGCCTCTTCCACTTTTCAGAACATGACGGTCTACACCATGGTCGCCATCCTCTACCTGCTGCTGAGCCTGCCGCTGGTGTTTGTGGTGCGACGCCTGGAAATTCGCAGCGGCAAAGGAAGGACAAAATGATCGAGGTCAAACAAATTCATAAATCCTTTGGTCAGCATGAAGTGCTCAAAGGTGTTTCGCTGCAGGTCGCGCAAGGCGAGGTGGTATGCCTGATCGGTCCATCCGGCTCAGGCAAGTCGACGGTACTGCGTTGTATCAATGGACTGGAAACCTACGACCGCGGCGATATCCTGATTGACGCGCAGCGCGTCGATGTACGTTCACCGTCGATTCATCAATTGCGCACCCGGGTCGGCATGGTGTTTCAACGCTTTAATCTGTTTCCCCATCGCAGTGTCATCGAGAACGTTATCGAAGGACCGATCTACGTCAACCGGATCGCCCCCGAGGTCGCTCGCAAAGCAGCCATGGTTTTACTCGACAAAGTCGGTCTGGCACAGCGTTGCGACGCCTATCCCAGCCAACTCTCGGGCGGTCAGCAGCAGCGCGTGGCGATTGCCCGGGCACTGGCGATGCAGCCGCAAGCGATTCTGTTTGATGAACCGACCTCGGCACTCGACCCGGAACTGGTCGGCGAAGTACTGGCGGTGATGCGTACACTCGCCGCCGAAGGCATGACCATGATCGTGGTCACGCATGAAATGGGATTTGCGCGCGAAGTCGCCGACCGCGTCTGCTTTCTTCACGATGGCGCAATCCTTGAAGAAGGCAGTGCCAGCATGGTGCTAGGCACACCTCAGCACGGCCGTACCAAAGACTTCCTGCGCCGCGTATTAGGTCCGCAAGCGGGAGCATCAACGTCCTCCATTCTTACGCCATGAATTCATCTTCTTTTTCAGATAGCGCCCTGCCACCCTCGTTATGGGCGGCCACGGCGCCCGCCGCACTGGCCATGCCGCCCTGCGGCGAATCAAAGCACGTCGATGTACTGATCATCGGCGCCGGTTACACCGGCCTGTCGACGGCGCTGCATTTAGCCGAACGCGGCGTGGACGTGTGTGTGCTGGAGGCGCACGAACCAGGTTGGGGAGCGTCCGGGCGCAATGGCGGCCAGGTGATTCCCGGACTCAAATACGACCCGGATCAGTTGTGCGTCATGTTCGGCGCGACCAAGGCGGAAGCATTAATCAATACCATCGCCAATGCTGCCGATACCGTATTTGATCTGATCGCGCGTTACCGCATCGATTGCGATGCAGTACGGCAAGGCTGGATTCAGCCTGCACATTCGACTGCAGTCATGAAACTGCTGGAGCAACGGGCCACCCAATGGGCCGCACGCGGCGCGCCGGTGGAAATGCTGGACCGGGCGGCTGTGGCCCGTCGCATTGGCACACCGGCCTATGTCGGTGCCTGGGTCGATCGCCGCGCCGGCAGCATACACCCGCTCAAATATTGCCGTGGACTGGCGCAGGCGGCGCAGGCGCAAGGCGCCGCCATTCACGCCCATACTGCCGTCACCAGGCTGGAGCGACTGCCGCAAGGCTGGCGGGTACACACGGCAAATGGTCCGCACATCACGGCGCAACGGGTCATCATTGCTACCAACGGGTATACCGGTAACTTGTGGCCTAATCTAAAGCAGTCGGTGATTGCCGCCAACAGTTTCATCGTCGCCACCAAACCGCTACCTGCGGCACTGGGCGAGAGCATATTGGCCGGGCGCGAGGTAGTCTCGGATTCGCGCCGCCTGTTGCTGTATTACCGCCGTGATGCCGAGGGCCGCTTGCTCATGGGTGGCCGCGGCCCCTTCATCGATCCTCAGGGCGCGCAGGATTTCGCCCATCTGGAACGCTCATTGACCTTGTTGTTTCCGCAACTGGCCGGCATCAATTACGAATACCGCTGGGCCGGTCGCGTGGCCATCACGCGCGACTTCCTGCCCCATGTGCATGAACCGGCCGCCGGCCTGAGCATTGCACTAGGCTATAACGGCCGCGGCATTGCCATGGCCAGCACCATGGGACGTTACCTGGCGCAACGCCTGTGCGGCGACAACAGTGAACCATTCCCGTTTCCGATCAGCACAATACAGCCGATTCCCTTGCATCGCTTACAGCGTTTTTATATCGCTGCAGGCGTGGCCTATTACAGCATTCTCGACAAATTTTCCTGAGTGGCATGATGTTAGCGCACGCCTCAAAAAAAACATTCTAGGTAGTATCTTCATCAATCCAGCACACCTCATTCAGGCAACACAATACATTCGAAAATACAGTCAAAAAATTGCTGCTTTGGTTTGCAATTAATTCTTGTGTCGATATACTGCTGACAACTTTCTAACATAGAAAGCCACAGACTTAGCGCGTCTAACAAAACGCCGATGGCAACGAGGTGCAACGCTGCCAGCGGCGTTTTGTTAGGTGTTTTTATCTTCTACAAGAGCCAAGAAATCTGACATGCAGCCTTTTTTTCCTCTGTCTTACGATCGTAAATTTGGTTTATTGCTTGCAGCCTTTTTTTGTCTGCTCGGTGCCCGCGCTTACTTGCACCACCGCACTAGCGCTCCGCAACTGCTGTTATTGCTGGCGTTGCTGGTTCTGGCCATCACGGCATGGCAGCCGCGCTTGCTGACGCCGCTGAGCAAGGCCTGGTTATTCCTGGGCAAGCTGATGGGAAAAATCGTCAGCCCCATCGTGCTGGGCGCCATCTTCTTCCTGTGCATTACACCGGTGGGTCTGCTGCAGCGTCTGCTTGGGCGCGATGCCCTGAGAATGCGGACCAAGAGCCGCAAGGTCCGCAGCTATTGGATAGCGCGCAATCCACCCGGCCCCGACGCATCCTCTTTTAAAAATCAATTCTAAGGCGTTCCATGTCATTTCTATCCGAACTGTGGGCGTTTCTGCGCCAGCGTAAAAAACTCTGGCTGCTGCCAATGATCGTGGTGATGGTGATCCTGGGCGCCTTGTTGATTTTTGCGCAAACGTCCATCCTGGCGCCCTTCATTTACACCTTGTTCTGATATGAAGATTTTAGGAATCTCCGCCTTCTATCATGATGCGGCGGCGTGTCTGGTCATTGATGGCAAGATTGTTGCAGCGGCGCAGGAAGAACGCTTCACGCGCAAGAAACATGATCAGGATTTTCCTGTCCAGGCAATTGCCTATTGCTTGCAGGAAGCTGGCTGCCTGCCGGCCGAGATTGATCAGGTGGTCTTTTACGACAAACCCTTTCTCAAGTTCGAACGCCTGCTGGAGACCTATCTGGCCTTTGCGCCGCGCGGCTTCATCTCGTTTGCCAAGGCGCTGCCAGTCTGGCTCAAGGATAAGCTGTTCCAGAAACGCGCCATCGAAGATGCACTCAAGGCCTTGTGGGGCAAGGACATCGACTGGTCAGCACGATTGCTGTTTTCCGAGCATCACTTCAGCCATGCGGCCAGCGCCTTTTTTCCGTCACCGTTTGAAGAAGCTGCTGTACTGACCATGGATGGCGTGGGCGAATGGACCACTACCTCGCTGGCCATCGGCAAAGGCAATCAGCTTGAAGTGCAAGAGGAAATTCATTTCCCGCATTCGCTGGGATTGCTGTATTCAGCCATGACGTATTACCTCGGCTTCAAGGTCAACTCGGGCGAATACAAGGTCATGGGACTGGCGCCTTACGGCACGCCCAAATATGCCGACCTGATGCGCACGCACTTGCTGGATCTGAAGGAAGACGGTTCCTTTGCCCTGGACATGCAGTATTTCAATTACTGCACCGGCCTGACCATGACCAGCAACAAATTCCATCAGTTGTTTGGCGCGCCGCCGCGCCAACCCGAGTCGCCGCTGACGCAAAGAGAAATGGATCTGGCCGCCTCATTGCAAGCGATCACTGAAGAGGTCGTCATTGCACTGGCGCGCGGCATTGCCAAATCGACCGGACAAAAGAACCTGTGTCTGGCCGGTGGTGTAGCGCTCAACTGCGTGGCCAATGGCAAGCTGCTGCGCGCCAACATCTTCGAGAACATCTGGATTCAACCGGCGGCAGGCGACGCCGGTGGTGCCGTCGGTGCGGCGTTGGGCGCTTACTACATGGTGCATGGCAAAACCCGCCAGCTAACGCCGGGAAAAGATGCCATGCAAGGCGCCTATCTCGGTCCAAGCTATGCACAGGATGAGATTGAACAACGCCTGCACGATGCCGGCGCCATCTTTACCACGCTTGCCGATGTCGACATCATCGAGGCTGCGGCACAGGCGCTGGCGCAAGGCAAGGCGTTGGGCTGGCATCAGGGCCGCATGGAATTTGGCCCGCGCTCCTTGGGCGGCCGCTCGATTCTGGGCGACCCGCGCTCTCCTGATATGCAAAAGTTGCTCAACCTGAAGGTGAAATACCGCGAATCGTTCCGCCCCTTTGCGCCTAGCGTCTTGCGCGAAGACCTTGCGGCCTGGTTCGATATCGATTGCGACAGTCCTTACATGCTCATGGTGGCCGACGTCCATGCCGACAAACGCATTCCCATGTCGCATGAACAGCAAGCGCTGTTTGGCATCGAAAAACTCAATGTGCCGCGCTCGAAAATTCCGGCCGTCACCCACGTTGACTATTCGGCCCGCATCCAGACCGTGCATGTCGAAACCAACCCACGCTACCATGCCCTGATCAAACGCTTCAAGGAATTGACTGCTTGCCCCGTCGTGGTCAATACCTCCTTCAATGTGCGCGGCGAACCTATCGTCGCGACACCCGAGGACGCCTTCCGCTGTTTCATGGGATGCGAGATCGAGATGTTGGTGGTCGGCAATTGCCTGCTGCACAAAGAGCAACAGAATGCCGCACTCAAACAGAGCTACGAAGGCACTTACGAACTGGATTGACGATGAAGAACAACAATTGGGGAAAATGGATGGCCAGTGCAGCACTGGCAGCCGCCGTGGTGCTGGGCGTATTATGCTGGCGCGAGAAAAATGTCGGCCTGATGCTGTGGACGATGGGCCTGAGCGCCCTGGCCTTCACAATTGCGGTGCCGCGCGGCAGAAATACGTTTTTGTTCATCACCTCGCTCAGTCTTTCATTGGCGATTGCGGAAACCGTGCTGGCGTTGCATAACCCGGTTCATTCCCAAACCCATTTCGACCCCAGCAGCGGCTTCGTCAATAACTACTGGTATTACAGCGACATCGGCGGCCAGCCAAGACCGGGCGTGCATACCGCGCGTTCGCTCGATGAGCAGGACCATGTCGTCTATGACGTCACTTATTCGATCGGCAGCGATGGCTTTCGCATCACTCCCGGCGCGCCCGCTACCGTGGGAAAGAAACAGATTCACATCAATTTCTTCGGTTGTTCTTTCACCTTCGGCGAAGGACTGCAAGACCGGCAGACGCTGCCCTACTTCGCCCAGGCTGAGGGGCATGATATTACTGTCAAGAATTATGGCGTGAGCGGCTACGGTGTGCATCAAGCACTGGCGATCATGCAAAGCGATCGCCATCCCGCGGGCGACGTCAACTTCTTGCTGACCGCGCCCTGGCATGCTGATCGCTCCGCTTGTATTCCCAGCTATGCGGTCGGTTCACCGCGTTATCGGCTGGACCAGCAAGGTCAACTGTTACGCGCAGGATTTTGCGGCGGCAATGCCATCACCAAACGCTCTGCCATTGTCAGCTCGCTCAAGACCTTGATGCATTACGGCGGCAGTCAGGATCAACAAATTGCCCTGTATCTGGCCATCATCAAACAAATGGCCGTGCTCTCCAAAGAACGCGACCAGACTTTTGTCATCGGTTTCATAAAGGCCGATCAAGACTTCTTTGAAGGCAGTTGGTCCAACGACAAGATCGTCGCGGCATTGCGTCAGGATGGCATCACCGTTATCGACATGACCTTGGCTGCCACCAGCGAGCAGACCCAGATGAGCTACTTCCTCAGTGCGCTGGACAAGCATCCCTCCATGCTGGCCAACAAGACGCGCGCCGAACTTCTGCTGCAATATCTGCAAACCGAGGCGCAGTCCGGTAAAAAATAATTACCTCTGGCGGGAATAAGCCTGCCGGTCGTTCGTCTTACTGTGTATAAACGAATCGACCGGAGCTGATTGCAGCCTTGCCATGAGTAAAGACATTACCGACGACGACTTACGTGCACTGCTGCCGCGCCTGCGGCGCTTCGCTTTGTCGCTCACGCGCCATGAAAACAGCGCCGACGATCTGGTCCAGTCCTGCCTCGAACGCGCCTTGTCACGCAGCAGCCGACGTCAGCAGGAGGGCGACTTACGCGCTTGGCTGTTTCAGATCATGTATCGCCAGTTTCTCGACGGCCAGCGCCGTGCCAAGCGTTATGCGGGCTTGCTGTCGCTGTTCGGGCGTAGCGAAGAAGAACTGGCACCCTCGGCCGAAGCCGTTGCCATGTCGCGTGCGGCGTTGCAGGATTTCAGCAAACTGCCTGACGAGCAGCGCGCCTTGCTGCTGCTGATCTCGGTCGAAGGCCTGAGCTATCAGGAAGCGGCCAGCACCATGGGCATTCCCATCGGCACCGTGATGTCGCGTCTTTCCCGTTCTCGCAAAGCGCTACGCGCACTCAATGACGGCCAGCCTGACACTCCTAGCTTACGGATTCTGAAATGAACACCTTCTCTCCTAGCGAACACGATCTGCATGCCTACGTCGATGGTCAGCTGAATCAGGCCGCATGCAGCAACATGGAACTGTATCTGGACAGCCACCCGGAGGCAGCACGCGAAGTGGAACAACTACGCCTGCAAGCACAGCAACTGCGCACAGCGCTGGAGGCCTTGCCTGCCACGGCACTGCCACCGCGTCTGGATCCCTGGCGAATCCGGGCTGAACTGCGTGCTCGTAGGCAACGTCACATGGCAATAGCCGCATCACTGGTATTGACCCTGAGTCTAGGGACCTTGGGCGGCTGGCAACTGCGTGACATGTCCATACGCAAGACGTATCTACCGATGGCAGATGCCACGCAGGCCTATCGCCTGTTTGCATCTGCCGATATGGCCCAGAAAGTCGATCTGAAAACCAGCGCCCCCGCTGAACTGCAAAGCTGGCTCAACCAGCATTTTGTTCAGGCCGCGCCGCTGCCGGACTTCAGCGCTTACGGTTTCAAACCGATGGGTGCACGCCTGATGGCCAGCGACAAAGGCGCCGCGGCAATGGTGCTGTATCAGAATGAGCAGGGCCAGGCCATTGTGTATTACGTACGGCCACCTGGCGAGCTATTGAACTTCGGTGCCGGCAATCGTCAGGACGGCAATCTACTGACCCAGTACTGGCGTCAGGGACGCTACTTCTATGCAGTGGTCAGTCGCGCCGATACCGCGGCAGCGCTACCGGTGCAAAGAGCGATTGAGCCCAACCGGCCACAATCTTAATTTTCCGTCTTAAAAAAAATACCGCTGAGTGCAGCGGTTGGCATCGTGCGCCCAGCGTTTGCGCTGTTTGCATACGCTAATCAGCCTGCTGTTCATTACCACCATCTTTACCAAGGAAAAACCATCATGCGCAACAAAACTGCATTACTGAAATCGACCCTCGCCGGCATCGGCGCCGTGCTTCTGACGCACAGCGCATTGGCTGCGGACAACACGCCAACGACTGCGATCAAGAACGTGGTACTGGTGCATGGCGCCTATGCCGACGGTTCATGCTGGTCGGAAGTGATCGCTCGACTGCAAAAGGCAGGTCTGCATGTGACCAGCGTACAAAATCCGCTGACTTCGCTAACCGATGACGTCGAAGCGACGCGCCGCATCCTGGCCCTGCAGGACGGTCCGACCATACTGGTGGGGCACTCATGGGCAGGCACAGTCATCAGTGAAGCCGGCACCGATCCCAAGGTAGCTGGTCTGGTCTATATCACAGCACGTGCACCGGATGCCGGTGAAGACTATGGCGCACTGGCCGGAAAATTCCCGACACCGCCGGCCAGCGCCGGCTTGATCAAGTCGGGAGGCTTCGCCCAGTTGAGCGAGGAGGCTTTCCTGCATGACTTCGCCGGCGACATTGATCCGATCAAAGCCAAGGTCATGTACGCAGAACAGGGCCGCATCTCCGATACGCTGTTTTCTGCCCGCACCACGCAGGCGGCATGGCGCAGTAAGCCTAGCTGGTATGCCATCTCGACCAATGATCGCACCACCTCGCCGCAGCTGGAGCATTTCCTGGCGCAGCGCATGCATGCCAAGACCATCGAAGTGGCCTCCAGCCACCTGTCGATGCTGTCGCACCCTGATGAAATCGCCAATCTGATTCTGGATGCCACTGCTCAGGCGCATTAATGCACCATGAGGGCTTAACAGAATGACGATGGCAAGGAGACGCAACACCACAAGCGGTATTTTGTTAGGCCCTCTACATCACCAATGGATCAAAACTCTTGACCAGATCATCGAGGCGCTTGATCTGCGTCATGAGTGCTTCCAATTTGTCCAGCGGTAGCGCACTCGGTCCGTCGCACTTTGCCTGTGACGGATCAGGATGCGCTTCGATAAACAAACCCGCCAGGCCCAACGCCATACCGGCACGCGCTAACTCCAGCAATTGTTCGCGCCGTCCGCCCGATGCCAATGCGCCGGGTTCGCGCTGTTGCAGTGAGTGCGTCACATCAAAGATCACCGGCGCATCATTGGTGACCTTGCGCATGACACCGAACCCCAACATATCGACCACTAAATTGTCATAACCGAAACAGCTGCCGCGATCGCACAAAATCAGATTGTGGTTACCCGCTTCATGGAATTTATCGACGATATTCTTGACTTGGGAAGGGCTCAGAAACTGCGGCTTTTTGATATTGATGATTTTGCCGGTCTGCGCCAGCGCCACCACCAGATCGGTTTGTCGCGCCAGAAACGCCGGTAGTTGCAGCACATCGGCAACTGCCGCCACGACTGCCGCTTGTGCCGGTTCATGCACATCGGTCAAGACCGGCACCTCGAACTCCTTGCGCACATCCTCCAGAATCCGAAGGCCTTCGTCGACACCGGGGCCGCGGTAGGAATGAATGGAAGAACGGTTGGCCTTGTCAAAACTGCCCTTGAAGACATAAGGGATATCCAGCTTCTCAGCCACGCGCACAAACTCTGCGGCGGTACGAAACGCTAAATCTTTGCTCTCCAGAACATTGACTCCGCCAAATAAAACGAACGGTGCCGTGTTGCTCACACGGATACTTGAATTAATAAAAACCGTCTGCATTGCCTTATCTCCTTGCATTGTGAGTGAGAACAATAGTGCGCCGTCTCAGTTGGGCTTCCATCGTGCGCAGGATTATAGCGCCGGATTCAAATCAAACAGAAGCCATCGCGCGCTGCCGACGATATTGGGCTGTTCACAAATGAGGAGAATATCTGGTAAGGTCCTCAGACTTATTTCCATTTTTATCTGCCCGCTCTGCAATGTCCCCTTTAAACTTAGAAAAAATTGCCAACGCCTTACCGCTTGCCTGGAAATCCACCCTACTTGGCGAGGTCGGTCCGGCACACATCAAAGTGCTCAGAATGGATGACATGTCCTATGCGCAAGAAGTCCACGACTATAACGAAGGACTGCTGGTCGTCAGTGGCTGCATGATGCTGGAAGTAGGCGGAGAACGCGTCGAGGTCAATGCCGGCGAACTGTATATCGCCCAAGCACAGATTGCCCACGCAGTACTGCCGGGCAGCCATGGCTGCCTGGTGATCATTGATGTGTAAGACAACGCCCCCTATCGAGGACAATTCATGAGCAAGCTCTTTGCATCGCGCATCAACCTTCTACCGCTGTTACACCTTGCTGTCGCCGTCGGCATCATCGCGCCAACCGCTGCGGCAAGTGCCGCTGAAATATTGCTATGGAGCGCCGGCGCAGCGCAAAATCCCGTCTCGCAACTGGTGCAGGCTTATCAGCAAAGTTCCGGCAATACCGTCAAGGCAGAATACGCCCCGGTAGGCGTGTTGATGCAACGACTGGCCGCCGGCGGCAAACCAGATGTGCTCATCGTCACGCAGGATGTGATGGGCGAAGTTGAGCACAATGGCTGGGCCGTGGCGGCGTCAACCACGGCGCTGGGCAGCGTCGGCGTCGGCGTGGCGGTCAAGGAAGGCGCGCCGCTGCCGGATATTTCCACACCAGAAGCACTGCGCGCCAGCTTGCTCAAGGCCAAGAGCATCACCTATATCGATCCCAACAACGGCACCAGCGGCAAGCACTTTGCTGCGGTGTTGCAGCAATTGGGCATTGCCGATCAGGTCAGAAGCAAGACCACGCTGGGTAAAGTCGGCTTCGTAGTCGAGCCGGTGGCGCGTGGTGAAATCGAACTGGGCATCCAGCAAATCACCGAAATCCTGCCCGTCAAAGGTGTCACTTTGGTCGGTCCTCTACCCGCTTCACTGCAAAAGATCACGACCTATGCCGTGACCATGGGTAGTGCTGCAAGCGATAGCGCAGCCGCCGCCACATTGATCCGCTATCTGAAACAAGACAGCGCCGTCGCCGTTTTCAAGGCCAAGGGGTTTTCGGTTCCTTGAGCGCCGTTGCAGCAGATGGTCGCCACCATCCATTATCAAAGTAACATCAGGAATTACCCGATGGATGCTCTCTTTTCTGGCGCATATGATGTACTTAGAACGCATCCAAAGGAGATCATCATGCAACACGCTATCAATTTGACCAGTGTCAGCTTCGTTTTGCTCGATGTGCTGCTGGTGTGGGGATGCTGGGCAGCCGATAAACACTTGCGCGTCGAAGCCCGCAACGATAAATAAAACCTGCCAAGGTCAGCCCGGTGATAACACCATCTCGGGTTTTCGCTCCAGGTGTTGCACCAGGCGCTGTGCAGCCGCCGGCAAGGCCTCGAACTCCCTGAAACAGATAGAAAACTCACGCTGTGCCCAGGCGTCGGTGAGCGGGATCATCTTTACCTGCGCTGCCGAGGCATAGAGCGTACTGATTTCGGCAGGGATCACGCCGACGGCGAGCTTGGCGGCGACCACCCGAAATGCGGCATCAAAATTCGACACCAACACCCGATAGCGCACCGACCTGCCCGCCTGGGCAGCGGCGCGCTGCAACATGACCACCACAGCACTGTCCGGGCGCATGCCGACATGCTCATAGTCGAGCGTGTCTTCATAGCGCAACTGGCTGTGCTGCGCCAACGGATGATCCTGATGCACCGCCAACGCCAGCCGGTCCTTGCGATACGGCCGCTGCTGCAACTCACCCAGATCGGTATGGTTCCAGCACACGCCAATGGCCGAGCTGCCTTCACGCATGCGGCGCAGCAATTCACTGGTGACGCACTCTTCAATATCGACCTTGATTTCCCGATTGCGCGGCTCGCGCATGAAGGCCGCAATGTCTTCCAGCAAGGATTCGGCGATCGCCGATGGACTTGCCAAAATCCGCACATTGCCTTTAATACCGCCGGCAAAGGCGGTGATGTCGTTTTCAATCCTCTCGGCGGCAAACAGCATGGTGCGCGCATGTTCAACCAAGGCCAAGCCGGCCGCCGTGGCTTGTACACCGCGCCGGGTACGGATCAGCAAGGCTACGCCGAGATTGGCTTCGAGCAAGGCAATGCGCTTGCTGATGGCCGACGGCGCAATGTGCGACTGCTCGGCCACACGTGCCATGTTTTGCTGCTCGCAAACGGCAACCAGCAAACGTAAGGTGGTCAAGTCCAGGTCACGCATCAATAAAGCCTTATTAGAATTTCCAAACCGGAATGGCTAGCATGCCAATATACCGCTTGCCAGCCAAAACGAGAAGTCTAAAATCTGCCCACATGTTCCGTGTCGCTGCCCTATACAGCAACGATGGTGGTGACTAAAAAAAGATCGGCAGCAGCCGCAAACACTTGCCACAGGCAGGTACAGGAGACCAATAATGCAACCCAACTCGGCGGCTTTGCCGTTCAATATTGCGCGGCCCAGCAGCGCTACTGTCGGCTCGGCGGCCGACATCACCGCCCGCATGGACCGTTTGCCGGTAACCCGCAGCGCATGGCTGCTGGTGTTGTTGATTTCACTGGGCGGTTTCTTTGAAATCTATGATCTGGTCTTCACCGGCTATATCGCTCCGGGCATGGTCAAGAGCGCTCTGCTGAGCACCACCACAGCACATTTTTTCGGTACCCAAGGCATGGGCGCCTTCATTGCGGCGACCTTCGCCGGTTTGTTCATCGGCACCTTTTTTCTCGGTTTCTTGCCGGACCGCTATGGCCGCCGCATGATCTTTACCGTGTCGCTGCTCTGGTATTCGCTGGGCTCGCTCATCATGGCCTGCCAGACCAGCTCTGAGGGGCTGCTGCTGTGGCGCTTTCTGACCGGCATTGGCGTCGGTATCGAAATCGTCACCATCGACAGCTACATTACCGAAATCGTCCCGCAACATATGCGCGGGCGCGCCATGTCACTCAATCAGGCAGTCATGTTCATGGCCGCACCGATTGCCGCGATTCTGTCGTATTGGCTGGTGCCGCTGACGCCTTTCGGCATCGATGGCTGGCGCTGGGTGGTGTTCATCGGCGCCGCTGGTGCCGTACTGGTCTGGTTCATCCGCCGTGCTGTACCGGAAAGCCCGCGCTGGCTGGCGCAAAAGGGCCGGTTTGCCGAAGCCGAAGCGGCCATGCAACGCATCGAGGCCGGTGCCCTCGCCGATGTCGGTGCGCCACTGCCGCCCCCCTTGCCAAGCATCACCGAAGCGCCACAGGCGGCGGCATCCTTCAATGAATTGTGGCAACCGCCTTACCGCTCGCGCTTCATCATGCTGCTGGTATTCAATTTTTTCCAGGCGATTGCGTTTTACGGTTTCGCCAACTGGGTGCCCACACTGCTCATTGCCCAAGGCATCACCGTCACCAAGAGTCTGCTGTATTCCTTCATCATCGCTTTCGCCAGCCCGCTCGGTCCTTTGCTGGTGTTGCTGGTGGCTGACAAATTCCAGCGTAAGTGGCTCATCGTCGGCGCCGCCGGCGCGGTGATCGTCTTTGGCATTGCCTTCGCGCACATCAAGCAGGCCTTGCCACTGACACTGTTGGGCATCTTGATCAGCCTGGCCGGTTCGATGATGTCGGTCAATTACCACGCCTACCAGAGCGAACTGTTTCCAACCCGCATCCGTTGCCGTGCGGTCGGCATCGTGTATTCCTCCAGTCGTATCGGCGCCATGCTGTCGGGTTTCCTGATTGCCTTCTTTTTGCGTGATTTTGGCGTAGTCGGCGTCTTTGCCGGCATTACCGGCGCCATGCTGATGGTGATGCTGTCAATCGGCCTCTTTGGTCCCAAGACCAATGGTCTGCGCCTGGAAGAACTGTCTCAATAAACCAGAAAGAACTCATGACTGATTCAGACAATCTCGTCATCGTCCAGGAGGTCGGCTTGCGCGATGGCTTGCAAAGCATCCCGCAGATCATGTCTACCGATGATAAAAAGCGCTGGATCGATGCCGCTTATGCGGCTGGCGTGCGCTACCTGGAAGCGGCCTCGTTTGTCCCGGCGCGGCTGTTACCGCAAATGGCCGATGCCGAACAGGTTATTGCCCACGCCATGACGTATCCGCAACTGACCGTGACAGCATTGGTGCCTAATCTGAAAGGGGCGGAAAAAGCCATCGCTGCCGGCGTCCATCGCATCGTCGCGCCGATTTCGGTAAGCGCTGCGCATAGTCTGGCCAATGTGCGCAAGACAACGCTGGAGATGGTTGAGGAGTTTGCCCGCATCCGCGCCTTGATTGACAGTGCAGACCACCAGCCGCGCCTGATCGCTGGTCTGTCCACGGTATTTGGCTGCACCCTGCAAGGCCGGGTGCCGCTGAGCGATATCGAGGACATCGTGCGCCGCGTGCTCGACGCCGGCTGCGACCTGCTGGCGCTGGCCGACACCACCGGTCATGCCACCCCCGGTCAGGTTGCCAGGGTCTTGCAAGCCTTGCGACCGCTGGCTGGCGCAAGGCTTGCGATTGCCCACTTTCACGATACCCGCGGCATGGCGCTGGCCAACACACTCATTGCGCTCGAACATGGTATCCGCGAGTTTGATGCCACTTTGGGCGGTCTGGGCGGCTGTCCGCATGCGCCTGGTGCGTCCGGCAACGTCGCCACTGAAGATCTGGTGTTCATGCTCGACAGCCTGGCTTACCGCAGCGGCATCAATGTCGAAAAATTGCTGGCAGCACGCCACCTGCTGCAACACAGTCTGCCCGGCGTCACGCTTTACGGCACCCTGGCGCGCGCCGGCCTGCCGCATGGCTACACCGCTCCCTATCCTTATCCTGAAGAGGTCGCAGCATGAACAGCAGCACCAACACGCCAACTGATCTGCCACTGACGGGCATACGTGTGATCGAAATATCGCATATGGTGATGGGGCCGACCTGCGGCATGATCCTGGGCGACCTCGGCGCCGACGTCATCAAGGTAGAACCGCCACGTGGCGACGGCACGCGCCGCCTGCTCGGTACCGGTGCCGGTTTTTTTCGCACCTTCAATCGCAACAAGAAGAGCGTCACGCTGGACATGGACAGCCCGGCCGGACTCGCAGCCTTGCATAAGCTGGTCGACAGCGCCGATGTCTTCATCGAAAACTTCAAACCGGGCCGCATGAAGGATCTCGGCATCGATTACGACGCCGTGCGGGCGCGTAATCCCAAGATCATCTACGTCTCGCACAAAGGCTTTCTGCAAGGCCCTTATGAAAAGCGCCTGGCACTCGATGAAGTGGTGCAGATGATGGCCGGTCTGGCTTACATGACCGGGCCGGTCGGTCGGCCCTTGCGCGCCGGCAGTTCGGTCAACGACATCATGGGCGGCATGTTCGGCGCCATTGGCGTGCTCGCAGCCCTGTTCGAACGCAAGCACAGTGGCAAGGGCAAGGAAATCCAGAGTGCCCTGTTTGAAAACTGCGTACTGCTGTCGGCCCAGCATATGCAGCAATTTGCCGTCACCGGTGTGGCGGCCGCACCCATGCCGTCGCGCATCAGTGCCTGGGCGGTGTATGACGTCTTCGAACTGGCCGCCGGCGAACAGATGTTCATCGCCGCCACCGGCGACGCGCAGTGGCGCGCCTTGTGCGAACTCATTGCGCGCCCCGACCTGCTGGCCGATGCGCGCCTGCAAACCAATAACGAGCGTGTCCTCTTGCGCGAATGGTTGCTGCAAACCCTGCGCAGCACCTTGATCGGTCTTGATGGTGCAGCACTGGCGCCACAGCTGGAGCAGCGCGGCATCCCGTTTGCACCGATTTGCAAGCCGGAAGAGCTGTTCGACGATCCGCATCTCAAAGCCAGCGGCGGCATGGCCAAACTGCGCCTGGAAGATGGCTCGCAAACAGATATGCCCTTGCTACCGATTTCACTCGACGGTCAGCGCCTGCAACCGCGTCGCGCCATTGCCAGGATCGGCGAGCATACTCAGGAAGTGATGCGGGAACTGGGCTATAGCGATGTCCAGATTGCAGGCTTTTCAGCAACGCCACAAAACGTTTGACGCGACGCTGTGAGACGCCACGCAGACTACAAAAAATCTGCAGTAGCGTCTAGACTGAAGTTATTCCCTCTTTTCCAAGGAAAAATGCCATGCCTGATCTTTTTGATAATCCCATGGGCTTGATGGGATTCGAGTTTGTCGAATTTGCTTCACCGCTTCCCGGTCTGCTGGAACAGGTCTTTGCCACCATGGGATTTGCCAAGGTGGCACAGCACCGCTCCAAGCAGGTCACCTTGTATCGCCAAGGGGATATCAATTTCATCATCAATCATGAACCGCACAGCGCCGCCTCTTACTTTGCCGCCGAACATGGCCCCTGCGCCTGCGGCATGGCGTTCCGTGTCAAGGATGCCCATAAGGCGTATGCACGGGCACTGGAACTGGGCGCCCAACCGGTCGAAATTCCAACCGGCCCGATGGAGCTGCGCCTGCCGGCCATCAAAGGTATCGGCGGCGCGCCGCTGTATCTGATCGACCGCTTCGGCGAAGGCAAGTCGATCTATGACATCGACTTTGAATTCATCGATGGCGTCGAGCGCAATCCGCCTGGCGCCGGTCTCAAGGTGATCGACCATCTGACCCATAATGTGTATCGCGGCCGCATGGCGCACTGGGCCGCATTCTATGAGCGGCTCTTCAATTTTCGCGAGATCCGCTACTTCGATATCAAAGGGGAATATACCGGCCTGACCTCGCGCGCGATGTCGGCGCCGGATGGCATGATCCGTATTCCGCTCAATGAAGAGTCCTCCAAGGGCTCAGGCCAGATTGAAGAATTTCTGATGCAATTCAACGGCGAAGGCATTCAGCATATCGCTCTGCTCACCGACGATCTGCTCCAGACCTGGGACCTGTTGCATCACAGCGGCGTGCCGTTCATGACGGCGCCGCCCAAGACTTACTACGAGATGCTGGAAGGACGCCTGCCGCAACATGGCGAACCGACCGCGCAATTGCAGTCGCGCGGCATCCTGCTCGACGGCGTGAGTGGCGACGGCAGTCGTCGTCTGTTGCTGCAGATCTTTGCCAAACCGCAACTGGGCCCGGTGTTCTTTGAATTCATCCAGCGCAAGGGAGATGATGGTTTCGGCGAGGGCAACTTCAAGGCCTTGTTCGAATCGATCGAACGCGACCAGATCAGCCGCGGCGTATTGCAGGCCAGCTAAACCTATTCACCCCTCCTGCGCTTCCTGCGCAACATGCGCCGGTAACTCCTGCCATCAGGATTGCCGGCCGCATCACAAGCACAAAGGCATTGCCAATGTGCCGTCCGGCAAGATCATCAATATCACGCTAAATCAGCATTTCCGGCTCAAGAAAATCTCAGCCTGATCCGTTAATAAATCAGACGGCACTTGAGAAGTTCGTGATGCAGGTGCTTGTCGGCAGGGTCTGGAAAATCGTTAACTTATAAATAACAAATAAATCAATTTTATTGATTTGTGTTGCATTTTCACAGTTATTTATTATAATTGTGTTATACGAGAAGGGGATTAGCAAAGGGAGAGATTGCTGCTGTTTGCGCCGTTACCGACAGACCCGCAATCCATATTCAAGAAATCAGCTGGATGGAGGCCGAAAGTGAATTTCCATGAACAAGCGATGCGTCATTCAAGCGCCTGCTTAGCCTTGCTCAATGAGGGCAGGCTCAAAGAGGTATTACGTTATTGCTCATTACAGCACGTTGAGCCGCCGCAATGCATGGCCGCGGCTGTGCAGGCGCATCAGGAACAGGATTTCTGCGCCCATAGCGAGCAACTGTGCGATTACGGTTGGTGGCTCAAGCGCCTGAGAATTCTAGCCAAGCGCGATGCCGAAAAGCAAAGATTTAAATTCCAATTCCAAGCGGCGCATATCTAGTTCCGCTCCTCAGTATCTGTCACGCCGGTGACCTTGAACGTTCCGAGCAGCCGCCTGACTGCCCGGAACATCTTTCATGCAGCAATACGCTTGCGACACTGCTTGAGCAGCAATGAAATGCCAAAACAAATCACAAAGTAGACCGCACCTGCCAGCAACAACAGTTCGATAATGCGGCCATCGCGTTCACCGATGTTATAAGCGCGTCCGAAAAAATCCGCCAACGCACTGACATACACCAACGAGGTGTCCTGAAACAGCACAATGGCTTGCGTGAGCAGCAGTGGAATCATGTTGCGAAAGGCTTGCGGCAAAATGATCAAGTGCATTGCCTGCAGAAAATTCAAGCCCAATGCACTAGCCGCACTGAATTGGCCGCGCGCCACGCTATTGATGCCGGCGCGAATGATCTCGGCATAGTAAGCCGCCTCGAACAAGGAAAAAGCAACCAGGGCGGAGATCATGCGCAAATCGGTCGTGCCTGACAAATTGAACAGACTCTGCAGCAACTGCGGCACAATCAGGAAGAACCACAGCAACACCATCACCAGCGGCACGGATCGGAACAGATTGACATAGCCCATGGCAAACCACTGCAGCAGCTTGAGGTGCGATAGCCGCATCATCGCCAGCAGTGTGCCCCAGAGAATGCCGAAGACAATCGCCACCACGGTAATTTTGAGAGAGATGAACATGCCGTCGGCCAACACATGCAGTGCCGCCGGGGTGATTACATTGAAATCAAATTGATAACGCATGCTTACTCACCTTTTGCCGGCCAGACCTGGCAAGCTGGTCTTGTGTTCCAGCCAGCGCATCAGCCCCATGACCGTCAAATTGATCAGCATATAGGCCACCGTGACGGCAATAAATGCTTCATAGGGTTGCGCGGTGTAATCGACCAGTTGACGGCCCTGCGCGGCCAACTCCAGCAAGCCGATGGTAGAAGCGACAGCAGAATTTTTGAAAATATTCAAAAACTCCGAAGTCAACGGCGGCAGCACGGTGCGAAACGACATCGGCAAAAGAATGAAGCGATAGGTCTGCGCCAACGTGAAGCCCATGGCCAAACCGGCATTTTTTTGCCCGCGCGGCAACGCATCGATGCCGGAGCGAACTTGCTCGCACACACGCGCAGCGGTAAACATGCCCAGACAGAGTGTGGCGATCACAAACTGTTGCGTCATCGGATTCAAGGCCTTGATGGCATCGCCGAAAGGCAGAATTTCCGGCATGGCGAAATACCAGATGAAGATCTGCACCAGCAACGGTACATTGCGAAACAACTCAACGTAGGTGGCCGCGCCCAAACGCAACCATCTGTTGGGTAAAGTACGGCAGACGCCGAGCACGCTGCCCCACGCCAATGCCAGGACCCAGGATGCCAACCCGAGCGCCACCGTCACGCCCAGCCCGGAGAACAACCAATCAAGATAACTGGCGTTATCACCGGCCGATTGCAAAAAGACATTCCAATGCCATTGGTATTGCATCATGGCGCAGGCCCAGGCTGTGGCTCGACAAAGGGCAACTCAGTCTGCCCTTGGGCACGCATGTCGAACACGTTCAAGGTCATCGCAACCAGTGCGTAATAACCCAGCAAGCCCACCAGATTGACCAGCACCGGCAGACCGAATTGCTGACAGCAGGCGGCATAGGTGGCGTCCGACACGCGCTTGTCGCGATACAGCTCGATCGCAAACAGCCAGATCAGGTGATCGCCCTGCTCCGCAAAAACCGGTATCTGCCGCAAACGGATCTGCTCTGCCTGTGCCGCCGGCACACCAGCGGCCAGCGCAATGGGCAGATGGATATGCCACTCCGCTTGCGATTGCCACTGCGCCGCCGTGACCAGAATGGCCAGTTCGGAATGGCGCAAGGACAAGCCGGTATCGTAACGGCAATAGGCCCCCAGGCGTTGCGCCAGCTCACCCAGTTGCGGACTATGCAACCAGGCCGCAAAGGGGCCGTTCAGATTTTTTCTCGGACCGTTCAAAATAGCGTCCAGCATGGCTTGCTGCTGGGCATCCATCTGTTCTCGGGGCAAGGCTGGCAAGCGCGTGTTGTGTTCCATATCCACTCCTTGGCGGCAGATCGCCATCAATCCATCGGCTTGTCAGACGGCATTGCGTAGACCTTGGCCAGCGTGTCCGACATGGGGAAATTGAAATTGATATTTTTAGGTGGAATCGGCGCACCAAACCATTTGGTATAGATTTTTTTGATTTCGCCGCTTTTCATCAAGCCGCTCAAGGTCTCATCCACCAGTTGCTTGAACTGCGGATCATCCTTGCGCATCATGAAGCCATAGGGTTCGGCGCCGAACGGCGTGCCGACCAGAGCCCAATCACCCGGCTGTTGCGCGGTGGTGCGCACTCCGGCCAGCAAGACATCATCCATGACATAGGCGGCCACCCGGCCAGACTGCAGAATCAGGAATGCTTCGCCATAGTCCTTGGCGCTTTGAATTTGCATGTTCATCTTGCGGTGTTCATTCAGATTGCGCAGCAACTGTTCCGAGGTCGTGCCGGCATTGGTCACAACAGACTTACCTGCCAGATCAGAAAAATCCTTGATACCACTATCCTTGCGCGTCAGGATACGACTACTGGCGACAAAAAAATTGGTGCCGAAGGAAACCTGTTGCCAGCGGTTTTTTAGATTGCTGGTCACGCCGCACTCCAGGTCGACGGTACCGTTCTGTACCAGCGGCGTCCGATTTTGCGAAGTCACCGGAATCAGGCGCACCGCCAGTTGCGGCAGGTTCAGGCGGGCTTTGACCTTATCGATGATTTTCTGGCAAAGATCTTGCGAAAAGCCGATCGGATTTTGATTCTCGTCATAGTAGGAAAAGGGAATCGAACTGGTGCGGTGACCAATCGCAATCACGTTGGCACTCTTGATTTTTTGCAAGGTCGGGCCCAGCGCATCCTCTGCCGCCAGGGTCCCGGCAGCGTACAACAGGCTTGCAACACAGAAAAATGCTCGGGTGAAATGACGATTCATAATTGCCTCTCGGAGAATGTAAAAAGTAACGGCTGTTATTGGTTCTTGAATGTCTGGGTCGCGGCGGTGATGGCCGCGACCAAACGACCGACGATCTCATCGATATCGGCCGCCGTGCAGATGAAAGGCGGCGCCAACAGAATATGATCGCCCGACTTGCCATCGATGGTCCCGCCCATGGGATAGACCAGCAAGCCGCGAGACATTGCTTCTGCCTTGACCTTGGCATGGGTGCGCAACACTGGATCAATGGCCGCCTTGGTGTCACGCTCGGCAACCAGTTCAACGCCCACGAACAAACCGCGTCCGCGCACATCGCCGACATGCGGATGCTCTGCCAATGCCTGACGCAGCGCAGCGCGCAACTGTTCACCGCGTGCCAGTACATTGCTCAGCAGGTCCTCGTCCTGAATCGTCTGCTGCACCGCCAATGCAGCAGCACAAGCGGTGGCATGGCCGATATAGGTATGACCGTGCTGGAAGAACCCTGAACCGGCTGTGATCGCTGCATAAATCCGGTCCGTGCACAACATCGCACCGATGGCTTGATACCCGGCGCCCAGACCTTTGGCGATCAACACGATATCGGGCACGATGCCATCTTCTTCGCAGGCAAACAGGTAGCCGGTGCGACCCATGCCGGACATGACTTCATCGAGTATCAGCAACACGCCATATTTGTCACAGATGGCGCGGATTTTGCGGAAATAATCGGCCACCGGCGGCACCGCACCGGCAGTGGCTCCAACCACCGTCTCGGCAACGAAAGCGGCGACCTTGTCCGCACCGAGTTCCAGAATCTTTTGCTCCAGCTCATCGGCCAGCCGCTGTACATATTGCTGATCAGTCTCGCCATGCAATTGATCGCGGTAGGCATAGCAAGGCGCGACATGATGCGCCTGAATCAGCAACGGCAAAAATGCCTCACGCCGCCAGGCATTGCCACCGATGGCCAGGGCTCCCAGCGTATTGCCGTGATAGCTTTGCCGACGGGCGATAAACAATTGGCGCTGCGACTGGCCGGTTTCGACGAAATACTGGCGCGCCAGTTTCAAGCCCGCCTCGACTGCCTCAGAACCACCCGACAAAAAATAGACGTGATTAAGTGTGCCGGGCGCAGCGGCGGTCAGCAGTTCGGCCAACTCTTCGGCCGGCGCCGTCGTAAAAAACGCGGTGTGCGCATAGGCCAGTTGCTCGACTTGCTGCTTGATGGCGGCGATCACACGCGCATGCCCATGCCCCAGGCAAGAAACTGCAGCGCCGCCGCAGGCATCGATGTAACGCCGCCCTTGGCTATCGATTAAAACAATACCCTCGCCACCCACAGCTACAGGCAGGTTTTGCTTGGGATTGCGATGAAATATCTTGGTCATGAAAACAATTCCTTAGATTTACGCGCAACATATGTTGCAAATAAAGCGTTTTACGGAATATAAATGACGACGGAATTTAATGCAACATATGTTGCATATATATTTAATATTGATATATTTGATGCAACACAGCATGCTCTACGGCATCTGTGCGCGGGCACTTCTGGAAGCTGAAGAGATAAGAAAAACGCCAGCAAAAGCTGGCGTTTCATGTCATTGAATCAAACCGCAACGCACTGCTAGCGCATATAGGCACCCGTGCGATGCAAGTCATGCTCGGCGATTTCCAGGCGTTTAACAGCCTTGTCATCATCGATGGAAATCACCAGCTCAATCAGACTTTCTGCAACAGCTGTTGCAGCGGCCATGGAAGGGAAAAATGACGGACTCTCGTGAGAAAACAGAATTGTATGATCGGCTCTCAACGCAATCGGTGCAACAGCGCTGTCAGTGAGTGCAATCAATTTGGCCCCGGCTTCTTTGGCAGCATCTGCCACGCGCAAGGCTTCGCTGGAATACGGCGCGAAGCTGACCACCACCACGGCGTCATAGCTGGAAAATGCGCGCAACTCTTGCTCCAGCGCACCGGCACCGCCCTCAACCAAGCTCACCGAAGTGCGAAACAAACGGTACAGATAGTGCAGCAAAAAGGCGGTCGAAAATGCTGCCCTGAAACCGGCCACATGGACATGTCTGGCCTTGACCATGGTGCGCGCCGCGCCCAGCAACTGGTCGGCGCTTTTGGGTTCGGAGGCATCCAGATTGGCGCGTTGTGCGGAAAATATCTCGGCAATCAGATTGTCGCTGTTACTGCGTTTGACAATATTTTTTGCTTTAAAGGCATAGGCCTTAGGGTCGCCGGCAAGCCGCTCGACGAATAGTGCTCGCAACTCTGCCCAGCCGGCGAACCCCAGATGCTGCGCCAGCCGCACAAAGGTCGACGGCTGCACCTGCGCCCGAACGGCCAGCGAGCGCATCGATGACACGGCAACTTCGCCCGGATTGTCGAGCATGAACGCCGCACCTGCCTGGAATTGCGGACGCATCGCGGCGTAATGGGCGCGAATCAAGGCTTCCAGCGCGGGGAAGGTCTTTGGTGGAGAACTGATAAGGGTGTCGTCATTCATGGTGGCCAATGCTGTTTCGTTTCCTGCACGATAGTAGCAAAAATACGTAGCCATAGATGGCCGCTGTGATGCCTGCTTGCGCCGTAGCAATACTCTTATTTCCGCATTATTGCCAACCACTTGTTATTCCTGCGTAGTATTTATTCCAGTGATTGGCAATTTATGAAATCAACGCAATGCCCTTGCAAAGACAAGCTCACCGTCCTTTGATAATAGACTCAAGGGCCTTACGAACATCGTTTAACAAACACCGTGCACCGCGCGGTAAATAGCTGATCTGCACAAATTGCAGGATCGGGTCCGCAAACTGCAGTAGCAGGCTGCAGAGGAAACTTATGAATATAGACCCCATTCAATATGCCTATATATCAATAGTGGCCGACGGCATCCTGAGCATCATCATGATTTTTCAATGGCTGGTGGCGCGCAAGGAAAAACATGCCTTGTTCTGGGGCATTGCCCAATTGGCATTCATGACGAGTACGTTGATATGGTATTTCAGTGCGATGTCCCAGGACATGAGAGTTGCGTTTTGCGCTTTGTTGAACGTGATTTTTCTGGCCGGCCATTGGGGTGGGACGCGTTTCTTTTTTGGCGGTTTGCGTCCCGGCGAAGGAAAACGTGCACTGTGGATATTCGCAACGCTGGCGATCATACTGCAAATCTGGTGGCATTACGTACCGAGCGTCCTCCCGCGCGCGTCTACTTTCATACTCGGCATGCTGCTGATCTGGATCGGCTTTAAGCTAGCACGTGGTCGTGACCACCAACGCTATCGCGTATTGGGCCTGGCGCTGATATTGCGCGGATTGTTCAATTTGAGCTGCCCTTTACTTTTGATTCCGGAACATTACCAAGAAACTTTTCTCATGGCCACCTCGGCCAAATTTCTGACGATCCTGGGCATGATCTACGCCGTTCAGCATGAAATTGCACAACGCTATATCCACACCATTGACAGTTTGAGCAATGGTTTTTTGATTCTCGACAAAGGCGGTTACGTCGATGTGGCCAACCAACGCAGTGTCCGTCTTCTGGGCTATGACAGCACTCTTGATCTGATCGAAAAATCCATCACGACACTGATGCCGGATTTGACACTGCAGCGAGCCAATGACTTTTTTTTCAACGGCAAGGATGGTGCAAGTCACGTTCCAACACTGGAAATCACCTTACCACTACGTAACGGCAATACCTTGCCGTTGGAGATTCAGTGTTCCCCCTACATCGAGCGCGGCCGGCTTTTTTGCCTGGTGCAACTCATCGACATTACTGAACGCAAGAAGAAGGACGCGCAGCTCTACCAGGCTGCACACGTGGATCCTGTGACTGGCTTTGCCAACCGTCATGCCCTGGTCCAGCAACTGGCGCTGGTCATAGCGCACGCCAACCAGAGCGGGCATGGTTGTGCCTTGCTGTTTATCGACCTGGATAAATTCAAACGCATCAACGATACCTTCGGCCACTTGGCCGGCGACGAACTGCTACGCAAGGTAGCGCAGCAAATGCAGAAATTTCTACGCTGCAACGATATGCTTGCGCGCTTCGGCGGCGACGAATTTATCGTACTGTTGCCCGATCTTGCGCGCGATGAGTGTATCGACCAGGCCAGCGACTGTGCGCTACGCATCCTCACTGCGCTGAGGCAGCCACTCGATGTCTTGCAGCATGTGCTTGGCATGTCTGCCAGTATCGGCGTCGCCTGCCATCCCATGCACGGCACCGACGCTGAGACCCTGCTGCGCAATGCCGACATCGCCATGTATGCCGGAAAAAAAACCGGCGGCAACACCGTCAGTCTATTCGACGAAACCATGAATGCCGCCAGCGAGGATGCACTGGCAATCGACGGTGCTCTCAGACAGGCCATCACTGGCAACGAGCTGGAACTACACTATCAGGCCATCACGGATTGCCGTAGCGGAGAACTCAAAAAAGCCGAAGCCTTGCTGCGCTGGAACAGTGCTGTGCTGGGCCCCATCTCGCCGGACCGTTTCATCCCGGTATCGGAAGATAGTGGCATGATCATTGAACTGGGCAATTGGGTACTCAATCAAGTCTGCCACCAGGCAAGTCAGTGGAAATCGAGCATACTCAGTGAGATCATCATCGGCATCAACGTCTCGTCTCGACAACTGATCGCCCCCGGCTTTGTCAGCCAGTTGCGCACCACATTGGCACGTTTCGACTTGCCCCCCCGCCTGCTGGAACTGGAACTGACCGAACGCGTACTGATCGACGACAACCCGAAAGTACATGCGGTACTGGAACAATTATTAGTGCTGGGTGTGAGTATCTCACTCGATGATTTCGGCACTGGCTATTCCTCGCTAAGTTACCTGCCTCGCTTCCCTATCCAGACACTCAAGATCGATCGATCCTTTGTGATGAATATCGAACAGAGCGAACGCAGCAGAAAATTGACGCATACCATCATCCTGATGGGTCACAGCCTGGGCCTGGAACTGATAGCAGAAGGAGTGGAAACCGCTGAGCAAGCCGACATCCTGAGGCAAATGGGATGTCATTACCTGCAGGGCTACCTGATCGCCCGCCCCTCCACGGCCGATGAACTGCTGCGCTTTGCCGGCACCTTGCGCCGTTGAGGAACGTCAACGACCAACTAGATTGCCGCTGCTGGCAGCGTTCATCTGGCATGACGAAGAGCGAATTTTTTTGCAAAAACCAAACACATCAAGGCGGCGTTTTCCTTCGCGTTGCGCAACCGTTTCCTCCCTTCGTCCCTCAGCTTTTTTACCGATTCTGCCACCTCCTTTTATGGTTGCAATCTTGCCGTGGAACGGCTGTCGGGTGCCGTAACGTCATTGTCCACAATACCCTGGCGCCCTAGTACGCCAGCGGCTGCCATCAATCTCAACCGGGCCGAGCGCCATTCTGATTCACAACGGATGCGCTCCTGTCGTGCATCGGCTAGCCCAGACTGCGCGTTGAGCAACTCCAGAATATCTGTGGCGCCATGTTCATAACGATTGCGCGACGACGCCAGCGCCGTATTGGCTGCCGCGAGCAAGGTCTCAGAAGCGTCGAGGTTAGCCAGCGACATGAGCGCATCGGCATGCACCTTGACGACCTCGGCCAACGTTTCGCGTTCGGTATCGTCTACCATGGCTTGGCTGTGCTCGGCTTGAGCCTGGGCTTCTCGAATCTTGTAGGTGCGCGTGAAACCCTCGAACAAGGGAATCGTCACCGTCACGCCAACGATGAAGGTTTTCGAGCGCGTCGCCTGCACGCTCTGGTTCGGATATCCGTTCTGATAGACACTCATCCCGAAATCCACTGTCGGCATGCCTTCGGAACGAGCACTGTCAATCTTGCTGACGTCGGCGTCCCACTGACGACGCGCAGCGACGATGGCAGGATGCAGTTGCTGCGCCACGTTCATCCATTGCGTCAGATCGGCAATCTGTTGCTTGGCCGGCGCATCAGCATCCTGCGGCAAGACGATCTGCACATCCATCGGGCCGCCCAGCGCAAATGCCAGCGTGGCAAGCGCCTTGTTTGCATCGCCTGCGGCGCGCTGCTGCGCCAGTTGCGCGCGAGCAAGCGCGGTCTGTGCCTGCAACGTATCGCTGCGGCCGGTCGCTCCTCTGGCTTCGCGTCGGCGGGCCGCCTCGAGTATCTGATCAGCCAACTGTGCCGAGTGCATGCGAGCCCGGTAGGCGGCTTGAGTGGTCAATCCATCAAAATATGCTTGCACGGTGGCCGTCAGTGTTTTTTGCAACGCTGCGGCGTAACTCGCCTGGGCTGCCGCTAGCATATCGTTGGCGGCGATCCGGTTAGCCGCGCGCTCACCGAAGTCGAACAGACGCCAGTTCAAGGTGGCGTAGTTGCTATAGCCGCGTACGGCGGTATTGTTGGCCGGAAAGTCAGGATAAGTCGTGGCGTTACGCTGGTCGCTGACGGAGCCGCTCAAGGTTGGCAAATACGCGCCGCGAGCCTGCCCCACTCCAGCTGCTCTCATCTTGATGTCGGCCCATGCCGCCCGCGCCCGCGGGTCTTGGCACAGCGCCAGATCGACTGCATCGATGAGCATGAGCGGTTGCGGCAAACTGGCCGGTTTAGCACAGACATCGATCGCATTGAGCGGCGCGTTGTCGCCCGGAAGGACAGCATTCTTATCGAGTATGGGTGGACGCGTCAGAAGCGGATCGTCCAGCAGATCCGGTATGCCACCGGACCAGCTACCCGCCCATGCGCGCTGCGCACATAGGCTCAGGCCGACCAGGAGCATCATGCCGATACGGCAAGCGGTGCGATGTCGATCAACGCTCATGTAAGCTCTCCTGGGCATGTTGGAGTAAAGGTGACAACACATAGGCGATCACGCGGCGCGTGCCGGTGAGAATTTCGACGCTGCCTGACATGCCGGGAGTGAGCGCGATCGTCTTGCCATCGTCTTGCAGCGCTGAGCGCTCCAGCGCGATCGTTACTGCATAGCGCAAGCCCTTTTTGTCGTCGTCGATGGCGTCGCGCGACAAATGACTCACTACCGCGGGCACGGTGCCATAACGTGTGTAATCGAACGCTTCGATCTTGACTGCGGCGTGCTGCCCTTCGTGCACAAAACCGACATCCTTATCATCGATAAAGGCCTCGAACGACACCTTCGCCTGCAGCGGCACAATCTGCATGAGGGGCTGGGCGGCGGGCACTACGCCACCAACCGTATGCACTGTCAGTTGCTGCACGGTACCGTCCACCGGCGCGCTCAATTGCAGCAAGGCGTTGTGCGCGCTGGCGCGGCGCACATCCTGCTCCGACGAAGCGAGCAGTCGGCTGGCCTCTGCAAGTTTGTCCTGCGCTTGCTTGCGCGTATCGGCTGTCAACTCGGCCAACTGGTTGCGAGCATTGTCGAGCTGCCCCTGGATTTCGATGCGAGCCTGTTTTTTCTGTAACCAGGCATCGGCCGAAACATCATGCGTTTTGACCAGGATGGCATAGTCTGCTTCCTGCTCAATGGTCGGCGTCAAGGCCGCACGATAGCGCGTGACGTCGCCGCTGAGCCGGGTGCGCTTGGCCGTGTAGTCGAACCATTGGTCGGCGACGTAAGCGGTGCCCGTCTGCCTGCGCTGCGCAGTGACGTCGGGCAGCGGCGGCAGGTGTGGCGGCTTGCCGCTGGCCAGCGCTGCCAGCAGGCTCTGTGCGCAGCTCAGTTGTACCAGGGCAAGCTGCCGCTCGCCTTCGGCCTTGTCGCGTTCGCTATCGGTCTGGCGCGTATCAAGTTCGATCAATACGTCGCCCGCCTTGACCGTCTGGCCGTCCTTGACATGCAAGGCATGCACGCTGGCAATTTCCACCGACGAAATGGTCTTGGTATAGCCGTCGGCTATGATCTTGCCCTGGCCATTGACGATGATATCGACACGCCCAAACGAGGCCCATGCCACCAGCACGATGATCATGGTCAACAGAATACGGGCCACCCAGCGTCCTGCCGGCGACACCGGTTGTGCCTGTAACGACAATGATGCCGGTAGAAACTCCGCCTCGTAATCGCGCAGAGCCGGGGCATCGAGTTGACGACGCTGCCGCCAGAAATAACGCCACACGCTGAGGTAACGCTGCATCAGTGCGGCGACTGCGTTCCAGTGATGTCTCAAACTCATGTGCCGCTCCCGGCTAAACCCTGCTGCAAACGATAGAGATGGCTGTAGATGCCGGTGGTTTGGCGCAGCAAGGCATCGTGGCTGCCAATCTCGGCGATCTGGCCACGCTCCATCACGACTATCCGGTTCGCATCGCGTACTGCCGAGAGCCGGTGCGCGATGATCAACACCGTGCGCCCCTGGCAAATGCCCCGCATATTGTCCTGAATTACCTTTTCCGATTCGTAGTCCAGCGCACTAGTGGCCTCGTCAAAGATGAGAATGCGCGGATTGGCGCGCGCAATGGCAATGCGTTGCCGCTGTCCCCCCGACAGGCCGGTGCCGTGTTCTCCCAGCACCGTGTCATAGCCTTCGGCCAGTTCACAGATGAATTCGTGCGCGCCAGCCAGTTTGGCGGCAGCGATGACGGTTTCGATCGGCAGGGTCGGGTTGGCCAGTGCGATGTTGTCGTGTACCGAACAGTTGAAGAGCGTGTTTTCCTGCAACACGACGCCGATCTGTTGACGCAACGAGGTGGTGTCGATGATGGCCGTATCCTGGCCGTCAATCATGACGCGCCCGCGCTCGGCCACGTACAGACGCTGCACCAGCTTGGTCAACGTACTCTTGCCGCAACCCGAACGCCCGACGATGCCAATGACTTCGCCGGCCTCAATCTTGAGTGAAACGTCCCTGAGCACATCGGCCGCATCAGGGCGATAACGAAACGAGACACGGTCCAACTCGATCGCACCGGCCAGCCGTGGCAGACGGGTTTTCTGGCCGCCCACTTCAGGGCGGGCGTTGAGAATGTCGCCCAGCCGCCCCATCGAGATGCCGACCTGCTGGAAGTCATTCCACAGTTGCGCCAGGCGCAGGATCGGGCTCGATACCTGTCCGGAGAGCATGTTGAATGCGATCAGTTCGCCCACGCTCATCTTCCCTGCAATGACCTGCGTGGCGCCTACCCACATGATGGTTGCAGTGACGAGCTTGCTGATGAGCGTGACGCCGCCGCTGGCCACCGTCATTGCCCGCGTCACCGACAAACCTGCGGTGACATAGCCGGCCAGCTGTTTTTCCCATTTTTGAATCCAGCGCGGTTCGACCGCCATTGCTTTGACGGTATCGATGCCGCTGATGGTTTCGACCAGAAACGACTGGTTTTCTGCGCCGCGATTGAACTTGTCGTTCAGTCGCGCGCGGATGAGGGGTGTAAATAACAAGGACAGCAATATATAGAGAGGAATCGACAACACCACAATGAGCGTCAGCCACGCGCTGTACCAGAGCATCACGGCCAGAAACACCACGGAAAATAGTAGATCGAGCACCAGCGTCATCGCATTGCCAGTGAGAAACGAACGAATGCTTTCCAGTTCGCGGATACGTGCCACCGAATCGCCCACCCGCCGCGCCTGGAAGTAAGCCAGCGGTAACGCCAGCAGATGGCGAAACAGGCGCGCGCCCAGTTCGACGTCAATCTTGCTGCTGGTATGGGCGAACACCCAACTGCGAATGCCAGTCAACACTGCTTCAAAGAAGGTCGCGCAGATCAGGCCGATGGCGATGACATTGAGCGTCTTCATCGCATGATTGACCAGCACCTTATCCATCACAACCTGAAAAAACATCGGCGTTGCCAGTCCGATCAACTGTAGCGCCAGCGAGATGAGCAAGATTTCACCCAACAATCGACGGTACTTGATAATCGCCGGAATGAACCAGGTGAAGTCGAACTTGGCCATCTCACGCGCCACGCTGGACTGGCTGGTAAAGAGCAACAACTCGCCGCTCCACATGGCGCACAGCTCGTCTAGAGACACCACCGCCGGTGCTTCACCGGGAAACTGGATCAGCAAATGCAGCGACTGATCGGGCTTTTTCTGCCATTGGGCAAGAATGAAGAAGCGTCCGCTGACGCGTTCGCAGGCAATGGCCGGCAGTGGAATTTTTTCAAGCCGCTCGGGATGCGGCTGCACGCAGCGCGCTTTGAGTCTCAGCGAATCGGCTGCCAGTAGAATGGTGCGGCTGTTGAAAGGATCTGCGCCGAAAGTATGGCGCAACTGCGCCTCGTCTGCGGCCACACCGTGCAGCGCGGCTAGCGCAATCAGTGCTCGCAGCCCCGAATCTGGAACTGTAGTTGTCATATCTTATGCTTGCGAGTGGCCCCGCAAGATCTCTCATTTACTTCTCGGTGTAGTCTGGCCCATTGTCAAAGGGCACCGATTGTCGTGGTTATCATGCCGCCTGTTGTTGATTTTTTGACATCTCATGTGCTTCGAGAATACGCAGAACCAACCCAGAACGGCGACAAAGCAGGATTTTCGCCACGCCTTGTCGCCGATCCGCTACGGCCTCACAGGTGGCTCAATGCGCCGCCGCCAGCATTGGCGGCACGAGCTGCGCGCTCAGCAACGGGCCGCTGCCTGAGGTCACCGCAGCAGCAGGTACGTTGAATGTCGCCATCGCCTGTACCAGGCTATCCGTTTGCGCGGACACGTTGCTGTTACTGGCGGCTGTCGCGCCCGAGCTTCCTGTCGGTGCAAGACTGGACACGGTTAAGCCACCCGAGCCTAAGGTTTGGTACAGTTGCGTCGCAGAAATATCGAACGTGCCGTCGTACGACGCGTTTGGCGAAGAGGCTCCCCAAGGGTTCGAGAAGATGTAATCACCATTCGTGGGATCAATACCGATCACCGCGAACGCATGGCCAATCACCAACTGCTGTTTCCCGTCGCTTCCAAACGATTTTTGTTGCGACGCGTATTCCACCAATGCAGAACCACTCTCCAGCGCCGAAGAAACCGTGTTGTAAATCGAACCAGTCCAGTCCGCCAGCGACACGCGATTGCTGTTGAACACCTGGCAGGCATTGCCGGTTAGCGTCTGCAGATCTACCGGACAATATCCGCCGCCGATGGAGGTATAGGCATTGGCGACTACGGGCTGGCCGTTCCCCGTCAAACTGCCCTCCGAGGCCGCCTCGACATAAGCCGTTTCCACCAGCGACTCCCAACTGACCGGCCCGCTTGCGCTGTACGACGCGACCTGACTGTTGACCGTCACGAAGACCGGATTATTGCTCGATCCGTCTTCAAATTGGACCGCGTACGTGCCATTGCCATTGTTGCCGATCAAGGCCCCTAGTCGCGACGGCGCGATCGCAGCCATTTCATTGAGCCCGGACAGCAGCCAGCAGTCGCCGATTTGACCTTGTTGGTTGTTCAGATAGGCGTTGGGTACGTTGGAAAACAACGACTGTCCCGCGACGCTGGTATAGCTCGACCCCGAATTAATGGCCGGATTGTCGGTCCCCAGGAACCACTGATCAAGCGTCGAGGTGAATTGCGCCGCGCTCGTACCGACTCCAATGCCGCTGTTGAGCATGCTGTTCATGAGTGAGCCAACATACGACTTCGATCCATCCACGCCCTCTACTGCAGCGACCAGATTGGTAAAGCTGCTCAATTGGCTGGACGTGAGCCCGTTGCTACCAATACCGCTGTCGAACTGCTGCAAGGTGCCCAGTACCGTATCGTAGGTCATCGGATTGTTCCCCGATGCCCCCATTTGCACCGGCGTCAGATAGCTCAGTTCGGTGGCATTCATGTTCGGCATGGCCAGCGCCAGATGAGCCGAATCAAGTCCCTCGTTGGCGGCCAGTGTGAACTGGTTGATGCCAGCTGCCGGAATTGCGGCAAACGCGGTGAGCGACAGTGAGTTGAGCCAATCAGCACTCATCGAACCCCAGTTGGAGTTGATCAGCGCGACCTGCGCCGCGCTCAGACTGGACACGACCGCATTCGACAACTGATCAGCATAAGGCATCGCTGCGATTTGTTGGGGCGTCATGGCGGCAATGTTGGCAGCGGTGAACCCTTGAATCGTGGACGAAGAAAGTGCGCTGATATCGGCCGGCGGAATTGCCGCAAATGCGGAAGGAGACAAGGCGTCGAGCCAGGCTGCGTTCACCTTGCTCCATTGGATGGCTAGAACCGGCAACTGCGCCGCCGTCAAACCGGAAACGGCCGCCAGCGAGAG
>Ga0302156_10000552_pt1 | contig 35137 bp, 34 predicted proteins | sample I_Bog_N3_2_FD_193503 | JGI IMG/M metagenome (GOLD analysis project Ga0302156, IMG submission 193503) | Peat permafrost microbial communities from Stordalen Mire near Abisko, Sweden - I_Bog_N3_2 | ecosystem: Environmental > Terrestrial > Soil > Wetlands > Peat | place: Sweden: Abisko, Stordalen... | reverse complement strand
TCAGGCCTGGCCATCGCCGATCTTTGCGCCGCTCCCGGTGGCAAGACCGCCCAACTGGCCGCTGGCGGAGCCCATGTTATCGCTCTCGACCGATCGGTCAAACGCCTGGAAAAGCTCTCGGCCAATCTGACCCGCCTGCATCTGGAGGCCGAACCTGTCGTGGGCGACGCCGGAACCTGGCGGCCTGAAAGCTTGCTCGACGCCGTCCTGCTGGACGCCCCCTGCTCCGCCACCGGCACCCTGCGCCGCCACCCGGAAGCCGCCTGGTTGAAGCGCCCCGAGGATGTGGCCAAGCTGGCTGCCACCCAGGACCGCCTGCTGACCGCCTCTGTGGAAATGCTGAAGGTCGGCGGCAAGCTGGTCTTCTGCACCTGCTCGCTCCAGCCCGAAGAAGGCCTGCTGCCCATCGAGACCCTGCTGGCCTCAGGCGCACCTGTGCGCCGCCTGCCCATCAGCGCCGAGGAGGTGGGCGGCTTGGCCGAACTGATCACTCCCGTCGGCGACCTGCGCTGTCTGCCCTGCCATCTGGGCGACAAGGGCGGCATGGACGGCTTCTTCGCCGCCCGCCTGGAAAGGATCTGAGGCTTATGACCGCCGCGACCTCGCGCCGCTTTGTCCTCTTGGACCGCGACGGCACCATTAACGTCGAGCGTCATTACCTCTCCGATCCCGACCAGCTGGAGCTTTATCCCGGCGTCGGCGAGGCACTGGCCCGGCTGCAGGCCCTGGGCTATGGGCTGGTGGTGGTCACCAATCAATCGGGCATCGCCCGTGGTTATTTCGATCTCGAAACGCTCTCGCGCATCCATGACCGTTTACGGCAGCTTCTCGGGGCTTTCGGCGTCACCATTGATGGCATCTATCTTTGCCCCCATGGCCCCGACGAGGACTGCCGCTGCCGCAAGCCCCTGCCCGGCATGGTCGAACAGGCGGTGGCCGAGCTGGGCTTTGACCCGAAGCGAGCCATCATGGTCGGCGACAAGGCGGTGGATGTGGAACTGGCCCATGGGGTCGGCGCCGTCAGCATCCTGGTACGCACCGGTCACGGTGTAAAAAACGAGGATAAATGCACCCCGGACCTGGTGGCGGACGACCTTCCGACGGCGGCATCCTGGATCGAACGATCGTTCGGGTCCGCTTTGGCCTGAATTTCTCAGCTTATTGATCGATATTTTAGAACAAATCTTAAACGCAAGGGCAGTGGCGCAAGAAAAGCGTCAGGAGTACAGTCCTTTCCCATGATCGATACTCCTTCCCCTGTCCCGCCTCGCGCCGCCCTGAGATACCGCGATTTTCGCCTGTTTCTGCTGGTGCGCTTCTTCTCCAACGTCGGCCATCTGATCATGACGGTGGCCATTGGCTGGCAGGTCTATGACCTGACCCACGATCCCCTCGATCTCGGCTTCGTCGGGCTGTCGGTCTTCCTGCCGCAGATCATCTTTGTGCTGATCACCGGCGCCGTCTCCGACCGCTTCGACCGCCGCCGCGTCGCCATGCTGTTCCTGGCCCTGGAAACCCTGGCCGCCGCCGCCCTGCTGATCCTGACCATCCACGGCCTGACCTCGGTCCATCCGGTCTTCGCCGTGCTGGTCGCCACCGGCGTGGCCCGCGCCTTCCTGGGCCCAGCCCTGCAATCGGTGGTGCCGCTGCTGGTGCCGCGCGAACATTTCCCCAATGCCGTCGCCTGGAGCTCCACCGTCTGGCAGATCGGCGTCATCGGCGGCCCGGCCATCGGCGGTTTTCTTTACGGCTTCGGCCCCTCGGTGGTCTATGGGTTGGTCACTTTGATGCTGCTGGCCTCGGTGCTGACGGTATCGCGCATCACCACCAAGCTGAAGACCCATAGCGAAGACGCCCCCATGATCCAGCGCCTGACCGCCGGCATCCGCTATGTCTGGTCGCGGCCCGTCATTCTGGGAGCCATCTCGCTGGATTTGTTCGCCGTGCTGTTCGGCGGAGCCACCGCTCTTTTGCCCATCTATGCCCGCGACATCCTGATGGTGGGGCCGACCGGTCTGGGCATCCTGCGCAGCGCCCCTGCCCTTGGGGCTGCCATCTGCGCCCTGCGCCTGACCCGCCACCCCCTGAAGCGCCGGGCTGGGGCCGTGATGTTTTCCTGCGTCGGCGGCTTCGGGCTGACCACCATCGTCTTCGGCCTGTCGTCCAACTTCTGGCTGTCGCTGGCGGCCCTGGTGTGCCTGGGTGCTTGCGACATGATCAGCGTCTATGTCCGCCAAAGTTTGGTGCAGCTTTGGACCCCCGACGCCATGCGCGGCCGAGTCAGCGCCGTCAGTCTGGTCTTCATCGGCGCTTCCAACGAGCTGGGAGAATTCGAATCCGGCGTTACCGCCTCCTGGTTCGGCACCGTGCCGGCGGTGGTAATCGGCGGCATCGGCACCTTGCTGGTGGTGGGACTCTGGGCCTGGCGCTTCCATGAATTACGCAAGGTCGACCGCCTGGAAGACGCCCATCACTCTTAAAATAGACAATCCCCGCTTGGTGATCTAACGTCCGGGCCATGATTGGGAGCCTTCATTTCAGCCGTTCGCATATCGCCTTTGCCCATGATGTGGCGATGGCGGCGCTGTCGTTTGTGGTGGCCCTTTGGCTGCGGCTTGGCGACGGGCTGTTCGTCAGCTGGAGCGTTCCGCGCCTGATCGCCGCCACCGGGCTGTTTGCGCTGGTGGCGGCCGGGGTGTTTCTGTCCTTGCGGCTTTATCGCGGCATTTGGCGCTATGCTTCCGTCGATGATCTGGTGGCCTTGACCAAGGCCGCGACCCTGACGGTGCTGATTTTCCTGCCGCTGCTGTTTTTGGCGACCCGCCTCGACGTGGTGCCGCGGTCTTTTCCGCTGATCAACTGGTTCTGCCTGCTGGCTCTGCTGGGCGGGCCGCGCTTTTTCTATCGCATCGCCAAGGACCGCAGGCTCGAATTAACCCGCGAGCGGTCCGGCGAGCGTCAGGTTCCGGTGCTGCTGGTGGGGGCCGGAGACGCCGCCGATCTGTTCATCCGCGCCAGCCGGGGGGCCTCGGCCCAATATCGCGCCGTCGGCATTCTGGCCGGTAAGCAAAGCCGCATCGGCCAGGGCATCCACGGCATCGAGGTGCTGGGCACCCTGGACGATCTGGAAGAGGTCCATGCCGGGCTGAAGGTCAAGGGCTTGACGCCTGAACGGCTGATCATCACCGATCCCGACATGGCCTCGGGCACGGTGCGAAAGCTGTTCGACCGGGCTGACGCCCTGGGCATGACCCTGGCCCGGCTGCCGCGCCTGACCGACCTCAAGGACGGTGTGGCCGACAAGGTCGAGATCAAGCCAGTGGCGGTGGAAGACCTCTTGGGTCGGCCGCAAACGGTGCTCGACCGCAGCGGCCTGAAAGACCTCATCGCCGGGAAAAGGGTGCTGGTCACCGGGGCCGGCGGCTCCATCGGCTCCGAGCTGGTGCGCCAGATCGGCGATTGCGGCCCGGAACTGCTGATGCTGGCGGATTCGTCGGAATATGCGCTCTATTCCATCGACATGGAGATGAGCCGGCGCTGCCCCGACCTGCCGCGCAACCCCCGCATCGCCGATGTGCGCGACCGTACCCGCATCAACCAGCTGATGGCCGAGCTGCAGCCCCATCTGGTGGTCCATGCGGCGGCGCTGAAACATGTGCCGATGGTCGAGGAAAATCCCATCGAGGGTCTGCTGACCAACGCCATTGGGACGCGCATCGTCGCCGACGCCTGCCTCGCCCACAAAGTACCCCTGATGGTGATGATCTCCACCGACAAGGCGGTCAATCCGACCAATGTCATGGGATCGACCAAGCGCATGGCCGAATGCTATTGCCAGGCCCTGGACGCCCAAGGGGGAGCCACCCGCTTCGTCACCGTGCGCTTCGGCAATGTGCTGGGCTCCACCGGCTCGGTGGTGCCCTTGTTCCAAAAACAGCTGGCCCTGGGCGGTCCCATCACCGTCACCCACCCGGAGATGACCCGCTATTTCATGACCATCCGCGAGGCTGTGGAACTGGTGCTGCAAGCCACCACCCTCGGCGTCGCCCATGGCGAAGACTACCGAGGACGGCTGTTCGTGCTGGACATGGGCGAGCCGGTCAAGATCGTCCATCTGGCCCGCCAGATGATCCGTCTGGCCGGATTGCGCCCCGACCAGGACATCGCCATCAGCTTCACCGGCCTGCGGCCCGGCGAAAAACTGTTCGAGGAAATCTTCCACGGCGCGGAAGCCCCCGTCCCCACCGAAATGACCGGCATCCTGGTCGCTTCCGTTCGCGCTGGAGACCCCGAGCAGGTTGGGCGGCAGCTCGACAGCCTGGAAGACGCCTGCCGAAAGAGCGACCTGACGACTGCTATGCAGGTACTGCAAAGCTTGGTCCCGGAATACAGATCGCCCGATCATTCCCAGCCGTAGCAGTCCGTTGCCTTTCGTGCTATATCCCGCGCAAATCTCCCACCGCCCATTTCCAGCCCATTGGGGACTATGACCATGGCCGAATCCGTCATCCGCCGCGCTCTGATTTCCGTTTCCGACAAGACCGGTCTGGTCGATTTCGCCAGCTTCCTGGCTGCCCAAGGCGTCGAGATTCTCTCGACCGGCGGCTCGGCCAAGACCTTGCGCGATGCCGGCGTCCCGGTGAAGGACGTCTCGGAACATACCGGCTTCCCCGAGATGCTGGACGGCCGCGTCAAGACCCTGCACCCCAAGGTCCACGGCGGCCTGTTGGGCATTCGCGGCAATGCCGAGCATGAGGCCGCCATGGCCGAGCACGGCATCGCCCCCATCGATCTGTTGGTGGTGAACCTCTATCCCTTCGAAGCCACCGTGGCCAAGGGCGCCGAGTGGGACGATTGCATCGAAAACATCGACATCGGCGGCCCCGCCATGATCCGCGCCGCCGCCAAGAACCACGACCATGTGGCCGTGGTGGTCGATGTCGAGGACTACCAGCTGATCAAGGATCAGATGACCGCCAACAATGGCGCCACCACCAAGGCCACCCGCGTCAAGCTGGCCGCCACGGCTTATGCCCGCACCGGCGCTTACGACGCCGCCATCTCGGGCTGGATGGCGGCCCAGATCGGCGACACCTTCCCCCGCCGCATCGCCGTCGGCGCCGAGCTGAAGCAGTCCCTGCGCTACGGCGAGAACCCGCATCAGCAGGCCGCCCTCTATGTCTCGGGCAAGGCGCGCCCCGGCGTTGCTTCCGCCGAGCAGCTGCAGGGCAAGGAACTGTCGTTCAACAACATCAACGACACCGATGCCGCCTTCGAACTGGTCTCCGAGTTCGAAGAACCCACCGTCGCCATCATCAAGCACGCCAACCCCTGCGGCGTGGCTTCCGCCGCCAACATGAAGGACGCCTATCTGAAGGCTCTGACCTGTGACCCGGTCTCGGCCTTTGGCGGCATCATCGCCCTGAACCGTCCGCTAGACGGCCCCACCGCCGAGGAAATCGCCAAGCTCTTCACCGAAGTGGTGATCGCCCCCGAGGCCGACGCAGCCGCCCGCGCCGCCTTTGCCGCCAAGAAGAACCTGCGCCTGCTGATCACTCATGGCATGGCCGATCCGACCGAGCTGGGCATGACGCTGCGCACCATCGCCGGCGGCTATCTGCTGCAGAGCCGGGATTCGGGCCGCAGCTCCCTGGCCGACCTCAAGGTGGTGACCAAGCGTCATCCCACCGAGCAAGAGCTGAAGGACCTGCTGTTCGCCTTCCGCGTCTGCAAGCACGTCAAGTCCAACGCCATCATCTATGTGAAGGACGGCCTGACCGTGGGCATCGGCGCCGGCCAGATGAGCCGCGTCGACAGCTCGCGCATCGCCGCCTGGAAGAGCCGCGAAGCCGCCGAAGCCGCCAAATTGGCCCAGCCCGGCACCGTTGGCTCGGTGGTCGCCTCCGACGCCTTCTTCCCCTTCGCCGATGGCCTGTTGGCCGCTGCCGACGCCGGTGCCACCGCCATCATCCAGCCGGGCGGCAGCATGCGTGACGCCGAAGTGATCGCCGCCGCCGACGAGAAGGGTCTGGCCATGGTCTTCACCGGCATGCGCCACTTCCGACACTAGAGCCCTGCGGCTCCAGTGTCTGCGTCACGCGGCCCGTTCCGGGCCCGCTCAAACACCGCGCGGGCTTAATCTCTATCCTTCTGAGGAGCAAGGCACATGGACCTGAACGCTTTGATCGACGGCGAATTCGCCGAACATGCGGGAATCGTCGAAGCGACGCGTCAGGCCGTGCGCCAGCCTCTGGCCAAATTGGCCCAGGCTTGCGTGACCTCGCTGAAAACCGGGGGCAAGATCCTGTTCTGCGGCAACGGCGGCAGCGCCGCCGACGCCCAGCATCTTTCCACCGAGCTGGTGGTACGCTATCGCCAGAACCGCCCGGCCTTGGCCTCCATCGCGCTCACCACCGACACCTCGCTGCTGACCGCCGCCGCCAATGATTTTTCCTTCGACGAAGTCTTCTCGCGTCAGGTCGAAGGCCTCGCCCGTCCCGGCGATATCTTCATCGGCATCAGCACCTCGGGCAACAGCCCGAATGTGCTCAAGGCCCTGGAAGCCGCCCGCAAGGTCGGCGCCGTCCCCGCCGGATTCTCGGGCCGCGACGGCGGCAAGATGGTGGGGCTGGCCGATCCCTTGCTGATCGTGCCCTGCGACGTCACCGCCCGCATTCAGGAAATGCATATCCTGATCGGCCATATCCTCTGCGATCATATCGAACGCAGCTTCGTTTAAGGCACGGCACAAAAAACATGGCCATGGCAGGGTTCATCCGGCCATGGCCATTGTCATGTCTGAAGGGGAAATTGGTGCACCCGGAGAGATTCGAACCCCCGGCCTCTGCCTTCGGAGGGCAGCGCTCTATCCAGCTGAGCTACGGGTGCACTGGACCGAATTGCGCAACGTAATTCGGGAAGGCAGGATATAGCGCAATCTGCTGCGGAAGGCAAAGGGGAAGCGTGGAGGTCGCGCGGTCCTCCGAGTGCAGAGGCCGGGGAGGTCGAAGCTCTCCGTGTGGCGGGAGTGTGGCGAGGATGTGGCCACCCGTCCTCCCCTCACCGGGGGAAGCCTGACGAGGAGTTCCTCGACCGGCTGCGAGCCTGGATCATCTTGGCTGAGGGTTGATACGGCAACCCATCACCAAACCGCTGCGGTGATCGCTGGCGGGAGGGGTTGGGCTGATGCAGCTTTCCCGCCCCGACTTCGCCAATCAACTCCAACAGCGCCCTGGCGAGCTTTCTGGAAGTGCCGGATGACGTGACGTGGCCGGGATGATCATGATCGGCTCTATAAGGATGCCCTGACCGGGATCGGAACGAAGGCTGGACCCTCCAGGCCGTCGCCGCCACCTTCTAGGACTTCGATGTCTCCAGGGACTCTGTTGGCTGTGTGTTAACCAGCCATCATTATCAGAAGGAAGACATAGCTCCCGATCACCATTAACCTGTCCAGAGAGTTCTTTATCCCCCCGGCAGTGGGTGTGAGGTCTAAACGACCAAAGCGATTTACATCGCCCACCCACTGCCGGGAGAAAAACATCAACCTGTCCGTCGAGTTGGTGAAGAACCTGACAGTCTCGCCAGACTGTAGCTCGGTGGTGTCCATTGACCGAGCATGCGGTTCCGCTTTCCGGCCCTTTCAGGCCACACGGTTGACGGGCTTGCGCCCGTCGCCTTCCTAGACCGCTTGCCTTCAACGATCCAGGAAGTGGAAGTTGCGGCTACGCAGAGCTTCCATCTTTTGATCCTCTTTGCCCTACAAGAGGGACGGCGGGCACCAGGGGAGCATCTCCCTGATTTTCCGGTCGCGGTTGGCTCGCTCATATCCCCGGTCATGTTCCCGGCATGGATGGTCGTGACAAGGCCAACGATACAGACATCGGCTGCGTAGCCGATGCGATTGAATGCTTAGCTGTTGGATTGCTTGCGATACCGGGATGAGACGGCATGATCGCGGACATAATTATAGCCGTGATTGCACGAGAGACTGGCCGTTATCAGCGAGTTTGAGAGCTTTTTTGGGGAGAGTGTTGCGTAAATATCACACACGTCGCAATGCGGATGATCCGCCCAACTCCGCGACCTACGGCATCATCGCCAAAGCCGCTGTGGAGTCCCAGGGAGACTCGTTGTTGATGTCGAAGCAGGGGTAGTCGCACCCGACCGCCAACCCTGCTGTATGACTCTCCAATCGGCTTGGCCGTCACCCGAGCCTCGCCACCAAGTCTTCAGCCCGCAGGTGGGTGTAGCGCTTCAGCATGGTGAGGGTTTTGTGGCCGCTGATGGTGCTGACCTCCATGATGTCCAAGCCCTTCTCGAACAACCGGCTGACGGCTTCGTGGCGCAGATCGTGGATGTGCAGATCGCCGACACCGGCCCGCTGGCGCAAATGTTCCCAGGCCAGACGCACGGCATCGGCTGAGACAGGCAGGACGCGCTCGGCATCACGGTTGGGCTGTTGCATCAACCCGGTCAACGTCTCCATTGCCCTGGTGGACAGCGGCACGTCGCGGCTGTCGCCGTTCTTGGTGATCGGCAGGTGGACGATACGACGCTCCAGGTCAACATGCTCCCAGCGCAGGCCGAGGATTTCACCCCGGCGCATCCCTGTCTCGACGGCCAAGATGATCAAGGGCTTCATCCAGGGGTTCCTGCCCTTGTCGGCGGCAGCCAGCAGCTTCACCTCCTCGTCACCTTCCAGACGCCGGGTGCGACCCTTGGGGGCAGAGGGACGACGAACCAGCTTGGCGGGATTGCGGACCAGATGGATACCCCATTCCCGCTGGGCGATGTCGAGGGCGTGGCTGATGGTGTTCAACTCGCGAATGATCGTCGCCGGGGCCACCGTCTGAAGGCGCTCATCACGATAGGCGGCGATGTCGGCGCTGGACAGCAAGGCCAGGGTCCGATGGCACACATCCCGGCGCAGCATGGCGTTGATGCGGATGGCTTCGGTCTTGGCCGAACGCTTGGTGGGCGTGATCTCCCGCCGGTAGCGGGTTAAGATCTCGCCCAGGGTGGTGTTCTCGGCGAGCTTACTGTCGGGGACATAGCCAGCGACATCGACCTGGGCTTCCAGATCACGCGCCCACTTCTCGGCGTCGGCCTTCTTGTCAAAGGACTTGGAACGCGGGGCGATGCCCTTGCGCCTCACCATCGCCTGCCATTTGTCCCGGAGCTTCCTGATCGTCGCCATCGTCCTTGTCTCCCTGCTGCTGTTGTCATGCTCGACAGGGAGATAGAAGGATGCCACCGAGTCGGTGCCAATCCTTAATCCACGGGTATTGACGGTGAGTTATGCTCTATCGGATGATGGAGCTTGAGCCAAGCAATCTTGGGGCTGGTCGGACAAAATGTCACTTGACGCAGGCGGCCCCGAGTGTCCATCTTATTCGCATAGAATATACAGCCCCGGGGATAATCTCGGGCATTGAGCGAGGCGAGAGTGGCGAATAGCCCTCTCGCCTTTGCCATGTGGGGGGGCAAGGGGTGATGAAGCGAGTCTGCATCTTTGTGGACGGAGAAAACTTCCGCCATAGCATTGAAGGACTGTTCCCCGGCGAGTTCGACAAAAAGGACTATCTACCCAAGCGTGCCCGCTGGGCGGAGTTCTTCGACTGGATCGCGTATCAGGCATGTGGGGCCGAGGCATTTCGGCTTCGCACTTATTGGTATGTCATAGGTGAGGTAGACTTCTTTCCTTGGCGGTTCCCTAGCCCGCACCGGGAAGAGACAGACCTCAGGCGCATTTTGCATAAGGACCTCGCGACTAAAGAACGCATCGCCATAGCCAATGACCCAACCGCTGAAATGGAGACCATCGTCGCTGAGCTGAAGAAGCAACGCGAGAGTCTACTTGGCCGTCTCAACGGCTGGAAGGCCCTCCAGAATGGCATCTCACTGAAGCACAATTTCATTGAATTTCGGCGAGCAGGGACAATCAGCTTCAATCTCTTTGAGAAGAAATTTGGAGATGAAAAAGCTGTAGATGTTCAGCTCGCAACCGATCTGATCACCCTCCGGGACATCTATGACCATGCCATTATTGTCTCGGGCGATGCGGATTATGTGCCCGCAGTTCAATACGCAAAGAACTGCGGAAAAGTTGTCATCAACGTATCGTTCAAGACAAAGAACGACAAGCTTCTTCCCGGGGGTGCCAGGCGACTAAATCAGCTCACCGATAAGTGCTTAGAGGTGCCCTACGACAGAATGCGCGATTTTCTCGCGGTAGATGGGGCCGAGCTCCCCTTAGGAACAGAGTAGCCCCTTCAACGTGGCTGGTTTGTGCCTGCCGCGACACCGTGCCAGTAAGCCGCAACGCCGCCCCAGCGGCAAACCCGCAGGCGGCTTAACATCTTGATCTAGGCTGAGTTTTCGACCCGGCCACCTTCGGAGGGCAGCGCTCTATCCAGCTGAGCTACGGGTGCACTGGACCGAATTGCGAAACGTAACTCGGGAAGGCAGGATATAGCGCAATCCTGAGCGGAAGGCAAAGGGGAAGCTGTGGAGGCGCCCGGCCCTCCATCGGCAGAGGACGCGGAGAACTCCAGGCTTGCCCTTCTCACCCGTGCTGGGTTGGAGTATCGTGATCCAACGATAAAAGCGTCTGGCTGGGGCGGGTTCCAGGGGGAGTTATGTCATGACCATTGTGAAGTCCCGGTTTTTAGGAATTTTGAGCGCCGCCCTTTTGCTGCTCGTCAGCCTGCCGGCCGCCAGCTGGGCCGAAGATTTCGGTACGAAAGAACAAGCCAAGGCCATGGTCGAACATGCCGCCGCCTTCTATAAGGCCAACGGCAAGGAGAAGGCTCTGGCGGAATTCAGCAATCCCAAGGGCCAGTTCATCGACCGCGACCTGTATCTGGTCACCTATGCCCCCGACGGCATCCGCCTGTCCCATCCCTACAATGCCAAGCTGGTCGGCAAATCGGCCCTCGACGCCGTTGATTTCGACGGCAAGCCCTATGGCCAAGAGATCATCCAGACCGCCAACACCAAGGGCAGCGGCTGGGTCGACTATAAATACACCGACCCGACCACCAAGAAGCTGTCCGACAAAACCCTTTATGTCCTGAAGGTTGATGACATCATCATCGGCTGCGGCGTTTATCGCCATTAATGGTTCCCCGGGTTTCAAACATATTCCACGGGTGAGCAAACGATGTTGAGCTCTTTTCGCCATATCCGCATTCGGCAGAAGCTGGCCATCGCGCCTGTTCTGATCATTTTGGCCGCCCTGATTTTGGGCGGCTTGGTCTGGCGTATGACGGTGGCCCAAGATGCGGCGCTAGACACCCTTTATCATCAGGGCTTTGCCAAGAAGCAGCTGCTGAACGATCTGTCCGGCACCTTGATGTCGGTCAATGGCGGGCTTTACCGCTCCATCACCTGGCAGAACGCCGGGGCGGACGAGAAAACCGTGAAGGACGCCGTCGACGCCACCAGCAAGCTGCTGGACGGCATCCCGGCCCGTCTGGACGGCTTGGAAAAAAGCGTCGATTCCGACAGCGAGCGGGCAACCCTTGCCGAGGTGCGCACCGCCGCCACCGCCTATGTCAAGAAATCCCGCGAAGTGCTGGATATGCTTGATAGCGACCCGGTTATCGCCGTGACCCTGCTGCGTCAGGCCGAGCGGCTTTATAGCAAGGTCGATCAATCCGTCGCCACTTGGTCCGAGCTGCAAAAGCAAGGCAATGACGCTCTGTTCGAGCAGACGGTGCAGAATTCCAGCGGCTCGCTGACCGCCTTTTTCCTGATCATGGGGGCAGCCTTTGGCGGCGCCGTGGTGATCATCTTGCTGGTTGGATCGAGCATTTCCGGCGGCATCATCAAGATCACCAAGGTGATGACCCGCCTGGCCTCGGGCGATACCGAGGTGGTGGTGCCGGCGTCGCAGCACCATGACGAAATCGGCGACATGGCCGAGGCCGTGCAGGTCTTCAAGGACAATGCCATCGAGGCGGAACAGCTGCGCCAGGCCCAAGGCAAAGCGCAGCAGATCACGGCCCAGGAAAAAGCCGCCGCCCTGCATGCCATGGCCGATGACTTCGAAGCCACGGTGAAGGCCAAAGTGGCCGAGGTGGCCCAATCCACCCTGGCCATCAGCAAGACGGCCAACGCCATGGCCAACCATTCCCAACACAGCGGCGGCCATTCCATCACCGTTGGCAATTCGGCCCGCAACGCCAACGAACAGGCCTCGGTGGTTTCCTCGACCACCCGCGAGCTTGCGTCATCGGTCAATGAAATCGCCCAGCAGGTCAACCAGGCCTCGCAGATTTCCCGCAAGGCCGTGGAAGACGTCAATGTCACCGCCACCCATATGCAGGGCCTGAAGACATCGGTTCAGGCCATCAGCGAGATCGTCAAACTGATCAGCGACATCGCGGCCCAAACCAATCTGCTGGCCCTGAACGCCACCATCGAGGCGGCGCGGGCCGGAGATGCCGGCAAGGGCTTCGCGGTGGTCGCCGGAGAGGTCAAAAATCTGGCCAACCAGACGGCGCGGGCCACCGAGGAAATCACTCAGCAGGTTAATGCGGTACAGAGCTCGACCCAGGAAATGACCCTTTGCATTGAAGGAGTCGTGGATACGATCCGCGCCATTGACGAGGTCTCGTCGGCCATCGCCGGCGCCGTCCAGCAGCAAGAGGCGGCCACTCAGGAGATCGCCAACAACATCGAAATGGTCGCCCACGAGGCCCAAGAGGTCTCTGCCAACGTCTCAACTCTGGCCAAAGCCTCGACCCTGGCTTGCGCCGGCACCGTCCGCGTCATCTGGAGTTCGAAAAGCCTGTCCAAGGTCGTCGAATCTCTGGATTCCGAGGTTGAAAAGTTCCTGCACAAGGTCCGCAGCTAGAGGCTGGATCGCAAAAAAGCTAAAGTGTCATAAAATTGCAAAATGCATCGCAAACGGGATGAGACGTCCTCCGTTGGATCCTCGTCCCCCAGTGTTTTTGCGAAAAACCGCCCAAAATTGAGTTTCCACAACCGGCACGTAATTTGCGTAACGGCAATGATCCCATTCTCTAAGGTTCCATGCCTTCGCACCAACCGAAGAGCCGCCTTCGGCATACAGAACGATGCAACAGGGGTGTGGCGGCCAAATCCGTCTCGGAAACAAGGTCCTCAACATGATTCACCTGCGCCTATCGACAAAGGTCTATTTTTCCATCGGCATTTTGGTGCTGGCGATCCTGGCGGTTGGCGCCATGGGCATCAGCACCCTGAAGACCTATAAGGGCGTCGTCGATGAAATGGGCGAAGTCTCGCGCAGCGCCGTGCTGGCGGAACGGGTCAATGGCCTGGTCCTGTCGGTGGTGATGGATTCCCGCGGCATTTATATGGCCCAAAACCAGACCGAATCCGAAAAATATGCCGTCCCGCTTCTCGCAAATCTCGACAAACTGCGCGCCCGCCTCAAGGACTGGCGCGAGCATGTCAGCATCGACAAGCGCGGCGGCTTTGACGAGGCCGAGGCCGCCACCGAGGACTTCATCCGCTTCAGAACCGAACTGGTCCGCCTATCGCGGGAAGCCACTTTGCCGGAAGCCCGGGCCTTCGGCGACAATGATGCCAACCGCAAGGTCCGCAGCGCCCTCAACGACAAGATCAAGGCCCTGGCCTCCACCAATGAGGCCGAAGTCATCCGCCTGAACGACCTGATCCAGTCTGAGTTCGGAGCACAGCAGCTGCGCTTCCTCAGCGTTCTGGCCATTGGTCTTTTGCTGGGCATCGCGGCGGCGGTGTTCGTGGTCAAGACCAAGATCGTCAAGCCCCTGCACGGCATCACCGCCATCATGCGCAAGCTGGCGGCGGCGGATTATTCCGTGACGGTGCCCTTTACCGACGGCACCGATGAAATCGGCATCATGGCGCGAGCCGTCGAAATCTTTAAGACCAACGGCCAAGAGAACGAGCGTTTGCGAGCGACTCAAGAGGAAGAGCGGGCTCGGGTCGAGGGAGACAAAGTTGTCGCCCTGCAGACCATGGCCGAGACGGTGGAACGTGAAACCCGTAACGCCGTCGATCAGATCGCCGAGTTGAGCCGACGCATGTCCGAAAATGCCTCAAGCATGGCGCAATCAGCCACGGCCGTCGGCGAGAATAGCCAAAGCGTCGCGGCAGCGGCCACTCAGGCCCAGACCAATGCCCAAACGGTCTCTTCGGCTGCGGAAGAATTATCGGCCTCCATCCGCGAGATCGGTGCTCAGGTCGGCACCGCGACCCAAGTGACCCGATCCGCCGTCTCTGCTTCCGAACGGGCCCAGGCGACCATCAGCCAATTGTCGGTCTCGGTCAGCCGGATTGGCGAAGTCGCCAGCCTGATCAATGATATTGCCGCTCAGACCAACTTGCTGGCCTTGAACGCCACCATCGAAGCGGCCCGAGCCGGTGATGCCGGCAAAGGCTTCGCCGTGGTTGCCAACGAGGTTAAAAACCTTGCCAACCAAACGGCCCGAGCCACCGGGGAAATTACCGCCCAGATCACCGAAATCGAAACCACGACCAAGGATGCGGTGCAGTCCGTGGGGGAAATCGGGCGCGCCATCATTGATGTCCAGGGCGTATCGGCAGCCGTCGCCGCAGCCATTGACGAACAAGGTGCGGCAACCCGGGAAATCGCCCGGAATGTGGCTCAGACCTCGGACGCCGCCCACGAAGTGGCTCAAAGGATCGCCCTGGTCTCGGCAGATGCCGCTCAAACCGGCAGCCGCGCCGTCCAGGTGGGAAGCGTCTCCAATGAAGTCGCCATCGGCATCGAGGGTTTGCGGGAAATCCTGGTCCGAGTCGTCCGCACGGCCACGAAAGAGGTCAACCGTCGCCGCAAGCCACGCTATCGCATCGACCATTCGGCGACCGTTGTCGTGCATGGCAAAAGCTATTCCGCGCCCATCCAGAATATTTCCGAGGGCGGCCTGATGGCCACGGGCCTGCCCGATAGCATTCCCCAAGGCACAAGATTGGACGTGACGATTTCCGGTGTGCCTTTGACCCTGACGACCATCGCTCTGACCAACGAGAATGGCCGCCTTCACGGAAAGTTCGACCTGACCCCCGACGCCCATGATCGCTGGCTGCAGGAATGCGCCCGCCTGATCGCCGGATTAACCCCCTTGCGACAGGTTGCATAAGGATCAAAAGGGGGGGCTCAAGGCCCCCCTTTTTTTAACAGCCCGTCAGCTTGCTGCGCTCCACCGCCATGCCGAACAGAGGGCGTAGGCGGGTGCCGACATAACTTCCGACCAAAGCCGCCGCGAACCATACCCAGCCATGTAGGCTGCCCGAGGCGATGCCGCTGAAATAAGCCCCGATGTTGCAGCCATAGGCCAAACGGGCGCCATAGCCCATCATCGCGCCGCCGATGACCGCAGCCGCCAAAGACGGCAGCGGCACCTTCCAGCTGGGCGAGAACTTGCCGGCCAGACCGGCGGCGGCCAGAGCGCCGACGATGATGCCGAAATCCATGACCGAGGTGATATCGGCAAAAACGCTGGCCTGCAGCGCCTGAGCCCTGGCCGGAGCCGCCCAGAAGCGCCATGAGGCGACGTCGAAGCCGATCCCGGCGGCAATCTTCGATCCCCACAAGGCGAAGCCCGAGGTCACACCCCAGGGGCGACCAGCCAGCAGCAAGGTGGCCAGATTGACCGCCACCAGCGCCACGGCACCCCAGGCCAGCGGCCAGGAGCCACGAGTCAGCCGCTGGCCCAAGCTCACAGGCGAACGGGAAGCAACGGCGACGGAGCCATGGCGACGACGTTCCAACACCAGACTGATCCAGACGATACCGCCGAACAGGGCTAAATTCACAGCCAGGGCCGGCACCAGCCCCAAAGTGGCGATTAAAGAAACCGGACCAATGTTGGGCAGGCTCTGCCACCAGGGCAGATGATAAACGCCGATGGTCGAGCCAAGGATAAAGGCCGCCAAGGTCACCACCATACGAATGCTGCCGCCGCCGACCGTATAAAGGGTGCCCGAGGCGCAGCCGCCGCCCAGCTGCATGCCGATCCCGAATAGCAGCGCACCAAAGGCCATGGAATAGCCCACCGCGCCGATCTCTCCCTTGACCGGCTGGCCAAAGACACTGCCACTGTCCAACAGCGGGAAGAACAGCACCACCGCCAGGGCCAACATCAGCATCTGAGCCCGCAAGCCGGCGCCACGACGATCGGCCAGAAACACCCGCCAGGACGAGGTAAAACCAAACGAAGCGTGATAAAGGCTAAGGCCAGCCGCACCACCCACCAGCAGCAGCACAGCCTGCCGCCAGGACACAGTTTCCCCAAGCCAGAGGGCTCCGACCAGCAACAGCGTGGCGGCGATGGCGACAACGCTGCGGTTGATCTCGGGAAGGCTCGGCGCCCCTGTGGTGGTCGAGGGGGCGGTCGGGGGGGCGGAAACGGTCAGATCAAGTGCGGACGACATGGGCCCTCCGGGCGAAACAGGCATTTTGCAGATTTTAGCAGGATGGCAGAGTCAATTTCACCTGCCGTCTGTGGGTTATATAGAAACTACATATCTAAATGTCAATTATATTGATATATACACATATTTTTTGTATAATGCGACATAGGTCCAGTCCCGCTTGTGCCTCTCTGGCTTGGCCGTATGTCTTTCTGACGCATGTCTGCTGCCTCCCTTAGGGACTGGTGCCAATGACCGAGCCCTTCGCCATTTCCGAAACATCCCCAAGCGGCAAGCCCCGCCCGAGTTTTCAATCCATCCAGCTCCTGCGCGCCGTCGCCGCCCTTGCGGTGCTGTTGTTTCACGAGAAACTTTTGGCCATCGGCTATGGCGGGGTGGATATCTTCTTCGTCGTCTCAGGCTTCATCATGGGCACCTTCGGCAGCCGGCAAAGGCCCCTGGCCTTCATGGGCAACCGGATCGCCCGGATCGTGCCGCTCTATTGGCTGGTGACCCTGGCTTTATGCGCCATGTCGCTGATTCCCCATGCCTTCAGCACCTTTGCCTTCGACAGGGACAGCCTGACCAAGTCCCTGCTCTTCATCCCCACTCTGGATCAGACCGGCCATATTTGGCCGCTGATGGTGGCGGGCTGGACCCTGAATTACGAGATGTTTTTCTATCTGATCTTTTCCATTGGGCTGATGGTCAACCAACCCCGGGTCTTGACGCCGCTGGTGATGATCGCCCTGGTGGCGGCCGGTTTGCTGTTTCATCCCTCCGGCCCCATTTTGCAGACCTATAGCAACCCCTTGCTGCTGGAATTCGCCGCCGGACTGGGACTGTCGCGCCTGTCCTTTCCCTGGGGGCGCTGGCTTGGGTTGGCGCTGTTCCTGGGCGCAATCGCTTTCTTTGCCATGGTCGCCATCAGCGGCGGGCCGGAGGACGGCTTGTCTCGGATCATCTTCCTGGGCATCCCCGCCGTGGCCTTGGTGGCCGGGACACTGACCTTGGAGCGGGCCGGATCTTGGCCAAGGATCAGGCTGCTGGAGGCGGCGGGCGATGCCTCTTATTCGCTTTACCTGCTGCACGGCATCATCATCGCCTTTACCGCCAAGTTTCTGCCCTTGCCGCCACTGGCCAATGATCTGTTGGCCATCGGCCTGAGCCTCGCCGCCGCCTTACTGAGCTATCGCCTGTTCGAGCTGCCGGTCGCCCGCCTGCTCCGTCGGCTGGCCCGGGTTTGGCTGGAAAAGCCCATAGCCGTAATTCCTTAGACCGCGACGCAGAAAATCTGCATCACGTAAGTCCCTTGGCCTTAGCGCGGCCTCCGCCGCTTGGCCGCTCGCTCAACGCTCGCCAGCATGATGCACATTTTGCGCATCATGCTCTAAATAGCCGCCAGAACCCTGGTGCTGGCCGGCAGCCGCTTGCTGTCCGCCGTCAGCAAAGCCCCCGACAGAATGTCGCCAAGGATACGGGCGACCTGTTCAGCCTCTTGCCGGGCATTGGAAATCCGCCACTCCATCCGCGGGACATCGTAGCGGGTGGTCTCCAGGGTCAGGACGTAGTTCTCCATGAAACCCTCCTCGCCGGCGTTGCGCAGCTCCATGCCATTAACCTCGGCGAAGCGGACCGCGACTTCCCGGTCGATGTTAAACAGCACCATCTTGGTCATATCGATGGCGATGGAGCCCGGCAGCAGAATGTCGGGCCGCACGCCGTTGCGGCGCAGCTTGCGCAGCAGACGATGCGGGCCAAATCCAAGGATGCGCTGGAAATGATGGATCAGAGCGGACAGAGACATGATCGCCTTCACAGAATATGGGCCAGCAGCGGCGCCGCCAGCACGTTGACCAAACCAACCAGCACCATCACCAGACCGGCGACGGCACCTTCCTCGCGGCCCATGCCATGGGCCTTGGCCACTCCGGCGCCATGGGCGCCCATGCCGAACAAAGCCCCCCGAGCCATGGCCGAGCGCAAGGGCAGAACCTTCAAAATAACCTCGCCCAAGGCAGCACCGGCGACGCCGGTAATGACCACGAAGACCGCCGTCAGGTCCGGCACCCCGCCGATCTCGCCGGACACCGTCATGGCGAAGGGCGTACTGATGGAGCGGGGCATCAGGCTCAGGGTCAGGCTGTCGTTCAGCCCCAGCCATTCAGCCAGGACCCAAGCCGAGGTCATTGCCGCCAGACTTCCCGTGACCACGCCGGCCATCAGGATCGGCCAGCGGCGACGGATCAACTGACGCTGCTCCCAGATGGGAATGGCAAAGGCCACCGTCGCCGGGCCCAGCAGGGCCACCAGCCAATGGGTCTCGTGGATATAGGCGTGATAGCTTTCGTGCAAGGCCAGGGCCAAGGCGATCAGCACCAGCGGCGTCAGCACCAAAGGCGACGACCACCAACGACCGAAAAGGCGATGCAGGCGCTTGCCGATGACAAAGAAGGCGACGGTCAGGACCGACCAGAACACCGCCTGCAGGATGGGATTACTCCAGGCCACGGTCATAAACCTCCGACAGACGGTAGCCCAGATCGACCACCAGGGCGGTCACGCTCATCACCACCACCGTGCCCAGCAGGATCACCGACAGAATTTTCAGACCCAACAGCCCCAAGAACTCGCGGTGATCCATCACCGCCAGCACGGCGGGGACGAAGAACAGCAGCATCTCGGCGATGAACCAATTGGCCCCCTGGCGCAGGCTGACATGGCTGAGACGGCGGCTGGCGAACAAGGCCAGCACGATCAGCAGGCCGAAGATGCCGCCGGGGATGGGCAGGCCGCTGAGGCGCGTGATGGCCTCGCCCAGCTGCCAGAACAGCAGCACCAGAGCAATCTGGGAAAGCCGGCTGGCCCGGACCGCGCGGCGGCCGGCAAGGATGATCTTACGCACTGTCATGGAGGGGGAACCTTTCACCCCCAAACCTTACGCCGCGGCGCATTATGATTAAAATGAATTGTCTGAATAGTAATTAGTCGTATATGGAATAGTTATGGACCTAAGAACGCTACGCGCCTTCGTCGAAGTGGTCCGCCAGGGAGGTTTCTCCCAGGCGGCGCGCAAGATTTTCGCCACCCAATCCACCATCAGCAAATCGGTCCGCCAGCTGGAGGACGAGCTTGGCCTGACCCTCTTGGACCGCCACGGCCACAAGCACCGCCTGACCCCGGCGGGAGAGATCGTCTTTCGCCGCGCCGTCACCATGTTGGCCGAGCGCGACGATCTGATCGGCGAGCTGGACGAACTGCGGGGACTAAAACGCGGGCAATTGCGCTTAGGATTGCCGGCCATCGGCTCCAACGTCCTGTTCGCGCCGCTGTTCGCCGCCTTTCGCAGCCGCTATCCGGGTATCGAGATTCAACTGACGGAACAGGGCAGCAAGCGGCTGGAGGAATTGGTCCTGGCCGGCGAACTGGATCTGGCCGCCTCGCTGCTGCCCGTCGATGATCAATTCGACTGGCAGGAAGTGCGGCGCGAGCCCCTGGACCTGCTGGTCGCCGCCGAGCATCCCCTGGCGGGACGGGATCAGGTGGAGATGCGGGAACTGGCCGACCAGCCCTTCATCCTGTTCGGTGAAGGCTTCGCCCTCAATCCCATCATCCTGGCGGTCTGCCAGCGCAGCGGCTTTCAGCCCAGCGTAACCTCCCGCTCCAGCCAAATCGATTTCATCATCGAACTGGTCTCCAGCGGGTTGGGCATCAGCTTTCTGCCCAGAATGATCGCCCGACAGCGGGCGGCGGAGGGCTTTCGCGCCATTGCCGTGAGCGACGCCGGAATGGATTGGCACATCGCCCTGGTCTGGCGGCGGGGCAGCTATCTGTCGCGGGCGGCTCAGGCCTGGCTGGATCTGGCGCGCAATGCCGCCGCGACCGTCGCGCCCCCCCTGGCGACGACTGACCGGACAGCCGCCTCGGACAGCTTCTGCTGACGATTGGGAGGGGTGCTCATAGCGGCATTTTATCGGGGAATTTCCTCACAGTCACCCTGTTCAAGCCAAGGACTCCGCCTTACCATGCCGCCGAAATCCTTTGAACCAATGGGTAAGCCGAGATGACGATCGTCCAACTGTTCAGCGCCAATCGCTTCGATGAGGCGGAAAAGGCCTGTTGGGCCCAGATCAAGGCCGGGCGCGGCGGGGTGCTGGAATACCACATTCTCAGCGCCCTTTACCTGAAACAGGGCAATTACACTGCTGCGCACGAGGTCCACCAGATGGCCGAGCGCTATGGCGCCGTCTGCGCCGGGCTGTTCCACAATGACGGCATCGCCCTACTGAGAATGAACGATCTCAAGGGAGCATCCACAGCATTTCAAAAAGCCCTGCAACTGGATCCCCGAGACGCCAACACCCACCATCGCCTGGGTCAAACGCTGACGGACCTGGGAGATCTGGCCGGTGCGGCGAAAGCCTTCCGGCAAGCGATAAAGCTCAATCCCAACCAGATAGCCTTTCATCTGGCCTTGGCGGGAACCCTCTACAGGCAGGGATTTCTGGACGAAGCGATCAAGGTCTGCCGCAAGGCCAGCAATATTGCCCCAAAACACCTGCCGCTGCTCAACTACCTTGCCTCGCTGCTGATCTATATAAAGAAGGAAAGCGACGCGCAGAAGGTCATGGCCAATGCCGTACGCATTGATCCGAACGATCCCGAGACCCTGTGCAACCTTGCCGGTCTTGCCTCTTTGCAAGGTCGTGCCCATGAATCCGTCGCCTATCTGCGAAAAGCCGTCGAGATAGCGCCTGAGAATCCGGCTTTCCGGTCGCACCTGATTTTCCACCTCAACTATCTTCCCGAGGTGAGCGCCGAAGACATCAAGCGCGAGGCCGAATTGTTCGGCGCCCTCGTCGGCAAAGCCACCCCCCTTGCGGCCAAACCGCGAAGCAAGAACCGAACCTCCGTTCGGGTCGGGCTGGTGTCGGGAGATTTGTGCAATCATCCCGTCGGCTTTTTCCTCTATCGGGTCCTTCCCGAAATGCGGGCCCAGGGTATGGAGATCTTTGCCTATCCGACCCATGGCACTCACGACGACACCACAAAGCTGATTTTCCAATGCGTCAACAAATGGACGCCAATCTCGGGAATGACCGATGTCCTGGCTGCCGAGACCATCCAACGGGACGAAATCGATATTCTCATCGATCTGTCGGGGCAAACCGGCGGCAGCCGAATGCCAATGTTCGCCTATCGCCCGGCACCGGTTCAAATCTCATCCTGGATCGGTTTTTCGAGCACCTCGGGGATGGCGGCCATGGATTATGTGCTGGCCGACCCCCATGTGGCCCCGCCCGGCGAGGAACGCTTTTTCACCGAGAAACTCTGGCGGCTGCCCAAAACCTATCAATGTTTTTCTCCGCCTCGCGACGCCCCGGCTTTCCAGCCGGCTCCTTGCCTGTCATCGGGCCAGGTCACCTTTGGCAGCCTGAACAATCTGGCCAAGATGACCGACGGCGTGGTCGCGACCTGGGCCGAGATTCTGACGGCGGTAGAGGGATCGAAGCTGCTGCTGCGGACCACTCAGCTGAAAACCCCCCAGGTGCGCCAGACGACCCAGGAGCGTTTCGCCCGCCATGGCATTGCGGCGGATCGCCTGATCCTGATGGAGCCGGGAACGCGCAACGAGGCTTTGTCCACCTATGGCCAGATCGATATCGCCCTGGACACCTTTCCCTATACCGGCGGCACCACCACCGCCGAGGCTTTGTGGATGGGTGCACCCGTGGTGACCTTACGCGGCGACCGCTTCTCGGCCCGCATGGGGGTGGGAATGCTGTGCAATGCCGGGCTGCCGGACTGGGTGGCCGACAGCCCCGCCGATTATGTCGCCAAGGCCGTGGCTTTCGCCTCGGACCATCAGGCCATCGGGAGCTTGCGCCAGGACCTGCAGGCCAATCTGGCCCAGCGGCCTCTGTTCGACGCCAAGGCCTTCGCCAAAGACCTTGGCGAAGCCTTCCAGGCGATGCTGGCCGAGAAAGAAAGGCCCTAGCCCCGCACCGTCTTCAGGAAGTCCGAGACCACCCGCCCCAGCTGCCCGGTCTGGCCGACCATGCCGCCGGCGGCGGATTCAACCTGGCTTGAGGCACCCTGAACCGTGCCGTTGGCCTGGGTCAGATGGCCCAGATGCAGGGAAACCTGAGCGCTGCTGGATTCCGCTTCCGAGATATTATGGGCAATGGCCTGGGTCAGGCCGCGCTGACGCTCCACCGCCTCCGAGATGATATCCCCCGCCGCATTCAGCGAAGCGATGGTGCCGCCAATGGCGCCGATAGCGCTGATGGCTTCGGCGGTGGCGTCCTGGACGGCGGCGATTTGCTGCGAGATTTCGTCGGTGGCCCTGGCGGTCTGATGGGCCAGATGCTTGACCTCGGAGGCCACCACGGCAAAGCCCTTGCCCATCTCGCCGGCCCTGGCCGCTTCGATGGTGGCATTCAGGGCCAGCATATTGGTCTGGGCGGCGATGTCGTTGATCAGGCTGGAGACTTCGGCGATCTTGCTCACCGCCCGGCCCAGACCTTGGACCAAAGCGTCGGTGCGCTCGGCTTCCTCGACCGCGCGGGCGGAAATGCGCGAGCTATTGCCCACCTGCTGGCCGATCTGCGAAATGGCCGAGGCCATTTCCGCCGCCGCCTGGGATACGGTCTGGACATTGCGAGACGCCTGTTCGGCCGCCGACACCACGTTGCCGGCAGCGCCCGAGGCCTGGCCGCTGACGCTGGCCATCATCGAGGCCGAGGAATGCACCTGCTGGGCGGCGGCGGTCAAGGCATCGGCCACCTGCTGGATACTGCCTTCGAACTGATCGGCCATCTGCAGGCGGGCCTGACGCTGTTCGGCCTGCATGCGTTGCTGCTGAACCTGCTGGTCATTGCGCAGGCCATCGGCCTGCTGGGCCTCGTCGCGCAGCACGCGGATGGAGCGGGCCAACGCGCCGATCTCGTCGCCGCGGGTAGCCCCGACCACCGCCATGGCATCGGCGGAGTAATCGCCCTGGGCCAAACGATTGGTGACATCGGACAGTCGTTTCAAAGGCGAGGCGATATGACGGGCCAGCATGAAAACCCATCCCAGCGCCATCAAGACGATGACCAAAGACACCGCCACCAGCTTGAGACCCAAGGCCCAGAATTCGGCATTCAGATCGTCAAGGTAAAGCCCGGTGCCAATGATCCAATGCCATTCTGGCACCGGAAAAGCATAGGAAACCTTAGGCTGGGGCGAGTCGGCACCCGGCTTGGAATATTCATAAAAGACCGAGCCGCCGCCCTGCCGGGCCGCCTCGATCAGCTTTTGGATAAAAAGAATGCCGTTGGCATCCTTGACGCCCAGGAAGTTCTTGCCTTCCCGCTCGGGCCAGGGCGACACCATCTCGGCGTTGCCCTCAAAGTCGTAGGCGAAAAAATATTCGCTGCCGCCATAACGGACCGAACGTAATTCCCGCAGAGCCACGGCGCGGGCCTCGTCTTGGCTGATCTCGCCCTGGCGGACCCGATCTTCCTGATGGGCGATCACGGCGCGGGCGGTTTCACTCAAGGAGCGGACCTTGCTCACCCGCTCGTCCAGCATCGCCCCATGCATGAAATAAAGCGCCAACAACGTCACCAACGTATAGCCGGCAGTCCCCCCAGCCACCGTCGACATCAGTTTCAGCGAGATGGAAAGTTTCGGGATCATCATCCATCGGTCCTGTGATAGGGGGGTAACTTTGAGCCTCAGCCCGGATTGGCAGTCTGCAGATGTGCGGCGTAGCGACGGTCATGCTCCATGATGTGGCTGAACAGCCAACTTCTCAGAAACCCCCCCACCTCGGCGCTCAGACCGCTGTTGGCTTCGTCCCTGGCCCGACTGGCCATCTCCTCAAGCTCACTGAACAGCCGATCGTGCTCTGCCTGATGGGTGTCGCAATCGTCATAGCCGGACACTCTCAGGATCGACATCTCGCGGTTGAAGTGTATCTGGGTATATTTGAACAGTTCTTCAAGAATAATACCGACATGTTCGTCGCCGAAACCCGCATAGCATGCAACGAGTGTACTGTTCAAGAGATCGACCAAAATCTTATGGTCGTCATCTAAAGAGGGTATACCAACGCTTAAGTCGTTCGTCCATTTGATGGTCACATCTTCTGGATGCATTTTTCCCTCTCCCATTACTTATAATTAAGTTGGCTCAAGGCCCAGCCCCTCGACCGAGGAGCGGGCGGCGGCATCCTCGATCCCGGTCATGGAGGCCAGGAACATCGAGGCGGCGGTAACGCCTTCCTTGTGGGCGGTCTCGGGCGGATGGCCTTGGGCCATGGCTTCCGAGACGGTTTCGTCATAGGCTTCGCACACCATGCGCTTCATGGCATCGTCCATGGCCGTTCAAGCTCCCTCAAGGTCGATTCGGCGGATGCGAACATCCCTGCTCTCGGACCAATCGCAAGCGTCATGCCATACCGGGGCATTCCCGGGGACCACCCTTGGTTTCCTTAAAAATTCAATGGGATGGGAGCGAAACCAGGCCGCCGCTGGGGTTCAAGCGAATTGCCGAGCACGAAGACTTGCGCCTTTAGCGTCGCAAAATGCGATTCGAGGCGGCTAGGCTGTTCTCAAACAGCGACAGGCCGGGAAGCTGGCGCGGACCGTCGTGCCCTGGCCCAATTCACTGGACAAGGCCAGATTGCCGCCATGAAGCGTCATGAAACGGCGACTGAGCGGCAGGCCTAAGCCGGTGCCGCCATGATCGCGGGCGATGGTGATATCGGCTTGACAGAATTCCTCCATCACCGACTCCTGGGCCTCGGGGGCAATGCCCTTGCCGGTATCGCTCACCGCCAGAACCAGCCCGCCCGATGGCTCATAGTAAGCCTCAAGGGTGACCCGCCCGCCGTTGGGCGTGAACTTCACGGCATTGGACAGCAGGTTCAGCAGGATCTGGCGGACCAGCCGGGCGTCGCAGCGCAACGAGCCTGGGTTCGGCGGCAATTGGGCCGAAAGGACGATGCCGCCATGAAGCGCCCTCTCGGCCACCATCTCCAGGCAGCCTTGAAGCAGTTCGGCCACGGCCACCTGTTCCTCGTACAGCTGGAAGCGCCCAGCCTCCACCTTGGAAATATCCAGCACGTCGTTGATCAGATTAAGCAGATGAGTGCCGGCGCTGTGAATATCGCCGGCATATTCGGCATAACGCTCGACGCCGATGGGCCCCAGCATCTGCTGCGAAATGACCTCGGCGAAGCCCAGGATGGCGTTCAACGGTGTGCGCAGTTCGTGGCTCATGGCGGCCAGAAAGCGGCTCTTGCGGCGGTTGGCTTCCTCGGCGGCCTGCTTGGCCAAGACCAGCTCCTGCTCCAACTCCTTGCGTTCGATGGCGTAGCGCAGGGCGCGATAGACCAACAGACCGTCGCCCTGGCCCTTGACCAGATAGTCCTGAGCCCCCGAATGAACAGCGCCGATGGCGAAGTCGGGATCATTAAAACCGCTGAAGACCACCACCGCCGTCTCGGGCGAGGCCTCCTGAACCCGGCGCAGGGTCTCGGTGCCCGTAGAATCCGGCAGCGACAGATCCAATAGAACCACGTCAAAATCGCCGTCGGCGAGAATGGGCAGAGCGATAGAAAGGCGGTCGGCATGAGTCAGATCAACCGGACCAATCCCCTCGGCCTCGGCCAGAAGATAGCGCACCAACCGGGCGTCGCCCGGATTGTCTTCCACCAGCAGAACACGGATGGCTCGATGGCTGCCGTCTTTCATGACGCAACCTCCGCCTCAAAAGCCAATCCCCCTGCTTATGAGCATGACTCCTTCGACCGGCCTTCACAAGTCCGCAAAGGAGGCAGGATCGCTCATCGTTTCAATAGAAAGTGCCGCCCCATGCCCCTGGCACTTGCCATCGGTCGAACGGGAGCAGCTGCCGATCATTTTCCCGATGGTTCCGCAACAGCGGCCGCAGGATGGCTCGACGCCAAAATGGGAAAAGACCTCGGACATCCGCGAGACGCCCTGCTCCTTGGCGTCCTCGACGTCGCGATCGGTGATAGCATGGCAAATACAAACGTACACGCCGTTGATCCTCCTGGCCTGGGCGACAATATGTGAGTTGGAACTCACGCTGGTCGCTCCTTCAGTTTGACAAGCGTAACAGATACTAATAATCATTATCAATGACGATCTCAACTTATCGCCCTTCTTCATCTCAATGGATCAGGGGCCGCGCTCAAGGAGACCACCATGAAGGGTAACGCAAGGGTCATTGCCGAACTGAACAACTTGCTGGCCGGCGAGCTGACCGCTGCCGACCAGTATCTCATCCATTCGCGCATGCATGAGAACTGGGGGCTGACGGCCCTTTATGAAAAGGTCGAACATGAGCGGATTGAAGAGTTGGAGCATGCCGACAAGCTGATCCGCCGCATCCTGTTCCTGGAAGGCGTTCCCGACGTCGCCTCGCGGGCGCCCCTGGCCATCGGCGCCACGGTGCCCGAGATGCTGGCCAACGATCTGGCCTATGAGCTGCAGGTGGTCGCCGCCCTTAAGAAGGCCATCGTTCTGTGCGAGCAGGAACAGGACTTCGATAGCCGCCGCATCCTGGTCGAGCTGTTGCGCGACACCGAGGAAGACCATGCCTATTGGCTGGAACAGCATATCGGCCTGATCGCCAAGATGGGGTTGGAGAACTATCTCCAGTCGTCTGCGGCCATTGGCAAATCGGCTTAGAAAGGGAGTTTGGCCATGAAGGGCGACCGCGCTATCAACGGGCAGCTGAACAAGGTGCTCCGCTTCCATCTGACCTGCATCAACCAGTATTTCCTCCATGCCCGTATCCTGAAAAACTGGGGCTTTCGCCAGTTGGGCGGGGTGGAATACAAGGAATCCATCGAGGCCATGAAGGAGGCCGACGCCGTCATCGAACGCATCTTGTTCCTGGAAGGCCTGCCCAATCTGCAGGATCTGGACAAGCTGCTGATCGGCCAGACGGTGCCGGAAATCATCAAAGGCGATCTGACCCTGATCACCAATGCCCGCGCCCAGCTGGTCCTGGCCATCGCCGCCTGCGAAAAGGCCGAGGATTTCGTCAGCCGCGATCTTTTGTCCCATCAGCTGGAAGAAGCCGAGGAACGCCTCGACTTCTATGAAACCCAGCTGGAACTGATCGAGAAGCTCGGCCTGGAGAACTACCACCAAAGCGCCGTCGGCGAGTTGGAGGATTAGGCAACCCGAACCCCACCGCCCTCTCCGCTTCGCTTTTTTCCAGAGCCCGGTGAGGGACTTACGGCGCGGAGCGGCGGTATGTCAAATTCATCAATGCACCTCGGACGGTTACGTCCGGGGTCCATTGATGGGCAGGGTAAACAGAAAGCGCGAGCCCTGACCGGGAAGGCTTTCCACCCAGATATGGCCGCCGTGATGTTCGACGATCTTCTTGCAGACGGCCAGCCCGACGCCGGTGCCGTCATATTCGTCCTGGGCATGCAGACGCTGGAACAGGCCGAAGATGCGGTCGAAATAGTCTTTCTCGATGCCGATGCCGTTGTCAGCAACGGTGATCAGCCAGTCCTCGTCCTGACGGGCGCAGGAGATGCTCACCTGGGGATTGCGGGTGGGGTCGCGGTACTTCAGGGCGTTATCCACCAGATTCTGGATCAGGCGCACCAGTTCCTGCTGATCACCCACCACGGTGGGCAGATGATCGGGCCAGGTCAGGCTGGCTCCCAATTCCTCGATGGACCCTTGCAGGGACGGCAGAGCGTCCTCCATCACCGCCTTCAGGGGCACCGCCACCAGCGGATGATCTCGTCGGCCAACCCGGGCATAATCCAGCAGATCGAGGATCAGACGATCCATGCGCTGGGCGCCATTGCGGGCGATGGACAGGAACTCACGGCCCTCGTTGTCCAAGCCATCGCCCAAACGGCGCTCCAGCAGGGTCAGGTAGCTGTTGACCATCCGCAGGGGCTGGCGCAGATCGTGGCTGGCCACATAGGCGAAGGCCTCGAGATCGGCGTTGGAGCTTTGCAGCTCGGTGGTCCGCCGCACCAGGGCCGCTTCTGAACGAATGCGTTCGGTGACATCATGGACAATGGAAAAGACAAACATGCGGCCCTGCACCGTGACCGGGCTGGCATAAACCTCGACCTCCCTGATCTCGCCCGAGGCCAGCCGGTGGCGGAACTGGAACTGCTGGCATTGACCGCTGCGGATTTCCTCGATGGCGGATTTCACCTCTTCGGGAGCCTGAACATTGATGTCGCTGATGCGCATGGCCCGCAGCTGGTCCAGGCTGTAACCATAGAACCGCGCCGCCGGCGGATTGGCATCGACGATGCGGCCATCGGTCGGGTCGATCAGGAATTTAATGGCCGAATTGGAGCGGAACAATTGTTCAAACAGCTCCTGGCGGTCGCGCAGGGCCTGTTCATTCTGGCGGCGCTCGGTGATGTCGTCATGAACCCAGATAAAGCCCAGGGACGGCTCGGCGGGATCGACCAGCCGCCCGGTCAGATGACACCACAGATCATGGTTATCGGACAATCGGCGCATATGATAATCGGCGGCGAAGGTCTGACCCTGGCGAACGACGGGCAGGGCCGCCCTTGACAGCTGCTCGAAGTCGCGGGGGTCGCTATAGAAATCCTCGGTGGAGCGGCCCAGCATTTCGGCCTCGCTGCCGCCATAGATTTTGCAGAAAGCCTGATTGACCCGAAGCTGACGTCGCTCGGGACTGACGATGCTGATACCCACCGGGATATTGGCCAAAATGGCCTCCATCTGGGCGTTGGCGTTGCGCAAGGCCGCCTCGGCGGACCGGCGGGCCGAAATATCGCGGGCGATGGCGACGAAGCGGGCGGTTTGCCCAGCCTCGGGGTCGGCTGCCTGATATTGCAGGAAAATCTCCACCGGGAAGGCCGAGCCATCCTTGCGGCAATGCACCGACTCATAGGTTACGGCGCGGCGCGGACCGCGGATCAACGGCTCTCCGTGGCGACGGAAAGCCTCCTCGCCACCCTCGGCCTTGATCACCCGCAAATGTCGGCCCAGCAGATCCTCGACCCGATAACCCAGCTGCTCGGCGCAGCCCTGGTTGGCATAAACCAACTCCAGCCGATCAGCGGTGAAAATATAAAGAGCGTCAAGGGTGCGGTCGAGAACCGTCTTGAAATGGGACAGCCCCAAAAGAGAGTCCCGGGCCAGAGACAGCTCGGCCTCAAGCCTTGCCGCCCGGACTCTGGCCCGACCCAGCCGGCGGAGCAAGCTCCAGGCGCCAGCCCCAAGCGAGGCTCCAATGAGCCCCGCCGAGAGAACGCCAACAAGATCCGTGGGAGACAGCGACATAAGCACCCCAATGCCCCCCGGCCCGGGTCGTTAGGGGGTCACTTCACCGGCGTTTCAGGGAAAACCAGCTCGTGACGGGCCCGCCATTCCGGGGCGACGTAGTTGATGATGATGGACTTGCGAATCCCCTGGATGGGGCGCGGGTCCACCGCATGCCAGGTGTCGGTGCCGGGAATGAAGATCAGGCCGCTGTTGAACAGGCAAGGAGCGCGATGCACCCACTTCATCTCCTGGTCATAAACATCGGTGCCCAGCTCTTCGGCGTTCGGCCCCTTCGAGAGATAGATCAGCATGGTATACTGCTTGACGCCGATGTCGGTATGCGGCTCCAGCCAGAAACCGTCGGTATCCTGGCAATATTCCAGGCGCAGATTGGTGCCGGTCAGATCAAGGCCGCATTCCTTTTCAATGGCGGCGATGGTCTTGGAATCCTGGAAGGCCTCGGCCAGAGCGCGGACTTCCGGGAAGCGGGCCTGAGCCTCGGCATTGAAGTAATAGCGGGTATTGTTGTTGGTCTCGCGACGACCGCTGTATTCCAGGCCGGTCGGAGCCGGAACCGGCAAAGCGTGCAGCGCCTCGGCCTGTTCCAGCGGCAGCATGTCCGTCATCAACCAGTGGCGGTAAGGCTTGGTCACCCTTTGGCTGCCGTCCAACGCCTTCAAAAAGCTGTCCTGGTCCGCCAAAGCTTGAGATGCCGCAGTCATAGTCATTTGCCCCGAAATTGCAATTTAGCCGGCGCATCATACGCCTGCATTTTCCGGTCGGCAAATACCCTCATTCGTTTTGAAGAATTCCAAGATGGGCTTTAACCTTTGCGCCAAGCACAGGAATCCTTCCCACCCTTGACGAGAGGCCTTGGAGGCACGAAATATTTTACAGGCGAGGCCAATTGATCGGCCGCCAATTATCTCCCGGAACCGGGTGCCTCTTATGGGCCTGCGTCCCGGAGTCGCTCATCTTCGAGGAGAACCGCCAGATGACCCGCGTTTCCGTCTTCAACAGCCCGTTGCTTCTTGGTTTCGACCATTTTGAACGGGTTCTGGACCGCATCTCCAAAAGCTCGGCCGAGGGCTATCCGCCCTACAATATCGAGCAGATCGGAGAAGAAGGACTGCGCATCACCCTGGCGGTGGCCGGGTTCGCCATGGACGACCTGCAGGTGGCGCTGGAGAACAGCCAGCTGACCGTGCGGGGCCGTCAGGGCGAAGATGACCCTGACCGCGTGTTCCTACATCGCGGCATCGCCGCCCGTCAGTTCCAGCGCAGCTTCGTGCTGGCCGAGGGCATCGAAGTAACCGGGGCCTCCCTGGACAACGGCCTGCTGCATATCGATCTGCAACGGCCCGAGCCCGAGACAAGGGTGCGCACCATTAAAATTGAAAAAGCGTCTTCCGGTCCCGACCGACCGACGCTGAACGTGACAAGCACGCCGAAATAGAGCGTGTCCCAACAACAAGGAGACCACCGTCATGCAAGAGGATTTTCTCCGCCGCCACATCTGCCCCACCAAGGCCATGAGCGCCCATGATCTAGCGATTTGGGGCCTTGAAGACGTGGCTTACGTCAAGCGCGTCCAGATCAACGACGAGTTCGGCTGGTCGATCCACGGTGCCGACGGGGTCAACATCGGCCTCAGTCACGACCGCGACCAGGCCTTCGCCGCCATCCGGCAGTACGATCTGGAGCCCGTCAGCGTCCATTAAAAATCGTGACGCCATAAAGGCTTATCTTGACGCTCCGCCTTTGCTTTGGCACGCTCTTAGCCTATGACAAAGATCAATGTAGGCAAGGCAGGAGCGGGGAGATGACCAAGTCGGAGCTGATTGCTCGTCTGGCAGAGCTGAATCCTCATCTCTACCAACGAGACGTGGAACGTATTGTCACCACCATCTTCGACGAGATCGCCGAGGCTTTGGCCCGCGGCGACCGGGTTGAATTGCGCGGTTTCGGTGCCTTCTCGGTCAAGACCCGCGACGCCCGCCAGGGCCGCAATCCGCGCACTGGCGAGTCCGTGGACGTCTCCGAGAAGGCCGTGCCCTTCTTCAAGACCGGCAAGCAGTTGCGCGAGCGGCTGAATACCGGCAAATAAGCCGGATATCATGCGCTTCATCAGCCGTCTGCTGTTCTGGGTGATCGCCCTGCCCTTGGGCGCGGCCATCCTCGTCTTTGCCTTGTCCAACCGCCAGACCGTCCCCCTGGCCTTCTGGCCCTTCGACGAAGGGTTGGAACTGCCGGTCTATGCCATCGTCTTAGGCCCGCTGTTCGCGGGTCTGCTGGCCGGGCTGTTCACCGGGGCCGGACGCCGTCTGGCCGCCCTGGCCCGGGTTCGCACCCTGGCTCACCGCATCACCGTTCTGGAGCGCCAGCTGGAGGCCGCATCCGCGAAGGCTGCTCCCACTTTGCCTAAGGACCATCCGTGACCAATCCCGTTTACTGCGCTCTTGACACCACCGACACCGCCGAAGCCGTCAAGCTGGCCCGCCAGCTGTCCGGGCTGGTGGGTGGTTTCAAGCTGGGCCTGGAGTTCCATACCGCCAACGGCGCCGCCGGCATTCGCGCCGTCGCCGAGACCGGCATGCCCATCTTCCTGGACCTGAAGTTCCACGACATTCCCAACACCGTGGCCGGAGCCATCCGCGCCGTGGTGCCGCTGGCTCCGGCCCTGACCACCCTGCACGCCATCGGCGGCGCCGAGATGATGAAGGCCGCCGTGGATGCCGCTGGCGAAGCCGCCGCCAAACTGAATATCGCCCGCCCCAAGATTTTGGCCGTCACCGTGCTGACCAGCATGGGTCAGTCCGAGCTGCCGACCATCGGCGTCGAGGGTTCGGTGCTGGATCAGGTCAAGCGTCTGGCCTCCCTGGCCGTTTCGGCTGGCGTCGACGGCATCGTCTGCTCGCCCCACGAAGTGGATCACCTGCGGGCTCTGCTGGGCCCCGACGTCACTCTGGTCATTCCCGGCATCCGCCCGGCCTGGGCCGCCGCCAACGACCAAAAGCGCGTGCTGACGCCTAAGGAAGCCGTGACCAAGGGCGCCGATTACCTTGTCATCGGCCGCCCCATCACCGCCGCCGCCGATCCGGCCGAGGCTGCCCGCAAGATTCAGGACGAACTCAAATGAGCGCCAAGCCCGTCAAGGTGAAGATCTGCGGCCTGACCGACGAAGAGACGGTGGATGCCGCCATCGACGCCGGAGCCGATTTCGTCGGGGTGGTCTTCTTCGAAAAGAGCCCGCGCCATGTGACGATCGAGCGGGCCAACGAGCTGTTGGAATTCGTGCCCGAGGAAGTGCAGCGGGTCGGCCTGTTCGTCGATCCCACCAACGAGTTCCTCGACCAGATCATGAACAATCTGCGCCTGGACCTGTTCCAGTTCCATGGCAGCGAGACGCCCGAGCGTATCGAGGAAGTCCGCCTGGAATACGGCATGCCGGTGATGAAGGCTCTGGGGATTTCCTCGGCTGCCGATCTCGATGCCGCCGAGAAATACGCCGAAGTCTGCGACTGGCTGCTGTTCGACGCCAAGGCCCCCGAAGGGGCCGATCGTCCCGGCGGCAATGCCGTCGCCTTCGACTGGAGCCTGATGAAGGGCCGCAAATGGGCCTGCCCCTGGATGCTGGCCGGCGGCCTGAACGCCGCCAACGTCGCCGAAGCCATCAAGCTGTCGGGGGCCAAGGCCGTCGATGTCTCCTCGGGCGTGGAATCCGCTCCCGGGGTCAAGGACGCCGAGAAAATCGCCGCCTTCATCCGCGCCGCCAAGGGCGCCTGAGTCGCAAGAGAAGGGGAGAGGCCGGACATGCTCGACGACGATCCCGAGGTCCGCCGGCTGTTCTCCCGCATTGGTCAGGTGGTGGTCTTTCATCGCCATCTGCATCAGGCCCTGCACGACGGCTGCACCGCCATCTTCGCCAGCCAGGGCTTCGAGGCCCTGTTCGCCCAGGCCATGATGGATGATCAGGAAACCCCGGTCATCCTCAAGACTTGGCGCAATCTGGTGAAGGACGAATTGCAAGACACCGACCCCGAGGCCTTACGCCCGCTTTTGCTGCTGTGGCAACGCCTGGCCCAGGTGATTGCCGCCATGGAGGAAGTGGTGGGTTTGCGCTGGATCGCCGACACCCCTGCGCCAAAAGGCTGCTCCACCTACGAGGCCCTGACTGAACCTACCTTGCAAGGGGCCAACCTGCCGCTTGAGCGGGTCATCCTCGACGCCGCCAATCTCTGCTCGGCCCTGACGGTGATTTCCCAAGGCTGGGCGGAAAACCGTGGCTGCGTCCTGCTGGAGACGGCCTGGGCGGTGGCCGAGGGAAAATAACCCCTCCGCTTCCGACTTGGTTTGTGCTTTAGTACCGCCTTTCCAAGCCGTAATTCGGGCGCTTAGAGTATCGCATGCAGACCTTGAACACCTTCCGCGCCGGGCCGGATGAGCGCGGTCATTTCGGGACTTTCGGTGGGCGCTATGTCGCCGAAACGCTGATGCCCCTGATCCTTTCCGTCGATAAGGCCTATGCCGCGGCCAAGGCCGATCCGGCCTTCCATGCCGAGCTGAAGGGCTATCTGACCCATTATGTCGGCAGGCCCAGCCCGCTTTATTTCGCCTCGCGCCTGACCGAGGCTTTTGGCGGCGCGAAGATCTATCTGAAGCGCGAAGACCTGAACCATACTGGCGCTCATAAGATCAACAACTGCATGGGCCAGATCCTGCTGGCCAAGCGCATGGGCAAGACCCGCATCATCGCCGAGACCGGCGCCGGCCAGCATGGCGTGGCGACGGCGACGGTTTGCGCTCTGTTCGGCATCTCCTGCACCATTTTCATGGGCGAGACCGACATCGAGCGTCAGGCTCCCAACGTCTTTCGCATGAAGCTGTTAGGCGCTGAAGTCCGCCCCGTGACCTCGGGTGCCGGAACCCTGAAAGACGCCATGAACGAAGCCATGCGCGACTGGGTCTCCAATGTCGACAACACTTATTACATGATCGGAACGGTTGCCGGCCCTCACCCCTATCCGGCCATGGTCCGCGATTTTCAGACGGTCATCGGCGAGGAAAGCCGGGCCCAGATCATCGAGGCCGAGGGACGTCTACCCGACAGTCTGGTGGCCTGCATCGGCGGCGGCTCCAACGCCATGGGCCTGTTCCATCCCTTCCTGGATGATCGTGGGGTCCGCATCATCGGCGTCGAGGCTGCCGGCCACGGCATTCCCACCGGCCAGCATGCGGCGTCCCTCACCGGCGGCAAGCCCGGGGTGCTACACGGCAACCGCACCTATCTTTTACAAGACGCCGACGGCCAGATCACCGAGGCCCATTCCATTTCCGCCGGCCTGGATTATCCCGGCATCGGCCCGGAACATGCCTGGCTGCATGATATCGGCCGCGTCGAGTACGTCTCGGCCACCGACCAT
>Ga0302156_10000551_pt1 | contig 35170 bp, 32 predicted proteins | sample I_Bog_N3_2_FD_193503 | JGI IMG/M metagenome (GOLD analysis project Ga0302156, IMG submission 193503) | Peat permafrost microbial communities from Stordalen Mire near Abisko, Sweden - I_Bog_N3_2 | ecosystem: Environmental > Terrestrial > Soil > Wetlands > Peat | place: Sweden: Abisko, Stordalen... | reverse complement strand
TCTCAGGCAGGTTATCCCTCAGAATAATTGCTAGACTCGGAAGCCAACAGCTTTTTAGCGACACCATCGTCGATCCAGCGTTTATCGTTGGGGTAAACAACGTGGAGAGGTCTGCCGGCGAAATTGCTCTTTGGGCCGACCACAGGCCGGAATCAGCTTCGGCCAGTCTGAGAGCGCTTCGTCGGCTGCGGCAGGATGGAGCCGGAACTAACACGCTAGTCGATGGTGATGGCTTCAGTATTTACAAGAATCCAATGCTAGGTACGGGAAGCGAGAGTTGGGCTCCCCGCCCTTACAAGGCATGGCGTCTATTTGAGCAGACGAGCCACCTTCCCCGGGTCAGCGATTTGTTTCATGTTCATCAGGGAATCCGAACTGGGGCGAATGATGTTTTTTTGCTGACCGAAGAGCAGTACCTCGCACTGCCGGCAAAGGAACGTCGTTTTTTCAGAGGAGCCATTGTAAATAGTTCAATACGGAAGAATTTTCTCTCTATATCGATGTACGTCTTCTACCCGTTCGGGAAGTTCGAGATTATCGACGAGGCATTCCTGGAAAGATCGCTGCCTCGTTACTATTCGGTCTATCTCAGACCTGCGAAAGAGAAGTTGCTTAAGCGATCCGGAATCCGAGCATGGTGGGAACTGACTAGACACAGATCCTGGCAAGTTGAAGAAGAGGCGAAGTTGGTTTCTACCTATTTCGGGGACAACGGTTCATTCGCAGTGGATGCCGAAGGATCTACAGTTGTCCTCCAAGGCTATGCTTGGTTTCCGAAGAACAGCTTAGCTAGGTTCCCTGAAGCCGTGGAGGGCTTCAGCCTGGCGTGCTTGGCCTTGCTCGCAAGTTCACCTGCGAATATCCTATTATCCGCCGTGTCCAATCACGTTGGTGGCGGGCAATGGGATTTGTCGACTCGATTTGTAGAACGTTTGCCGATGCCAGATCTGCTCAGCGAAGACATTTCCGCGGACATTTATACGGGCCTTGTGAGTTCAGGCGAAAAGCTGCGCCAAGGAATTGAAGTAAATCGAAGACTATTGGACGACCTAGCCATTGCCGCCTATGGTCTGAGTGAATTCCGATGAAAACAAAAGCGGCTTCCGTAAACAGGGTGGTGGGAATCGAGCCTCAGAAGTTTGGAAACCGTGTGAGGCTTTCATTCACGAAAGTCATCGGGATTCCGGAAGCAACTCTGAAGGAATTGCGTCAAGCTGGAAATGAGGTTGCGCTGATTCTTCGGGGTCCTCGAGGCGAAGCAGTTGGAGGAGATCAGATTGCACTTCCTTTTGCGCAGGGAGCGAGTGGTTCGTATTGGCTCTCGGCCAAGATTGTTCTAGAGCCGTTTCAGAGCAAGTATGCCCTAAAGAGCGTAAGCCTCTCTGTTTTTAGGGGTGAACCTCTTTCTGAGAAGACGCCCTTGGTTCGGGCTGAGTGGGATTGCCCGGTTAGTGTAGTAAACACTCATGCACAACCCCATTGGCACGCCTACCCTGATTCGCACTCTTTGTCCGCGATCCAGAGCGCAGCCTTTGACCCGCTTCTGTCCCGAGAAGCCATTTTCGAGTTGCCTGACGAGGGACAATCAATGCCGCGACCAGAAGCGAAGGGGTTTACTAGAGTCCATCTGGCGATGGCCTCCACATGGCATCTGCCAAAGAACCCTCAAGATCAGGTGCCGATGGCCGACGAATCCGAAGTCTTCGCTTGGATCGAAAACTGTATCAAGTATCTAAAGGATCAATTCACTTCACTCTGCTAAATCTCCTAGCTTAGGACAATCAAGCCCAGTACAATCAAAGAGAGTGGGTTCCGAGGGGGATTTCCCTCGTTTTTTGGGTTGAGAAGGGTTGACTGCAAAGAATGGCGCGCCGCAGACAGACGAGCAGAAGAAAAAGAGGTTTCGGCGCGGGTTTCTTGCGGATGCTCTTCCTGGTTTTGATTCTGGCGGCGGGCGCGGGAGCGGCGTGGCTGGTTTTTGAGCCCTTCGGACCGACCACCGAGACCTTTGTCGAGATTGCGCCGGGCTCCTCCTTTATGCGCGTGGGCCGGCAACTGGAGGCGGCGGGCATTGTGCGCAGCCGCTACGGATTCGATGTTGTGCGCTGGTGGAAGCATGGCACGCTCAAGGCAGGCGAGTACCGCTTCGACCATCCGGCAGCGGCCATTGATGTTTATGCGCGCATCGCGCGCGGCGATGTTTTTACCAAAGCTGTAACTATTCCGGAGGGCGCGAACATTTTTGAAATTGCCGCCCGGCTGGAGCAGGCGGGGTTTGGCGAGCAGCAGAAATTTCTGGACGCGGCGGCCAAACAGGTGAGCCTGGTGACCGACCTGGACCCCGGAGCAAAGAGCCTGGAGGGCTACCTGTTTCCGGATACGTATCATTTTCAGCGCAAAGTGACTCCGGCGCAGATTTGCGCGGCGATGGTCAGGCGCTTTCGCGCGGTGGCCGGACAAATTGGATTGAAAGGGAATGTGCATCGAGTGGTGACTTTGGCTTCGCTGGTGGAACGGGAGACGGCGCTGGACGCTGAGCGTCCGCTGGTGGCCAGTGTCTTGGCGAACCGGCTGGCCAAGAAGATGCCGCTCATGACCGATCCGTCAGTGATCTACGGGCTGGAAGTTGAAGGACGCTGGCGGGGCGTGATTCACGAGAGCGACCTGAAGCTGAATACACCTTATAACACCTATCTGCACGCCGGCCTGCCGCCGGGCCCGGTGGCCAATCCCGGATTACGGTCGCTGCGAGCGGCCATGGCGCCGGCCAAAACGGATTATCTCTACTTTGTGGCCGCCGGAGCCGATCCTCAGGGAGGGTCGCTGTTTTCCAGCACCATCGAAGAGCACGCGCACAACGTGGCCGGTTACCGGCACGCTGTGAAGAAGGCAGGTGGCCAGTGAGAGCAAGCCTGCGCCACGCCGCCGCTGCGACACTCGTCTTACCGCTTCTATTGCTCTCCGGGTGCATGTTCACCACCCGCAAGCTGCCTATTCCCAAGGCTCCGCTGATCACGCAGACGGCCACGGCAGCTGATCTGGTGGCGGAACTCGACCAGCGCTGGGCCGCGCTTCAGAGCCTGAATGTCACGGTCGATATGCAGGCCAGCGTGCTCAAGAACAAGGAAGGCGTAGCCCGGGACTACACCTCCTTCCGAGGACACATCCTGATGCGCAAACCGGGGATGATGCGGGTTCTGGGGCAGGTTCCCGTGCTGGGCACGCGGATGTTCGACATGGCCACCGACGGAAAAAATTTCACGTTATTCATTCCGTCGAAGAACAAGGCTGTGAAGGGGGCGAACGCTCTGAAGAAAAGGTCGGCAAACGCGCTGGAGAATATGCGGCCCGGGTTCTTCTTCGACGCGATGATAGTGCACGGACTGGAACCTGACGACCTATACTCGGTGGTGACAGATTCAGACACTGTGGAAGATACAGCCCGGAAGCATCTGTTTTACATCCCGGAATACAGCCTCAGCATCAGCCGCCCCAAACCGGGCAGCCGGCAACTGACAAAGATGCGCGAAGTGGTCTTCCGTCGCGACGATCTGCTGCCTTATCAGCAGAATCTGTATGACATCGCGGGCAACATGGAAACCCAGGTAACCTATGCGAATTACCGGGATTACGATTCCGTCAAGTATCCTTCCACGATCATCATCAAGCGCCCGCTTGAGGATTACCAGTTGGTTTTGACGGTTGAGAGCGTGCAGCAGAACATGCCCCTGACCGACGACCAGTTCCAGATCAAAATTCCCGAGGGAACGCCAATACAGCATCTGGAATAGTGGGCCGACTGTGTTAGTATCCCGGCAAACGCAAACATTGCATTCCCGGGGAGCCTAACATGGAAAGCAACCTTCGCCCGATGACTCTGGGTGAGATTCTGGACCGCACCGCCCAGCTTTATCGCGAGCATTTCCTGCTCTTTGCCGGCATTGCCGCCATATACGCCGGCATTGCCATGGTGCTCAACCTAATTGCTATCGGCCTTGCAGAGGCTCTGCGCGCCTTCCATTTGGACGTGCAACTGCGCTGGGTCGTTCTGCTCTTCAGCGGCTTCGCGTTTCTGCTTACCATCCTCTTTGGCAACGTTGCCACAGCCGCCAACAACCGCGCAGTGGCCTGGGTCCACCTGGGCGAGCCTGCCATCATCGGCGGAGCTTACCGCAGCATCCTTCCAAAACTGGGCCGCTACTTGTGGCTGGGAGTCCTCAAGACCTTCTTCGCCTGGACCCCGCTCATTGTGCTTTACGCCGGATTCATCGGAACGTCTCTTTACTTCGTTTCCAAGGGAGTTCTTGCCCATGCCGACTCAACTCCGCATGCCGCTGGGCAAATTGACCCGTCATTGATTGCCTTCATCATGATCATGGGCGTGATTGGCCTGCTGATGATACCGGCGCTTATCTATGGCACAATGATGGCCCTGCGCTATGCCTTGGCTGTACCGGCCTGCATTGTGGAGAACCTCAAGGCCCGTCAAGCCATCCGCCGCAGCATCGAACTGAGCAAGGGCGCACGGGGAAGCATCTTCGTTCTTTGCCTCCTGGTTGGATTCATTGCATTGGCTTTGATTCTTTTCACGCAAGGGTTTTTTATCGTATACGGTTTCAAGCATCACCACCAGATTCCGGTTGGTTTGAGGATTTTGCAGCAAATGATCGGCTTCTTCACCAACACCTTTGTCGCGCCCATCCTCGCCACCGGCATCACCCTCTTCTACTACGACCAGCGAGTGCGCAAAGAAGGCTACGACATCGAGTGGATGATGCAGGCAGCGGGACTGGCCGCGCCGGAGCCGCAGCAGAACCCCGGAGCCGCGCATGAATGAGCCGCTGCGTCCTTCGACTCTGGGCGAGATTCTGGACCGCACCGCGCAGCTTTATCGCTCGCGCTTTCTGCTCTTCCTGGGAATTTCGATCATCCCCACCGGCGTGATGGTGGTGCTGGCCTGTCTGGTGGGCCTGGTTGTTGCGTGGTGGAGCGCGGCCGGAGCAGGCTCTGTCCCTGAGACGGAGGGATACATTCTTGTGGCGGTCTTCGCCATCGGCGTCACGCTGGTGGCGCTGCCGGCACTTCTGGTGGCGTCGGCGCTGGCCTCGGCGGCCATGAGCCATGCCGTATCCCTCGTTCATCTGGGCCAAACGACGACCATCCGCGATGCCTACAAGAGCGTGTGGCATAAGGGATGGCGCTACATCTGGCTTTTATTTCTTGAAGGCCTTTTCATCGCAGCCATTCCTCTTGCCGTATGGACCGTGCTGGTGATTCTCACCGCCCCTCTGGCAGCCTTGGGAGCAAAGGCTGGCATGGGGAATATAGCCGGCGGAGCGCTCTTCATCCTGGTGGCGGTCCTGATCGTCATCGCTTTGTTCGTCTATGTGTTCTGGATGCTGATCCGGCTCTCTCTAGCTTTTCCCGCCTGCGTGGTCGAGCAGATTGGAGCATGGACTGCGGTCAAGCGCTCCTCAAATTTATGCAATGGAACGAAGGGGCGCATTCTTCTGCTTTACGTGCTGGCAGGGCTGCTCAGCTGGCTGCTTTCGATGGGGATCTCGCTGCCGCTGATCATCATTCTCTCCTTGCTTCCCAGCATGCACAACCCTCAGCACGCGCAAACCGCCACTATCGTGATCCTTTTCATCTCGTATGGCGCGTCTTTTGCCGTCCAGGCGCTCGTCCGGCCGGTCTACGGCATTGCGCTGGTGATCTTCTACTACGATCAGCGCATCCGCAAGGAGGGATTTGACATCGAGTGGATGATGCAGCAGGCTGGGCTGACGCCGCCGGTACAGCAGATAGCCGCCGCCTCAAACTTTCAAACCTCGCAAGCCGTAGAATATCCGCAGGCCATGGAACCAACCTCGCCAGCACCCGGAGAATCGCTATGAACGAACTCGCTCAACCAACACCCTTTGGACCAGCTCATCAGATTCCCATGACCTTCGGTCAGATCTTCGACCGAACATTCCGGCTCCTGAGAAATAACCTGCGGCTGTTCCTGGGCATTGCAGCGGTCCCTTCCGTTGCGATATTCCTGACCATCGGGATCATCACCGGCACCATGCTTCTTGCGCTTATCCCGGCGATTGGCAATCAAGGCGCAGCGCCGCCGGTGTTCCCTCTCTATTTTTCAGGAATACTCATCTGCATCTACCTGATATTTCCCTTTATTTATGCGCTTTATATGCCGGCAGCCAGCTACGCCGCCACGCAGGCCGATCTTGGCGTAGCGGTCACCTTCAGCGAGGCGTACGCCGTGGCTTGGCGCCGCTTCGGGCGTTTTCTCTGGCTGATGATTCTCGGCTTGCTTTACGTGCTTGTGCCGGTGGCGGCGTGCGCGTTGGTCATCGGCCTGGTTGCGCTGCTGCTGCACTTTGCGATGGGCGCAGGTTCCGGCGACTCCGCGATTTTTGTGCTCATTCCGCTGGGAGTGTTGCTGTACATTGCCGCCCTGGCGTGCACCATTCTGATGACGCTGCGCATCTCGCTGGCTTACCCAGCCTGCGTGGTGGAGGGGCTGACCGCGTGGGACTCGCTCAAGCGAAGCATCCAGCTTACGAAGGGCGCAAAGGGCCGGATATTCCTGTTGCTGCTGGTGGTCTACGCGCTCACTTACCTGGTGATCATGGTATGCATACTGGTTTTCTGCGCGGTGGGCGCAATTGTTGCTTTCGTGGCTATTTTGGCCCATGTAGCCGTGGGATCGACGGCATTTTATATCCTGATTGGCTTGGCCGTTTTGTGCTATCTCCTTATCCTGATTGTTTCCTGCTTGTTTTCCTATGCGGCCTTCACCACCGCTCTCGCCGTTCTCTACCACGATCAGCGCCTGCGCAAGGAGGTCTTCTTGCCTGCACCTTCGCAGACCTGAGAGGTTCAGGCTTGACCGCTCGATCTCAACTCGCCGGCATCGCACTGGCTGTGGCTGTTGGCCTGGGCGTTGTCTCGTTGCCTGTTCGCGCCGATACTCCTGCCGCGCCGCCCACGAACAATTTTCGCGAGGCAACGCTGGCCGAGTATCGCCAGCATTTGGTCGAACTGAGCGTCGTGGTGGAGGCATGCGCCAAGGCACGGGACAAAAAGTTCTGCGATCCGGCGCTGGCAGGACGGGACGACCGCGTACCGCTCGGCAATACTCCGGAGCGGCGGTTGGTGCGTTACAGTTGGCTGCGCGCGCTGCTCTTGCAGGCTCAAACCAAAGATAAGACCCCCGAGGACACGCAAGACAAAAAAGGAAACAAAGCTCAGAACAAACCGGAAGACAACTCCGTAGACAAGGCCAAGCAAAAGGCTGGCGGAGGAGCCGAAAAGGTTCCGGTTCAGGAGTCTACGCTGCCTCTCAAGCCGACTACCAGCGAACTCTTGCAGGCCGCCGAGACGCGATTGACGCAGGACATTGCCCAGGCGGAGAGCCTGGCAGCAGGTCCGCCAGCTACCGCACCCGATTACACGCAGCAGCGCGAGACGATGAAGCAGGTGCTGGCCGGCCGCGATTTTCGCAACCTGGAACCGCCCTCCAAGCGCGATTCGTTTCTGGAAATGCTGGCCGACTGGCTGAACCGGTTCTTTGAAAACCTGGAGAAACTGCACGCAAGCTCGGTGTGGGCGGGGCGCGTGATTGTGTGGGGCTTCATTCTGGCCACGTGCGTAGGGCTGGTCTGGGGATTGCTGCAACTGGAACGCCAGTGGCGTCTGCGACTGGTGCCGGAGAGCGATGGTCCTGCCGCCGGAGCCGCATCGGCCCGCGACTGGCAACTGTGGCTGGCCGATGCACGACGCGCCGCCGCCGCCGGTGAGTGGCGGGAGGCGATTCATTTTGTCTACTGGTCGGCGATTTCCCGGCTTGAATCGAAGCGGCTGTGGCCTGCGGACCGGGCGCGCACTCCGCGCGAGTACCTGGCGCTGGTGGCCGCGGACGACCCGCGCCGCGCGGGACTCGCCACGCTCACCGGCAGCTTTGAGCGGACCTGGTACGGCGGGCGTAAGGCTGCGGAGAACGACTACTTGCAGGCAGAAAAACTGGCGGATGGACTGATCAACGGCACTCTTGCTCCAGAACACAAATTGAGCGGCATTGAATCCCACCCTAGCCGCAAAAACAAAGACGCGGCGAGGATGGGGCACCCAGCGGAAGGCGGTGAGCGATGAAATTTCTCTCCTCGCTCGACGCCATGGACCGCAAACTGCTGCTTTGGTGCGTGGGAATTGCGCTCACGCTGGCCGTGGCCACAGCCTTTCTGATGCCCAAGGAAAACGACAACAACAATCCGCTGCCCTCGACCTACCTGGCAGGCCAGCACGGGGCGCGCGCCGCTTACGAGACGCTGCTTCGCTCCAACTATCCGATTGAACGGTGGGAGAGGCCGCTGAGCGAGCTGGCTGACACGGCCGGCCCGGAGACAGTGGTGATCATTGCCCAGCCGTCTTCCCGCGAGAGGGAAGACATCAAGGCAGTGCGCAGGATTGTGGAGCGCGGAGGCCGCGTGCTTTCTACCGGCTACTATGGCGGATACCTGCTGCCCGGCGATGCCAGTGAACCTCCCAAAGAATTTCACTTTGCGGCATGCAAGCTGGAGCCTGAGGGACTGGATGCACTGGCCGGATCAGGCGAGGCGTGGATGGTTCCCGAAGCGACCTGGCAGGTGGGCAACCCGGCGCAACGCGTCGAATACAGTTGCGCAAATCACCCGGCGGTGGTCGAGTATGACTGGAGCAAAGGGCACATCGTCTGGTGGGCCAGCTCGACGCCTCTGGAAAATGGCTCACTGAGCCGCGCACACAATCTGGACCTGTTGCTCAACTCGCTGGGACCGCGCGCGGGTCATCGCTTCTACTGGGATGAGTCGCTGCATGGGGAGATTCGCTCGACCTTCAGCTATGCCTCGGGGCCGTCGTGGACGATGCTGTGGATCGGCCTGCCGGTGCTGGGGCTGTTGGTTGTTCTCAGCTTTAGCCGGCGCAGCGGGCCGGTGCGCGATCTTCCTCCGCCGGCGCGCGCCACGCCCATTGAGTTTATTGAAGCGCTGGGCTCGCTCTATCGCAACGCTGGAGCCGCATCGGCTGCCGTTGCGATTGCCTGGGAACGCTTCAGGCGTCACAGTTTGCGGCTCTGCGGGCATAGCGCGAGCAAGATGGACGCGGCCGAGCTGGCAGCGGTGATTCGCAGGCGTTTCCCCGGCGCCGACGCAAGCCTGGAAGCGGATCTGGCTGCTTGCGAAGAGGCTGCATGGGGTGAAACAGCCAATCCACGCCAGGCGCTCAAGCTGATTCAATCGCTGCATGGGCACTACGAAAAGCTGAATGATGCCGCCAGGCTGGATGGGCATAGAAGCAATCAGGCCGCGCAATCTGAGAAGATTCAATCCAAACCGCAGGAAGGGGCTTTATGAGCAAGAAAAAACAGTTAGATTCGACGCAAGAGACAAACCAAAGCGGCAACGGCCCGGAGGGCTTGCACGCAACCAGCCAGCTCATCGCCCACTCCCGCGCGGAACTTGGCCGGGTGATCTCCGGCCAGAACGAGGTGATCGAGGAGGTTCTGATCGCCGTTCTATGCCAGGGCCATGCGCTTCTGGAGGGCGTGCCGGGCATTGCAAAAACGCTGATCGTGAAGGCCCTGGGGCGGCTGCTCGGCCTTGGCTTCCAGCGCGTGCAGGCCACGCCCGACCTGATGCCGGCCGACATTCTGGGCACCACAATTCTGCGGCCGGGCTCCGTGGATTTTGCCTTCCACGCGGGGCCGGTCTTCACCGACCTGCTGCTGGTGGACGAGATCAACCGCATGCCCCCGCGCACCCAGGCGGCACTGCTGGAATGCATGGAAGAGCGCCAGGTGACTTCGGACGGCACGCGTCGCCCGCTGCCCGCCTGGTTCACCGTTTTCGCCACGCAGAACCCGATCGACTTTGAGGGCACGTACCCGCTGCCCGAGGCGCAACTGGACAGATTTCTGCTCAAGATTCGCGTGGCCTATCCCTCCGAGGCAGAGGAACGGCAGATTCTGGAGCGGCACCACGGCGGCTCGGGCGCGGGGCTGCTGGAAGACGTTAAGATTGCGCCCATTCCAAAAGGTTTATTGGCTGCCGCCGGCGCCGAGGTGCGCGACCTTCGCATTGAGCCGGAACTGACCACCTACATTCTGACGTTGGCGCGGCGCACCCGCGAGTGGCCTACGCTGCTGTTGGGCGCCAGTCCCCGCGCCGCCGTGAGCCTGATGCGCGTGGCCCAGGCGGCAGCCGCCTTCGATGGCCGCGACTACCTGCTGCCCGACGACGTGAAGCGCGCCGTGCTGCCGGTTCTGCGGCATCGCGTCATGCTGAAGCCCGAGGCGGAGCTGGAAGGCTTCGACGCTGACCGCGTGCTGGCCGACGTGATAGCCGCTGTGCCGGTGCCGAGGCAATGAATTTTCAGCAAAAAGAGTAGTATAAAGGTAGTATGAAACTGAAGACATCCGTCACTCTTTCATCCGACCTGCTCGAAGAGATCGACCGCAACGTCGGCACCAATACGTCGCGCTCGGCTTTTATTGAAGCGGCCATGCGCGAGTATCTTAAAGAGAAGGTTCGCCGTGCCATCAACGAGCGCGACCTTCAAATCCTCAATGCCAACGCCGATTACTTCAATCGCGAAATGGAAGACGTACTTCGCTATCAGTCGCCGATCACGTACGAATCAGAAGAGTGAGGAGACATGCGCCGAGGCGAGCTTTATCGCGTGCACCAGCCGCCGGGAGATCCGAAAGAATACCGGACGTTTGCCATTGCAAGCCGCCAATCCGCAATCGATTCGCGATTTTCAACTGTGATTTGTGCGCCGGTATTCACGAACGGATACGGCGCCTCGACGCAAGTTAGCATTGGGATCGACGAGGGCATGAAGCATTACTGCTGGATTTGGTGTGATGGGCTAACCAGTATTCGAAAATCCGAGTTGAGGCAGTACGTCGGTTCCCTTTCGGGGGCAAAGCTGGCAGAGTTCAATCGCGCCCTCGCATTCGCAATCGATTTGATTTGAGTCCCTTCTATGATCTCTCCTTCACTCTATCCCGCCCCGGTCAGCGCCGCTTGCGAGCGACGTCGCCGCTGGAGCTTTGGACTTACGACGCGGAGCATCGGCCTGTTGCTGGTTGGCTTCGCTTGGCTGGTTCCGGGCTTTTGGGATGGGCGACTGGCCTATGCGATGCCGGCCTGGGACGGGCTGGTGCTGATCTTCGCGCTGCTCGACGGCCTGCGTTTACCTGTCGCAGCACAACTCACCGCAGGCAGAAGCTGGTTGAATGCTCCTGCCCTTGGCAGCGAGACCGAGATCGAGCTGAAAATCGAAAACCATGGCCGGATGATTCTTGATTGCCGCATCGTGGACGATCTGCCGCCGGCGCTGGTCGCCGAACCGGAAACGCTACGGCTGACAGTGTTTCCCCACGTACCCGCCAAACTGCGTTACCGCATCACGCCCAACGAGCGCGGCGACTGGGAGGCTGGCTGGCTCTATGTGCGCTATCGTACTGGCCTGGGGCTCGCCGAGCGCTGGGCCCGCGCGCCGCTTACGCAAACGGTGCGCGTCTACCCGGCGCTGCATACCAGTGAAGAGCAGCAAATCTTTCTGGCTCGCAGCCGCCAGATTGATCTGCAACTGCGTCGCGCGCAGCAGCGTGGCCTGGGCCGCGACTTCGAGAGCCTGCGCGATTACCGCGAGGGCGACGATCTGCGCGACATCTGCTGGACCGCGACGGCGCGGCGCGGCAGCCTGATCACCCGCCAGTACCAGACCGAGCGCAGCCAGCCGGTGTGGATCGTGCTGGACTGCGGCCGGCTGATGCGGGCGCGAGTGGCGCTCGCTGCACAACCGCCGAATAGTTCCGGCTGGGCGCCAAGCCCCTTCGGCCCCGCGCCCAGCAGTGCGACCAGCAGCAAGCTGGACCACGCCTGCACCACGGCGGTCGCGTTGGCCCAACTGGCGCTTTACTCCGGCGACCGCGTCGGCCTGCTGGCCTATGGGCAGAATATTCAGCAGCGACTTTTGCCCGCTCGCGGCGCAGCCCACTTGCGGCAGATGATCGAGTTGCTGTCGCAGGTGCACACGGAAACCGGCGAGGCCGACCACCTGAGAGCCACGGCCACACTGAACCGCCTGCAACCCCGCCGGGCCTTGATTTTGTGGGTAACGGATTTGGCTGAGACTGCCATGCGCCCTGAAGTCATCGACGGCGCTCTTCAACTGCTGCGTCGCCACGTACTTTTGTTCGTCGCCATGGCCCAGCCGGAGGTTGAATCCATCGCCCAGGCAAGGCCGAAAGATTTGGAGCAAATGTTCCGCGCCTCCGCCGCCCAGGAGATGGCCGGACGGCGCGAACTGCTGCTGGCCCGGCTGCATGAGCAGGGTGCCCTCACCCTCGACCTGAACCCCGAGGCGCTCACTTCGTCGGTGCTGAATCAGTACCTTACGGTGAAGGAACGGGCGATGGTATAGAGGAGGCCTCAACTTAGCTAAGTTAGCTAAGTTGGCTAAGTTAGCGTAGAATAGATTCATGAGAACCGTGAACATTGGCGTACTGAAGAACCAGCTCTCCGCCTATCTCCAGTTCGTACGTAATGGCGAAGAGGTGGTGGTTCGGGACCGGAACAAGCCGGTGGCGCGCATTCTGCCCTTCACCCTGCCTCTGCCCCCGGAAGGCGACCATGAGGCTGAGGTGGCCTATCTGATTGCCACCGGACAGGCGAAAGCGCCTAAACAGAAGATGGACTGGGATGCCTTTTGGGCGCTGCCCGCGGGAAATGTCCCCCATGACATCGCAGTGCAAGCAGTGATTGATAGCCGGGGCGATCGATAAATGGACTATGCGTTTTGGGATGCAAGTGCACTCGTTCCATTGTGCGTCTTTCAGCAGGCTAACCCGACGGTGCAGGCGTTGAGTGCTCAGTATCGTATAGCCGTCTGGTGGTCAACGCCCGTTGAGATGCGAAGTGGCTTTGCGCGTCTGGTTAGGATGGGTCTACTGTCAACCAACGAGCACGTGCAAGCTCAGGTTCGCCTAGATAGGATGCGGTCTGATTGGCTGGAAGTGGATCCGAGCGAGACCTTACGCGAACAGGCCGAGCGGCTCGTGGACCGTTTTCCCTTGAAGGCCGCAGATGCTCAGCAGCTTGCCGCTGCAATGGTCTGGTGCGGTGGCAGGACCAAAGGCCGGGTCTTCATCTCCGGCGATAGTCAACTGCTGGAGGCCGCCCGGCAATTGGGGTTTCACGCGGTTGAGGCGTGAGAACGGCGAGAAATTGCTTGCAATGAGGCCTGACGGAAACACTCTCCGCCCCTCGGCGAACCGAGAGGCGGGGTATGGTGCGCTATGAAGAGCTACTCGGCTGCGGGCGCTTCGGCTGCGGGCTCGGCAACCGGCGCCTCGATGGCGGCTTCTTCCGTGGCTTCGGCCAGAACCTTGACCTTCACGTGCGCGGTCACTTCGCGATAGAGCTTGATGGCCACGTTGAAGTCGCCAATGCTCTTGAGCGGCTCGTCCACTTGAATCTTGCGGCGATCAATCTCGAAGCCCTTGGCTTCCAATGCGGCGGCGATGTCGCCCGAGGTGACCGAACCGAAGAGATGGCCGGCCTCGCTCGACTTACGGGTAAATTCGAGTTCGACGGGCTCAAGCTTGGCGGCCAGCTCCTCGGCCAGCGCCTTCTCCGAGGCGTAGCGGCGGGCGGCGGAGGCCTTCATCTGCTCGATAACGGCCTTGTTGGCCTGAGTCGCCTGCATCGCCAGCTTGCGGGGCAGCAGAAAGTTGCGGGCGTAGCCGTCGGCCACTTTGACCAGATCGCCGCGGTTGCCCAGGTGTAATACGTCTTCCTTCAGAATGACATCCATGGTTATTTCTCCAGTGTGCGGACTTCCACCACGGGTGGCTATGTCGTTCAGACAAATTCACCAGCCGCCGGCGGGCCGCACTCGGTTTTCTTCGGCATCCACAATATTGCCTTTCGCAAAATCAGCTTCGCACATTTACGTGCGCGAGTCGGCAGAAGGCAGCCGATGGTTAGTGCCGCGTGGCAAACGGCAGCAGAGCGATGTTCCGGGCCTGCTTGATGGCGCGGGTAAGGCGGCGCTGGTGCGTGGTGCAGACGCCGGTCAGCCGGCGAGGCACGATCTTGCCGCGCTCGGCCACAAAGCCCTGCAGAAGCCTCACATCGCGGTAAGGAATCGCGTCGATCTTCTCGGTGCAGAACTTGCAGACCTTCTTGCGGCGGAAAAACTTGCCGCGGCCGCCGGGACCGCCGGAGGGCCGTCCGCCGGGCCGTCCGCCGGAGCGGGCCGGGGCTGAACCTGAACCCGGACCGGACGCTGCTACAGGAGCTTCAGGTGCGCTCGTCTCGGGCACATTTACTTGATTCTCTTCAGACATGCTGTTTCCTCTTTACTCTCTTGTGAACAGTGGTCAGTTAATGGCAAGCGACAGGAATTTATTTCCCGGCCACTGACCACCGACAACGGGTTAGACCGCAGGAGCCTCGACGGCTTCTGCCGCTTCCAGGACAGGCTCCGCCACAGCAGTCGGCGCAGCAGCAGGCGCAGCCACCGGGGCTGGGGCTGGCGGAGTTGCGCTGCGGCGAACGCCGCGCAAGGCCTTGACCTTGGCCAGACGCTTCTCTTCCTCGTCGACGCGCACGGTGATGAACTTGATCACCGGCTCGGTAACGCGCAAGCGGCGCTCCAGCTCCAACACCACCGCGCCGTTGGCCTCGATGGTCAGCAGAACGTAGTTGCCGTCGTTGAACTTGCGCACCATATAGGCCAGCTTGCGCTTGCCCATCTTCTCGACTGTCTTGACCAACCCGCCACCCTTGGTGACGTTGTCGGAGAAGCCGGCGATCAGCTTGTCGACATCTTCTTCGGCCGCATCGGGCCGAACAATGAACATGACTTCATACACACGGGACATCCGGTTTCCTTTTCCGCTGAAAGATCAGGGTTCGTCCCCGATTCTCAGCCTTTCCCGCCGGTGCAAACACCATAGCGGCTATTCATTTTGCTTCTTACTTCAGTTGTTCCGCGACATCTTGCAAAAACTGTCGTGAATATGGAGCAATGAAATCAGGATTCATGGGCCTATTCCCTATTCCCTGTTCCCTGATCCCTGTCTTTCCTATTAAACTCGTTCATCGCGGCTGCCGGTCCCACTTCGAGGATGCGCCGCGTAGCGGTTGCTACCCGGTCCAACACCTCGTCCAGCACCGTCAAATCCGCCTTGCGCATGGGCGAGAGCAGATAATCCCTGCCGAGCCGCCCGCCGCCACCAGCGGCAATTGCTTCCGGTGGCAAATCGAGCCCCACGCCAATGCGCAGACGCAACCACTCTTGAGTGCCCAGGGCGCCGGTCACGCTGCGGGCTCCGTTGTGCCCTGCAGGCGAACCGCGCTCCCTGATCTTGAAGCTGCCCAGCGGCAGGTCCAGCTCGTCTTGAATCACGAGCAGATCCTTTGCCGGGTCAACCTCAAACTCTCGAACCAGCGCGGCCACAGCCAGCCCGCTCAGGTTCATAAAGGTTTCCGGCTTTGCCAGGACCACCACGCGTTCTGCCATGCGGCAGGTTGCGGTAGCGGCCTTGCAGCGCCGGTTCTGGACCACAACTCCCTCTTGCTGGGCGATGCGGTCGATGGCCATGAACCCCGCGTTGTGCGGGGTCCACAGGTATTCGAGTCCTGGATTGCCCAGCCCCACAATTAAAAAAGGGCTGCGCACGCAGGATTCTGTGTTCCCAGCGAGCGATTTTGGCTCGCTGGGGTGAACGAACTGGCTTTCCTCGGCCAAGGGTTACTTCTTTGCCTCGGACTTTTTCCCCGCGGCTGCCGCATCGGGCTTCTTGGCCGCATCTTCCGCCTTGCCGCCCTTCTTGGCAACTTCCGGCTCGCCAGGTGTAGCACCCTCTGCTGTTGCTGCCGCCGCCGCTGCCGCTTCGGCTGCTTCGACTTCGGCCGCGGTCGGCGCTTCTTCGCGAATGGTGGCAACGTGAGCCACGGTAGCATCCTCGGAGTTGAGGTACTTGAACTTATCCGAGTGAGGCAGTTCGCTGACGCGCAACACGCCGTGCAAATCCAGATGGCTGACATCCAAAGTGAAGTGACTGGGAATGTCGGCTGGCAGGCACTCGATATCCACCTCGCGAATGACCTGTTCCAGGATTCCGCCGCTCTTGACACCCTCTGGAATCCCCAGCAGCTTGACGCGTACCTTGACGTGCAGGGTCTTATCCATGGCGATGCGTTTGAGATCGATATGAATCAGCTGATCTTTCATCGGCTCGCGCTGCCAATCAACGACCATGGCCTTGGCCGCTTTTTGGCCGGCGACTTCGACATCGAAAATGGTGTTGTGGCCGGTCTCGGAAAAAATAATCCGGGAAATCTGCTTGGGGTCCACCTCGATGGCCACCGGATCATGCCCCGGACCATACAGCACGGCGGGAATCATGCCCGCGGCGCGTACTCGGCGCGCGGCATTCTTGTTGAACTTGCCCTCACGGGGCTTGGTTACGACTACTTCTGACATTCGGTCTCTCGTTTCCTGGGTTCGGGCACGAACGGTTGAGGTCCGCTCCCTTTGTTGAAAAGCCAGGGGTAAGGGATTAGGGTTTAGGGATTAGCTCGAAGCAGCTTTGGCCGCTCCCTAATCCCTAATCCCTAACCCCTAATCCCTCAATTGAACAGCGAACTTACGCTCGTTTCCATGTGAATGCTCTCAATGGCCGCTCCGAGCAAGCCGGCGATGGAGAGAACCTTGATTTTTGATAGCTTCTGCGCCGCCTCGCGCAGGGGAATGGTGTTGGTAACCACCACCTGTTCCAGCCGCGAGTTGGCGATACGTTCGATGGCCGGTCCGGAAAGCACGGCATGGCTGGCGGCGGCATAAACGGTGGCCGCGCCGGCTTCGTAGAGCGCGTCGGCAGTTTTTACCAGCGTGCCGGCGGTATCGATGATGTCGTCGAGGATGAGGCAGCTCTTGCCCTTCACGTCGCCGACAACGTTCATCACTTCGGCAACATTGATGTCCGTGCGGCGCTTATCCACGATGGCCAACGGAGCTCCCATCTTCTGCGCGAAGAAGCGGGCACGCTCCACTCCGCCGGCGTCCGGTGAAACCACGGTCAGGTTGGGAAGGTGCAACTCGCGGAAGTAACTCACCAGCACCGGGCTGGCAAAGAGATGGTCGACGGGAATGTTGAAGAAGCCCTGAATCTGCGCCGCGTGCAGGTCAACGAAGAGGGCTCGGTTGGCGCCGGCAGTGTGCAGCAGGTCGGCGATGAGCTTGGCGCTGATGGCCACGCGGGGACGGTCTTTGCGATCCTGGCGGGCGTAGCCGTAATAGGGAACCACTACCGTAATTCTGGCCGCGGAGGCTCGCTTGAGCGCGTCAATCATCACCAGCAGCTCTACCAGGTGCTGATCCACCGGGTAACAGGTGGGCTGGACAACAAAAACATCGACGCCGCGCACATTCTCCAGCAATTGAAAGTAGACTTCGCCGTCGGCAAAGCGCTGCATTTTGGCTTCGCCCACCTTAACCCCAATGTGAGTAGCGATTTCTTCGGCCAGTGGCCGGTTGGCCGTGCCGCTGAAAAGCTTGAATCGTTTGTCCTCGCTCAGGTTGCGGCTCCGCTTGCGCTCGGGGACCAGTTTCGTCTCCTTCGCCTTTGCGGCAGCGTCCGGAGGCGACAGAACAAATCCCGCGGAGGTGGACTCTTTGTCTGCGCCGTCGTCCGGCGTCTTTGGCTCGCTCGACTGTTGTGCCATTTCGTTCGTTACGGTTTCCGCTTCCATCTTCGCACTGCCTCCAAGCTGGTTGGCTTTGGGCTACTGTTCAATGGCCACTGACCACTGACAACTGAAAAACTGGCTGGGCGACCAGGATTCGAACCTGGACAAGTGCCTCCAAAGGGCACTGTCCTACCATTAGACGATCGCCCAATTTGCAGCCGTTGCCGAGTCTCTCTTGCGCAACGGACGGCTGTCAACCTGTTTACGGCAGAAGCATTTCGCGCCAGTATTTTGAGCGCGGCAGGGTGCGGGTCAACGTGCTCCGCACTCCAGCCGGCCGCAAACGCTCTTGCGCTACTTCCGCATCTCCGCGGGTCCTGTACAACCCGAAGAGCGCTGAACCGGACCCGGACAGCGAAGCATGGAGGGCTGCCTCCGGTGTGTCCGAAGCCGCAAGAATGCGCTTGATTTCTGCAAGGGAAGGATGCTGGGGAAAAACAACGCGTTCAAAGTCGTTCTCGATCCAGCTCGTAATCCCGGTGCGGACAAGCGCGGACTCCATCGGTCCGGCCAGGTCCCCTTCATTCGAGGGAACACCGGAGGAGCCTGCTCCCTGCCGTCCTTCCGGAATCGCTTCCGCAAAGGCGCTGGCATAGGCGTGGCTCAACTCTTTTAGTTTATCTGTGCTGGCCTCGGCGGTCAAACCCTCGGCAAGGCAAAGGGAGTCCCAATCGCGAAAGGCCTGCGGGGTCGAGACGCCCACCTCCGGCATGGCCACCACGCACCAGACCGGCTCAAAGTCCGGCAGGGGGTCAACCTGCTGGCCACGATCCCGGCCCAGAACCGCTCCGCCGATTAGGAAAAGTGGCACATCGGAGCCTACCTTTGCCGCAATCTCCAGCCGCCGCGCAGACCAGTCTGCTGGCTCGCTAACTCGTTGAATAGCTGGGTGCCCCTCCCTCGCCACGTTCGTGTTTTTGCGGCCAGGGCGGGAATCCTCAACGCTCGACGCAATCCCCAGCTCTGCCTCCAGCCCCACCAGCGCGGCAACAGCATTGGCCGACCCCGCGCCCAGCCCGCCCTGCACCGGCAGACGCTTTTCGATATGAATCTCGACCTCGGCGGTGAGATGCAGCGCCTCCAGCGCCAGCGCAACCATCTTCCAGGCAGTGTTGCGCTCATCGGTGGGAACGCGCGCGTCATTGGAGGTCAGCCGCAGCGACGTCACCGCCGCAGAATACGCGGTAACCGTAACCAGGTCATAGAGTTCCAGGGTCTGGTAGACGGTGGCCAGGGCATGGTAGCCATCGGGACGCGGCACCCCGATGTAAAGGCCAAGGTTGATCTTTGCGTGCGAACGAACGGCTGTGGGCATACCGGCTTATTGTAGTGCGTAGCCGTACTCGGACCTGATATTCTTGCCGCGTTATGCCCATTTCGTTGGCCCCGATCCAGCCTTCTGCACCGCCGCCGGTCTACTGCGTGGAATGTGGCTGTGAGGTTGACCCAGCGGCATGGCTCTGTGGCACCTGCGGCAAGAATGTTCATGAACCCGGATCAACGACGTCAACCCGCCCGTTTGCGCCCGCTTCTTTGAAGAGTTCAAAGCCGGATCGATACATAGGCGCGCGGATATTCGGGACTATTCTGGTCGTGGGTTTTTTTATATTGCGGGATGGTTTGAAATGGGGGTGGATTCGCCGCAACAGCCCTGGACATCTTTACGGATGGGCTGTGTCAGCGTTTTGGGTTGCACTTCTTATCATCCTATGGAGTGATGGATTTTTTGACCATCGGCGATGAAGCCAACATGCAAAGAGTGGAAGCTGCCGAGTGGAGCTTGTTTGTACAGTTCTTGATATAAAAAATTTCATGGTGCCGAAGAAGGGACTCGAACCCCCACACCCTTGCGAGTACGTGGACCTGAACCACGCGCGTCTGCCAATTCCGCCACTTCGGCACAGTACACAGGTCCAGCGTTCTCCACTGAACCGGCAGCATCTCTGAGTCTCGCAAATGCGGGACCCGGTGTCAAATTTTGGCAGTGTGAATGGGCCGGATGAGCCGGAGCAAATAGCTCCGGCCGCGGCGTTAGTGTAGTTGCTTACACCAGCTTTGCGTCGAGCGTAATCTCTGTGTTATTGGCGAAGAGCTTTGAAATAGGGCATCCGGCCTTGGCGTCGGCCGCAGCCTTGGCGAAAACCTCCGCTGAAGCGCCAGGAACGCTGGCCGTGGTGGTCAGCGCGATGCGAGTGACCGCAAAGCCACCCTCCACCTTGCCCAGCGTAACCGCCGCGTGGGTTTCGATCTTGGTGGGCGTCAGCCCCGCGCCGCCCAACTGCGCTCCCAAGGCCATGGAGAAGCAGCCGGCGTGCGCCGCCGCAATCAACTCCTCAGGCGTGGTGCCCGCAACTGCGCCTTCAAAGCGCGTGGCGAATGAGTAATTCGCGTCCTTCAGAACGCCCGTCGCCGTGGAGATCGTGCCTTTGCCTTCCTTCAGTGAACCTGTCCAAACCGCGCTTGCCTTGCTTGCCATTTTTCCTCCTTGGGGATTGTGAGTATTGCTGAGTTCAAATTCGGTTGATCGCCCTGCCGTTCAAAAAAACGGAGCACGGCAAAAACCCTGTCTAGTAGTTGATGCGGCAGACGCCCGCAAGGATGCGCCGAACCAGTAGAACGAAAGGCTTGCTCGCCGCGCACGGCCACCGCTAGCTGATCACTTGTCCCCGCACGAATTCGCAATCTCCCAGTTGATGTAGACGGGATTGCCCAGCAGCCACATCTTGCCGTCAACGCCCATGACTTCCGCGCGGAACCAGTGACGGCGGCCATCGCTCACCCAGGGCAAAGAAAAACTCTGATCCGCCGATGTAATCGCCGTGCTGGTTTTAAGGGCGACTTCCTGGCCGTCCTCCAGCCAGCGGACCGTTCCGCCCGCCGCAGCGGCTACACGCAAATCGAAGTTCACTGCTTCGCCTGCGGGCGCGGTGAGAAGATCTCCCGCATGGACAATCTGGTCTCCGGCTCGCGCGGTTACTTCGAGAAGGCGGTCGCGGGTTCCCGCAAGATCGATGAACACGTGCCCTGCGCGGATGCCGGCAAGAATCGCGGGCGTCGAAAGCTCGGTTGCGTAGACGACCGTCGTCGGGCTTCCGATAGAGCCAATTTCATCAAGCGGCTGCATGGGCCGGTGGTTATCGCTCCCGCCAATTCCCGCCAGGCGGCAGCCATTGTTCAATTGCTTATCCCAAAAAGGAATGTTGGGAATTTCGTACTGTTCGCTGCCTCCGTTGACCGCCTCGACAGCAGTCAGCAGATGCATATCCACTTTGGAAGCCGGCGTCCATCCGCAACCCATGCAAATTTCGCCGCTGGGATCGCCGGGATGGTTGATGGAGGTCAGCCCTCCCACGCTTGCGGCGCTGCGTAGCAGCGTATTCACGTCGGGAACCTCTTTGCTGCCCAGGCGGAAATCGACAAAATCGGTGGTGCCAAGAAAGTTGATGTGCCCCTGAAAGGTGGTGATCTCGCGGCCCGGAATCAGCAGCAGCTTGTCGAAGTAGGGTTGCAACTCGCGCATGGGGTTGTACTGCGAGCTCGCGTTGTGGTCGGTGATGGCGATGAAGTCGAGTCCACGGCGAGCCGCGGCATCCGCGCTGAAATAAACCGGGCAAGGGACCATCTTCCCCGTCTGGCTCGCGCATTCGCCATCGCTCTGCGCGGTGTGCAAATGCAGATCGCCGCGATACCACGCCGGCCCTGTCTTCAACGGCACGTTCAAAATCGCAGGCTCGCCGGCCACCGCGCCGCCGGAAGAAAAGTACACATGAAGGGTGTAGTGCGATTGCACGCTGGGGCGAATGTTGGGCACGCCAATCAGAACATTCCACTTGCCCGGAGGTATAACACCCGGAAGGCAGGAGGGAGTCGCATCGGTAATCCCCACCGTGAGCAGGGATTTGTTGCCGCCGCTCCAGCAGCGAAGCTCCACAGGATCAAGCAGGCCCAGATCAAGCGCCGTGTGCTGCTCCTTGCCGGTGTAATCAAAGGTCAGCGTAACCCGCTCAGTGCCGGCGGGTATGTCAAACGGCACTTGAATGTAGGTTTCATTTTGCGAACCCAGAACCACGCCCTCCAGAACCAAATCCGGCGCAGAGGCCTGGACGGTTGCGGAAGTCTGCTGGGCGTCCCTGGCGGTGGCCGCGACCGGAAACAGAAAGAGCAACAATGCGGCGCAGGCGATGGTTGTTCCGGATCGGAATAGTCGTTGAATCATGAAGGTCTCTCCGTATGCGTACTGCAATATTCTCACACCTTTTCGCGCACGATCCCAACCAGGCATCATTGAGCCCGATAAAAGAAAACGCGTGGAGGATTCTTCCTGAAGAAGAATCCTCCACGCATTGTTAGCGTAAAACTGCAAAACCGAAAAACCGTTTAGAAGACGATTTTCGCGGCCAACTGCAACTCGCGCGCCGGCAGGGTTGAGTTGACAATGCCGAAGTTGCCGCCCATCAAGGAGTTTGGATCGCCATAGTTAGTCCGGTTGGTGATGTTGAAGGCTTCGGCGCGGAACTGGAAGTGGGCTCCCCGAACGAGCGGGAAGTCCTTGGTCAGGCCCGTATCCAGTTGCCAGAAGTCGAAGCCGCGGATTCCGTTGCGGGGCGAATTGCCAAAGGGCGTATTGGCCGCCGGGACAGCGTATGCGCTGGAGTTGAGGTATTGAATGCCGCCAATGGTGGGGTTGTAGGCCAGGCTCGAACTCTTAATCGCGCTGCCGGTCAGGTTGGGGCGGTAGGTATTACGACCATCAATGGTGATTAGCCCTGAAACCTGATTGTTCGAGTAGGTGTCCGGGCTATAGTTCATGGTGAGCGGGTCGCCGCTGCGGGCCTGCAGAATATCGGTCATCTGCCAGCCGCCCAGTGCCGTGTCCCAGGCATGGTTCATGTTCCTTCCCAGCCAATGGCCCTTGCCAATAGGCAACGTCCAGACCAGGGAGGTCGCATTGACAAACGGATGGTTGTAAGTGGAGATACCTCGATCCGCCTGCCAGTTGTAGATGTTCTGGACCGAAGGGAGGCCATTGCCGCAGTTGTCGCAGTTGCCGCCGCCGTCCAGTGCCTGGGCCGCAATGTCGATGGCCTTGGACCAGGTGAAGGAGTCCAGCAGGTAGAGCCCAGAGGTGAAGCGCTCCTCCACCTTGGCTTGCAGGCCGTTGTAATTGGAGGTGCCCCAGGGCAACGTGCCGATGATCGAGCCGAAGCCGGGATAGGTGAAAATGCGGGATTGTAGCGAGGCTGTGCCGCTGGACGTGGTTTGCGGCGCGGCCTGGTTGATGTCGTTGAAGAAGACTTCGTGAATGCCGCTGTTGCCCACGTAAGACAGGTCGACCAGCAAATTGTGGCCCATATCGCGCTGTACGCTAAAGAACCAGCTCCGCACCTGCGTGTCGGGCGAATCAGTCGGCATGTACTGGAGAGCCATGTACGAAGCGTTCGAGATGCTGAAGTTTGCGGGGTTTACATAGTTGGCAGGGAAGCTGTTCTCCGTGTTGCGATAGGTAGGCAGGCTGGGGTAAACATACTGCAGCGCGATGATGCCGTAGGGCGCGTTCAGGGTCAGGTAGCTGGAGCCGGCACGGTTCCAGTGCGAATAGCTGATGCCGAAGCCGCCGCGCAGCACCGTTTTGTTGTTCAGGCTGAAGGCCGCGCCGACACGGGGCCCGAAGTCCTTCTTATTCGAATTGATCGTATAGCGGTTGCTGGAGGTGGCCAGCGTCATGGTCTGGGTGGTGATGTTGAAGTTGGACATCTGGTTATTGGCTTCGTAGATGGGCGTGGCGAATTCGTAGCGCAGGCCCAGGTTCACCGTCAGCCGCTTGTTCACCTTCCAGTCATCCTGCACGTAGCCGTACAGGCCCCAATCGCGGATATTGGCGACAGGGGCGTTGGAGAGGGCCATCCCGTAGCGATAACCGAACAGGAAGTCGGCATAGTCGAACATTCTCTGCGTTTGGGAGGTCTGACTTCCAGTAGGGGAGCCAGCTACAGAGAGGGAGGGGCTGATCGCGTAGTAGAGGTTGTTGTTGTAGCCATAGCCGCTCATCTGCGCGGCATACATATCGCCGCCCATCACCGGGTGCAAGTCCTGTTGCGCCACATGGAGCATGGTGTACTCCAGGCCGGCCTTGATTGTGTGGCCGGGAAACAGCCTGGTGTAGTTGACCTTGGGATTCCAGACTGTGGGGTTCTGGTACTGGGGGCTGGTCCACAAGCGGCCAAGAGCGGAGAAGCCGGTTGAGAAGAGCTCGTAGGTGATGCCGCCGGTATATTGCGGGTCAGTGGGCAGGCCGGTAAGGCCGAACTGCGTCAACATGCTGGGTCCGCCGGCCAGTGGTGGAGTCTTGCCCGCCTTCATTTGAGAGAAGCCGAAGCGGGCCTCGAATAAGGACTTCGAATTGATGGTCCAGGTGGCGCCGCCCACAATTTGCTTCACAGGAGCAATGACGTTGCCGTCGCCGTTCATGCCGGCCGAGCCCATAATGGTTCCGGGGTCATAGGCATTCCACCGTGCTTGCGAGTAACGGGTAAAGAGACGCAGGTTTTTCTTTACGTCATAGTCCAACTTCATGTCGCCCTTATCGCGGTTGAAGGTGTCGGGCTCCAGGATGATGTAGTTGTTGGTCATTGCGCTGCTGTTGGTGCGCGGCAGGTAAGGTTGCCCGTTGCTGTCATTGCCTTCCATGATAGTCGCGGCATAGGGGATGACGGCCGACGCGGGAATACCGGCATGTCCGGAATAAGGTGGTGGCAAGTACTGCGTGCCGCCGTAGGCTGTCTGCAAGGCGGTACCACCCTGACCCAGGCCAATACCGAACGTGGTGGTTGAGTTACACGGGTTCACGGAGGTGGTCGGGCCGCCGTTCGGGCCGGTGTAGGGGCAGGGGTCGCTGACCGGCAGGTAGCCAGACCCGACACCGGGGTTGTCAATGATGTAGTAGCCGGAGGGTGAACAGGTGCCGGCGCCGTTGATTCCGGTGCAGGTAAGGCCGCGCTCGGCATCGGTGGGCAGGGTGGAGTCTGCGGTATGAGAGCTGGTCTGGCGGAAACCCTCATAGTCCATGAAGAAGAAAAGTTTGTCCTTCTTCAGAGGACCGCCCAGGGTGGCGCCGTACTGGTTTTGGTGCAGCGCCGGCTTCTGAATCTGGCCCGCCGCATTCGGGTTCGGTAAGAAGTAGCCGCTTGCATCCAGGGCCGTGTTGCGCACGAACTCCCATGCCCGGCCGTGAAAATTGTTGGTGCCGTAGCGGGTGACAACATTGACAGTGGCGCCGCCAGAACGGCCATACTCCGCGCTCATGTTGTTGGTCACCACCTGAAATTCAGCCACGGCGTCGGGCGACAATTGCACCACCTGGTTCGAGAATCCCTGGTTGGACGTGCCAAACATGTTGTTGTCCAACCCGTCCAGCATGTAGTTATTGAAGACGCTGCGCAGGCCGTTGATATTGAATGATCCCTCGCGTTGACCATAACCTTCGCCCTGCTCGCTGGGGCTGGGAACCACGCCCGCGGTCAGCTCGACCAGTTTAGAATATTGGCGTCCATTCAGCGGCAGTTCGACGATTTCGCGCTCATTGACCACCTGCCCGCGTTCGCTCGATTCGGTCTCTAACTGGGTAACATTGGCCATGGTGGTTACCGTAGTGGCCGTTGAAGCAACCTTCAAGGAGACATCCACGCGCTGATGAGCGCCAACCTCCAGGCCAAATTTGGCCACCGCCGATTGGAAGCCCGTCGCCGTCACCTTCAGCTCATAGGTGCCGATGGAGATGTCGATGAACCGGAACTCTCCCCGGTCGTCGGTGGCTACCGTCGCAAGCGCCCCAGTGGCTGTGTTGTGCAACGCCACCTGGCAGTGAGGAACAACCGCTCCGCTCGGATCGGTTACGGTTCCAAGAACCGTTGCCGTATCGAATTGCGCGCGGGCACAGATCGCAAACACTACAAAAAGCACAAAGACTGCTAAACGTCGCATCACTTTCCTCCTGAAATTGAATCTAAAAATTGGACCTGCTCTCCTTCACAGGGATTCCGATTTGGCCGACAAAACTCCGCGACCCGACAGTGGAGTTCTGGAAGAATTCCAGTCGGCCTTATACGGAACGTGATGAAAGAAAAATTACCTATCTTGGGATGAATCTACCCTACGGTGGACTGCTGTCAACCCTTTTTGCGTGAATATCTTGTCGAAAAATATACGACTATAAGGTTAATCCCCTGAAATGAGTATCTTAGACGAAATTATTTTGCGGTAAAACGGGTCTCCCCTTTCCCGCGAAAAGCCGAGGAAAGGGGAGCCCTCATGAAACGCACTACTGCGTGGGCCTGGCCTTGCGGGCCGCTTCAAATTCGTCGCCGGGGAGCCAGTCAATGCTCTTCGGCTGTGACAGAGGCAAAGTAGACCGCATGGGGCGGCCGCACCGGCGATTGTGCATAGGCGCGGGCAATTTCCAGCAGGATGCCGCAGCCGGTGCCGTTGTCAGCCGCGCCGTTGTAGATGTTGTCGCCCTTAGCACACTTCAATCGTGTCCTTCAGAGCACGTCGTCGCCCTCCTGCGGGACAATGGAATCTAGTAGATGCAAGCGGGTGAGCACTTTGCGGGCGAGGCCTGTCAACGCCATCCCGCCCGCCTCCCCAAGCAGAACCCAGCGCCGCACTCCGCCTGCCACGGTCAGAGCGTCGATGTCGTTTTCGGAAACGGTGCGAATGCGCACGGAATAGTTCACCTGCATAATGGCGTGGCGCACACTCAGGCGCAACTCCTCTGCGGGGACTTCTTTTTCGATCAGCGCGGGAAGCTCCCACAAGCCCGGCATCACGGTCTGCGCAGCCGGCCGCTGCTCCAGCAGCACCTCCCGATGCGCCTGTCCAGCCAGCCGTCCGCTACGCACGGAAAGCGCGTAGGCTGCCTCACGGCAAATCATCTTCGGCCGAGGCGCGGTCGGATGCTCTCCCTGGGTCTTGCAGTCGCCGGCCACCGGGCACACCAGGCACTGCGGATTACGCGGCAGGCAGAGGGTTGCGCCCAGCTCCATCAGCGCCTGGTTGGAGTCTCCCGGCCGCTCGGGACTAACCAGCTCGGCGGCCAGGGCCTCTATCTTGCGCCGAAGCTGAGAACCACCGCCCGCGCGGTTGCCGGCCTTCCAGCCTTCCATCCGGCAAAGCACCCGCTCCACATTGCCGTCCACCACGGCCACCCGCTCTCCGTGAGCGATGCTGGCCACGGCCGCTGCCGTGTAAGCGCCGATGCCCGGCAGCACGCGCAGCTCAGCCGCTGTCGCCGGCATGTTTCCCTGGCAGTGATCCGCCACAAACTGCGCCGCCTTATGCAACATGCGCGCCCGCCGGTAGTAGCCCAACCCGCTCCACGCCGCCAGCACCTCCTGCTCCGGCGCCAGCGCCAGCGAAAGCAGCGTGGGAAACCGCGCCATGAAGGCCTGGTAACGCTCCACCACCACCGCCACGCGGGTCTGTTGCAGCATGATTTCCGAAACCCAGATGGCGTAGGGATCCCGGCTGCGCCGCCAGGGAAGGTCGCGCCGCGAGCGCTCGTACCACTCCAGCAATCGACTCCGTACCCGGACAATCTTTTCCGCGTCCCGGTCCTGCTTGCCCATGCGCACAGATTAACATCCGTTGTAATTGACCGGGCCGGAGCAGCATCCCTACAATCAAGCTGCATTCTTCTTCCGCTCGCATGAACCTCTCCGCGCTCATCATCGACGACGAACAACTGGCCCGCGAGGAGCTTGCCTACTTGCTCACCCAGGTGGGCGGCGTGGATGTGGTGGCGCAGGGGGCCAACGGCATCGAGGCCGTGGAGTTGATCGAGGAGCACCACCCCGACATGGTCTTCCTCGACGTGCAGATGCCGGGACTCGACGGCTTTGCCGTGATTCAGAAACTGATGGAGCGTAGGAACAAGGCGGGGGTGAGCGCGGAGGCCGATCCGTTGCCGCAGATTGTCTTTGCCACCGCATACGATCAGTACGCGGTGCGAGCCTTCGACGTGAACGCGGTGGATTACCTGCTGAAGCCGTTTGACCGCACGCGCGTGGAGCAAGCCGTGGAGCGCGTGCGAGGCCGGTTAACCGGAAGCGCTCCCAATGGCGTGACAGGCCCGCTGCCGGAGTCGCAAATCGACGCGCTGCTGCGTCTGCTTAACCGTCCGCAAGGCGCCAGCCGAACCCCTCAGCCAGCCAAGCTCATCGTCCAGGCGCAGAGCCGCCTGCTGCTCATCGACCAGGCGGAGATCTGTTTCGCGGCCATTGACGATGGAGTGATTCGCGTGGTGACGCAGAGCTTTGAAGGCAGCTCCAAGTGCCGCACTCTGGAGGAACTGCTCGATCAACTTGACCCGGCTGTCTTCTGGCGCGCCCATCGCGGCTTTGTGGTCAACATCAACCACATCCGCGAGGTTGTCCCGTGGTTCAAGTCCAGCTACCAGTTGCGCATGGATGACAAACAGAAGACCGAAATTCCTGTGAGCCGCGCGCAGACCCGCCGGCTGCGGGAGCTTTTTAATTTGTAGTGGATTTCTGCTGTTTTTCCCGCTTAGTACCGTGACCGCATGAATTTGTAAGGTCAGGAATGGATCGCCGGCCTCCTGGCCGGGGTCCCCACGGACAGGTCTTCGTCCGTGGGGTGGTTGACCGGCTGTAGCGCCGGCGTCCACGCCCGCGCTTGTCCAGGCACAATTACCAAATCACACGGTCTTAGCATTAGTCGTACCGCTCAAACACAATCTGCTTCTTGTGCCAGCCGAATGCGCTCAGCCGCTCGCGCACGCTGGAGACCATCTCGTTGAGTCCGCAAATGTAGGCGTAGGTGTCGAAGTTCAACTCCGCATTCGGCTCAAGCGGGGGCACAGGCAGCGTCTGGCCAAGCCGTGCGGCGCGTTCCTCGATGATGCGGGCCACGTGCTCCTGAACGTAACCACGCAGTCCTGTCCAGCTCGCCTCGGCGCGGCTCAGCGTGGGCAGGTAGTGGAAGTTCGGCACGCGGGCAGCCAACGCCTCGAACTCCTCGCGATAATAGATGTCGCTCTCGTGGCGCGTGCCGTAGACCAGCCAGATCTGCTTGCCGTTGCTGCGATCTGGGCCGCCTTCCGGGAAGAGCGATTGCACGAAGCCGCGCATCGGCGCAATGCCCGTGCCGGTGGCCACCAGGATGGAATCAGTAATGGGCTCGTGGAGGATGAAGTGTCCATGCGGTCCATGAATCTGGATGGTGCCACCGATAGGCAAGTCGGGCAGGTTGGCCAGATAGTTGGAAAAGAAGCCCTCCTCGACGCGGTTCACGCAAAGCTCAAATTTGTTGCCGTTGGCCGCCGAGGCCAGCGAGTAGGCGCGGGTCTGCAGCTTGCCGTTGGCGTCCAGCGCCACACCGCTGACAAACTGGCCCGCCGCAAAGGGAAAGCTTTCCAGCTCGTCGAGGACAAAGCCGAAGTGGTAGCACTGGGCAACTTCTGAGATGCACTCTTTGTGTTCAAGCCGTGCGGTGAGTAGTTCGCGTGCCATGGAAGTTCTTTCTGGGGAAAAGATGCCCGCATTTGCAGGCTCATCTCTTGGATGCAACGGGCAGGAAAAAGGAGCAATCCCGGCGAGGCGTCGTCCCCCCTATAATCAACAAGTAGCCGCATGAAAGCCCGTGGGGCCTTTTCGGCTACGCAAGCCTGATCGATGAGGAATTTATGGCCGCACTGCTGGAAGCAATTACCGTCAAGCGCAAGATGTACTTCGAGTTTGAAAACACCCCCTACTACTGCATGGAGGCCGAGGTCTCCACGCCCACGGCGCGCGGCGGCCAAACGCTCGTCCGCCTGAAGATGCGCAACCTGCTCACGCAGGCGGTCTTCGACAAGACCTTCAAGGCCGGCGACAAGTTCAAGGAGCCGGACCTGGAGTTGGTCGAGGCTTCGTACCTCTACTCGGACGGCGAAGGTTCGCACTTCATGGATCAGGAGAGCTTCGAGACGCATACTCTCAATAGCGACATGATGGGCAACGCGCTGGAACTGCTCGTCGAGGGCGTGATCATCCAACTGCACAAGTTCAACGGCAATCCCATCGGCCTGCAGTTGCCGGAAAAGGTGGAGCTTGAGGTTGTGTACACCGAGGGTGGCGCGCGCGGCGACACCAGCGGCAACGTCACCAAGCTGGCCCGCCTCCAGACCGGTCTGGAGATCAAGGCCCCGCTCTACATTCAAGTGGGCGAAAAAGTAAAGGTCTACACCGAGACGCGGGAGTTCGCGGGGCGGGCGTAATCGCCAGCGACTAATTACCCGCTTTGCCCGATCGCTTCAGCTCGTTCCAATCCTTCTCCGTCTGGTCGGCATAGGCTGCGCCGAACTTCGCCAGCGCTTCGGCAAAGCCGTCGCCCGTGCCGATGTAGCCGGCCAGAATCAACGGGTCGCCGGAGCGGGCGTGGCCGCGGGCCAGCAACTCGCCGCAGACTTCGCCATAAGCCTCCAACCCTCCGCCATCCAAATCTTCTAAATCAATGGAACCCTTGTGATCGTTCAGTTGGCGCACCAGGTAGTCGCGCCCGGCGATGTGCGTCCAGCCGAGGAACGGGTCGGACTGCACCTGCATCGCCTTCTGCCCTTCCACGACGCGCTGGCCGTTATGGCGGGGCGGTACGGCGTCGGGAAGGTAGGGCGCGTAGGCGGAGGCAGGCTCCTCCTTGATCTGCAAAAACAGTGGGTCCTTCGTCCCGTTGCCCTCGAAGTAGACGCAGTAGTCGCGCAAACCCACTGAGCCAGTGCCGACCACCTTGAAGGCCACGTCCAACGGGCGATAAAGCGACAAAAGATGTTGCCGCTGCGGCTCCAGCATTTCGCGATAAGCCCCAAGCGCAGCGAGCACCGCCGCTTGCTGCCGGCCGGTCACGCGAGTCAGCGTGGGCTCCATCTCAATGAAGCGCCGAGGCGCGCCGGGTTTTCGCGACGCTAGCTCCGTCAACTGCTCCAGAGTGTGCAGCGGCGTGGCTCGCTCGGCCTTGAGCAGCGCATCGAGGACGGGCTCGACCCGGCCCAGGCGATGGACCTGAAAGCGTCCCACTTCGAGGGTCGGCATCTTGGCAAAGGCGCGCATCTGGGCGGCGTAGCGGACGACAAATTTTTCCACGGCCATGCGCGCGGAGGCTTCCTTGTGGCCGGATTCGCGGCCCGCCAGCACCAGCGATGCGGCCATGCGCTTCAGGTCCCATTCAAATGGCCCGCGGATAGTCTCGTCAAAGTCGTTGATGTCGAAGACCAGCCGCCCGTCGGGAGCGGCAAAGGCGCCCAGGTTGCGCACGTGCGCGTCGCCGCAGAGTTGGGCTGCAATGCCGGTGTTCGGCAGCACGCTAAGGTCGGCGGCCATCACCGGCACCGCCCCGCGGAAGTAGCCGAAGGGCGACGCGGCCATCAGTTGGTACTTGAGCTGGATGAGCGCAGGCACGCGGCCGCGCATCGAGCGGGCCAGCAGCTCGAGGGCGGGAGTCTGCCGCGCCTTGGGTTTCAGTTCGTTATGTTGCTGGCGGCCCACCTGCTTGCGCCGCGCCTGACCCAGAGAGCGCCGTTCCTGTGAAGTTGCCCAGTGCATGACCCGGAAGATACACCGTTTGGCCGTGCTGCGCAAGGTGCATATCCGGTTGATTTACACTACCACTTGGAAGCTCCGCATCCCTGAATGTGCAATCTGCCAGGCGATGCCGCGCTTCATTGCCGGAGGATTTTCTCTTGACTCGTACAACCGCTCCCCTGCTTGCAGTCGTTACCGCCCTTTCGCTTTCTACCATTTCATTGACCGCTCAGACCACGGCGAAGCCCCTCACCGTTGAAGCGATCTATGGGCATGGACCGCTGATTGGGACTCCGCCCGGGGGGCTGGCCTGGTCGCCGGACGGCAAGCACCTCACCTTCATGCAGGTCGGCGAGTTGTCGGAGATTGAGCCCGGCTCGGACGATGCCTATGTCATTGTGAATCGCGCCAGGTTCGCTTCGTTCAACGGCGCCAGCGCATCGGAGACGGACCGCGACCATCGCGAACGCTACAAGATGGCCAGCTATCTTTGGGCGCCGGACTCTGCCCACCTGCTCTTCGACGCAAACGGGCAGTTGTGGCTCTATGACCTGCACACCCGCGCGGGCGTGCAGGTAGGTTCGTCGGGCGCGGCCTCGGGCGACGATCCCAAGTTTTCGCCGGATGGCGAATCGATCTCCTTCATTCGCGAGCATGGGCTGGCGGTGGTGCGGCTGAAAGAGGCGGGCACGCCGATGACGGTGGTGGCTCCCGCGCCCAATAAAACGACCCTCAACGGCGAGGTGGATTGGGTTTACGAAGAAGAGCTAGACGTGCGCAGCAATTATTTCTGGTCGCCAGACTCAAAGCGGCTGGCATACCTGGAGATGAACGAGGACGAGGTGCCTGTGTATCCCATCACCGACTGGATTCCGACGCACGCATCAGTGGAAGTGCAGCGCTATCCGCAGCCGGGCGACCCCAACCCGGCCGTCCGCGTGGGCGTGGTGAGCGCGCAAGGCAGCAAGACAGTGTGGGTGAGCCTGCCAATTCGCGCCGGTCAGGATTACATTCCGCGCTTTGGCTGGATAGACGCGAAGACCGTGTGGGTGGAGACGCTGACCCGCGACCAGAAGCATCGCGACCTTTATTTTGCCGACGTCGAAACAGGGCAGGCGCGCGCCGTGCTGCAACTTACGGACGATAAGTTCTTCAACGACAAGTACGACGTCTGGGTGGGCAGCGGAAGCATCGTGCTGACGAACTGGGCTGACGGGCACAACCATTTGTATCTCTATAGTTATGACCAGAGCGATCCGGCTCATGCGACCGCCAAACTGGAGCGGCAACTGACGCAAGGCGATTTCGAGGTGGGCGAGGTCTTCCGCGTGGATTTGGCGGGCAAGTTGGTGGACTATGCCTCGAACGAAGGCAGCGCACTCGAAGACTCAAAACTAGACCAGCAGTTGTGGCAAGTCAGCTTTGCGGGCAATCGGAAGCAGTTGAGTACGGGCGCGGGCACCCATGTGGGCAACTTTGCGCCAGTGGGCAGCGCGTTTGTGGAGCGGCAATCGTCGCGCATGGAGCCGCCGACGATCAGGCTGTGCGCTGAGGCGGGCAAGTGCAATCTCCTCTGGGCAACGCGTACGCTGGAGCCTTACCACCTGCGCGCACCGGAGCAGATTACGGTCAAAGCCCACGACGGGACAACGCTCTACGCCACTCTGCTGTTGCCCGAAGGAGCAACAAGCGCGGCCAGCGTCCCGCTGATTGTGAATCCCTATGGAGGCCCGGGCGCGCCGACGGTGGTCAACCGCTGGGGCGACAACCTGCTCTTCGACGAGTTGCTCGCCGCACACGGATTTGCGGTGCTGCACGCCGACAATCGCGGCATGGGCGGACGGGGGCGCGCCTTTGCACAGGCCGCATGGCATAACTCCGGCGCGGTGCAGTTAGAGGATCAACTGACCGTGGTGGACGCGATGCTGGCCCGGTATCCGCAACTCGACCCCAAGCGGCTGGGCTGGTGGGGATGGAGCTGGGGCGGGACCTTTACGCTGTACGCGATGACGCACTCCGACCGCTTCCGCGTCGGGGTTGCGGTTGCGCCGGTCACCGACTGGCGCAACTACGACTCGGTTTATACCGAGCGCACCATGGGCCAGCCAGCGGAGTTTGCCGAAGTTTACAAGCAGTTCGCCGTGGCCAACTCGGCGGCCAGCCTCAAGGGGCGGCTTCTCCTGGCGCATGGAACCGGCGACGACAACGTGCACATGGAGAACACGGTGCAGTTTGTGCAGAAACTGATCGAAGCGGGCATTCCCTACGATTTGCAAATCTATCCGCGCAAGACGCACTCCATCGCCGGTGCCGATGTGCGCCAGCATCTTTTCAATCGAATTTTGGCGCACTTTGAGGAGTATCTAAAGGCAGGGATTCAATAAATACATCTGGCGAGTGAGGGCCGCTGCCACGCAGTTCTACAGCGCGTGGCGGTTGAAGATGTCGTCTTTGTCGCGGCTGGGGGCAGTCACGCACTCCAGGCAGCAGACGAGGAGCAGGGCCACGCCCAGCGTCACCAGAACGGCGACAGCGTTTTCGTAGACCGTGAACCACTGAATCAGGCTATCCATTATCCGCCACCTAACTCAAGGTACTCCAGGAACTTTGCCGCTGTATGGTCACAGCGGCTCACCCGTTTTGACGCATTTTAGGGGTTGGAGTTTAGGTGCGCCGAGGACTTTTTTTACAATTTTTCGATTTCCACTTGCATAAAGGAGAATAAAAGGCGAAGATAGTTCCACCATGGCAACCGCGCCCAATCCGACACCTACCACCGATCCTTCCAATCTCGAAGAGTGGCCGGAGGAGCTTCAGAGCCTCAAACTCTCCGCTCCAGAACCGCCGGCAGACCGCTCGGACGACGGCCAGCGGCTCAATTGGCTGTTCGTCGATATGAACTCCTATTTTGCCTCGGTGGAGCAGGATTCCAGGCCTGAACTGCGCGGCCGTCCGGTGGCCATTGTGCCCATGATGGCCGACACAACCTGTTGCATTGCCGCCAGTTACGAGGCCAAGGCCTTTGGCGTCAAAACCGGAACCATCGTCTCCGACGCCAAGCAGCTCTGCCCCGGCCTGGTGCTGGTCGAGGCCCGCCACGAGCTGTATGTCCAGTACCATCACCGCATCGTCGAGGCCGTGGAGAGCTGCGTGCCGGTGACGGCAGTGCTCTCAGTGGACGAGATGGCCTGCCGCCTGATGGGCCGGGAGCGGCCGCTGCTGGCAGCCATGGAACTGGGCCGGCAGGTGAAGCGGCGCATTCTGGAGCAGGTCGGCCCCATGATGCGCAGCTCGGTCGGCCTGGCCACCAACCGCTATCTGGCCAAAGTGGCCAGCGACATGGAAAAGCCCGATGGCCTGGTGGCGCTTCCGCTGGACATTCTGCCTGAAGCGTTGCGCCAGCTCAAGCTGCGCGACCTGCCGGGCATTGGATCGCGCATGGAGAAGCGGCTCAATGAGCAGGGCATTCAAACCATGGATCAACTGCTGGCGCTCGACTGCGACCAGGCCGGCGATGTTTGGGGTTCGGTGCTGGGCTCGCGGCTGGGCCACTGGCTCCGCGGCGAGGACTTCGACATGGATGAGGCCGAGCATCCCAAGTCGATGAGCCACCAGCATGTGCTCGGCCCGGAGATGCGCACGCCGGAAAAGGCCTGGGCGGTGGCGCACAAGTTGCTGCACAAGGCGGCCATGCGTCTGCGCGCGGGCAACTTGTGGGCCGGCAGCATCGGGCTGGTTATCGGCTTTGCCGTGCCGCGCAGTCAGAAGAAGCCCGTCAGCAGCTTC
>Ga0302156_10000545_pt1 | contig 35304 bp, 35 predicted proteins | sample I_Bog_N3_2_FD_193503 | JGI IMG/M metagenome (GOLD analysis project Ga0302156, IMG submission 193503) | Peat permafrost microbial communities from Stordalen Mire near Abisko, Sweden - I_Bog_N3_2 | ecosystem: Environmental > Terrestrial > Soil > Wetlands > Peat | place: Sweden: Abisko, Stordalen... | reverse complement strand
GTCCGATGATGGGCAGGCCGTGGCCGGGTAGGAGAAAATGCGCATCGAGTTCGGCCATGCGTCGAAGGGCCTGGGCCCACTCACGTGGATAGCGCTGGACCTTCTGGGGGTTCCCGGCGTTCGGGCTCGACCAGACGAAGAGGTCCCCGGTGCAGAGCACCCTTTTTTGGGGAAGCCAGGTAACGGTCGCGTCGTCGGTCTCACCCTTCTCGTGGCGCAGATGAACCTCGAGTGAACCGACGTGGAGCTGGTGCTGTTGGACGTAGGTCTCGTCGGGGTAGCGGTAGGTCGTGGGCCAGATCAGGTCCTTCAGGCCGAACTGGCGCCGGTTCACCGTCTGGTTGTAGCCCGCGGTCATCACGTAGCGATCGAAGCGTCGTGGCAAGTGTTCGTGGGCAATGACGTGCGGCGCTCGCCAGCCGTTCTTTTCGGCCTCGGCCTCGAAGAGCCCGACGCCAAAGACGTGGTCGATGTGGCCGTGTGAGAAGACGGCGGTGTTCAGGGGCTCGTTCGACCAGCGCCGTAACTCGGCGTGCATTGTGGGTGCGGTGAACGACGAGCCGGTGTCGACCATGAACAGTCCGTCATCGGTCGCGAAGGCCGAACAGTTGCCGAAGGTGGGAAGAAAGGCCACGTCGTCGGTTATCTCGGCGAGAGCGCCCCCGAAGATGATCGGATGATGATCCTTGATTGAGGCCTCGCCGCGCCAGAGGCGATCAGCGAGTTCAACGACGTCCACGAAGAACTACTTGTCGGCCTCGGGCTTGGTCTCGCTGGCCTTGGCCGCCGACTCGTCAGACGCGTTGGTCGCGTCGGTACCGTTCTTGCCGGCCTTTAGCCCTTTCTCGAACTCGGTCTTCGCCGAGCCGAGGTTACGGGCCAATTTCGGAATAGCGGCACCGCCAAAGACCAGTACCGCGACCACGATGACCACGATGAGCAAGTCGGGTCCAAAAATCTCGCCTAAAAACACTGTCTTCTCCTTTACCGCACGTATCGACACAGTACTCCGTGGAGCGAGAAGCAGTACAGCCAGGCCCGGACTGGGCTTTGACGGCGCTTTAGGCCAGAATGCTTCGATGACCAGAGCACCCTCGGCCACCGTTCGTGACGCGCTCAGCGTCTCGTTGACCGTTGGTTTCTACGGGGTGGCCTTTGGCGCGGCGAGCGTGGCGGCGGGGTTCTCGGTCCTGCAGAGTTGTCTGTTCTCGTTGCTCACGTTCACGGGCGCGAGTCAGTTCGCGGCCGTGGGCGTGGTCGCCTCGGGCGGCGCGGGTCTCAGCGCCATCGCCGCAGCGGCGATGCTCGGCACGCGCAACGCCCTCTACGGGATTCAGATGGCCCCGCTGTTAAAGGTGAAGGGGCTAAAGCGCGCCGCCGCCGCTCAGATCACGATCGACGAGTCAACCGGGGTCGCCCTCGCCCAGGCGTCGCGCGGTACCGAGGCGATGCGTTTCGGCTTCTGGCTCACGGGCACCGGCGTGTTCATCTTCTGGAACGTGTTCACCTTCCTCGGTGCCTACGGCGCCAAGTCGCTCGGCAATCCGGCCTCGTGGGGACTCGACGCCGCCGTTCCCGCGGCGTTCCTCGGACTGGTGTGGCCGCGCCTCGAGACGACGTTCCTTCGGATCGTCGCCGCGAGTGCCATGGTCTTTGCGCTGCTGGTGACACCCTGGTTGCCCGCAGGGCTACCGATCATCGCCTCGGCCCTGGTCGCCGTGACGTTCGGGTGGCGCGAGCGATGAGCGCCACCATGCTCTGGGTGGTGTTGATCGCCACCAGTGCTTTCTGTTTCGCCATAAAACTCGTCGGCCACAGCGTGCCCGACCGGTGGCTCGCCAACGCTCGGCTCCAGCGCATCAACGCGCTCATCCCGATTGCCTTGTTGAGCGCTCTGGTAATCGCCGAAGGACTCGTGACGAAAACCCACGTCGTGATCGATCACCGTCTCGCGGGACTCGCGGTGGCGCTCGCGGCGCTCTTCGCCAAGGCGCCGTTCCCGGTGGTGGTGGTCGCGGCGGCCGTCACCTCAGCGCTCGTGTACCACCTGCACTAACCGGCGATCGCCACGCCGAGCACGAGTGCCGCGATCGAGGCCAACGCGCCCACGCCCGCGTAAATTCCACGACTCTTCGGGCTCGTGGCCTTGGTGTGCATGAACGTGCCCGCGCCCGCGACGACGACGCAGACCATCTTGATGCCGAAGACCGCGTTCCAACTCGAAGAGGCGTCGGCGTGGTTGATCGCCAGGTAGTTCCAGACCCCGGTGGCGACCAGGAGCCAAAAGGCCGGCCAACTCAGACGACCGAAGGCTTGGGCGATCTTTCGCGGGGCACCTTCACCGAACTCGCGAACGGTGGGCAGCAGTCCGAGCACGACGAATTGACCACCCACCCATACCGAGGCGGCGAGCACGTGCAAGGTGAGTCGAACGATGCTGAGGCCCGAGGCGAGTTGCAGCTGTTCTGCCGTGGCGAGCAAGACCCGGCCCATCTACTTGGCCTGCCAGTTGGGTTCGCGTTTCTCCGCGAAGGCGATCGCCCCTTCCAGGGCGTCGGCACTTGAGCCGATGACGCCGAAGGCCTCGTCGTTGACGACCCACGCCGCCGCCTCATTGAGTTCGATCGCCTGGTGCATCACGCGCTTGGAGGTGCGCACGGCGAGCGGCGCGTTCTTGGCGATGCGCTCGGCGAGCGCGATCGCGGCGTCGAGCACCTGGTCGCCGGGCACGACACGATTGACGAGCCCGAGTTCGTAGGCGCGCTGCGCGTCGATGGGGTCCGCCGTCAGCGCCATCTCGTAGGCGACCGCGAGCGGCACGCGCTTGGGCAGCCGGATGAGCCCGCCGGCACCCGCGATGAGTCCTCGCTGGGCCTCGGGTATGCCGAACTTGGCGTGGTCCGCCGCGATCACCATGTCACAGCTGATCATCATCTCGAAACCGCCCGCGAGCGCCGAACCGTTCACCGCGGCGATGAGTGGCTTGGGGAAGTCACGCTTGGTGAGGCCCCCGAAACCCTTCTCGGTGATGGGGAACTCACCGGTCGCGTAGGCCTTCAAGTCCATGCCGGCCGAGAAGGCCTTGTTGTCCGCGCCGGTCAGGACGACGACCCAGATGTCGTCGTTGGACTCACAGTCGTCGAGGGCGTCACTGAGCGCGAGCGCGGCCGCGCGGTTCATCGCGTTACGGGCCTCGGGCCGGTTGATGGTGAGTATTTCTACGTGTCCGCGCCGTTCGCGCAGTAGTTCGTTCGCCATGGGATCTCCTTTGTTCGCGCCCCGGGGCACCGAGAGTGACGCTAGTTGAGAGCGATTCGAACGTGCGAAACTGGCGCCGTGACCACTCGCCCCTTCGTCCTCGCCACGCTCGAGGGCTACAGCGTCGAGGGCGGATTTGATCGGCCGTACGAACCCGCGACGTGCTTTTCGCCCACGGTTTCCCTGGGTCGTCACGCCGGTCCGGGCGACGCGGACGGACTCTGGCGCGACTACGAACGTGTGCTCGACCTGGCCGCCCCGCTGGGACTCGACGGGGTGCGCCTCGGGCTCGAGTGGGCTCGCCTCGAACCGCATCGCGATCAGTTCGACGACATCGCCATGGCGCGCTACCTCGAGGTCATTCGATACGCGAGGTCGCTGGGACTGCGCGTCAGCGTGGCGACGATCGGTGAAGCCTGGCCGGCGTGGCTGGGACTCGAGGCGTGGCTGCTGCCCTGGGTCGCCCCTCGCGTGCGCCACTACGTGCGTCGGGTCGTCGCGTCACTGGGTGACGAAGTCGACGGCGTGGTGCTCTTCGCCGAACGAGACAGCATCTTGCGGCGCGGGTTCCTCGAAGCCAGCGCACCACCCTGGCGCCGCAATGCTCAACTCGACTTCGCGAGCGCGTCGGAGCAGGTGCAGCGGATCATCGCCGACCTGGGCGACGATCCCGAGGTCGGACCTCGCCTGGTGAGGCGCACTCGCAGTATCGACCTCGACCAGCTCGCCCTTGCCCAAGCGCTGTCAGAAGACGTCACCGAGGTGTACGTGCGTGCACTGGTAAAGGGCAAGGGACCAACCGCCGCGAACAACGGACTGCTCGTCAAGCACGGTGGCGAGTGGCGAGTTGCGCCCGAGCCTGACGTCCTCGAGGCGTTGGGTTAACCGGGTTCGTGCTCGCGCTCGAGGTCACGGCGTCGGCGCAGGAAGTAGATGGTGACGATGACCACGACCAAGACGACGAGGATCGCAATGCCGAACCAACTCGCGTACCGTTCGATCTTGGTCAACGCGGTGCCCGCGAAGTAACCGAGTAACGAATAGGCAACACCCCAGGCGACGGCGCCGGACGCGTTGGCGACGAGGAACTTGCGATACTTCATTCGACTCAGACCTGCGAGTCCCGGCATCACGGCACGCAGGAACGCGGTGAAACGACCGAGGAAGACGTAGAACGGACCGCGTTTGCGAAGTCCTTCGATGGCGCGGTCCACGTCCTCTCGTCGTCGTTGCAACATCTTCATCTCGAGGATTCGAGAACCCCAGCGTTGTCCGACGAAGTAGCCCACCGAATCGCCGATGATCGCTGCCACGACCACCAGCACGCACAGCGCAACGATATTCACGCGACCTTGGCTCGCGACGACGCCCGCCACGATGACCGAAGTCTCACCAGGTAACACGAAGCCGATGAAGAGCGCGGCCTCGCCAAAGACCAAGAGAGCCACCACCGTGTAGACGAGGCCCGACGGCAGACTCTGGATCTTGTCCACGAAAAATGAGACGATAGAAGCGTCGAGCATCCAATCATTCTTGCTTATGGTTCAACATCGACTGCCGTGTTCGTCACATTTCCTTACGGTGGCATGAACCAGAGTCTTCGAGAGCTCGAGGTACGTAAACATCTCATAAACACTTGCCGCTGGGAAGAAGAGACCTATTTTTTCTGTGGCAGCATTGATCGTGGCCAAACATCTACACACCCGCGCCGTGCAAAAGTCAACGCGTCGCGTCTCCTCCACGACGGCCTTCAAGAGACCGCCGGTTCGGTCCTGGCTGCTCGCCGAATGGGCACTCGTGCCGCTGCGCCTCTTTCTCGGTGTCACCTTTCTTTACGCGGGACTCCAGAAACTCTCCAACCCGGGTTTCTTCGACGGCAAGGCGGCGAACTCAATCCAGGCTCAGATGGCCGGGTCGGCACGCTTCAGTCCGGTCCACGGTCTCTTGACGCCGCTGTTGCACTACGCGGCGACAATTGGCTACACGATTGCGTTCGGCGAGGTGGCGATCGGCCTGGGAATTCTGGTCGGACTCTGGACGAGGGTCGCCGCCATTGCAGGCGCGCTGCTCTCGTTCATGTTGTTCCTCACGGTGAGCTTCCATTCGTCGCCCTATTTCACCGGGGCCGACATCGTCTTCTTCTTTGCGTGGATGCCCTTCATCGTCGCCGGTGGTGGTTCGCGACTTTCGATCGATGGATGGCTCGCCGGACGAGCGAATCGGGGCGCCAGCTCTGAGTCATCGCAGTTTGTGCCCATTGAGTTCGCACTCGTCCAGCGCATGTGCGGTAACTTCTCTGCGAACACGTGTCGAGCTCGCGCGGGCGCCGCGTGTGACGCGGCGTTCTGTCCCGTATTGATTGGTGGTCCGTCACATGGCGCCGGTGGTGCCGGCGAAGTTGATCGTCGTGCCATGATGATCGGCGGTGCGGCCGTCACCGCCGTGGCGCTTGGTCTCGGGGTCAAGGTAGTTGGTGCCCAGTTGAACCACGCGAGTGTGGCATCGTCGACCAGTTCGCAATTGTCGCTCGGCGACACCACTACGACCGCCACGGCACCACCTTCGACCACTACGACCGCGCCGACTACTACGACGACCCACGGACCCGCGACCACGACGAGTGAAGTGACCACCACGACCGAAGCGACGACGACCACGACGATTGCCCAGAACCAAGGGACGCTCTTGGGAAAGGCCAGCCTGATTTCGGTCGGCAGACCGGGGACGTTTACCGTTCCTTCGACGGGTGACCCGGCAATCGTGATCGAGTTGGCCGCGAAAGACTACGTCTCGTACGACACGGTCTGTCCGCACCTGGGCTGCACGGTGCAGTTCGCGCCGTCGGCCAATCTGATGATCTGTCCTTGCCACGGTTCGCAGTTCAAAGTGAGCGACGGTGCGGTGATTAATGGTCCGGCACCACGTGGTTTGACCAAGCTCGATGTCGTCGAGGGGAATGACGGTAACCTCTACCTCAAATGAGTGAAGGTTCACGCCGAGTCCTCGTCATTGAGGACGACTACGATCTTTCGCGCGCGGTCGCGGACTTGCTCACCGACGACGGTTTTCTCGTCGACCAGCGTTACGACGGTGAGAGTGGTCTCGCTCGGGCCCGTGAGGAGAACTACGACGTCATCGTGCTCGACATCATGATGCCGCGTCGCAACGGGTTTAACGTCTGTCTCGACTTGCGCGCGGCCGGAGTCAACACGCCACTGCTCATGCTCACCGCCAAAGACGGCGAGATGGACGAGGTAGAAGGCCTCGAGGTCGGTGCGGACGATTTTCTGCGCAAGCCGTTCGAGCGCTCAATTCTGCTGGCGCGAATACACGCGTTGCTTCGTCGCTACGAGCGCAATCGCCCTCAACGTCTTACCGTGGGACCGGTGTCGCTCGACGCGCTTCGCCGCAAGGCGACGTCGAACGGGCGAGAGGTGACCCTCACGCCACGTGAGTTCGCCCTGCTCGAGTTCCTCATGCTCAACGCCGACACGCCGCTCGCCAAGAGCGAGATCCTCAGTTCAGTCTGGGGAGGTGACTTCGACGGTGATCCCAATATCGTCGAGGTCTACATTGGTTATCTGCGCCGCAAGATTGATCCCAAGGGTCAACCCTCGATCATCCGTACGGTCCGAGGAGTTGGCTACACCGTGTCCGCCGGCTGATGTTCGATGTCCGTCAGTTGTCCATTCGCGCCAGGCTGACCCTCTTCTTCGTCCTCTCGATCGCGATCGTCCTCGGCTTCACAGGATTCGCACTCGTGAACATCGTGCACCGTTCCCTCGTCACGAGCGCGTCGAACCAGATCGAGACCGAGTTCAGCCAGGCCGACCAGCGCGTCACTGACGGTCCACTGGCGCACCAGAACCGGATCGTGCTGCCCATGCACGGTGACGTCGTGATCCAGGTGACCAACCTCGCGGGCACGCGGGTTTGGGCGGCGAGCTCGGCGATCGTGAACGCGCCGGTGCTCGCGCACACGGAGCCGGATTTCTCCGCAATCAACGCTTTGGACGTGGTGCTCGATCACAGCAACCGCACCGCGCCCTATATCGGTCAGATAAGCCTCGGACAGGTACAGACCCTCTCGACCAAAGGAGGGCCGGCGTTGGTCTACGGCTTCGTCTACGGCGGACCGATTGACCACAGCGTCACGATCTTGCTGGCGAGCGTGGCGATCTCCTTCCCGCTGCTGTTGCTACTTTCGGGTGGTCTCATCTGGTTCGGCATCGGTCTCGCCCTCGCACCGGTTGAAGCAATACGACGTCGCGTTGACGTGATCGCGGCGCGTGACCTCTCAGAACGGGTGCCCGTGACGGGGGGTGACGACGAGATCGCGCGGATGGCTCGAACGGTGAACGCGATGCTCGAGCGTCTCGAAGCGGCGTCGAAGTTCCAACAGGAGTTCGTTTCGAACGTGAGTCACGAACTGCGCAGTCCGCTGACGACGCTGCTCGCGACGGTCGACCGTGCGGTGAGCGACCAGGACCGGGCCAACTGGTCGGTCGCCGCCGAGACCGTCCTTCGAGAGGGACGACGATTGGACGTTCTGATCGACGACCTGTTCTGGCTGGCGCGCAACGATGAATACCAGGTGGAATCTACGCGAACCGACGTGGACCTGGACGATTTGCTGTTCGAAGAGTCCCAGCGAGTGCGCGCGATGAGCGAACTGAGCGTGGACACGACGCGCGTGACGCCGACCAGGGTGGTGGGTGACCCCGCGATGCTCAAGCGCATGATCCGCAACGTCGTCGACAACGCCGCCAGGTACGCCACCGAGGGACTCATGTTCTCGTGCGACTTCGAAGGTGATGAAGCGGTGGTGACCGTGGGTGACGACGGCGACGGTATCGAGGTCGACACGAGCGACCGGCTCTTTGACCGTTTCGTGCGGGCCGATCCGGCGCGTAGTCGCCACTCGGGTGGGACGGGCCTCGGACTCGCGATCGTCGCGGAGATAGTCGTTCGCCACGGGGGCAGCGCCCGCTTCGTCAACGTGGCGCGCGGGACGCTGATCGAGTTGCGAATCCGTCGTGACGGTCGAGCGCCGTAGGTTCGATTCGAGCGACGAGGACATAGAGTCGGGAAGATGAACTCGACTGAACTATCTCTCGCCCTCGCCGATCCGATCCAGTTACTCGGCATGAGCTTCTACTTCACGCCCACGACCACCGAGCGAGCCAAGGCCCACGGGCTCAACGTCTTCGAGTTCTACGGACTCGGTCGCGGTGGCGTGCTCGGTGACGTTGACTTCGACACTGTCTTCGAGGCCTTCACGTTCTTCTCACCCTCGGCGATGGACATGCTCTGGTCCAAGTCGCGCGAGAAGGCCGATCCCGTGGACGTTGCCAACGACCACCTGCTCGCCGCCTTTGCCTTCGCTGACGAGACGTTCGGCGCGATTCCGGTCGCCGTGCTCGACCGATTCGCTCGGGCCGTCTTCAAGGTGGCCAACGCCGTGCCCGCGGGACAGCACGCGCTCTTTGACGGCTACAAGCAGTTCGACGCGCCGCCGAACCCCGTGCACGCGGCGTACCTGGGTGCCATCTTGATGCGAGAGTTGCGCGGTTGTGTACACATCGACGCGGTGAACGAAGTGGGTATCACCCCCGCGCAGGCGGCGTACCTCCAAGAGCCCTTCATCTTCAAACTCCATGGCTACGGCGATGACGACGTGCCCGAGGTGACCCCTGAGTTGAAGGCGAAGAAATTGCGGGCCGAGGAGCTGACCACCATGGCCGAGGTCGCCTACTTTGAAGTCTTGAGTGACGAAGAGCGTCAGGCCCTCTATGACGGGGCGATGGTGATGAACGCCGCCTTGCAGGATCCCGTCGCGGTGACCGTCTAGTCCATGAACGTACGGGGAATCCCTCGCTCGACGCGGTCCCGTCTGCTCTTGCTACTGACCGCCGCCGGGTCCGTCGAGATCCTCTGGGCGATTTACATCGGTCTGTACCTGCCGCCCCACTACGTGGCGAACCATTGGAACGTCGCGTGGGTGGGTCTGGACGTCGCTCAGATCACGATGTTGTTCGCCACGGCCTGGGCGGCCTGGCAGCGACGCGCCATCCTTTCGCTCTTCGCCACTTCCGCGGGGACGCTGCTGATCATTGACGCGTGGTTCGACGTCACCACGGCGCGTCGCGGTGACGTCGTTCAAAGCATCTTGTTCGCGGGGCTGCTCGAATTGCCGTGGGCGATCGTGCTCTTCTGGCTTACGCGCCGCACGATTCGCCAGATTTCACACGTGCGTTACGACGACGTGGCGATGACCAAGATGATGATCCCCGACGAGGAGACCAAGCCTTTTCTCTAATCGAGCTTCGCCCCTTCGAGCTCGAGCAGGAAGCGCTTGACGGGTTCGCCCCCGCCGTAGCCACCTATGCCGTCCATGGCGACGACTCGGTGACAGGGCACGATCACGGGCCAGGGGTTGGCGTGGTTCGCGTTGCCGACCGCGCGCATGGCCCGTGGGCGTTTCACGGCGCTCGCGATCTGGGTGTACGTGCGAACCTGGCCGTAAGGGATCCGCTCGAGTGCGTGCCAGACGTCGTGTTGGAACTTCGTGGCGACGACCGGCGAGAGTCGTACGTCGAAGTCGCGGCGCTTGCCTGCGAAGAACTGTTCGAGTTGCTTGGCGGCGTCGCGCACGCAGCGAGGTGGCGTGCCCGCGCTCGCGCGACCTCGTTCGTGCGGCAGGCAAATACGCGTGACGCCCTGGTCGTCGCCTTCGACGCCCCAGACGCCGACGGGTGAGTTGACGTTCATCCGGAAGGGTTTCATGAATCTCTTTCTAGCGCGAGTACCGTCGAGAAGTGGAACACATCTCGGTGAAAAACGCAGCGATCACGCTATCGGTCCAGGTGGACGGCGAGGGCCCCACGATTCTGTTGCTGCACGGCTGGCCCGACACGTCGGCCGTGTGGGACCAGGTGGCGCCCGCCCTCGTGGAGAACGGGTATCGGGTCGCGGTACCCGACCTGCGCGGCTGCGGGCGTAGCTCCAAGCCCGAGGGCACCGCGAACTACGCCATGCATCTGCTGGTCTCTGACTTGAACGAGATCGTTCGTGCGCTCGAGATCGAGAAGGTGAGTCTCGTGGGTCACGACTGGGGCGCCAATCTCGCCTGGGTAACGACCGCGTACGAGCCTTCGATGGTCGAACGACTCGTCGCGGTGTCGGTGGGACACCCGACGTCGTTCCGCTCGGCGGGTCTCGAGCAACAGATCAAGAGTTGGTACACGCTGCTCTTCGCGCACGAGGGTCTCGGTGAGGCGTTCCTGCGCAAAAACGATTACGAGGCGATGCGAAAGTGGCTGGGCCATCCCCGTGTCGAGGCGGTCATCGAAGAACTCGAACGTGATGGTCAGATGTCGGCCCACCTGCAGTGGTACCGAGCGAACATCCCGCCCGAGGCGTTCGTGGCGCGACCCCCCGTGCTGCCCCCGATTCAGGCGCCGACCCTGGGCGTATGGTCGAGCGGCGACGCGGCGCTGTGCGAGCGCCAGATGACCGACTCGGCCGTGTACTGCGCACAAGGTTTCACCTATTCGCGACTCGAAGGCGTCGGTCACTGGATCCCCCTCGAGGCCGCGGCGCAACTCGTGGAACAAATTGTGACATTCGTACCTAGGCGGTCGCGACCTTTCGATTCGTAGCGTCGAAGAGGGCTGCTAGAAACAGAGTTATGAAAATTGCGCTCTTTAGAGAGTCGCGTGCCGGAGAGACTCGCGTCGCGCTCACGCCCGACGCCGTCAAATCCCTGGTGGGCGACGGCTGGGAAGTGGTGGTACAGCGCGCAGCGGGTGCTCGCTCGCACTTCACCGACGAGGCCTACCAGGCCGTGGGGGCGACGATCGCGGACTCGCCCGCGGGCGAGGTAAATCTCCGCGTCAACCCTCCGACGCTCGACGAGGTGAAGTCACTGCCCGAAGGTTCGCTGCACCTGTCGTTCCTCTCGCCGTTGCTCGCCCAGGACATCGTCAAGGCCCTTAACGACCGTCGCATCACCGTCCTCTCCTTTGACCTATTGCCACGCATCTCCAGAGCCCAGTACATGGACGCCCTCTCGAGTCAGGCGACGGTCTCGGGTTATCGCGCCGCGCTCGCCGGCGCCGAGCACTTCGATCGCTTCTTCCCGCTGTTGACCACGGCAGCGGGAACCATTCGTCCCGCCAAGGTGCTCGTCATGGGCGTCGGGGTCGCGGGCTTGCAGGCGATTGCTACGGCCAAGCGCTTGGGTGCCAAGGTCCGTGCCTACGACGTACGTTCCGCGGCCAAGGAAGAGGCCGAGTCCGCGGGTGCGGTCTTCGTCAAGCTCGGGGTCACCGCCGACGCCGCCGGCGGTTACGCGCGCGAATTGACCGACGAGGAGCGCGCCCAACAACAAGCGGCGTTGCTCGGTGAAGTCGCCGCGGCGGACGTCGTGATTACCACGGCCGCCGTGCCGGGGCGCAAGTCGCCGATCCTGCTCACCACCGCGATGGTCGAAGCCATGGGCGAGGGTTCGCTCGTGATCGACATGGCCGCTGACGGTGGCGGCAACTGCGAACTCACCAAAGCCGGCGAGGTCATCGAGCATCGCGGCGTACGCGTCGTGGGACTCTCGAACCCGCCCGCCGAGATGGGCGCGTCGGCGAGTTTCATGTTCGCCAACAACGTCTTGAAGTTGCTCGCCTTGTTCGGTGCGAAGGGCCAGTTGAGCCCGGACTGGAACGACGAGGTCGTCATCGGGGTCACCGTCGCACGCGACGGGAAGGTAAATCACGCCCCTACGGCTGAGGCGCTCGGTGTCGAGCACGTGGCCATTACCCCTGAAGTGAAGGAGAACGCCTGATGGGCAACACCCTCTTGCAGTACGCCACCGTCTTGATGCTGAGCATCTTCGTGGGCATCGAGATCATCTCCAAAGTGCCCAGCATTTTGCACACGCCTCTCATGAGTGGCTCGAACGCGATCCACGGTGTCATCGTCGTGGGTTCGATGCTCATCCTCGGCGCGGCCAACACGAACCTTGAAGAGGTCCTCGGATTCCTCGCCGTCCTGCTCGGCACGCTCAACGTGGTGGGTGGTTTCGTCGTGACCGACCGGATGCTCGAGATGTTCAAGCCCAAGCCCAAGGCGGCTCCCAAGAGCACTGACGAGGTAAGTCAATGAGTCGTGAAACCCTGATCGACCTCTTCTACCTCTTCTCGGCCACGACCTTCGTCCTCGCCTTGAAGGGTCTCGGGAGTCCCAAACGCGCGCGCTACGGCAACATGGTCGCCGCCTTCGGGATGCTCGTCGCCGTCGTCGCGACGTTCTTCAAGTACGTCGACGGACACCCCTTGCACCACGTATGGCTCATCCTGCTCGCCATGCTCATCGGCGTGTTGGTCGCGGTGCCAGTCGCGCGCTTCGTCAAGATGACCGCGATGCCCCAGTTGGTGGCGATCTTCAACGGTGTCGGTGGTGGCGCCGCGTGCCTGGTGTCGATCACCGAGTTCGTGCACATCAAGGCCAGCCACCCCGCGACCTACGTCACCCTCGAAGTACTGCTCGGCGTCCTCATCGGTACGGTCTCCTTCTCGGGATCGGCGATCGCCTTCGCGAAACTCCAGGAGTTGGTGACCGGGCGCCCGATCACCTACCCCGCCCAGCAGTTCATCAACGCCATCACCGGCGCGGGTGCGTTGGTGCTCATCGTCGTCATCCTCGTTACGGGATCCGAAGTGCTGCTGTGGATCTTGTTGCTGCTGGCCTTTGTCTTGGGCATCGCCTTCGTGTTGCCCATCGGCGGCGCGGACGTGCCGGTGCTGATCTCACTGCTCAACGCGTTCACCGGTCTCGCGGTCGCGGCCTCGGGCTTCACGCTCGGCTCGAACCTGCTCATCGTCGCGGGTACCTTGGTCGGCGCCTCGGGTATCTTGCTCACCCGCCTGATGAGTAAGGCCATGGGACGCAGTCTTTCTAATGTGCTGTTCTCCGCCTTCGGTTCGGTGATCACTGCGTCGGGTGACACCACTCGCGACGACGGCCGCACTGTGCGCTCGGGCAGCCCCGAGGACGCGGGCGTGATGTTGAACTACGCCAGTCGGGTCGTCATCATCCCGGGTTACGGCCTCGCCGTCGCCCAGGCTCAGCACGTCGTGCGCGAGCTCGCCGAAGAGCTCGAATCCAAGGGCATCGAGGTCTTCTTCGCGATACACCCCGTGGCGGGTCGTATGCCCGGTCACATGAACGTGCTGCTCGCCGAGGCGAACGTGCCCTACGAGCAACTGATCGAGATGGACGAGGCGAACGCGGAGCTCAGTACCGCCGACGTCGCGCTCGTGGTGGGCGCGAACGACACGGTGAACCCCGCGGCGGTCGACGACAAGACGTCGCCCATCTACGGCATGCCCATCATCCACGCCGACCTCGCGGAGAATGTGTTGTTCCTTAAGCGCTCGATGCGTCCGGGCTTCGCGGGCATCGAGAACGAACTGCTCTACAACCCCAAGACGACGCTGATCTTCGGCGACGCGAAGGACACGCTCACGAAGATTCTCGCCACCGTCAAGACCGGCTAGGGACTACGACGTGGCCTTGAGCCGAGAAGTGAAGAAGATCAGGATGTCCTCTAAGGCCTTGCGCGTTGGCGATCCTTCGGCGTCGGAGTAGTCCTCGGTGAGCACCGAGTGCGCACCCTTTCGATAGCCCCACGGGTTGGCCTCGGAAGAGTCGATCTCCACGCCCATGAAGTTGTCGCCGAGTTCACCGCGTAGCCGGGCGAATCGCTCGGCGGGAGCGGCCTTGTCGCCGGTGAATCGCAGGCCCATCACGCACAGTCCGTCATCGACACGCTTCTTCACCACCTTGAGGTCGGCGTCACTGATGCCCAGGTCGCTGCGGCGCGATTTGTTGACCGGCATCGGCAACGAAGGCTGACTAAGCACGGGCGCGAGCATGACCTCGTCCACGCTCATCGCGAGTGCGAAACCGCCGGTCAGACACATCCCCACCGCACCCACCCCGGGTCCCCCGCACGCAGCGTGTTCGTGGGTCGCGAGCGCGCGCAAGTACTTCGTGATCGGGCTGGTCTTGGCGGTGGCGAACATGGTGAACTCGCGACTGACGCAGCCGTGCAGCATTGACCTCAAGGCGTAGGGCACGGTCATCTCCTCGCCGGCGGTGCCAAAAAGGTTGGGCAGTACGGCCGTGAAGCCGGCGGCCGCGACTTTGCGGCCGAACGCCGCCACCAGGGGCGTGATGCCGGGCACTTCGTGGATGACGATCACCGCCGGACCGCTGCCCGCGCGGTAGACGTCGTGGGTCTGCCCCTCGGCGCTGAAGGACGTCCTCTCGAAACCGTCGAGCGCGTGCTCGCCGCGGTGCTTGGCCATTGGTTCCTCGCTTGGTCGAACTACGCAAAGTTAATCAGTTAACTCGTTCAGTTTCGTGATGACGCCGACGTCGAGGGTCACGGCGGCGGCGGCGTTCGCGCTGATTTGTTCCGGCGTCGAGGCGCCCGCGATGACCGAACTCAACTCGGGGTGGCTGAGCAGCCAGGAGTAGGCCAGCGTGAGCAGCGGCACGTCGATCTCGGCGGCGTAGTTGAGCAGCGCGGTGACCTTCGCCTGCAGTTCGTCGCTGAGCCAGTGGGCGCTGCGGTCCGAAGCCATGGTGGCGAGGCGGGTGCCGGCGGGCGGTGGTTCACCGGGATGGAACTTGCCCGTCAAGAGCCCGTTGGCCAGGGGATAGAAGGGCAGGAATCCGAGTTGGAGTTCCTTGCAGGCCTTGAGGACCCCGTCGCGCTCGGGTTCGCGCGCGAGCAGCGAGTACTGGTTCTGGACCGACACGAAGCCGGCCCGGGTGCCCGCCGCGGTCTTCGCCTCGGACAACTGGGTCGCCGTCAGATTCGAACAGCCGATCTCGCGGACCTTGCCTTCGGCGATCAGGCCCTGGAGTGCATTGAGCGTGTCACCGATCGGGACCGTCGTGTCGGGATAGTGCAGCTGATAGAGATCGATGTGGTCCGTGCCGAGTCGGCGCAACGAGTCCTCGCAGGCGGACCTGACGTAGGCGGGTTTGGCGCCGAAATGCGTGTCGTCGATGGGCATGCCGAACTTGGTTGCGATCACCACGTCCTTGCGGCGTTTGCCCAGGGCCTTGCCCAACAGCACCTCTGAACGGGTGGCGCCGTAGATGTCGGCGGTGTCGAAGAAGTTGACGCCCGCGTCGAGAGCGGCGTGCACGACCTTGGTCGTGCTCTTGTGGTCGAGGCGCGATCCGAAGTTGTTGCATCCCAGACCGACCACCGAGACCTCGAGGGATCCGATTGTTCGCTTGTCCATTGCCTTCCTTTGCTCGAAAAGAAGCATACGCAGGATGGATCACGTTGTTTCAATCGCTCGAGAGTGGCTAGTACGATGGTGTCAGAACGAAGGAGTCGTGATGAAGGTCACCGTTGACTACGACCTGTGTACCAGTAACGCCGTGTGCATGGGCATCGCGCCCGAGATCTTCGAAGTTCGCGACGACGGCTTCCTCTACGTCTTGAACGAGAATCCTGGTCCGGAATTCGACGAGCGCCTGCGCGAGGCGGTCGCCAGTTGTCCTAACGGCGCCATCTCCATCGAGGAGTAGTCGATGGCCGGACCTCGGGTCCGCTTCGCGCCGTCGCCCACTGGTTACTTCCACGTGGGTTCGGCGCGGTCGGCCCTCTTCAACTGGTTCGTGGCGCGTCACGACCCCGAGGGCGTGTTCATTCTTCGCATCGAGGACACCGACGAGAGTCGCAACCGTGAGGAGTGGGTCGACGGCATCGTCTCGGCCATGGCGTGGCTCGGACTGGACCTAGACGAGGGTCCCTTTCGACAGAGCGACAATGCTGCTGCGCACGCGCTTTCGATCACCAAGCTGCTGGCGGGCGGTGACCTCTACTACTGCGATTGCTCGACCGAAGAACTCGTGGCGCGAAAGGGTGAGAACAAGACGCCCGGCTACGACGGGTTCTGTCGCGAGCGAGGACTCGAACGAGGGCCCACCACCGCGATTCGCTTCAAGACGCCGCGCGAGGGTCACACGATCGTCCACGACCTCATACGCGGCGACGTCGACTTCGCCAACAACACCATTGACGACTTCGTCGTCGCCAAGTCCTCGGGGGTTGTGCTCTACGCCCTGGCGAACGTGACCGACGACCGCAACGACGCCATCACGCAGGTCATCCGCGGTGAGGAGCACTTGTCGAACGCCCCCAAGCAGATGTTGCTCTGGGAGGCGCTCAACCGCGTGTCCGACTCACCCGTGTCGCTGCCCTCGTACGCGCACCTGCCGCTGCTCGTGAACGAGCAGCGAAAGAAGCTTTCCAAGCGCAAGGACCCCGTGGCGACCGAGTCCTACCGCGATCAGGGCTATCTCTCATCCGCATTCGTGAACTACCTCGCGTTGCTCGGATGGAGCCCGCGCGGGGACGAGGAGATCGTCGCGCTCGCCACGATGATCGAGCAGTTTCGTCTAGAGGACGTCTCGCACTCACCGGCGTTCTTTGACGTGAAGAAGATGACCCACATGAACGGCGAGTACATCCGAGCGCTGGGCGTCGAGGACTTCGTCGACGCGTGTGCGCCGTGGGTACGACCGGGAGACTGCGCGTGGCGACCGAGTGACCGCGAGCCGCCCTGGCCCGCCGCGCAGTTCGACGAGGTGCTCTTTACTCGAGTCGCCCCGCTGGTTCAAGAGCGCGTGACGACCCTCGGCGAGGTACCGGCGATGGTCGCCTTCTTCTTCTGCGAGCCGCTCTCGTATGACGAGGCGGCGTTCGCCAAGACCATCGGTGAGGACCCGCTCGGCCAGGCCCTGCTCGCGCTGGGCATCGAGCGACTCGCGGACGCCCCTTGGGACGCCGCGTCGCTGCACCAAGAGGTCGTCGAGATCGGCGAGGCACTTGGTCTCAACTTGCGCAAGGCCCAAGCGCCCATCCGTTGTGCCGTGACGGGCACGCTGGTGGGACCTCCGCTCTTCGAGTCCCTCGAGATACTGGGTAAGGAGAAGTCCCTTCGCCGACTTCGCGAGGCGCTCGAGCGGGTGTCGGCTTGATCTTCGGTCCCTTCAAGTTGGTGCTGCGCATCATCTCGCTCGTGCTGAGCGTGATCGTGCTCTACTTCGCGGTCACCTTCGTGCAGATCTGGCTCACGGGCCACCACCATTCGAGCGCCAAGGCGCAAGCAATCCTCGTCTTCGGTACGACCGAGGACAATGGCGTACCCTCGCCCGAACTGAAGGCACGGCTCAACCACGCGCTGCACCTCTTTCGAGAACAGCGCGCACCGTGGGTGGTGGTCACGGGCGGGAACCGTCCCGGCGACAACTTCACCGAGGCGGGCGTGTCCGCGACGTACCTGGAACAGCACGGCGTTCCGGCGGCCGACATCCTCAACGGTTTCGGCGATGACACCTGGCAGAACGTCTCGACGGCGCTGCCCACGATGAAGGCGCACCATATCGTCACCGTGCTCACGGTGACCGATCCGTTTCACGAGTATCGCGCCATGGCGATCTCCTCGTCCCAGGGCCTGCGGCCTCTTCCGTCACCGGTACCCAATTCGCCGACGATCAAGCACTCGCTCTGGAAGTACTACTTGAAGGAGACCTTCGACGTGGGGGTCGGACGCATCGTCGGTTACGGGCGACTGAGCTCGTGGACCACGGGTGCGCCCAAGGTGTACCACAAGTTGTGATCCGAATCCCCGTAGGGGAAGTACTTCGAGGCCGGGACAGTCGTCTGGCGACATATTTGCGGGTCCTATAAGATTGCCAAGCCCTTCGGGGGTGGTGTAATTGGCAACACAACTGGTTCTGGTCCAGTTATTCAGGGTTCGAGTCCTTGCCCCCGAGCGATTGCGACGTGCGTTGGACGCAGGTCGTTTTCATGGTCCCATCGTCTAGTGGCCTAGGACATCACCCTCTCAAGGTGGAGGCACGGGTTCGAATCCCGTTGGGACTGCTTTTGTGATGAGTCCCGTCATCGTGGAACTTTGAACCCAAACATTAGTCGCTGCTTGGTGTGCTCATTTTCTGATAGCGCTTGGTCGGGTCGATCTGGAGTTCGCTGAGCAGTTCGCCGTCCTCACTCACGACGCGCACGTGCGCGTCGATGACGTAGAGACGCACTCGTTCGCCGCGGTGCGCGTAGCCAACGTAGATGTGTCGAAAATCGCCCAGGTAGCGAAGCGTCACCTTGCCGCGCGAGTCGAGCGTGTCGTAGCGAATGCGCAGGTGCGGTTCATTGATCAACGTGCCGGCAAGCGCCTTGTCGCGCTTGGCGTAAGCGTGGCGGGGCGTCACCGACCCGCGTGCGCGGTGCGGTCGCTCCTCGTTGTAGTAGCGAACGATCTTGAGCAGCACGAGCTGGAGATCTTCAATCGTGTCGCAGGGGTGCTTCTCGAGGAACCCCTTCAAAGTCGCGTGCCAGCGCTCGACCTTGCCACAGGTCTGAGGGTGGTAGGGACGCGAGTGCTTATAGAGCACGCCGAGGTCCAACAGGTCGCTCTCGAAACCGGTGCGACCCTTGCGCGAGCCGGCGTTAAAGATCGCCCCGTTGTCGGTCAGCACCGAGGCGGGAATTCCCCAGTAGGCACAGGCGTTCTTGAAGGTCGCGCGAACGTTCGAGGCCTTGACGGTTGGAAACACCTCACAGGCGAGCACCAGACGCGAGTAGTCGTCGAGGAAGGTGAGGATCTCCACCTCGGCGCCGCTATCGAGATGCCAGTGGGTCATGTCGGACTGCCAGCACTCGTTGGGCAGTGACGCCTCGAAGCGTATATAAGAACCCTTGGGTCGTTTGCGAGGTTCGGGCGTGATGAACCCGCGACGCTTGAGCATCCGGTAGATCGCCGACACCGAGGGCGTGGTGTCCTCGCGCTGGGCGAGGTGCCACTGCAACGTGGCGGCCCCGTGGTCGGCGCCCAGGTCGAGGAGTTCTTTTCGCAGGCGTAGGAGTTCTTCTTCCGTCGCCGCACTCATCTGGCGAGGATTGGTGTGATGGGCCTTGGAGCGTTCCTCGAGGGCTCGCTCACCGCCTTCGCGGTAACGGCGGACCAGTTCATAGACCCAGGACTTGGACACCCCGAACGAGCGGGCAACCTCCCTGATCGAGCGACCTTCGAGCACCACCGCGTCAACCACCATTTGGCGCAACACCATAGGAAACACCCCCTAGGAGAGTGTCCACTATGACGCGACACATCGCGTGGCGGTTTCAAGGGGTCACCGCAACGCTAGGTGAGTCAACCTTAAATAGTTGACAACCAAGGAGATTCAATGGCCGCTCATTTCACAGAGGATCAACGTGTCCTCGCTCGAAGACTTCGGGCGAGGGGTGCGTCACTTCGAGAGATCTGCAAGCAGATAAGTTGCGCCAGCGCGTCGCACATCCAGGTCATTCTTAAGGGTCAAAGTCGGGTGCCACCAAATGACCCTTGGACACCGCGTTCTGGTCGACTCACGATGGACGATCGAGAAGCAATTTCCTTCGGCCTAAGAAGTGGCCATTCGATGAGTTCGATCGCTCGTGAGATCGGCCGAAGTCCTTCGACGGTCACCCGCGAGGTGAAGAACAATGGTGGTAGAGACGACTACCGTATTTGGCGGTCCCATCAACGAGCTCGCGAGTGCACCAAACGTCCTAAAGCGTCCAAGCTCGCTGAGCCCGTGTTGTGTGCCAAAGTGACCCAATGGCTCGAAGAGTTCTGGTCCCCTAAGGAGATCGCGAGGCGACTGGTTTTGGATTTCCCCGACGACCCTTCAATGCGCATCAGCCACGAGAGCATTTATCAGGCACTCTTCGTGCAGGGCCGCGGCGAACTGCGTCGAGAACTGACGCGGTGTCTGCGCTCGGGTCGAACCAAGCGGCGTCCCCTGGGCTACGTGGAAAAACGCGGCAAGATCGCCGATATGGTCATGATCAGTGAACGTCCCGCCGAAATCGAGGATCGAGCCGTGCCTGGCCACTGGGAAGGTGACCTCATCATTGGTGAGAACCACGCCAGTGCCGTGGGCACCCTGGTGGAGCGCTCCACGCGCTTCGTGATGTTGCTGCACCTGGGAAAGGACTACAGCGCCAAGGCGGTCGAGGAAGCCATGCGCAAAGCCATTGCCACACTGCCCGACGAACTCATGCGAAGTGTCACGTGGGATCAAGGCACCGAGATGACCAACCATCGCTCGATCACCGTGGCGACCGGCGTGCCAATCTACTTCTGCGATCCCCACTCACCCTGGCAGCGCGGATCGAACGAGAACACAAACGGACTCCTTCGCCAGTACATGCCGAAGAGCACCGACCTCTCGAAATACTCAGAGGAAGACCTCATGAGAATTCAGCGAAGCCTCAACGGAAGACCGCGAGCCACACTCGGTTATAGGATGCCAGTGGAGAAACTCGCCGAACTCGTTGCGTTGACTCCCTGACTGCGCCCGTCCACTATCCAATGAACTCACACACCGCCTTCCCGACCGCCCTGGCGTCCATCGACGAGTGCATCGTCTCGATTCGCGACCACCTGAGCAGTCGAGATGGTCACTGGGTGGCCAGATCGACGCGTGAATTCAAAAGCAGGTCGCGAACCGGGTTTTTCCCCGTGCCTTCGACGATGACTCGGCCCAGCAACTCGGGAGCGAATTCTGCTCGGCCGTGAAGGCGACCGTCAACAGGTCCCGCTGGCTGAAAGCCCACGGCGAAACCCGGGGTGCCGTAGGTGAGAGGCGTCGTTCGCGCGATTGATCCTCGACCAACGGGGACGTCGCCGTACGATAATTCGACGTCGCCTCCTGGACCCGTTCGAGTGAACGAGACCTTGACGACGACAGGTTCATCGGGCAAACGAACTTCGGCGACGACCGTCGTAATTTCAGTGGCCACGTAGTTATAGGTGAAGTGCAACCGATCGTCATCGATGAAGACGGCGTACCCACCCGCGTGACCACCGTGAGCCACGATCACGCTGTTCGTGATCGTCTTGGTCCCGGGGAAGATTTCTGCGGTAATGACGAAAGAACGATTCTTGAGATTGGGTGCGAGCGCCTCGGGAATCGGACCCACGTGACCGAGGAACTCCTGGCAATCGCGTACGTAGCGCGGATCACCGAAGAAGCCTGGTTGATTATTGAGCGGGAGAACTTGGAACTTCTCCGCCTCGCTCCACCAGAGTGTCTTCAGCTCCTCGAGTTTCTCCGGCCTCTCTGTTGCGAGGTCGTGGACTTCCGAGAAATCCTCGGCGACGTGGTACAGCTCCCAGACGTCCTCGTCGAACGGCTTGGTGGTGTCGGAGCCGTCGTAGGCAATGAACCGTGGAGTGTGGAATACCACCGCCTTCCAGCCATCGTGATAAAGGGCGCGCGAACCGAGCATCTCGTAATACTGCGTCGGGTGCGTTTCGCCGGCGTGAGGATCCTCGAGGGTCGACGCAAAGCTCGTGCCTTCTATGGGCGACTGTTCGACGCCATTGATGCTCTGGAGCGGTTCGATGCCGATCACGTCGAGCAGCGTGGGCAGGATATCGATGGCGTGCACGTACTGATGGCGGGTGGCTCCCTGCGTGCCGATGCGATTGGGCCAGTGAATGATCAGAGGGTCGGCGACCCCACCTTCGTGCGTGTCACGCTTGAAGCGCTTGAGCGGCGTGTTGCCTGCCCACGCCCACCCCCACGGGTAGTGGTTGTTGGCCCGTGGCGTGCCCAGGTCATCGATTCTGGCCAGGTTCTCCTCGAGACTTTCGGGTATAAAATTGAAGAAGTACTGTTCGTTGAACGAACCCTTCACGCCTCCTTCGGCCGACGCGCCGTTGTCGCTCATAACCACGACGATCGTGTTGTCGGTCTCGTCCAGCTGTTCGATGAAGTCAAGGACGCGGGCAACTTGGGCGTCGGTGTGAGTAAGGAATCCCGCGAATACCTCCATCAAACGCGCCGCGAGTCGTTGCTCATCCGCGCTCAGCGTTGACCACTCAGGTACCCACGACGGACGTTCGGAAAGCTCGGTTCCGGGCTTCAGGAGGCCCGAGGCAAGTTGGCGATCGAAGACGTCGGCGCGCCATTGGTCCCAACCCTGATCGAACCGGCCCCGGTACTGTTCGATGAACGAGTCAGGTGCTTGATGCGGGGCGTGGCACGCCCCTGGGGCGAACCACAACAAGAACGGCGTCGAAGGTGACGTCCCCCGAAGATCTGAGATGAAACGAATCGCGTTTTCGGCGAGATCCTCGGTCAGGTGGTAGCCCTCTTCGGGTGATCGAGGGGGGTCTATCGGAGAATTGTCTCGCACAAGTTCGGGATGGTACTGATCGGTCTCGCCGCCCATGAAACCGTAATAACGGTCGAATCCTCGACCGAGTGGCCACTTATCACGCGGACTACCCGCTGACATCTCGGTCGCGGGCGTCACGTGCCACTTGCCCACGGCGAACGTGGCGTAACCAGCCTCACGCAGGATCTCGGAAAGGAATCCGTTCTCTTTGGGAATCGTCGCGTTGTAGCCAGGAAAGCCAGACGCGAGTTCCACGACACGAGCCATACCGTTCGAGTGATGATTGCGACCGGTGAGCAGGCACGCCCGGGTCGGCGAGCACAGTGCCGTCGTGTGATAGTTCGCGTAGCGCAGGCCACGCGAGGCCAATCGATCAAAGGTCGGCGTGGCGATGTCCGAACCGTACGCACCGAATTGGGCGTAGCCCACGTCGTCCAGGAGGACCACGACAACGTTGGGTGCGTTGTCGGGAGCGCTCTTCAGGGGTGGCCACCAACTCTGTGACTCCGCAAAGGTCCTGCCTATTCTTCCCTGAAATTTGTCAGCCATAGTCGACCAACTTAGGTTGCGAGAACGATTCCTAACAAATCCACTCGGGTTACTTGATTTTATCTCGATCCATCGGTTTCGGCTGAATAATGCTTCAAGCGACCCGGCCTGAGACTCAAACAGCAGATTGGCGAGGCGATCGGGCGGGCGTCTCGATTTCCTTCTGCAACACAGCCTTGACAACCCATCTGCCAGCGTGGACGGCCTCTCAGTTACAAGTCGCGTTGCCACCTCGACTTAAGGGGGCTGAGAGTAGCTTCGATTCTTCGGTCGACACCTTAAGAGGCTTAAGGTGTCGACGACGAAGGACACCCGATGGAGCCAACTCATCACGAACACCCTCTTCTGTAGGCTTCGCGAGTGCAGACACCGGTAACGATGATCGACGTGAAGGACCTTCGCGTCATCCGCCAGGGCAACGAGATCCTTCACGAGCTTTCATTTCGCGCAGGCGCCGGTGAGCTGATCGGATTGCTGGGACCAAGTGGCAGTGGAAAGAGCACGCTCATGCGCTCCTTGCTCGGCGTCCAAATGTTGAGCGGCGGCACACTGCAGATACTGGAGCGACCGGCGGGCTCAGCATCATTGCGTGGCGCACTCGGCTACGTGGCGCAGAGCTCTTCGGTGTACCTCGATCTCACCGTAGAAGAAAACCTGCGTTACTTCGCCGGCATCCTCCACGAACCCCGCTCTGAAGTGGGACGGGTTCTCGCAGTGGTTTCACTAACGACCCTGGCCGGTCGCGTGGTCTCGTCGCTGTCGGGTGGCGAGCGTACGCGCGTTTCACTCGCCACCGCTCTGCTCGGATCTCCACCGATACTCGTGCTCGACGAACCCACGGTCGGACTCGACCCGATCCTACGACGCGACCTCTGGCGAACGTTCGACGAATTGGCCAAGTCGGGCACGACGGTGGTGGTATCAAGTCACGTCATGGATGAAGCGGCGCACTGCGCGCGCCTGCTCTTGCTGCGCGACGGTCGGCTCCTCTTTGACGACTCACCCGCGAAACTTCTCGCCGCTGCGAAGTCGTCCTCGTACGACGAGGCCTTCGAGCGCCTCATTGAGAGCCAATCGTGAATCCCCGACGGATCTTGTTCACGACGCAACGAATCCTCCAGCAATTGCGCCACGACCCGCGCACGATTGGCCTGCTCTTGCTGGTGCCCTCGGCCCTTACGGGCCTCTTGGCGTGGACGCTGTCCGGGCGCCCGGGCACCTTTCAAACCATTGGGCCCCAATTATTGGGCGTGTTTCCCCTCATCGTGATGTTCCTGGTCACTTCGGTAATCACGTTACGCGAACGCACGGTTGGCACGCTCGAACGCCTCTTCACACTGCCTCTCACCAAAGGGGAATTCATCACTGGCTACGCCCTCGCATTCGCCCTGCTCGCCATTCTCCAGAGCATTCTCGTCGCCACGCTTTCGTACACTTGGTACGGCCTCGCCCACCAGGGTGTGCCGTGGCGAATCAGTCTCGTGGCCCTGTGCGCAGGATTGCTCGGTACTGCCTTCGGACTCGCGCTCAGCGCTGTCGCGCACACGGAGTTTCAAGCCGTTCAGTTCATGCCCGCGTTCATCCTGCCCCAATTGTTGCTGTGCGGTCTCTTCGTGCCCGTAGGCCAACTGCCCGTTGCCCTGCGGCTCGTCGCCGACGTCCTACCGATGACCGCGGCGATCCACGCAATCTCGAATTTCCAATCAACGTCGTATTACGCGGGCCAGTTCGCAATTCTGGTCGGCTTCATTTTCGGCGGACTCGGCGTGGGCGCGGCCACCCTTCGTCGACGGACGAAATAAGGTCACGCCGAACGAGCGGCGAAGCCATCTGCGACGTGAGTGAAACGCGATCGACGAACCCTCAGTGCTCTTCGCGCACCACCAGCACGGGACAGTGCGAGTAGTGGACACACTGGGTTGAGGTCGAACCCATCAAGAGTCCCATGAATCCTCCAACACCCCTTGAGCCAACGACCAACAACGTGGCCTCGCGACTTGCTTCGATGAGCACTTCGGATGGGTTGCCCGGGACAGCCAACCATTCGATGTTAAGACCCTCGGTCGAAGGTGCTTTTGCGACGACCTCCTGCAAGAACGTCTTTGCCGACTCTTCCACCTGTTGGTAGTAGTCGTTGCCGGTAGACCCCGTCAGTCCGGACGCTAGGACCGGGTAGGCATACGTCACGTGCAGGTGAGCCTTGCGAAGACGCGCCTCTTCGATGGCGTACTCGAGAGCGGTCTCGGCCAGTGACGAGCCGTCGACGCCGACGACGATGAGTGGAGCAGAGCGAACGTCGGTCATTGAGTACCAACTCCTTGGTCGGAAATGCTTACAGGAACGCGAAGCCCTCTCAAACTAGTTCGCTTAGACATGAGTACCACCGTGAGACTCGGTCACCAGGGTTGGCGTGTTGCGATTTAGTACTTCACCACGGAAGAAGGCCGGCATGAAAGCCTGCGTGGTGAACATCAGGATGATGCCTAGTATCAATCCTCCGACGTCGAGGGTGAACGTGCCACCGATCTGGCGTCCAAAAACGTCTAAGTGCGTGGTGCTGTTGTCAGGATTCCAGTAGTACCAGAACGACCAGCCAAGGATGAAGTACAAGATGAGGCCGCCCACCAGGGGCATGACGCCCTGGACGAAGAAGTTCTTCACACTCGAGGTCAAGTTGTGACGGTAGTACCAGAAGCACGCGAACCCAGTGAGCCCGTAGTAGAAGGCGATCATCACACCCAGCGCGTCGACCGAATCGGAAATCACGTGACCGGCCGACAGGAAGTTCATGATGATGTAGAGCACTATCGACACGAATCCAAATGCAACCGTGGCCACCGTCGGCGTGAGAAACCGCTTGTGCATCTTCGCGAACACCGAGGGAATCGCCTTGTGCACCGCCATCGAGAGTACGGTGCGAGCAGTCGGAAGAATCGTCGTCTGGGTCGACGCGGCGGCCGACGACAGCACCATCAGCAACAACAAGTGCGTAAGGACAGACGCGAACGTCGAAGTCCCAAAGATCGCCGGACCAAGGATCGAGAGGACGTCATTGGTGTGAGCGGAGTTTCCGAGGCCTATACCCGAGGTACCAATCCCAGCGAAGGACTGCACCGCGAGGATTACGAGCGCGTAGATACCGAGCAGCACGAACGTCGAGATGACACCAGCCTTGCCCGGCACAGTTTCGGCGTCCTCGGTCTCCTCGTTGAGGTTGAGCGCGGTGTCCCATCCCCAATAGATGAAGAGCATGTCCGCCAGACCAACCACGAAGTCATTGAAGTGCTTTACCTTAAATGGATTGAACCAGCTGAGTGCGGGCGTGATATGTCCAACCGGAGCAGTACCATTGCCGACCCTGACCAGAGCCCAGACCGACAGCACCGTCAACATAGTGAGTTCGATACCCAGTAGCGCCTTTTGGAAGTTGGCGGAGACTTCAATACCGACGTAACAAATCCACGTCATAAAGACAATCCAAGCGATCCCGACGAGCAACACCCATGGACTGGAAGCGTCGCCACCGATGCCCTTCGCGTTAAACAAGTCAAAGACGTACTGACCGGCGATCTGCGCGAGGCTCGCCATGACGATGATGTCCGCCATGAGCACACCCCAGCCACCCATCCAGCCAACGCGGGGCGTGAACGCACGCGTACCCCAGGTGAAGGACGCGCCGCAATCCGGATCCGCCTTGTTCATCTGCTGGAACGCGAGCGAGACGAAGAACATCGGCACGAACGCCAGGATCGTCACGATAGGTGCTTGCACACCAATCGCCACGACCACGAAGCCGAGTGTCGCCGCCAGGCTGTACGCCGGCGCGGTGGACGCGATTCCGATGACGGTGCTTGATATCAAACCGAGCGCGCCGGTCTTGAGACCCTTCTCCTGCGCTCGGTTGGCAGGTTCAACGATCAGTGCCACGGTTCCCCATCCCCTTAAACTTTGAATGGAAACCTAGCCCTTCGGGTGGAACAATTCCAACGGCAAACGATGATTTTGAGATGAAAAAGCACAGGTTCGATGTTGAAAATTAAGCCGTGCACGAGCACCACCACGTTCGGCCTATGGCGCCCCCGGCAGGAGTCGAACCCGCAGCCTGACGGGTAGAAACCGTCTGCTCTATCCAATTGAGCTACAGGGGCTCGCAACAATGGTACTAACCGCGCGGTCGGCGACGAGACCACCACCAAGCCTTGTGCAATACTTAGAAGTCTTGGTGGGCGTAGCTCAGTTGGTTAGAGCGCCAGGTTGTGGTCCTGGAGGTCGCGGGTTCGACCCCCGTCGCTCACCCCAACGTCGTCGAGTAACGCACCCAAATGCCACACTGGGCCTCGCGACGTGACTTTGGTTTTGGCGAGTAGATTTCGCTCAGGTAACTCCACGGGAGTTCGAAGGGGGAAACAATGGCAATAGTTCGCGACTCTTTTTACATCAATGGCGAGTGGGTCAAGGCCACGTCTAGCGAGACCCTCGACGTGACGTCATCGGGTACCGGCGAGCACTACGCGACCATTCCCGCGGGAACGGTCGAGGAGGCGAATTCGGCGATCGAGGCCGCCGCCGCAGCGTTTACCGCGTGGTCCAACACGAGTCCCAAGGAGCGCGGCGAGTTTCTCGTTCGAATCTCAGAGAAGTTGGCGGAACGATCTGACGAGATCGCCCTCGACATCGCCCACGAGGTTGGCATGCCGCTCATGCTCGCCAAGGGCATCCAAGCTGGCATCCCTACCATGACCTTCGCCGATAATGCCAAGCGAGCAGCGGAGTTCACCTGGGAAGAAGAAGTCGGCAACTCGACGCTCGTGCGCGAGCCAGTCGGCGTAGTGGCCGCGATCACGCCCTGGAACTACCCGCTACATCAGATCGCCAACAAGGTCGCGGCATCCCTGGCGGCCGGCTGCACCATCGTCGTCAAGCCCAGCGAAGTCGCGCCCATCAACGCCTACATCCTGGCCGACATCATTCACGAAGTGGGCTTGCCCAAGGGCGTCTTCAATATGGTGACTGGTTTGGGACCGGTGGTCGGCGAAGCCATCGTGGCCCACCCCAAGACCGACATGGTCTCCTTCACCGGTTCGACTCGTGCCGGCAAGCGCGTCATGCAAATCGCCGCCGAGATGGTAAAGCGCGTCTCACTCGAGCTCGGCGGCAAGTCCGCGAACATCATCCTCGAGGGCGCCGACATTCCCAAGGCGGTCGCCGACGGCGTGTTCAAGTGCTATCTCAATTCGGGACAAACGTGCTCAGCACTCACTCGCATGGTGGTGCCGCGATCAAAACTCGCCGAGATCGAGGACATCGCAGTGGCCACCGCTTCGTCGTTCGCACCCGCGGACCCGATCACCGGATCAAGCCTGCTCGGCCCCCTCGTCAGCGCCACCCAGCAGCAGCGCGTGCGCGACTACATCAACAAGGGAATCGACGAAGGAGCGCGCATCATCTGTGGCGGCGTGAACCCCCCCGAGGGACTCGAAATGGGTTACTACATCGAACCGACGATCTTCTCTGACGTCACCAACGACATGACCATCGCCCAAGAAGAGATCTTTGGTCCGGTGCTTTCGATCATTCCCTACGACACCGAAGAAGAGGCGATCGCCATTGCGAATGACTCCAACTACGGACTCGCGGGAGGCGTCTGGGCCGCGACCGATGAGAAGGCTTTCGAAGTGGCACGAAAGATTCGTACGGGTCAAGTGGAGATCAACGGAGGAAGTTTCAACGTCATCGCCCCATTCGGTGGATACAAGCAGTCGGGTATCGGACGTGAACTCGGACAGCATGGCTTCGAAGAGTTCCTCGAAGTAAAGGCCATACAGCACAACTAACCAGTCAAGTCGCCGGTGCGCGTCGGTATAGACTCGTCTCGCGCCGGTAGCTCAATTGGCAGAGCATTTGACTCTTAATCAACAGGTTCCGGGTTCAAGTCCCGGCCGGCGCACCAAAGTAGCGCACCAAAGTAGTCAGGCTCTACGGACTCATGCATCCCAACTGTCGCGCCCTCCGGGTAACGACACGAAGATTCAAACACTTTCAGGAACATCAGTAACGCGAAATCCATCGTCATTCACGTTGCAACGTGTGGATTCGAAACGGCGGTGCGACGCAACAGGTCTGCATTCAGGCACTGGTGACTGGCGGAGAATCTTCCATCCGCGAATTTTACCGCTGACTGCACACGGACCCTAAGCTTTTTTTGCAATTGGACCACGTTGAATGGAAGTGATGTCGAACTTAAAGCCCGCGTAGCAGAAGTTGATGTTGACGGTTGTTGTGTATGGCTGTTCGAATGGATGCGGTCGCGTCGGCAAGAAGACCATCATTTGTTTTGTCAGGCAGGGACCGGCATTGGGATCCTGCTGATTGTAGGCGTCACCGTAGTCGAGTCCAAAAGAGGCGGTGGCCCCTGGACCGATTGTCACGACCTTGGGTCGCACTGCTACGAAAATCATTCCACCTCCGTCGACCACCTTGACTCTGTTGTTCTCAAAAGCACCGGGATAAGTAGTGAGCCTTGGGTATCCCTCTAAAGCGCAGGTAACTTTGCTGATGTTGACTATGACAAAAGGGATACCCACACTACCGGCAGCGAAATAGGCACCACTCGAAGACACGACTGCCACAGCCAACTGACTAGCGGCGCAGAACGACACTTCGCTAGACGCGGAGGCGTCCGACGAGCTTGACGTCACGGAGAGTCCAAAGACACTCAACATCAGCATTGTCGAAGCTAAACCTCGACCCGGGAATCGAATTCTCTTTTGTAATTCGGTCATGGGTTAGACCTCAGGTTCTACGGGCTTACGGGCAAAGTACCAGGAGAACAGAAACTGGAAATCTCAGCAGGAGGATTTATGGCGTTTCTCGGAGGCCCGACTCGATAGGCGCGCTACTCCACACTGACACCGCAAGTTTCGCACCGAGAATGTGTGATTCACTGTACGGAGCGTATAAGCCCGCATTATCTTGAGGAGTTCCGAATCGTCACGACCGACCGTGCGTGAACGACTGATCCCGGCCCGGGTGACATCGAGATGACGGTGCCCTTGGGCGCACTGCTCGACGAATTGTTGATGACGTGCACGTATATGCCCAGGCTCGAAATTTCACCAGCAGCCGTTGGCGTGCTTACGCCAACGAGATTGGGTAATGTCACCAAAACCGAGGGGCACGGAAAACTCTGGGTTTTCGATCCGTTGTACACGTACTTAGGTATGCACACCAATGAAGAAGGCGACTTTCCCAGCGGAACGTAGCCAACGCCGTTGGGATACAGGTGACCAACCAGTGTGGTGAGGTTGCTCGCGTACACGGGCTTTGGCCACGAACCAAAGTTGTTCGGTATCGGTTCTCCGACCAGCGAAGGCGGAAGGAGCACGTCCGAGCGCGGCGTGTAACCAACTACCTTTCCATTCGGTCCAGTCACAGAGATGTAATCGGGGACCAGGTTCCACGGAAGCGTTCCATTGACAGCGACAGGAAGCGGCCCTTTGGTTTGGAGCAGCACACCAGCCGTCGCACTACCGGCAACGACAAGACCAATTCCTATTGCCACCGTGGTGGTCCGACTCAGACGCCACCACGGTCGCAGGTAACCGTTGACGACTGTCTCGAGCTGTCGTCGAGCGGCTTGGCTTCGGACGGCAGGCATGGGACGTGAGGGCGGAAGTTGGTCAAGCAGGGTCATGGTTCTCCTTTGGGAACGTCAAGTCTGCGACGTGATTCGTCGGTTCGTGCGCGAAGCCTTCCTGATCCAGAAGTACTCGAAGATGATCTCGTGCACGCGACAATCGAGATCGCACGGTACCAATCGGAATATCTAAGGCAACCGCGGCTTCGGCGTAACTCAAATTTGACCAGTCGCAAAGTGCGATGATCTCTCGATCCTGCAAGTTCAGCGAGTTCAACTTGTCGAGGATCACCCCCATCGCGCGCTCATCATCGATTCTCTTATTCACGTCATCATCCAAACTTGACGTCAACTCTGACTTCGGTAGCTTGGATAGGAGCCGGTTATAGCGACGAATCGACCGATCGGAGTTTCGGGCCGCGTTGTTCGCCACTGCCAGTAACCAAGGAAGTATCGAGTCGCCATGAAGTCTGACATCCCTTCTTCGGCGCCACGCTTGGAGGAAGACGACGCTGGTGAGATCTTGGGCCACTGACCACGAGCCAGTTCGCCGAAAGCAGTGGTTATACACATCAGCGGAGTGGCGCTCGAATAGCTCTCCAAATGCAGCGCCGTCATGACGACTAGCGAGCAGCCAAAGTTGCTCATCGGGGACACCGTCGAAATCACGCCTCACGAATACATCATGTCCAGGACTCGCCCTTGAGTTCCAAGTATCCCTGGCTGAATGGTGCTCGAGATCTCTTGTTGTCCAGACATTCCTAATGTCACGCTTTGTCCCAAAGTGAATCGTGCCGGGTCTGTTGGTCACAAGATCGTCTGGGAAATTGTCTACTCTTCCCGCAGCCGCAGCTCAAACCACTCAACATCGGTCCTTCGAAATTGAATAGTGACTTGACCTTGAAACGAACTTTGGTCTAGCCAATTGTCTAGCCACGAGGTCAAACGTGAGAGGACTTCAGTGGACGTTGGTGGACATTGCACTTCTGCTGGCCAGAATATTTGGACGCTGAGAAACGTCCCTGGACGTTCTGGAAACACACTCAAGGTGCCGGGATCGATGTGGAAAGTTGTTGATCATGCTGGAGAGAACAAGTTAGGACACGTTCTAGCCGGGCTCCAAGGATGAAGCGGGATTCAAAATCAGAACCGAGTTGGCCGGGTGGCCCCCGCTAACGAGGGAGCATTGCCGCGTCCAGCCTTCGCCAGAGTGACTCCACGGCATCGGGTGTCAGGGGTCCGGTCGCGTTGATGAGTCCGATGAAGCTGTGCCCACCAGAGATGAGGACGCCCTCGTGCTCATAGGGCCCCTTACCCCTCTTGAAGTGCAGGCCTTCCTTGACACCCCACGTGGCCTCAACGAACGCCAGCACCGGGTGCACCAGAACTTTGGTATCCCCGATGACCTGGGCCACGGGGATCACGAGCCGGTAGATCTTGGCGATATCCGAGGTCCTGTCCATCCCGTCCACCGTGAGGCACTTGCGCGGGTCGGTGCTCGGAAACCCGGGGCTGCGGTACCTGATCTCCCCGGTCCATTTCTTCGAGTCGATTATCCACACCCCAGTGGAGGCGACGACGACGTGATCAATGTTCGCCTCAGAGTCGCCGGGCACCTTTCGGTCGGTGAGGACGTGGGCTCCCGCTGCGAGGTCCGCGGCCAGGTACGTGCCCATTAGGTACTCCCCCTGGGCACCCTTTAAGTTGTTGTCACCGCGGTAGCGCTTGTCTTGGCGTAACGCCGAAGAGCCCGCTACCGGATCCGCTGGTGGCGTAGGCATGACCGTCTCTGCGGGCCCGCACCCCAAACAGTGCACACGCTGTCCCTTGGGCTGGGATGCGTCCGTCCAGCCCTCGGCACCCTTCTGCACCATTCCCCCGCAACTACTGCACGGGGCACCGTTACGCGCGAACGTCGTCTTGGACCAGGCCATCGTGGCACCTCCTGCGCTCGACGTGTGAAGTGAACTTCACCTTCTTCGCCCAGAATAAACGAAACGCGTGGCGTTATTACCATCCGACGGGACGACACTGATGATATGACGACCCCTAGTAACCAGCCAGTGCCGCCCACGTGTGATCAGTGCCGTTGAGCGCAATGGACTTGTATTTTGTGACTTGCGGCCAAGGCTTGGGTGATTGCGTTCCTTGATGCTCGGTCGATTATCTTTCAAGTCGGTGGGCCGACGTCCACAATCTCCGACTGGCGAATTGATTTGTGGGCTCTTCAATAGTCGTGATCGTTAGCGTCCTTTACGCTTCATTCCCCAGCGAAATCGTGCCCACAATGAAATCAATGTCGCCCCGGCGAGCCCGCCAACGGCCAAGGTCAGCACGGCGTACCGCACTGGTGTTCCAAAGATGAATTGCATGCCGCCAGCAGCCAAAAGTGCGAATGAAATCGCCGTGCCGTACCAGAGTGCCATGCCGAGATCGCGCAAGTCAGTTTCGACTGGGTGTTTAACTTCGAGTGCAATATGCGCGGGAGTCCAATCTGGACGGGCTTCAAGCAAATCCGCTTCAGAGTCGTAGTGCTCCATCGCAAAGTCGATGCCAGCCAGATCACAAATACGCTGGATGCTGTCGACACGCAGTTCCCAGGTATCCGAGTCGTCGATACGTGCAAGCTGCGCCCCTGCACCGTTCAGAACTTCGATAAAACGGTCGGGTTCACTGATGTGGCCGGTTGCTCGCCGTTGCACGTATATCAAAACCATCCGACGCGCAACATTCTCGGTTAGCTGTGCTCCGTGTCTCTTCGGTACGCTCAAATGATGACGGCCACCGTCGCCGTCGATGACCAACTCAATGCTCGTGCCTCCGATGAAGATGGAAGGTTGGGAGCTGTGATGCCGTGGGAGTTCCGGCACCTCGTCCATGGACTCTCCAGGTCGTAAGCGCCAATAGCTCCCGGGCGTGAGATGGTCAGGCTCGGTCGGTTCTGGGCCCGTGAAGTCAGCCATCAGTGGATCGACTATCTCATCCTTCACACTGGCGAACTTACCGGGTGCGTTCCCTGTATCACAGCACCCGCAAACTGCATTTGGCGAATTTGAACATCAATCCGAAAATGCGTAAGCGACTCCAATCAACGACGCAACCATCCCCGGAGTGACGGCACGCGCGTTCCAACGACGACTGCGCCAACGACGACGAGAACGCACATGATAACAACGAGCCACGTCGCGGGACCTCCGAGTACCCACGCTGGGATCACTATGGCCAGGACTAAGGCGCCAACAATTAGTCGGTACAGATTCATCCTCCACGTGAACAGGCGACGCAACATCTGGCCAGGTTACGTCCCAACCGATTGAAGTGGACTTAAGGTACCGGAGATCGCTGGTGTCGGAGGGCCGACACGACAGTTCCGCAACCTTGCACTGGCGATTCGTATCGAAGGTCGCAAGCCTGCCGTCAACGTAGGTGTTCTTCTAGCTGTGACTTAGGCAGCAACGTCGGACGCGCTCACGGCTGCCACTCCCGCCTGATCAACCCGTACACCCACGAATCTGATACCTCGCCATTCACGACGCAGTCTTCGCGCAACTTCCCTTCACGCACGAATCCGAGTTTCTCTAGGACTCGAGCAGATGCAGTGTTGCGCGTGTCGGTCTCAGCTTGGACCCGATTCACATCCAGCGTGTTGAACGCCCACTGCAGCAGAGACCGAGCGGCCTCAGTCGCGTAGCCATGTCCCCACACACCATCATCGAAGCAGTAGCCCATCGATGCGCTGCGATAGTCCGGGTTCCATCGGTTCAGACTGCACCAGCCAATGAAGACCCCGTCTGAAACACGCTCCACAGCCAGCCGTGTCCCGGTGCCTGCCTCCTCGATCTCGCGGCAAGCGGCTATGAACCTCTCGGCGCGCTTGCGTTCGCTCCAGGGCGGTGCGTCCCAGTAGCGCAGGACATGGGCATTGCTGTGCAGCGCGAAGAGGGCGTCCGCATCCGATTCGTTGAAGGGCCGTAGGCGCAGGCGATCGGTGTGCAGCGTGGGTGCTGACAAGGACATGCCAGTCACGATACTTCGCAACGCCTACCAGTCAATTCTCACTCGGAATCTCCCAGGGGACCAACGACATGACGCTTTGGCTCTTCCGTGGATCCTGCAATGCCTGACCGGCAAGCGCCTGACTTTAGCGACACGGCCAGTAACTGACTCTCGCCGTCATCGTGCATTGGCTCGTGTCGGAGGCCCGACTCGAACCCGTACAGGAACCAACTGAGTCGATGCCATTGTCTCGCGTCAAATACGACTTCAATCGAACGTCCAATGAAACCTAATTGAGAAGGTACTCACAAACACAGAACTGTTCGGAGACCTTCGTCAACGCGCTCTAGCGTGGGTGGCCGTATGCGACCCGTGCGTCGGCCGAGTTCGCTCTTATCGAGCGTCACGAGTGCCGTCACATTTGCCACGGATTCACGGGTCATTCCGGCTTCGCCCTTGGCGACGCGTACGTTGCCCGGCAAGTCGCCGAGGCGAAGTGTTGTGGTAAGGGTAACGGCAACGATGGTTGCCAAACGACTTGAGTTATAGAAGTCATCGGAAACGATCAATACTGGTCGACGCTTCGCTCGTCGGG